>ULXX01064018.1_pt1 | contig 20928 bp, 17 predicted proteins | sample 1961621 | NCBI WGS metagenome assembly ULXX01 (sample SAMEA4835848, study PRJEB28245) | human gut metagenome | biome: gut microbiome; material: fecal sample | place: Denmark | collected 2008
CAAGCAAAGCAAAAAGTAGGCGGTTTTATCACTCTCCGCAATCTCAGCTATACCACGCGTGCGAACATGTCACACGAAAAAGCCAAGCAGATTCGTGCACGCATTGTCTGCACGCCCGCTGAAAGTGCAAGGCGGGCGTGGGGAAGTTTGTGCGCTGACGGAATGGAAAGCGCATTTTTGTTTTGTCTGTTGGTTATACTTGGATTTTATCTTGTAGGGGTCGGCGCCGTCGACGACCCGCAAGATACATAAAGATACTCTTTTCTTATCGCGCTTTTTAGTGACAAAAAGCGCGGCAAAAGTCAGCAAGGAGGGCTTACGCCGCCCTCCTTCCTAACCACCGGCGGCGTGCACGAGTTAGTCGCGAGAGCCATGCGTGGCGAGTGCGTGCATGATAGAGCAGAGCGAAAGCCGGAGATTTTTCCGCTCTCTGCAATCTCATACTACCACGCGTGCGAACATAGTGCACGAAAAAGCCGAGCAGATTCGTGCACGCATTGTCTGCACGCCCGCTGAATAATGGGTGGCGGGGATTAACACATATGCGGAGCATGTGTGTCGGCGTCGCCGAGACAGGTGCATTGTGGGGAAGTCTGTGCGCTGACGGGATAAAACACATTCACACCGCATTTTTATAAAAATTTACATATTTTTTCTCCGCAGATATTGTATTATGCGGATTTTATGGTAAAATAAATAAGATAGTATTGCCCGGGAGTGAAAAAGCGTGGAAGAAAACAAGAAAAAGAAAAAAACATCTGTATTTTTCAGAAGCTATGCCAAGGACGGCAAGGGCGTAAAAAAAGAAGATGTGATAACAGAATATAACTTTATAAATTTCTTCAAGCTTTACGGAAGAAAATTTTCGAAGCTTGTTTATGTGAATTTCCTTTATATATTCGGAAATTTTCCGTTGCTTTTCTTCATGCTGGGCATAAGCGGATATTTCGCCGCAAAGGCAAATACACCGACAAGCGAATTTTATCCGATAGTATACGGGCTTTTTCACGCGGGAGAGACGGAGGCGGCAGGAACGCTTTTCGGGCTTTTCGGCGGTGTGGGACTGACGTATTATTACGGAAATGCGGCGAGCATAGTGCTGTTTTCCATATCGGCACTTGCGATATTTACCTTCGGTCCCGTCAATGCCGGCTGTGCCTACCTCATTAAATCGCTGATAAAATGCGAACCGATATTCCTCTTTGAGGACTTTTTCCGCACAATCAAAACAAATCTGCGCCAGTCGATAATCGTCGGCATATTTGACCTTGCCATTATGGGCGCATCGGCATATGCGGTCTCGTTTTATCTGATGAATTACAAGACATACAGCATCATGTTCTTCTGCTCGCTTGCCATGATCTGTGTATATATGTTTATCAGATTTTATATTTACAATATCCTTGTGACCTTTAAGGTGAGCCTGCGCCAGCTGCTCAAAAATTCGTTTATACTTGCGATACTTGCCATGGGAAAGAATTTCCTTGCGCTTCTCACGATAGTTGCCTTCGGACTTGTGACATTTGCGCTTTCCGCAGTATTCATGCCGGCTATGGTGATAATTCTCATGATGTTTTTCTTCTCCACGGTGTCGTTTGTTGCGACATATGTGGCTTATCCGAAGATAAAACAGTATATGATAGATCCGTATTATCCGAACGGCGAGGTGCGCGACCCCGATGAACCTGCAGAAGACGACGGTGAATCCGAAGAAGAACAAAGCATTAACTGAATAAAAATCCCTCCTTTGCCTCAAAATAGCAAAAAAAGGAGGGATTTTTTATGCCTGATTTCAGAACAGATCTTGCCGCAGAGATGCGCGACCATGCAATGCGAAAATATGCGGGGGAAAACAAGGGAGAGCCGGACGGCGTTATTTTCCGCGAGGAAAAAATAACGGAAACGATAGGAAAAAGCACGATAGAGATAACAAGCGACGAGGGCGCCGCCGCGATAGGAAAGGAAAAAGGGAAGTATGTCACATTTACCTTTCCCGAGCCGGAAAATATGGATGCCGAGACTTTCGGCGCGCTTTACGGCACACTTGCGGATAGCCTGCGGGAGCTTTGCTTTTCGGCAAAGCCAGGGGCAAAAAGCCTGCTTGTCTGCGGGCTGGGGAGCAGAAGTATAACGGCAGATTCGCTGGGTCCCGCATCGGCAGACGGCGTGCTCGCCACGCACCATATCAAGGCGGCGGACGAAAAGGTTTTCGGGGAGATAGGCTTTTTCGATACGGCTGTGCTGACGCCGGGGGTCTCGGCGCAGACGGGAATGGAATCGGCTGAGCTTATCATGGCGGCGGCAAAAAAACTATGTCCCGACATGATAATAGCGATAGATGCGCTCTGCGCCAGAGACGCGGCAAGGCTCTGCAAAACGGTGCAGCTCTGCACGGCGGGCATTTCCCCGGGTGCGGGAATAGGAAATTTCCGTTCGCGGCTGAGCCATGAGAACATCGGAGTGCCTGTGATCGGAGTCGGCGTGCCGACCGTAATCGAGGGACGCACGCTCGTTCTCGACGCGCTCGGCGATGTGGCGGACAAAAGCGGAAAGGAGAGCGCAGGCGAGCGTATGGCGGGTCTTTTTGTTTCGCCGAAAAATATCGACAGGAGCGTGGAGACACTTTCACGCGTGCTGAGCTATGCCGTAAACACCGCCTTTCAGGAGGGGCTTTCAGCCGAAGAAATTGCACTTATGTGACGGCGAAAAATGAATAAAAAAGCACATTATCCCATATATTTATAGGGAAACGGATTTTTCGGAGGGATAATGATGGATTATGAGCGAAAGGAGCTTCCCGCTCCTTACATAAAGCAAAGAAGCAGGAGAAAAAACGGCGTCGGGCGGCTTGCTTTTCTGATACTGACCGTTCTCTGCGTCGCGGGGCTATGCACGGTATATATGGGGCGTAATGACGGGCGCTTTGCCTTTCTTTTCCGCGGAAAAGCGGACAAAACGACCGAGAGCACGACGAGCGCCGCGACGACGGAATCGACAATCGGCACCGCACAAAAGGACGACGGGGCAAAGACCGCAGACCTTTCCGCCGCGGCGCAGGGCGAGCGCTATGAAAACAAGAGCGGATACGGGCTTGACAGCGGTTTTACTGCTTCGCTTTCGAAAATAGGCGAGGGAAGCGTGCTATTCGTTGCCACGCGCGGCTATGAGGGTTATGCAGAGAGCGGAAGCGGCGTTTCATATAAAGGGAAGAATACCGCAACACTCGCCGCACTCATGGCGGCGGAAATGCAGAGGCACGGCATAAAGGCGGAGTTTCTCGATGTCTGCCCCGACGGCGACTACAGCTACGAAAACGCATACAAAAAGATAAGCGCCTACCTCTCGGAGCATGACGATGTGAAATATATCATAGATATCTCCCGTGAAGCGCTTTGCGGTTCGGGAGGCGAACTTCTTCGCCCTGCCGCCACTCTCGACGGGGAAAGATATGCGCAGATGCGACTTGCCGTCGGCACGGACGCAGGCGGAGGTGCGCATCCCGGCTGGCGCACGAGACTGATGCAGGCGGATGCTGTTTTTGATATGATGAGCGGGAAATATCCCTCGCTCATGATGCCCACGCTTATCAGCCGCGCAAGGCTCAATCAGCATCTGCCGCGATGCACGCTGACCCTGCGTATCGGCTCGCTCGGAAACTGCTTTGCCGAGGCGGAAAATTCGGCAAAGCTTTTTGCCGATGCCTTTGCAGATGCGGTGGGGTGAGAGGTAAATGCAGTGAAATGACGGCAAAATCCGACGCATTGCGTCGGATTTTGTGCTTTATGCGGATAAATTGCGGCACTTTGTAAAGTTTTATATCATAAAGTCGCAACCGAGCGAAAAAACTATTGATTTTATTTCTTTTTTGTATTATAATATCAGAGTAAATAAAAATACCTTTATGGAGGTTTTTACTATGAAACTCAAGGTAATGACTTACAATATCGCAGGCGGCAGAGACTACAGCGTCGAGCCGTGGGGACATAATCACAATCCCGATGCCTGCATTGATGTTATCCGTGAGATAGCGCCCGATATCTGCGCTCTCAACGAGGTGGACTATGAACTGCCGCGTTCAAAATGCGTGAAGCTTGCCAAATATATCGGCGACAAGCTGGGATATTACAGCGCTTTCGCTCCCGCTATAGCATGGGCGCCGGGACTTTACGGAAACGGATTTATTTCCCGCTTCCCGATAGTCGATGCTATAACCATACCTGTGCCCGACCCGGCAGACAAGAGCGAGCCTGTCTATTATGAAACGCGTTGTATTCTCCGCGCCACAATAGATGTCGGCGGCAGATATATCGATGTTTTTGTAACGCACTTCGGTCTCGCAAAGACAGAGCGCGCCAATTCAATAAAGCTCTTGCTCAGCTTTATCAAGGCGGCAAAAAATCCCGTTATCCTCATGGGGGATTTCAATGTTCAGCCTGATAATCCGGAGATGGAGCCGCTCATGAGCGCTATGCAGAACACCGGTGACGTACTCCCCGCGGGAACATATTCGTTCCCCTCTCACGGCGGATTTCTCGAAAAGCAGAGAGACGGCAGCTATAAGCCATATCCGAAGCTTCTCATCGACTATATCATGACCACACCGGAATTTACCGCGAGCGAGCAGACGGTGCATGAGGTTCGCGCTTCCGACCACAAGCCCTACAGCACGGTTCTCAACTTCTGATAATCTTGAAAAGGTGAAAAAACATGGCTGAACAGATTTATACCATACCTGTAAACGACGGCTTCCGCAACGCGCTGACGGGCGAGAAATATGACTGTCCCTTCTGCCTTATCTTTGATATGCTCGAAAAAAATGAGCTGGAGCTGATACTCGGCGCTTCCATGATGGAGCCGGATATCCGCATAGAAACAAACAAGCGCGGCTTCTGCCGTCATCACTATGATATGATGTACGCGGCGGGGAACAGGCTCGGGCTTGCGCTCATGCTGGAAAGTCACCTTGCCCATATAGAGAAGGAATATCTCACCGGCGGCGGACTTCTCGATGGCAAGGGAGAGAAGGAAGGTGCAAAGCTGAAGGCACTGGAAAATGACTGCTATGTTTGCCACAGGATAGAGGATAAGATAGACAAAATGTTCGGCACGGCGATATGGCTCTGGGAAAAGGAAGAGGAATTCCGCGACAAGGTGAAAAGTCAGAAATTCTTCTGTCTGCCGCACTATCGCAAATTCATAGAATACGGCAGAAATATGCTCTCAAAAAAGGATTTTCCCGAGTTTTACAAGACCGTGTCGAAGATAGAAAAGGCTTATATAGCCGAGATGGGCGGCGATGTTTCGTGGTTCTGCAAGAAATTCGATTATCGCTATGATGCAGAGCCGTGGAAAAATTCCAAGGACAGCGTTCCGCGCGCAATAAACTTCATAGCGGGCGGCAAAAATTCGTAAAAAATTAAAGCAACATAAATCAGAGGTGAAAACAAATGAACAAATTCAGACGCATAGGCATACTCACATCGGGCGGTGATGCTCCCGGTATGAACGCGGCTGTTCGCGCAGTCGCAAGGACGGCTCTTTCTCACGGCGTAGAGGTTTACGGCATATATGAGGGCTACGCGGGTCTTATCCATGATAATATGAAGCTCTTCTCAAATCCGAGCGAGCTTTCAAATATCATTTCCAGAAGCGGAACAATACTTTATTCCGCGCGTTGCCTTGAATTTCTCGATGAGGAATACCGCAAGAAGGCTGTGGAGCTCTGCCGCGAGAGACATATCGACGGTATAGTTGCCATCGGCGGCGACGGTACGTTCCGCGGTGCCACGAAGCTTTCGCTCCTCGGCATACCGACAATCGGCATCCCCGGCACTATCGATAATGATATCACTTCCACCGACTATACGATAGGCTTCGACACGGCTATGAATACCGTTGTCGACCTCGTGGACAAGCTCCGCGATACATGTGAATCCCATGCACGCTGCGATGTTGTTGAGGTAATGGGCAGATGGGCAGGTCATATCGCTCTGCGCACGGGTATCGCCTGCGGTGCTTCCGCCGTTGCCATACCCGAGATTCCTTTCGATGAGGAAAAAGCTATAAACGATATCATCGAGCAGAAGAAAAACGGCAAGCGCAGCTTTATCGTAATCGTTTCCGAGGGGCTTCCCGGATATGCCGAAAAGCTTGCAAAAACAATTCAGGAGCGCACAGGCATAGAGACAAAGTTTGCGCGTCCCGCTCATGTTCAGCGCGGCGGTTCGCCTACTCTTGTTGACAGACTCACTGCTACGGAAATGGGCGTTTACGCGGTGGAGAAGCTTTTTGAGGGCAAATCCGATATCGTTGTCTGCAAGGTCGACGATAAGATTTGCGATTTCGATATCACACGCGCTCTCATGGTTGACAGTATGTTCAAGGGCAAGCTCACGGCAGATGAGATAGCGGCGCTTTCTCCTGAGGATAAGGCTTGGGCAGAGGCTCGTTGCGAAAAGGTTCTTGACGGCATGAAGCGTCTCTACCATATCGCAAATATGGTAAAATAATTTTGCCAAAGCAAAAACAGATTCCGCGCATTTCTGCATGGAATCTGTTTTTTTCTGCGTCAGTGAGGAATGGCGAAAGCTTCGCTTATATCGTTATGTAAAGTTTATGAGGCTTTTTGCGTGTGCTTTTGTATATACCGTGTCATGAAAGTGTTATAATTTCGGTGAATACTCGCACAAAAGAAAAAAATTTCGATATTTGTTGACAAATTTTCGGAAATGCTATAGACAAGGCAGATTTTATGTGATACAATATATACAATAGCTTTCAAAATAACATTGTGGAGGCAGAGGAAAAAATGAGAGTAAGAAACGAAACTATCTACAACGAAAAAAAGGCGCGCATAATGGAAGCGTGCTTCAATTGCTATGCTGAAAACGGGCTACACGGAACGGGACTTTCCGCGCTTGCAAAAGCAGCGGGAATTTCAAAGGCGGCAATCTATACTTATTTTGAGGATGCCGATGCGCTGATAATCGAATCTACGGAATACTGCATGTCGAAAGTGGAAGACGAGTTTATGAAAAAGGCGCCCACCGACCCGCAGGATGTGAAGCGTTTTCTGGAGGAGGTTCCTTATTGGACTGCCAGGGAACACGGCAAAAAATACCGCCTGATGTATCAGGTTTATACACATCCTAAATATATAGAATACGGGAAGAAATTTTTTGAGGGCGTAAACGAGCGCTACACGGAATATGCAAAGCTTCTCGAGCCGAAGATAGGCATTCCTTACACCGTGATAACACCGCTCATCTTTATCTTTGTCCGTGCGTGCGTACACTATGCCATGTTTGAGGATGAATATTATCTTAAGACGCAGATGAATGTCATAAAAGAGGGCGTTTCGCTTTTCGCGGAAAAATATAATCCGAAGGCAAAAGCGGATAAGTAAAAAAGTGAATTATGATATGAAAAACTCCGGCAGGCTTTGTTACTTGCCGGAGTTTTTTTGATGCTTTTTGTGCGTACTGTGCTTGAACTATATCTCTTGTATGGGGTGGCATTACGGTGACCCGAAAAATACTTTAAGATACTTTTAATTAGTGTACTTTTCGATGACGAAAAGTACCAAAAGTCAGCAAGGAGGACTTGCGCCGTCCTCCTTGCGAACCACTGGCGGCGTGCACGAGTTAGTCGCACGAGCCATGCGTGGCGAGAGCGTGCGGTACGGGACAAAGCAAAAGTGGGTAGTTTTGCCGCTCTCCGCGGCTTCAGCCAAACCACGCGTGCGAACATATCACACGAAAAAGCCGAGCAGATTCGTGCACGCATTGTCCGCACGCCCGCCGGATAATGGGTGGCGCGGGCGTGGGTTGAGTTTGCGCGCTGACGGAATGAAAGTGCCATTTTTTATTTTGGCTGTAGTGCACTTGAATTATAACTTGTAGGGGTCGGCGTTACCCTGTTTCGGCGACGCCGACACACACGCTCCGCGTATGTGTCAATTCCCACGACGACCCGCGAGACATTACCGCAGTTTTTCCAGCTCCGTTTCGAGCGCGGCAAATTTCGCCTCGCTCATTTCGCAGAGTGGCAGACGGCAGGTACCTACGTCAAAGCCGAGACGGTTCATCGCCGCCTTTACGGGGATAGGATTAGGCTCGGAGAAGAGCGCACTTATGAGCGGCAGATATTTTCTCTGGATTTCCGATGCCGCGGCAAAATTTCCCGAGCGCGCGAGCGAAACCATGCGGCTCACCTCTGCGGGACAGAGATTTGCGAGTACGGAAATCACGCCGCAGGCACCTGCCGCAATCATCGGCACGGCGATATCGTCATTCCCGCAGAAAACGGAAAAATCGTCTCTAATCAGCCGCGATACGCGCATGAAATACGATATATCTCCGCTTGCTTCCTTGATGCCGATGATGTTTTCGTGCTCGCGTAGCACTTCAAGCGCGGAAACGGAAACGGAGCATCCTGTCCGCGATGGGACATTATAGATAATAATAGGAATATCCACTGCATCTGCTATGCTCACAAAATGGCGTATAATACCGATATCGTTTGCTTTATTGTAATACGGAGTGAGAACGAGAAGTGCCTTAGCTCCGAGCGCTTCGCATCTGCGCGCCTTTTCGACTGCCGCACGCGTGTCATTTGAACTGCAACCGATGATAAGCGGCATATCGCCCACTCTCTCCAGCGTGAAAAGTATCAGCTTTTCCGCTTCGGCTTCGGTTACTGTCGGGGCTTCGCCCGTCGTGCCGAGCAGGACGATACCGTCTGTGCCGTTATTCTTATGAAAATCGATAAGCTCCGCTATTTTCAGATAGTTTATTCTGCCGTCCTTATCAAACGGCGTTACAAGAGCGACAAAAGAACCGCTGTACATAAAAAATCACCTCATTGCCATTTTACGCAGATGAGGTGATTTTTGACATTGTCAAACGATATAAGGCTTGCTTTTTATAAGCAGGTCGGCGGGGGCGGGCTTGTCGAGCGCGAGCGTCCAGAGCGCTTCGGCGCGAAGCCCTTTTTCATATTGCGCGGCAAATGGGCTCTGCCTGTAGTCAGCGGGTTTTGTGAGGATGAAAAGCCTGCCTTTTTTGCTTATCTCGGAAGCTATGCGGCGCCCCGTTTCGCTTGCGGCAAGCAGGCTTGTATAGCTCACCTCACCGAAATCCGCATCTGTTATCCCGAGCAGAGCGAAGAGCATCGCGCGGTTTATCCGTGCCTCGGAATATGATTTTGTCCGCGCCGCGGCGATGAGCGAAGCCATATCGAATGAGGTGCGCGCGGCAGAGATAAGGCGGCTCGCAAGCTCCTCATTCATCTCGGAAAAGCGGCAGAGCTCATCCGCTTTTGCCATGCGAAGAAAGGCGGCAAACGGCAGGAAAAGGTTGTCTGCGCGCGCGATTTTTCCGCTTGCCATACAGTCGCGCAGGGTGTCCTCACCCGATTTTGTCAGCGGCGGGATTTTGCCCGAATATATCATGCCCCTCGCGGCGGAGGCGGAAATACAGCCCTCGCCTGCAGTATCGTTGTAGGCAAGTCCCTCGCGGCGCACGGTGTGCGGCACTATGCCGCTTTTTCGCCGCAGAAGCTCGCGGAGATACGCTATGCCGAGGATGTTATTTGAGCCGTCCAGCTCCGGCGCATCGCCGAAAAGCGAACGATATACTGAAAAAAACAGCCTGCCGTAGTGCGTGCCTTTTCCCTCTGCCGAAGCTTCGGCAAGTGCTCTGTCAAAGGCGGTGCTGTTCATGTTTTCGGCGATTTTTATCAGTGCTTCCGCATCTCCGCTTTCACTGCCGAAGGAAAGCTCTAAAACAACACCCGCACGTTCTGCGATATCTACCCCCGCGCGGGCAAAATATTCGGCAGAAGCGGCGCAATAAGGAAAGGGAAGCTCCAGCACAAGGTCGGCACCGCCCGCTATCGCCTCACGCGCACGTTCATATTTGGAAATGACGGCAGGTATACCGCGCTGAGTGAAGCTGCCGCTCATCACGGCAATGACGGCATCGGAATTTTTCTTTACCTCGGAAATATGATATGCGTGCCCGGGATGAAAAGGATTATATTCACAGATTACGGCGCTGATTTTCATAAAAATTCTCCATAATTTTGTTTTTAGCTATTGAAATTGTCACAGACTTCCTGTATAATATTCAGTATAATGCAAAATTCAAATAAAATCAAGTCCAAACGGAGGTTTCATTTTATTATGTATGTTTTAGTAGTAAATGCGGGAAGCTCATCACTCAAATATCAGCTTTTTGATACGACGAGCGCCGCTGTTCTCGCGAAGGGTATCTGCGAGAGAATAGGTCTTGATGGCTTTCTTTCTCACAAGACGGCAGACGGCAGAAAACTTGAAAAAGAATTTCCCATGCCCAATCATTCCGTTGCCACAAGACTCGTTGTCGACACGCTCACCGATCCCGAGACAGGCTGTCTCAGGGATATGAGCCAGATCGAGGCTGTAGGTCACAGAGTAGTGCACGGAGGTCCTTACTTCTTCGAGAGTGTTCTTGTCACCAAAGAAGTGCTTGCAAAGCTGGAGCTCTGCCGCGATTTCGCGCCGCTTCATACAGGAGCGCACCTCATGGGAATCAAAGGCTGTACAGAGGTTATGCCGAATGTTCCGCAGGTGCTCGTATTTGATACGGCTTTCCATCAGACCATGCCCGAAAAGGCATATGTTTACCCCATTCCTTATGAAATGGTGGAAAAGAAGCATATCCGCCGCTACGGTGCGCACGGAACATCGCATCGCTATGTTTCCGGCGAGATGATAAAAATTCTCGGCAAGCCCGCGGAAGAGACAAAGATTATCACCTGCCATATAGGCAACGGTTCTTCCATCTCCGCCGTAAAGGGCGGCAGATGTATGGATACAAGCATGGGCTTCACGCCTCTTGACGGCGTTGAAATGGGCACGCGTTGCGGCTCTATTGACCCTGCCATTGTTCCTTATATCATGAAAAACGAGGGCTTCACTCCCGATGAAATGAGTAACTTCATGAATAAGAAGTGCGGCTTCCTCGGCGTATCGGGCGTATCCTCCGACAGCAGAGACCTTGAGGCGGCTGTCAAGGAAGGCAACGCACGCGCAAAGCTTGCCGTCGAGATACTCGGATATCAGATTCAGAAATACATAGGCTCTTATACGGCGGCTATGAACGGACTTGATGCTATCGTATTTACAGCGGGTATCGGTGAAAACAGCGCCGAAACGCGCGCCCGCGTATGCCACAATATGGAATATTTCGGCATAAAGATAGATGACGAGGTAAACAGCAAGACAAAAGGCTCTTCCGGCGTGACAGAGCTTTCCGCACCTGATTCCAAGGTGAAGGTATACATGATTCCGACAAATGAGGAACTTATGATAGCAAGAGATACAGAGAGTATAGTAAAGGCTCTTTGATTTGTGAGGATATGAAAAGCGGCGGGATGTAAATTCTGCCGCTTTTGCGTATGAGAGAGGATTTTTTGTACTTTTCTGTCTCGGCGAGACGGGGCAAAGCTTCGCATTGCCTGATTTTGTCGACGACTTGCTAACTTGGTAGGGGAGACCGGTGGTCTCCCGCGAAGAAACACAAAGCCACTTTCTCATTTTTCTCATCGCGGGATGCAAATCTGCCGATTTTTGCGCCCGAAGTGGGGAGCGACCGCCGCATTATGAGAAAATATGGCGAAAAAAGCGGAAAATCGAAAAACTTTTTTCAAAATAATTGAAATAAACCTCTGTACAAAATGAAATTGATATGATATAATTATACTAAATACAATGGGCAAAGGGGCGAATTTTCTGAAAAAGCGTACGGTGTCACTGCTTCTTGCGGTGCTTGCTCTTGTCATGTGCTTGGCTTTTTTTACCTCATGCGGAAAAGAACAGAGCGCGGACAAGACTTTCGGTGCGGCAATGGAGAGAGTGCGGAATTTTGATACGGACGGATTTTCGCAGTATTTTTCGGGCTCGGCATATTTTGATGCCGTTATGTCCGATATAGGCAAAGTTTCCGAGGGCGGCAGGGAAGCTCTGAAAACGCTCTATTCGGGTGTTTCATGGGAGATAACCGAGGTCGGAGCATCATCTCTTTCCGTGAAGCTTGTTTCGTTCGATTTCGATAAGCTTTCACGATATGTTGAGGATGCGTATGCGCTCGGAACAGGCACCGACAAGGCGGAGATACTCCTCTCTCTCGCAAGCGGCGGCAGACTTTCGTCATACAGCGCGACATACGGGATAAAGGTAAACTTTGAGGGCGAGGGCAATGGAATAAAAATCCCTTTTGACACGGCGAGAAACAACGATTTTGTAAATGCGCTAGGTCTTTCCCGAATGATAAGCCTTTTTGCAAAATAAGAAAAGAGTCAGTATGGAGAGAAAAAGAAATTACCGCGATGAACGCGAAGCATCAGGCGAGAACTCATCTGTCGTAGTCGGCAGAAATCCTGTTCTTGAGCTTCTTTCAAGCGGTGCACAGATAGAAAAAATATATATTCAGCGCGGAGAGCGTGAGGGCTCGGTGAAGAAGATTTTCGCTGAGGCAAAGGCTCGCGGCATTCCCGTTTCGGAGGCTGACAGGCACAGGCTCGATACCCTCGCCGCGGGGAACGCTCATCAGGGCGTTGCCGCCATTGCCGGCGGCAAAGAATACTCGAGCATAGAGGATATTGCCGCCGCCGCAAAGGAAAAGGGAGAAAAACCGCTCATCATCGTTTGCGACGGAGTGGAGGACCCGCACAATCTCGGCGCGATAATACGAAGTGCCGAATGCGCGGGCGCACACGGGCTTGTGATAAGCAAGCATCGCAGTGCCGCCATCGGGCAGACAGTGCAGAAATCCTCTGCGGGCGCGGTTACATTCCTGCCGATTGCCAAGGTGAACAATATCGCCTCGGCGATAGACGAGCTGAAGGAGCTGGGCATATGGACCTTTGCCGCGGATATGGACGGTGAGTCTTATCTCGCGACGGACTTTGACTGCCCATGCGCCATTGTCCTCGGAAGCGAGGGAAGCGGCGTTTCCAGACTTGTCCGCGATAAATGTGACTTTACCGTATCGATACCGATGCGTGGAAGGATAAATTCTCTGAATGTTTCCGCCGCCGCCGCCGTTCTTGTTTTCAAAGCGGCGGAATGCAGATAAAGCGGCGTTTCAGATTAAAAAATAAAGTAGACGGAGGTATACTATGGCAAATAGCGTTGATACCGGAAAAAACGGCGATTTCGCAAAGGACCATTCCACGACCGATTTGCTTCGCAGGCTGAATTCTCAGTTTGATGCGGACAAGGTTGCCGCGGAAAAACGCAGAGCGGACAGCCTTGCCAAGGGCGACACGGACACGGAAGAGAAGAGCGATGACTATATTTTTGACGGAACTTCCATGACCGATGAGGAAAAGGCAGAGAGTGACGAATTCAAGAGCCTTTATGAAAAGTATCTCGGCAGATCCGAGCAGAATGCGACAGCCGATGAGCCTGTAAAGGAAGAGGAAAACGCGTCCGATAGCGCAGACGGGGAGACCGCACCTCGCGGCGAAGAGCCAAACGCGATATCCGGTGCGACTTCGGGTGAAAGCAGTCAGAAACGTACGCTTTTCGATATGCTTGCCTCGCTCATTCCCGACTCCGACAAGGAGGGCAAGAAATTAAAACAGGCGGCAGACAGCACCGATGAAAAACCGGCAGATGAGCAGAAGCCGCTTCTCACCGAGGTTGAAAACGACCTGGATCTCTCTGTTTTCTCCAGCCGCAGTGACGGTGAAATATGGAAGGCTCCTGTCAAGGATTCCGAGCCGGCAGAAGAATCCGAAACGGCAGAAGAATCCGAAAAATCCGCAGACAATACGCCTGTAGGCGATATCATAAAGCTGAAGCTTGATGATGACGCATCGGAGCCCGAGGGAGCACACGATGCCGCTGACGAGACGGAAGCGGGTGAAGAACCCGAGGAAAAACCCGAGGAAAAACCCGAGGAAGAATCCGAGGAGGCTGCACCGGAAGCCGAGGAAACGCCGAAGGCAGATGACGATTACAGCACAGACGATGAAAACGCCTATACCGAGGAGATAATCGAGCGCTACAATAATACGGAGATGCTCGAGCCTTATCAGCCGAATACCGAGGTAAAGGAAGAGCCGGATGACGATGAAAAAGAGGCTGATGATCCCGACAGGGACACGGAAATAATGATGGCTTTCGGTCTCGACCCGAGAAGAGCCGACAAGAACGAAACGCCGAAAAAGATATTCGATGATTATCCCTTCTCGGCGACCGTACAGACGACCGCTACCGATATTCCCTCTGTCGACGGAAATACCGAGGATGACGGAAACGCAGCCGAAACGGATGAAAGCACCGAAAAGAAGCCTTCCGTATCATACGAATATAAATCGTTTGATCAGACAAAAGAGGTTTTCGACAGATACAAGCAGAAATATTCCATGACAAAGGTTCGTATAGGAATCGCCGCTTTCTTCGCGGCAGTGCTTTTCATTATCGAGTGCATTCCCGCGATAGGGGAGGCTCTCGGAATGACAGGCTTTATCCTGCTTGATTTTGCGCTTACATTCCTCTGCGCATTCTTTGCCCTTGACAAGCTCGTCGGCGGTGTTCGTTCGCTCGTGGCGAAAAAGCCGGACGGAAATGCGTTTATTCCCGCCATGTTCCTTATTTCATTTGTGACAACGCTTTCCGCACTTTTTGCGGGAGACGATACGGTGCTCCGCTTCTATAACTTCACATTCGCATTCTGCGTGCTCTTTTCCGCGATAGCTTCGTATATCGGAATACGCAAGGAGATATACACCTTTAATATAATATCTTCAAAGAAGAGAAAGCTTGTCCTCGCAAGAGCCGCGAGAGAGGACAGCGTGGAAGAGCGCGCCGGCTTTGCAAGACATATCGAGGACGATGCGGAAATATATAAGACGCGCGAAGCAAAATTCATAGACGATTTCTTCGCGAGAAAAAAAGAATATCCAAAGGAAAAGAAGATAATCGGCATACTTCTTGCCGCATCCGCCGCTGTTTCGCTTATTGTATTTGTACTCTCGCTTACCGTAGGGAAGGCATCGTTTTTTGAGAGTATGACGAATATGTATTTCACAATGCTGATGTGCGCACCTGCCTCTGTGCTTGTTTCTTATACATATGCGGCATATCTCGCCTCTATCCGTGCTTATTCTTACGGCGCGGCTATCGTCGGTGATACTACACCCGAGGAATATGAAAAGGCGGGCGTGATATCTTTCGGTGACAATGTAGCTTTTCCTGCCGATAAGCTGAGAATAAGAAGTGTCAAAATTTTTGAAAATAACAGCATAGAGGATGTAATCTATCTTGCTTCGAGCGTTTATTCCAAGCTGGGAGGTCCGCTTGCCACGGTATTCCGCAAAGCTGCGCTTGACGGCATCACCGCGGATAATGTTGAAATTTTGTCTCTTGCCGAAAACGGTGCCGAAGCCACCGTAGACGGACATTCCGTAGTTATCGGTCAGCCCGCATATATGGACAATCAGTGCTACAGCACCACATATGAAGCGGGAGACGAACTTTACGAGGGCGATACAAACAAGCGCATTCTTTACCTCGCAAAGGATAATGCGGTCATAGCAAAATTCTATCTCCAGTATAATGCGTCATCCGATTTCATCTATATCGTAAGACATCTCGCGGAGCAGGGCATCTGCACCGCCGTGACAACGGCAGACCCCGGTCTTGACAGTGCACTGCTGAGCAAAAACAAGCTCAGCCCCGACGCTTATCCGATAAAGATAATCAAGCCGATGATGCCGCAGGAGGAAATGGAAAGAGTATCCGCTCACGATGCCGGAATTGTATCAAATCACGATGCAAAGGGTCTCATCAAGACGCTCATTGCCTGCGAGAAAACGAGAAATATCGGCAAGACAAATCTTGCCATAAAGTTTATTTCCATGCTGGTGGCTACTGCACTGACGGTGCTTCTCACGGTGACGGGAAATTATGATAAGATGCTTCCTTTCTATCCCGCACTCTATCAGCTTTTCTGGATGATACCGATGTATCTTGTCTCAAAGATTTATATCTGATAAGTGATGAAAACACCCGCTTGCGAAAGCAAGCGGGTGTTTTGCGCTATTTTCTGCTGTATCTGTTCCGTCTTGTGGCGGCGGGTTCTGTTGTCTCTGCCGTTTCGGTCGCCTCTGTATCTTTGCTTCGCCATCTTTGCCACCATGATTTTTTCTTTTCCGATGTTTTTGTGTCGGTTGTCTCGTCGGGGAAATCTGTTCTCTCGCCCGGCAGTTTTGAGGTTGATGCGGGCGGTGCTGTCGTTGTGGTCTGCGCGGGTTCTGTCGTCGCCGTTTCGGTGACGCTTTCCGTCGTTTCCTCTGTTTCGGGTTCGTCCGGCATCAGATAATGCTCGGCGCATATGCGATTATAGGCGAGGGTGCGGCGGGATGTTCCGAAATATTCGCCCGATGCCGCCATGCTCTGAAAGAAAGCATCGCATGCGGCACAGGAGGGAATCATGCCGCAGGGAAGCTGCCTGTACATATACTGCGCGTCAGTTACCGAGACCTGACACGGAAACGAGCGCGAATAATTTTTCACAAGAGCTATCTGCCGTATATTTTCGCGCGGGCATTTGTCACAGGCGATGCAGTGTGTTTTGCAGTCGTAATCCACAAGGATATGCGCATCGCATTTTTCCGTCGGCTCGGTGCCTTTTATGAAATAACCGAGCTCCACTCTGTTTCCGCGCGGGTCGAGGGCGCAGGCAGGGCATGGGAGCTTGCCCGAGTCGCGACAATAGAGAACGGAAACGATGTTGCTTTCCGTCTCTGCGGAAACGGCTTGTGCAGGGCTTTTCAGCAGATTTTTGCTTTGCAGAGCCGTCATCACTCGGTCAAAAACCGCACTTGCGGGATTGCCTGTATAAGTGCCGATATCGCGCGCTTCCTTATAGCCGTACCATACGCCGCATACATATCCGCCGCGAGTATATCCGATAAACCAGCGGTCGGTATTGGCGCCGGAGGTTCCGGTTTTGCCGGCAATCGGCAGTACTTTTGCAAGGGCGATATTGCTTGCCGTGCCGTGAGTGACGACATTTTCCATGAGCCGAGTCATTATCTCGGCATTCTCGGGAGAAATGATTTCGCGGCTGTTTTGCTTTTTTTCGAGCAGAATATCGCCGTTTTTGTCGAGAACCTGCGTGTAGGTTCTTGCCCGCGAGCCTTTTCCCCCTGCCGCGAACATCGTATATGCCGCCGTCATTTCGCGCACGGAAACGCCGACGCTCGTTGCACCGAGTGCAAGCGGCGCGACAGCCATATCGGTAAGAGAGCCGCCCGTGGGCAGTTTCTTGCGCTCCGTCAGAGTAGAAAGCCCCGCCTTTTTGCAGAAGTAGAACGATTTCGATATGCCTACCTGTTCAAGAACCTTTACGGAAACGGTGTTTATCGATTGCTCAACAGCGGTTTTCACATTTGTGATGCCCGAGTAAATGCGCGGGTTGTTCTTCGGCCATGGAATATATTTCTCGCTTGACTTGCGGAAGGTGCACGGCACATCGTCAAAGACGCTCGACCATGTTATGATGCCGGATTCGAGCGCGGGCGCATAAACGCTTACCGGCTTTATCACCGACCCGGGCGAACGGAGCATCTGCGTGGCGAGGCAGAAGAGCCTGTCCGATTTCTTTTCCCCTCTGCCGCCTACAAGCGCCACGACATTGCCGTTTTCGCTGTCGACTATCACGCAGGAGGATTCTGCGGAGTAGCCGCTCGTATTTTTCGGGAAATTTTCGTCATGGAGATAGATATTTTCAAGTTCTGCCTGAATTTCGGGGCGCATAGTGGTATATATCGAGAGTCCGCCGCAGTATATCAACGAGGATGCCGCCGCGCGGCTGTAGCCTTTTTCATCGCAGAGGTCTTTTATTATATCTTCAATTACTGCATCGGTAAACCATGAATTATGCGCGCCGTCCCTTTTCGGCTCCGAAATATTCAGCGAGAGCGGGGTAGCGACTGCGCTTTCATATTCCGCGTCGCCTATCATTTCCAGCTCATGCATGCGGGAGAGGACAGTATTTCGCCGCTCAAGGCATGCGTCGGGATTTGAAATCGGGTCAAAATGCGAGGGATACTGAATGATTCCCGCGAGCGTCGCCGCCTCGGTGAGCGTGAGGTCTCCCACCTCGCGCGAAAAATATTTTTCCGCCGCGGTTTTTATGCCGTAGCAGCTGCGCGAGAGGTAGACGGTATTCAGATAAAGCTCGAGAATGCGCTCCTTCGGCATTGTCTTTTCGAGGGCGACGGCGCGCTTTATTTCTGTCAGCTTCCGCTTTACAGTTACGGAATTTTCGCCTGTCAGATTTTTTATCAGCTGTTGCGTTATTGTCGAGCCGCCGTAGTTGTTTCTGCCGAAAAAGCTGAGGACAGCGCCTGCCGTGCGCTTTGGGTCAATACCCTTGTGCGAATAGAAGCGATGATCTTCTATCGCGATAAAGGCGTTTTTCACCCGCTGCGGGATTTCGTTTTCAGATATCCATATTCTGTTTTCCGTGCCGAAAAGCCGCTCGTTTTCAAGCTCTATCGGCGTTCCGTCTGCCGAAACGGCATAGATTTTTGTCGTGAGATTTTGCCCGAGAGCAAGTGATTCTATATCAAGCTCATCGGAAATACCGTATTTCATATAAAGAAGAAATGCGCTGATGCAGATGAGCGCCGTGAGCAATACGACGAGCAAAAATCCTAAGATAAAATTACGAAATTTATGTGTTTTTGTCAGAATTATCACCTCTTTACATGAATATTATGTTTTTCTCTGTCAATAATATGTATCGCAAAGATGATGGAAAAAAGAGGCAGGAGGTTGATAAAATGGAGGAAAGGTACAGACTTTCGGCAGGAGTGACGGCGCTTATCTGTATGGTATCGCTGATTATTTCGGTTATAACTATGGTAGTGTGCCTCAGCATGCGCGCCGATATGCCGAAAACACTCGAGAGCGTCACGGCAAGCGAGAGCACGACTACGGGCAATCCCGTTTCGCCGATATATTATGTAGGCTTGCATGATGAAAAGATAGTCGTCAGCACGCCGGAGGGAGATATTGTCCGCGAGCTTGATGCGAAAGCGGAGTTTCTGCCCGAGAGCGAGAGGGAAATGCTTCGGCTCGGTATAGCGGTATATTCAAGCGAACAGCTCTATTCCGTGATAGAAAATTATATGGAATAAAAAATATCGGCGTTATTTCACGCCGATATTTTTTATCCTGTTTGTTATCTGAGTGCTTCTTTCTTTTCCGCTATCTCGCTTTTCTTTTCGGCGATTTCCGCGCGCTTTTCGGCGATTTCTTCTTTTTTGTCGGAAATTTCGGATTTTTTATCTTTTATCTCCGAACTTTTGTCGCTTATCTCGCTCTTTTTATCGCTCATGTCATCGATTATGCGCTTGCGTTCATCGTCGCTGTCGGCATCGGAAAGCTCGTCGGCAAGGTCGGAGAGTTCATCGCGCAGGTCTTCCGCTTCATCGTTCAAATCCTCAAGCTCGTCGTTTAAATCTTCCAGTTCATCTTTTAAATCTTCGAGCTCGTCCTGCAAATCCTCCATTTCGGAGAGGAGGTCATGAAGGTCTGATGCAGTATCTGCGAGGTCTGCATAATCATTGTCGTCGTCATCATCAGAGTCATAGTTGCAATCGGCATTAAAATTTATTTTGGGTATTTCGATATTGCCGATATTTTTCAGCGCATCATCTACGATTTTGCTTGCATCAAATATATCTGAGAGTGCCGCTTTAGCAGCATCCGCGCCTGCTTTAAGATAATCATCGGCACTTTTGCCATCGACCTTGCCGGAAACATTTACCCTTATTCCTGTGCCTGAAACATTACCGCTTATATCACCGTCTACCGTTATTGTAGCTCCTGTGCCGACGACATTGCCATCTACATTGCCGGTTATATTTACTGTTCCGCTTGTGCTGATAATATTGCTGTCTACATCGCCGGTTACTGTGATTATTGTTTTTATTCCGGAAATATATCCGCCTACATTGCCTTTTACATCTACGGCGATATCGGATAGTATATTGCCAACGTCGCCTTCATATGTGAGCACAACCTTTTCTGCCGCGGTTCTTTCGGCTTCTGTGATATTTTTTGACTTTATCATCTTTCTGCCGCGGAAGAGAACGGCATGGAGCGTATTGTCGTCCTGCCAGTCGCTTTCCGCTTCAAAGTTTGCCTGCGGTTCATCCGTCGCTTTTGCGCAGGGTTTCTCCTCGCCGAAAAGCTCCGCTATGCTTATGCCGAAATATTCCGCTATTTTCGGAAGCATGGTTACATCGGGGCAGGCGAGCGCGTTTTCCCATTTGGAAACCGCCTGATATGTCACGCCCAGTGCCGCCGCGAGTGCATCCTGTGTTATACCGCGCTCGCGTCTGAGCCCCAGTATTTTTTCCGAAATTGTTTTTACTATATCCATCGTTTTTCTCCTATAATATCGATTTTCGGGAGCGACACCGGTTATCGCCTCCTGAGCAGAGTATAGCATATTTTCGCCAAATCGTCAATAAAAAGTTGGTTGAGTTGCATAAAAAACACTAAACTTTCAGTTGAGATGGCGTTTTTACGGTATTTTTATGGGGAAAATCACTAAACCGAGGGTTGAGTGAGGAATTGAGCAACGCGTCGCTTTTCTTAATTTCATCGACGCTCTATAAGATACATAACGAAACTTCTCTTTTATCGTACTTTTCTGTGAAGAAAAGTACCAAAAGTCATTTAAGAGGGCTTTCCTCCCTCTTAAAAATCTTCTTCCGCGTGCACGAGTTAGTCGCGCGAGCCATGCGTGGCGAGTGCGTGCGGCACGGGGCAAAGTGGTGAAAATCGGTAGTTTTGCCACTCTCCGAAATCGCATACTACCACGCGTGCGAACATAGCGCACGAGGAAGCCGAGCAGA
>ULXX01001385.1_pt1 | contig 20553 bp, 9 predicted proteins | sample 1961621 | NCBI WGS metagenome assembly ULXX01 (sample SAMEA4835848, study PRJEB28245) | human gut metagenome | biome: gut microbiome; material: fecal sample | place: Denmark | collected 2008
ACCGAAGTCTTTCCGCTCCGCGAATAACGGTTTTGCCCTGCGCAAATGCAGCGGTAACTGCAATTGCAGGCACCATATCCGGAATATCGGAGCAATCTATATCAATGCCGCAAAGGCGATTTTTTTTGCAGCGAACACTGTTTTCGCCGATTGAAACATCGGCGCCGAACTGCCGCATAACATCAACAACGGCTTTATCGCCCTGAGCCGAGGAATAATCAAGCCCCTGCAAGGTTACATCGCCGCCGATTGCCGCTGCGCTCATAAAAAATGCCGCCTGGCTCCAATCGCCCTCGACCGTTAAATTCTTTTTTTCATATTTCTGATTGCCCGGCACAAAATAGCCGCAATCCGTTTTACGCACCTCTATGCCGTAAAGTGCAAGCACACGCAATGTCATATCAACATATGATTGCGATTGCAGCTCTGTGGTTATTCGGATTTCCGAATCCCCGTTAAGCACGGGCAACGCAAGCAACAGCCCCGTGATATATTGAGAGCTGATATCGCCCCTAATTTCATAAATGCCGCTTTGAAGCCTTCCGCTTATTTCAAGAGGCAAGCCGCCCTCGCTTTTAACGGAAACACCGTGCATCGGCAACAGGCGAAGATATTCGCCGAGCGGCCTTTGGGGCAGCAAACCACTGCCCACAAAACGAACGCTTTTTCCGAGTGCGGCCGCAACGGGAATCGCAAAGCGAAGCGTGGAGCCGCTTTCGATGCAATCAAGAGTTTCTTTGCCGCCCTTCAGCGCATCAAGCACGCCGACGGTGGCTTTCATATCATTTGAATCTATAATCGGCGACACATCGCCGCCGCCTGCCAAAAACGAGCAAAACAGCGCTCTGTGAGCCGCAGATTTACTTGGCGGCACAACTACCGTGCCGTTTGGCCTTGAATTTTTTAACAACACGGTTTTCATAACATCCGCCTCAACAAAACAAATTTAATCTTAAACGCCGGCGCATATAAGCCCGATTCACGCAAAAATCAAGCTTCAACACCGAAAAGCTTCTTTATACCCGCCGTGGCAACAGGCTTGATGAAGCTGCTGCCGATTTTTGAAAGCACAATAAAGTTTATGCCGGAATCGGTGCTCTTTTTATCAAATGCCATTGCGGAAATAATATCCGAAAGGCTGTTTTCATCCTCTGTTTTAAGATTGTATTTTTTCAGCACCGAGGCAATTTTGTCTGCCGTGCCGGGCTCTGTGATTCCGGCAGACTCGCCTGCTTTTGAAATCATAACCATGCCGATGCCGACCGCCTCGCCGTGAGAAATGCCCGTAAAATTATGTAGTTTTTCTATTGCATGGCCTGCCGTGTGGCCGAAATTCAAAAGCGCCCTTTCGCCGGCTTCTTTTTCGTCTCGCTCCACAACGCCTCTTTTAATATCCACGCATTCATAAATAACATCTTCAATATATTCGTGAGCATCACGATTTTGAACGGCATCAAAAAGAGACGCCGATTTTATGCAGCCGTACTTTATAACCTCGCCCATACCGTCGCTGAAATAATGCGGCGGCAAAGTGGAGAGCACATCGGGATCTATGATAACCGATGCCGGCTGATGAAATGCGCCGCACAGATTTTTGCCCTGCGGCAAATCAACGGCGGTTTTTCCGCCCACGGAGGAATCCACCTGCGACAAAAGCGTGGTAGGAATTTGAATATACTTTATGCCCCTTAAATATACGGCTGCGGCAAAGCCTGCCATATCACCGCAAACACCGCCGCCGAGAGCAACAACCGCATCTTTTCTTTTTAGCTCGTTTTCCGCCAAAAATTCAACGATTTTTATAAGCTGCGCCGTGTTTTTTGAGCTTTCACCCGCCTTAAAAACATATGTTACAACCTTAAAGCCAAGCGATTTAAGCTGATTTACAACACAATCCATATAAAGCGGAGCCACATTATCATCACTTACCAAAGCAAGCGTTGCGGCCTGCGGAACTGCGGCTTTAACATATTGCGCACATTTTTGCAACAGCCCTCTTTCGATGAGGATATCATACCCCGCGCCGACATTTACCCTGATTTTTCGCATCAGCCGATCTCCTCTTTAATTTTATTTGCGCTTGCCATAAGCGATTCAAGCTCTGCCGAATCCTCTTTATCAATGGCCGCTCTGAATTTTTCAAGATTTTGAACAAGATCGTCTATTTCACGAATAAGCGGCTCTTTATTTGCAATGAAAAGCTCGCTCCACATTTGGCCGTTTATTCTTGCAACACGGGAAACATCACGATAAGAGCCTGCCGAAAAGCCCGTGTGCATCGGCGCAAGCGGGCTGAGCACATAAGAGCAGGCCAGCACATGCGCAATTTGCGAAGTAAACGCAATCATTTCATCATGGTGCTCCGGCGTTGTTACAACCGTGCGGGCAAAGCCCATTTCACGGGCCAACTCCGTTAAAGTATCTGTTTTTGATTTCGGTGCATTTGTGGGGGTGCAGATAAACGATGCATTGTCAAACAAGGTTGCAAGGCTGTTTTCATAGCCTGAAACCTCTCTGCCCGCCATGGGATGAGCGCCGATAAAGCTGAAGTTGAATTCTTCTTTTTCAAGAGTGCGGCATATTTTTGTTTTAATTCCGCAACTGTCTGTTACAATGCTGCCCGGCTTGAAAAGCGATTTATGCTCTTCTATAAAAGGAACAATCGCATCCGGGTAGAAATTTACAAAGGTGATATCCGCCTTGGGAATAAGCTCGGAAAGCTCGCCGATTTCATCAACGGCGCCGTCCTCAAGCGCCTTTTCGGAAACGGATTGCGTTCTGTTCCAGCCCATAACATAATGATTTGTGTTTTTCTTAATGGTTTTGGCCAAGCTTGCGCCTATAAGCCCCAACCCCGCAATAAGTATTTTCATTTAAACCGCACTTTCATATTCAAAACGCTATATACTATATAATAATATATAAATTAGGATAAATCAAGAAATCTTAAAATAATTTATATTATCGCAATAAACGCAAAATCACTTAACAAGGCGCACATTTTCAAGCTTAATATCCTCTGCCTCAGCCCTTGCCGCGCTGCCTTCAAACCTGATAAGCTCCAGGTTTTCAACATCCTTGGCATCGATTGCACTTGCATATTCATCGCAAAGAGCACCCCAAGAGGTTTTTGTTTTCATAACGGTTATATCCTTGGCATTTCTTATAAAAAACGCCGAGTTTTCATATTTTTCAACGCCCCAATCAAGGCACGGGCGCAAATCATAAGCACCGCAGGGCCATTTGCTTGTTTTGGTTAAGCAAATTCGGCAGTTTTCAAATGTTACATCCTCTATCGGATTTTCCGGGCTGCCGTGAATTAAAACGCCGTTTTCGCCCTTCGCCGTGATATTGAAAAAGCGAATGTTTTTAACCTTGCCGCTTTTTGTGTTTTCATCTCTGTTAAAGCTTGTTATCGTTATCGGCTCTGCCGTTCCCCACCAATCCGGGCAAAAGCGGCGTGTTTCGATAACTATGTTTGAATAGGAAACATTTTCAACATTACCGCCGTCTCTGATTTGAATGGAAAGGCCTCTGTTTGAACGGCTGATGGTGCAATTTGAAACAATGATGTTTTTGAAATCGCCGACTCCCTCCGTGCCGATTTTTATTGCAGCAGAGGTGGACACAAGCGTGCAGCCGTCTATAATAACATTTTCCGTGGGGCCGTATTCACTGTTGCCCTTTGAGGTTTTAAGGCAAATGCAATCATCGGCGCAGGTTACATGGCAGCCCAAAATGCGCACATTTGAGCAATGATCGGGATCTATACCGTCGCTGTTTGCAACATCAAGATCGTTTAAAATTCTGATTCTGTCTATAAGCACATCATCGCAGCCCGCCGGATGAAGAGTCCAAAACGGGGCATCCTTAACCACAAAATCCTTAAAGGTGATGTGATTGCTTTTTTCTATGTAAATCACCGTTGGGCGGGGATAAAACTCACCGGTAACATAATATTGATCCTTGCGCTGCACAAAGGCGTGGCCGTTTGCATCAATTGTGCCCTCGCCGCTGATTGTGCAATTATCCGCCTCAAAACCATAAATGAAAACAAAGCTCGGCTTGCCCGTTACAGGGTTGCCGATAAGCGCCGTTTTCGGGTCGTTTATCAATTTATTGGGGCGAATATAGCCGTCTATATTAGAAGTGGCTTTAAGCACCGCGCCCTTTTGGATGTGCAAATTAACATTGCTTTTAAGGCGCACCGAATCACTGTAAAACACAAAGCCGCTTTGCAGCACAACCGTGCCCCCGCCGCTTTTTGCACAATCATCAATTGCGTGCTGAATTGCAAAGGCATCATTTGTTTTACCGTCTCCGGCAGCGCCGTATTGCAGCACATTATATTCTTTCATATTCATTTCCCCCGTTTCCGCGCCAAAAACGCCAAACTTTTTCGCATACAATAATATCACACCTTTTTGGGTTTGACAAGTAAAATAAGATATGATATTATATAGCCGTAAGCAAAGCTGCCAGGTATTCCTCAGTTCAACGGAATGCAAAGGCAGCTAATTTTATGCTTAAATATTTTTAAATGGTGAAATTATGAAAAAATATGATGTTGCAATAGTGGGCGCAGGCCCTGCCGGTATTTTTACCGCAATCGAAATGATAAAAAAAGGCAGCAAAAAAAGCATTATAATAATTGAAAAGGGCAAATCCGTTGAAAAAAGAAAATGCCCCAAGGCAGTAACAGGCAAATGCATGAATTGCAAGCCCTATTGCCATATCACAACAGGATTTTCCGGAGCCGGTGCGTTTTCGGACGGCAAGCTTTCGCTTTCCTATGAGGTGGGCGGCAATCTGCCCGAGCTTATCGGCGAGGATTTGGCGCAGGAAACGATTAACTACACGGATAAAATTTACCTTGAATTTGGCGCAGACACTCATATTGAAGGTATCGGCAACACGGAAGAGGTTAAGGAGATCCGCAAGCGCGCCATTCAGGCGGGACTTAAATTGGTTGACTGCCCGATTCGCCATTTAGGCACGGAAAAGGCACACGACCTTTATTTTGACATTGAAAAATATTTGATTGCACAGGGCGTTGATATTTTGTTTGACAGCCAATGCAGCGATTTAATTTTGGACGGCGAAAAATGCCTCGGCGTTCGCCTTGAAAACGGCGAGGAAATTTATGCGGCCGACACCGTTGTTGCCACCGGCAGAAGAGGCGCGGATTGGCTTGAAAAGCTTTGCGCAGACCACGGTATCGCCCATCAGCCCGGCACGGTAGACATAGGTGTTCGTGTTGAGGTGCGCAACGAAATTATTGAAAAAATCAACGATGTGCTTTATGAATCAAAGCTTGTGGGCTATCCGAAGCCGTTTAAAAACAAGGTGCGCACATTCTGCCAAAATCCCGGCGGCTTTGTGGCGCAGGAAAATTACGACAACGACCTTGCCGTTGTTAACGGCCATTCATATAAAGAGCTTAAAAGCCAAAACACAAACCTGGCAATTTTATGCTCCCACAACTTCTCCGTGCCGTTTAACCAGCCGATTGCATATGCGCAAAAGGTTGGCGAGCTGACCAATATGCTCGGCGACGGCCATATTCTTGTGCAGCGCTTCGGCGATATTCTTGAGGGCAAGCGCACTTGGCAAAAGGAGCTTTCGCAAAGCAACCTGCGCCCCACTCTTCCCGATGCGGTTGCAGGAGACATTACGGCGGCAATGCCTTATCGCGCAATGACCAACATCATCAACTTTATTCACGCAATGGACCATGTTGTGCCCGGCTTTGCGGGCGACGAAACCCTGCTTTACAGCCCTGAGCTGAAGTTTTATTCAAACAGAGTTAAGATGGACACGGATTTCAACACAAACATTCAGGGGCTTCACTGCCTCGGCGATTCAAGCGGATGGACAAGAGGCTTGATGATGGCTTCCGTTCACGGCGTTTTGATGGGCAGAAAGCTTGTTTAATAAAACAGAAAGTAAAATCAACTGAAATTTTTAAGCGGTCGGCGATTTTCGCCGGCTGCTTTTCTGTTTCGCTGCGGCGAAATAATAAAAGGAGACTCCGAGGAGCCTCCTTTTATTATTTATTTGATTTGCCTTTAATCTCTTTGGGCTTTTGATTTTGATTAAAGCGCTTTCTGATTTTTTCCTTTTCGGCCTGCTCATGCTTTTTATAGGAAAGATAATAAAGCCAAATGAGCACAGCCACAACAACTGCGGCAAGAATGCCGGCACCGATTTTCAGACCGGTGGTGAGCTTATTTATATTTTTCAATCCGGCCAAAACAAAGCCGACATCAACATGCACGCTGCCTTTTTCCTCGGAATAATAGGTGCCGTTTGAAAGATACATTTTTTCGTGCGAGGTGTCGCCGCCCGGATAATAATAATACTTCAATGAATTAAGCACATTGCTTGTTTCGGCATCGTAAACAAAATCGGGGTTCTTTTCTGCATAGAAAGTGATTCCCGTGGCATCATCAGTCAACTGCGAAGGCACGAATTGATTAAAAAGCTTATATTGATTTGAATCGCTTGAAGCCCAGGCAACGGCGATAATCAGCGCAATTATAACAACAGCCAGCACGGCGATTGCGATAATTCCGCCCTTATGATTTTCAAACATTTCCTTTGCGGATTGCCTGATTATTTTTTTATCAACGGAAGCGGCTTTTGCCGCTTTTTTATTTTTTGCCATTAGGTGCATTAACCTTTCCGACTGCAAAATAAATAAGGCAAGCCCTGCGCAGCCGTGCAGGAGCAAGGCGGCATTTGCCGCTTTTTTATTTTATCATAAACGCACTGTAAGGTCAAGCGGCAAGAGTTGTTAATTCGCGGCGAAACGGGGGTGAACTTGTGAGGAGCACTGTTGCAATGCCGTATACCACTTGTTTCCACCCCCTTATCCGAGCGCTTGAGCCACTTCCCGCGAGGAGAAAGGCGAATTTGTTGCCAAAGCACCGTTTAAACTGAATAGCGGATTCCCGAAATGCGCTTGCTTTTTGGGGAAAAGGATAAACAACCGCCATGCCTTTTGTGGTTTGAAAAGCAAATTGCATCGGCACGGTGCTTGTTTCGGCGCCGGGGAACGGCAATATATGTTGCAACGGTGCTTTTAGCAAAAAAGGCGCAAAAAAAGAGGGCGCCGAAGCGCCCTCCCAAATCTTGCGATTTAATTTTGCAAATTTCCGTTTTCTTGCGGGAAAGCGGAAAACAAGTTGCAGAAGTTACTTAGAACTCAATGTAGCCTTCTTCTGTGGATGTTGTGATAACATCAACAGAGAGGAACTGTTCAACTTCTACAACGGGCTTTGTGTAAACTTCTTTCATTATGAAAGACCTCCGTTTAGTTTATTGATACGGCAGAGCCGAAGCCCTGCCGATTTCATGCTTAAACTAAATTAAGCACCGAGAGTAGCAGTTTGCGGTTCTGCGTAAATTACCTGTGACACACCGTCTTTTTCAACGATGATGTATGCACGAGCCGAAACAGAAGAAGCAGTTGTCTTAAGAGTAAGAGCGAACTGGCCGTCTGCTGCGGTGTTGCTGTTCTTATAGATGTAAGCGCCGTTGCCTACATTTTCAAGAACGAGTGAAGCTGTGTCAGCAACATCCTTGCCGAATACGAAACCGGATTCAAGAAGATTGTAATCTTCAGGAACGGAACGTGTTGCAAGGAATCTTGCCTTGTTAGCTGCAAGCTTTTCAGCTGCAACTGCGGTTACAACGGGCTGAGCTGTTACAGCGCCTTCAACAAATTCAACGTTAACATCAGCTGTTACGAAGAATGTGTATTCGTTGCCGTAAGCGGCATCCTTGCCGTTGATCTTCCATGTGCCTTCGTTAGCTGCCTTAACAGTTACCTTAGCATCATGAGAAACAGTTGCCGTTGTGCCCATATCCTGGCCGCCAACAGCGATTGTGCAGCCTTCCGGAACCGTTACGGTGTAGGAAGCAGCCTCATCCTTAGAGTAAGAAGCAACTACTGTTGCAGCACCCTGGAGAGCCTTAACTGCATCAAGATCCATGCTCCAGCCCTTGAAGGTGAAGCCCTTATATTCATAAGGAGTAGGCATAGCATCAAGTGCTGCTACTTCTTCATTGCTGAGCTTAGCGATAACATTGTTGAACTGGTCAACGAATGTTACATTGAATGCCTTAGCTTCATCTGCTGCGAATACAGGTGTGTAAGTTACATCTGCGAAAGCAGCAGTTGTGTAAGTAGCCTGGTTAGAAACGAGCTTGCCGTTTACTTCCCAACCAACAAACTTAGCGTTTGCAGCAGGAGTTGCGGTGAGGGTGTATTCCTTCTCATAAGCAACCTTTTGAGCTGCGCCTGTTGTAGCCGCGCCGTTAAGAGTTGTTGTTCCCTTATCGGAAGCATTAACAGTGATCATAACGCCTGTTGCAGGGATAACCTGACCCTTTTCAACTACATCGTTGCAAGCTGCGCATACAGAATCGCCTGTGTAGCCGTCTTCGCCGCGAGTTGCTTCCTTAGCATTAACGCCTGTTTTGATTTCGCCAACATGGTTGTTCTTATCAATAGGAGTTTGCTGCTGAGCAACGATTACAACATTACAATCTGCGCAGTGAGAACCTGCTGTTAAACCGGTTGCAACGCAAGTTGCAGCAACAGCATCGTCTGTTACGATATTTGTATGGTTGTTAGGATCGAGATCTTTATACTCGGTCTTTGTTTCGCCGCATACGCAGCTGTAGTGAATTTCGCCCGGAACCTTGCAGGTTGAATCGGTTTGGCTTGTTACCTTCCAATCATGAGCACTTGCATCTGCAGGAATTACCTCGCCGCCTGTGGTGTAGCCGCAAACAGAGCACGTTTGAACAGCTGTTTTACCAGGTGTTGTGTGAGTTGCGGGAACTGCAGCTTCGGTTTCGTGCATATCGCAAGCAACGGTGTTTACCGTTTCGATTTCATCATAGGTTGTTGTGCCTTCAACGAAAGCGGGCCAAGAATAAGTCTTGGTGGTGTGTTTGCCTGCGCCGTCCGATTTGGGTCCTACTGCAGGTGTGTTCTCCGGAGCTGTTGGTGCTTGACCGGCAGGAACAGTAACAGTTTCTGATTTGCTGCCGCCAAAATAGTTGTAAGTATAAGTTACATCTGTTGAGGTTTCTTCAGGCTGAAGACCCCATTCAGGCATAATGAACTTAGTTCTGGGTGAGGGACCTGTTTCCTGGTCATTAGTTGCACCATAAACAACAAGGTCCTTATCATCGGCACCGGGAGTTGTGTTAATGAATGTATCGCCCGAACTATTGTAAAGAGGAAGTGCCTCTGTTAAATCAACTTCATCAGTCTGCATTTGAAGACCGAAAGCTGCAAGGAACTGACCCTTATAGATAGATTCGGTATTTTCTTCGTCTTGCTGATAAAAATTCGGCCAAGGTTCATGAGGAGTTATGTTAAGAATAACAGCAAGTGACTGAACGCTGGCACGAAGGTTGATACCACTTACATCGGAAGCGTCAATATCGGTGTTTGAGTCGCCCCATGTTCCAAGAACACAAGATCTACCGGCAGCTTCACCGGTTGTAAGCTTATTTCTTTTGCCTGCATAGCTTGCAGGGATAACATCGTTATTTGCAAGGCCTTTTGCATATTTCCAAATGATGGAAAGACAGTCTGCCGTGTCAACATTTTCAACTGTAACAACAAGTGCAAATGTGCCGTCTTCCGACTTAAGGTCAGACTTCTTTAAGTGTTTCAAATCATATGTGGGAACTGCACCCGATTCTACTACATCATAGTAGTAGTTGGATGTGTAACCCCAAGAATCGGTGCCGTCATAATCCACAACATAGGTGTGAAGAACAACGTCATCGTCATAGCTGTATCTGCCGTCTGCATTATCCGGATTCGGGAGTGCGAACGAAGTGAGAGGGAAGCTGAAAGCCACCATCAATACAGAGAGCAACACAGCCAAAGCTTTTTTAAAGCTTTTCATTAAATTACCTCCGCTTAACTAACAACAGTATCTGTGTAAGTAAGATTTTCTGAACTATATCCTGCAAAAGCAAGATAAATTTGCTTGTCTTTAGTATTTATGGTTCCGTTTCTGTCAAGGTCAACGCCGACATCATAACCGTCATCCTCAGACCTAAAACCGGAGAGGCTTATATATGACGATTTATCCTTAGCGTTGATAGTGTTGTTACCATCCCAATTGCAGGCAACAATGCCAACCATTGTTGAAGATTCAACATCGGAATCTGCCACTTCAATTGTGAAGGTGCGCGTGAAGCCGTATTTATAAGAAACGGTTGCGGTGTAAGAGCCGGCAGGAACATTATTAAAAATGAACTTTCCGGATTCATCCGTTTCCGCCGTTACCGTTTCGCCGCCGACTTCAACAGAAACCTGTGCCCCTGTTACGGGGTAGGAGCCATATTCATCGCTCGGCGCAGCTAATGCGCCGATATATGCCGAAACCGAATGGCCGGTGGCCAATTCGGGAGAGAGGTCACACTTCATGGGATGAACCTCTCCGTTAAAATCGGATGCCGTGCTTAACGCATAGCATTTATAGAAATACGATGTTCCCGAAACGGTTACATCGCCGTAATCCACTTCGATAAAGGTTCGATTCGGATTTTTGTCTACCTGCAAAGCAGTGTTCATATCTACAGCGGTATCGTTATTATCAGACACAGTTACATTGATTCTTAACAATTCGGCACCGTTTGCGGCGAGAGCCGAATTTGAATCATAATTGCCTGAATTATAGGCAAACACAAAGGAACCGTTTGAAAATTCACTTTGCACCGCATTTATATTCAGGCCGGTGGCCGAGGCGAGGGGCAAAGACCCATCGGAAAAGGCCAGGAGCGCCGGGTCATAAGAAGCGGTGAATTGCATTTGAGAGATTGATGCAAGATCATCAACCCGCAAAACCATTTCATATGTGCCGGGCGTTAATGCATTGCCGTCTGCTGTTTGGCCGGAGGAATCCGTGAATTGCGCGAACATTACCGGCGTCTGCGTGCCAACAGAAGAAATCGGACCATCTGCGGCCGCTCCGTATATATTAAAAAACGATATGATTAAAGTGCAGGTAAGAACGGATGCCAATGCAACCGATAATTTCCTTTTGAATTTTTCAAGTTGCATTTACAGCTTCTCCGTTAAAACAAATTTTCGCATAACGCGAATATCGGCCGAACATTCGGCGGATTTCTCCGCCGAATGCCCGATAAAATCAATATATGTTAAACAAAAGCACACACTTATTATTTAACAGTTACATCCGTATAGCTTATATCGCTATCTTTGTAACCTGCAAATGCAAGATAAATAGCTTTATCCTTGGTGTTGATTGTTCCGTTTCTGTCAAGGTCAACGCCTACATCGTAGCCGTCTGAACCCTGTCTTGTGCCGGAAGCAGCCAAGTAAGACGATTTATCCTTTGCATTAACAACAGTATTGCCATCCCAGTTGCAGGCAACGATACCTACCATGGTTGAAGAAGCAACATCAGCACCGTTTACGGTGATGGTGAAGGTTCTTGTGAAGCCATACTTATAGGTTACGGTTGCTGTGTAAGTGCCATCCGGAACATCCGTAAGAGTGAACTTACCGGAATCATCGGTGGTTGCCGTAACAGCCTTGCCGTTTACATCAATGGAAACAACTGCGCCTGTTACTGCGTACTTACCTTCTGTATCCGTAGGAGTTGTCATTGCGCCGATATAAGCAGATACGCTGTGGCCGGAAGATACCGGCGGCTGAGGTTCAGCGGATTTTTCCGTGAGTCCGTTTTCTGCAAGCATAAGCTTTTGCCTCATTGTATAGAGGTTGGAAATGCAAAGCGTGTAGTTATCCTTATCGGAAGGAACGAACGGGGAAATATCCTGGTGCTTATAAAGGCCCGACTGGAAGTTTACTGCATCAACAGCATCATAGAGTGCATCAATAAATGCAGACCAGCTCTCATCCGAATAGGTTACGCCATCCGGGTTGGAGGATGCTGTGTAAGTGGTGTTGCCAACAGTGTAAGTTTTAGCATCGGGATCTGCATCAATTGTTGAAATATCAAGCGAAGCAGAGCCTGTGCTGTTCTTACCGGCAACCGCGCAACGGATTTCCTGCTCAATCTGAGCCGGAACATAGCCACGCTCAAGAACCTTTGCCATATAATCGTTGAAGTTACGAAGAGCTTCACGAAGTTCAAAGGTGGAAGCGGTGGAGGTTACGACAGCCTTGCTGTAATCAACAACGGCTTCGAAATCTCTGAAGCTGCGGTTTGCATTATTGGCGGTATTGTATGCTTTAAGAGCATCATCTTTCTCAGAATCAAGAGAGCTGAATACAAGCGTTTTTTCGCCGCCTTCGGGAGTATAATAATAATCCCTGTAAAGATCTACATTGATAAGAGCTTCTGCACTGCGACCTGCGCTTGCCATCTGCTCATACTTAACAACATCGAAGTTTACATTATTAAGGCCGGTTCTAAGAACGTAAACATTATTGTAAACATTCGTTGCATAGGAAACATTCAGATTTGCATCAAGAAGCTCCTTAGCATAAGTTACCTTATCGTTTACTGCTGCAACAGTGCCTCTGGAGGCTGTGCCGGGAACGATTTGATTTTGTGTATTTGCATACATTACAACCCAATCATCCGATGCGGCAACTGCCTTGTTATCGGCATTGTTATGAGTGTATTCAACAGCTGAGTAAACGAGAGAGCCGGCGCTGTCTTTAACCTGAGTGGTTGTGGTTGCAAGATAGGGAGCTTCAAAATAAGGAGCTGTGCCCGAGCCTGCATCCTGCCATTCGGTTTCATAAGCTGCGGCATTAACGAAATGCCATACGCCGTCAACCTTAACAACCTTAACGCCGGTTGCATTAACCGTGTAAACATCAAGATCTGCTGCGGCACCGTTTACCATAACGGAAACGGTTTCGTTTGCTTTGGTAACATCGGCATCTGCGAGCTTGGTGTTACCGTAAACAGGATTAGCGAATACCTCTTCACCGTTTGCATCGGTGTAATGAGTGAGATAGAATACGCCATCCTTAACAACTGCGGAAGCTTTAAGGCTTGCAAAGTTTGAACTGCTCATAACATCTGCCGTTGCGGGGGCATATGCTATTTCGCCGACAACATTGGTTGTGTTGGAAGTTTTTGCAAAGTTAGCTTTCTGAGAGCCGAGGCCTGCTGCGTTATCGGCAGTAAGCACGGTTGCAGTTGTGGAAAGAGCCTGCATAACTGCTTCCTTATAATAGTTATAATATTCGGGAGCCTTTGCATCGGCAGCCGTGTAGTTATTCAGGAACTCTGCGCCGGTGTTATAAAGGCTTTCGGATGTGGGAACATCGGAAAGATCGCCGACGATAAGATTTGTTGCAAGATTATAGCCCTTATCGGTTACAACGCGAAGTTTAACATCGCTGCGGCCCTGCTTAATGCTGTGGTCTTTATCCCATTCAACAAAGTCGAGCTTTGTGCTGGTTGCGGACATTGAGCCGGGAGTGATGGAGAATACAAGGCCCTGAGAACCGGTGGAAGCTGTTGCGCTGCCCTTGATTCCCTTATTGATGGCCACACTGTAATCGCCTGAGCCGGTTGTGGAAATATAAACGCAGTTATAAGAACCGTCGTTATTTCTGTCTGCAATGATGCTTGCGGGGATGTAACCGTTTACACCTGTGGTTGTGATTGCATCAAAAGAGCAAACAATATGCTGCCTGCATTCGGGAACCGTATTATCCGTTGCAACAAGATTTACAGCGTCAGCTCTGCTGAGAAGCTTATCTTCGGCGGTTACCCAAGCACCCTTAGGATTACCGTTTTCATCATAAACGATTTCCTTTAAGGTTGAGCCGTCTTCCAAAGTTTTGGTGGTGTACTCATATTGATAGTAATCATACCAAGATGTATTAACAAGGTTACCTGTTGCGGGATCTGCCGCAGCTGCAACATATTCCTGACCGCCGGAAGTAATATAAGCTTCAAATCTGATGTTAGAAGTTGTTTTACTTGCGCGGTTAAGATATACGGTGGAGTTGGAAACCGCAGCCGGATCGTCTGTTGAAACAGCGATATTATTGGGAACAATAAGGTAATCCTGCGATCTTGCCGCGCCGGCAATTTTATCCGTTGTGGAGATCGTGGTGCCTTTTTTGTTTACACCGGTGAGGGTTTCAGCAAAGCCTGTTGCAGAATCGCTGCTATAGGTTTGTGAATACAGATCCTTTTGAGCGGATACATAGTAATACATCGTTCTGGTAAAGTCGCTTGTATATTCATCAGAATATGCTTTGCCGTCCTTGCCGACGATTTGATATGTAACCGTGAATGTAACAACAGCTGCATTTGTTGAGCCGAGTTCATCTGCGGTAAGAGAACCGCTTATGCCGATAGAACCTCTTGCCTCGGGATCGAGGGTTGCGGAAGTGTCTCCCGTAAAGGTCCATGTGCCCTTATCGGCCTTAATGCTCTTAATCTTAATCCAAGAGCGGCCGAGTTCTTCGGTGGAACCATCCGTTTTAATTGTGAAACGGTTGATACCTTTACCGAGGTTCTCCAGGTTGACAGTATTTGTCAGAGTGTTGCCTGCAGTGTAGCCTTTAGCAACGCTTTCCGCAAGCTTAGCATCAAGGTTGCTAACCTTATAGTTTTGAAGCTGAGGAAGGAATCCGTTAAGCAAGCTTGCAACGGACTGAACAACGAACATAGCGCCCTTCCAAACAGTGTCGGGATAGCTGGAGAATACGCCGGCGAACTGAACAATATTAACAATTGCGCTTGAGATAACGCCGAAATTGGAAGCATCATCGGAAGTGCCTGCAATAACGCTGCTCTGAACAAGGTTGTGGAACGGCTTATTCACATTATCGCCGGAAACATCCGGAATAATATTCTTGCCATACAGCGGCTGATTTGTGCTGCGGGCATTAAGGAAACCGTTCAGGAGTTCTTTAAGAACATCGTAAACGCTGAGGTCTACGCCCTTTGTTGCAATAGTGGGAGCGTTAATGATTGTTGCCAATCTGTAAATAAAGTTTGTTACGCCGCCTACCTGCTCACCGTCTGCGGAGTGGGTGCTTGCGATATTAAGAGCGCCTGTTACCAGGTCATCCATAATAAGCGCATGAGAATCAAGTGCGCCACGCTTTGAAGCTGTGCCGAATTGAAGCTCACCGAGAACGGGGAGAAGCTTATTTGCGATAATATCTATATTCTTCCAAAGTGTATTGTCCAGAGTAATCAAGCTGTTACCGTTTGAATCTGCACAACCGAGAAGAGGACCAACACCCTTATCCTTTGCATAATATACGATTACGGAATTAAGAATGCTGAAGATATCTGTGCCTTCGGCAACCTGTTCGTCATAAGTTTGAACAGATTTAACATTATAAATGCTCCATGCCGTACCTTTTTTATCGGTGATCGGAACATATTGCATCATAACATAGCCAACGGCATCGCGGCACATTGCATAAATTGTTTCCATAGATATATCATAATATCCGTCGCTGCCCACAGTTAAGAACTGTGAATAGTCGTTTTGAGGAAGAATAAATGCAAGGTGCTCCTGAAGAATAACTGCTGCAACGCCTTCTGCGTCATCACATTTATCCCACTTATCATAGTGGATGGATTTAAGATCCTGAATGTTATTCTGAAGGCAAGCGATGAGGAACGGAACCATTGCGCTTTCGAGATTAGACTCGGAAAGAACAGCCGAATCGCCGCTTGTGTGATAGAACGAAGAAAGAATGTTCTTATCGGTTGCATCGCCGACGTACTGAACAACTTTCAGTGCGTTTGCAACAAGAGTTTTGCCGATTGTTTTGGCATCATTCGTATTGATTGTTTGAAGAGAAGCTGCGCCTGCATAATCGGGAAGGAAATCCTTAACCGCTGCAACAAGGAAATCATTAAGGCCTGCAAGGATATTGCTGTAATTGCCATACTGATTTGCCATGAACGCATCGATATTGGGAGTGCCGGTGCACTTAAGGTTTGTGTTAAGAGGACCGGTTTCCGCCTTGAAGTAATAAACCATAAGCGGGCTTCTGCGAAGTTCGTTAAAGAGCTTCGTGGAATCAATATCTCTCCAATTATACACAGCGTTTGCTACAACGCTTCTGTCATAAGTGAGAGCTGCCTTAACATCGTCAAGGTTAAGACCGTAGTCTTTAGCCCAAGCCTGAACATTAGCGGCGGAATAGTTGGCGGCAGGATTTGAGTAATCCCAGGTTTTGCCCTTGCCGAGGAACCATTCCATATAATCCCAGTCATAATCCTTAATCGCCGAGTTGAGGAGCTTAAGGGTGGGCTGAAGCACCGTTTTCCAGGCAATGCCCAACGCATCGTAAGAAAACTTAAAGAGCGTTGTGCTCGGTGTCAATGTAAGATTTGCATCATCTGCGCCGTCGCCGTTGCCGTCATACTGGAAGAGGTAAACATTACCGTCCGGAGTGTAGCAAAGGCCGGGGTCTTTTTGACCTGCGGCGTAGCGTGACTGAGAGCTTGTGCCGTCTGCATAAGTTACATTTACATTGATCTTGCGAAGAAGTTCATTCTGCAAAGATCTGAAAAGCATGGTGTCAAGATCGTAGCCGCTTTCATTGTTATACATTTTAGTAGCTTCGTCGCTTGTGTACCAAGTGGTGTTTTCGGTGAGAAGCTTAACAATAATGTTATAAACAAGGTTCTTTTCATAGCCGTCTTTCATACCAAGTTTTGCAGCATTGTTAAGAATGCTGTAAAGGTTAAGGTTGAGAGGCAGGCTTAAAGAGCCTCTGAGAAGCTGGTTAACGATTGCATGGCCGCCGTCCCAGTTTGACACATTGTTATAAACAACATTCAAAAGGGCTTTGACAATGCTTTTCGCGGAATTGTTGGCTCTGTAATCTTTACCGCATGCCGGCCAGTTGCCGTCAACCTTCGTGTAAGACATACCTGCGAGCGGGCTGAGGGTAATGTTTTTAAGATCTTTACCCAAGCCGTTTGCCTGATCAACAGTGGGTTTAAGCTGATCAACTATATCAAGAAGACCGCTGACACTGTCGAGCGTGCCGTTTAAATTAACGGAAACTACAACATAGTTTCCGCTGAGTGAAACGGGCATTTTAAGATCGTAAAGAATGTCGTCCACATAATCAAGAAGAGCCGCGCAGGTTTGCTCGTCCGTGAGCTCAACCCAAGCCAAGGCATTTGCCTTAAGTGCATCGTCATGATAAGAAGGGTCGGCGGAGGCCGCATAGGCTGAGAAAGCGCCTGTGAAAGCAGTGAGCGCCATCAGAACTGCAAGAAACAAAGCAAGCTATTTCTTGCCAAATTTTGTTTTCACAATTTTTACCTCCGTGAAAATTTTAAACACAATGAAGTTTTATTCATAGAATGTTCACACACCGACTCTCTGACCTACGGGCAATCCGAACAGAGCGGAAGCGTGCGTTGCGGCGCACCGAATGTGAACAGGTGTTTACAAAAACGAATATTACTCCATTCATTAAATATTAAAACACAAGGCAACAAAAAAGTCAACACGAACAAAGTCGAAACGAACTTTTCAGCAGTTTTTACGAAATTACAAGTGCGATTTTGTGCAAATTAAACACTGAAAAATTTACAATTTGTTCATAGATTTCTTACAAAAAATTTACTATGTAACAATTTCGTAACCCATTACAGAGGGTAGTTTTCGTAAATGCAAAACCCTTTACACAACAACATCTTGTATATTTTTCAACAATATTTTTCAAAAATCAACAATTTCGGCAGGGCGTTTTACTTGCCCGAAAATATCTTGTTTTGAACGCCGTTTTTATGCAGGCATAACGAAAGACAGGTCAAAAAATGGCCCATTTTAGGAAATGATTTACATATAATCGCCGCTGTTTGTTCACAGTTTGTTAAAAAATTCAAAAAAAAGTGTTGACTTCCGCTTTTATATTTGGTATAAATATAGTGTATTGTTCGTGCGTGTGGGCATTTTGCGCCCTGCAAGGCGATTTGTTAACACTTCGTTCACAAACTGCTTTGCCAAGCAAATACCCGTGCGCTTACTGAGGGCATGTTTATGTTCCCAAATCATAAAAAAGGAGAGATGATTATGAAAACGAGCAAACGATTACTCAGCCTGTTTTTGGCTGTGGTAATGGTGGTAACAACCTGCTCCGTCGGCATGAGTGCATTTGCCGCCGACAAGAGCGACGATGTTTTCACCTATGTTACCGACGAGGGTAAAGCGGTAGATATCACATATGAATCGCTTAACAACCTTGTCAACACCTACGCTCCCGAAATCATTAAGCTTATCAACAAAGATGGCAAGCTCACCGATCTCGGCGTTGACGTAGATGCGGTTTGCGCTTCCGAAAAGCCTATTTATGAGCTTTTGGCGCAGCTTTCACCAACGCTTATCCAGCTTATGAGCGGCAGCAACGGCGATTCCGACGAGGTTATCAAAGCCGTTCTTTTGGATGCCGGCGCAATTCGCTCGGATTTGGCAGACCAAGATAAGGAAAGAGCTATGCGCCTTGTTTATGCGCAATATACTTATCTTGCCGACGATGACGCTGCAATGAGCATTTGGAGCCTTTATAAATTCTGCATGGATAATGCAAATGCGGATAATAAAGACTTAAAGAAATATTGCAACGACACTAAAGACGTTCTTAAGCCGCTTATTTTGGCATTCAGCAAGGCTTACGATGCTGCAAAAACTTCCGTAAATTCCGATTTTGCAGCGGCAGAGGAATATGTAAGAACGAATATTATCGGCAGCAATGCTTTCCAGGAAAACAGCTTTGCAAGCCAGGTTTCCGTTTCGTTCTATGCACCCTATATTTTGAACGCACCTTCATTCGGCAGATCAGAGCTCAGCCAAGCAAGCGATGTTTTAAACGCATGCGGCGCACAGCTTACCGCTATTCCGGCTTCTTTAACAGAGGCAAAGAAAATAGTTGCAAACGGCGACTCCTTCAAGGGCACAAAGCTTACAGACATCAATGCTTCGAGCGACAGCAATGTTGCGGCATTTATCAATGAGGTTGTTGAGCTTTGCAAAGCGGTAAACGCTCCCATCAGCGCAAATCCGTCTCTTGCCGAAGCTGCTTATTGGTATTACAACCAACCGATCAGAAGTGCAAACGCAATTCTTTCAAAGGTTCTCACCGATATCAGCGGCGAGGCAATCACCGTTTCCGATAACGGCAATGCAGATGTCACCATCGCACCCGGCGAATACTTCATTGACGCATGTAAGAGAGACGACTTACCGTACAGTGTTTTTGCAGAGATAACCGGCGCTCCCGAAAATGCAAGCGAGGACTCCTTCTGGTATGCTCTTTTTGACACTAACTTTGTATGGTGTGAAAATGTTTCCGCAAATGTTTTCTCGAATGAACCTCAAGGCTCCCAATACACCACTTGGATGTATCAAAAGGGCTTCACGGCAAGCGATTTTGCGGCAATCAAATCAAGAATTGAAAATGTTCTTACCAATAAGGGCACAACGGATATTACCGCTATCACGGCGGACGAATTTGTTAACGGCGTAGGTTCCGTTCCTGCTGTTAAGGCAGACGACAGCCTTTCAAACTTCGTTAAATTCTATCTTACAAACGAAATATTCTCAAGCATTCCGCTTGCGGCAATCAAAGAGTGGGACGGCACAGAAGAAAATATTACCGATGCAATGAATGTTGCCGGTAATCACGCGCAATATATTTTTGAAAGCTATCTTGAATTCATAACTTCAAAAGAGGTTGTGCCCACAATCACAGAAAGCTATGATTGGAATGCGGTTAAGCCCGATAACGATCTTGCAATCGAAATCGTAAACGCAAACATCAACGGCTATGTTGATTATGTAAGAACCGGTATCCCCGGTGTTTCGCTAAATATCTATGCAATCGCAAAAGACATTATCGCAAACCTTACCGATTCGCTTACACTTGACACATTGCTTAAAAAGGTTACCGACATTTACAAGAAGCTTGCAGATGACCCGGTTAAAACAATATTCGAGCTTCTTCCCGTTATCGTTGTTGTTCTTGACGATGTACTTGTTCCCCTGCTCTTTAACCAAGACGGCGATATGTACTACGGCCAGATCAACGGCATTGTTGCAAACCTGCTTAACGATAAAAAGCTTACTCAGGCAACGGGCAGCCCCACGGGTATCGGCCAAATCGGCTGGAACCTTAATGAAGTGCTTCCCACATTGCTTCACTGGCTCAACGGCGATAACAGCTACACCTATACCTATTATAATGTAGACACAACAAACGAAACAAATTATGTTTACGGCACGCCCACAACAGGCGCAAACGGCACTAAATACGATAATGACGGCAATAAGCTTAATCATGTTCCCGTTATCCTTAACATTTATGCCGTTGATAAGATGCTTGCAGGCGCTTCCGCTTCAGACCTCGGCAGCAGCGATATGGTTTCGGAAATTATTGAAACCCTTATGAATCTGCTTGTTTCCGATGTTGACAGCTATGTTGCAGACCACGGTTCCGATATCGGCAAATACATCACCGCGCAGGACGGCAAAAGAGAAATCGTTTTCCGCGGCGTAAACAACATTCTTGTTGCT
>ULXX01075348.1_pt1 | contig 19719 bp, 19 predicted proteins | sample 1961621 | NCBI WGS metagenome assembly ULXX01 (sample SAMEA4835848, study PRJEB28245) | human gut metagenome | biome: gut microbiome; material: fecal sample | place: Denmark | collected 2008
CTTTTATCGTGCCGCCATCATTTCCATGCGTGCCCTGGTCAGCCTTGCCGGTCGTTATGCTGAGCTGGCGGAAAAGATGGCGGCCGAATGTGAAGACGCCGAGCGCAAGGCCGAGCTGCTCGAGATCGCCGAGACCTGCCGCCAGGTGCCGGCCAATCCGCCCCGCTCCTTCCGCGAAGCCGTGCAGTCCTGGTGGTTCCTGCACCTTGGCGTGCAGATCGAGCAGGCGGGCTGCGGCTCCTCTCCGGGGCGTCTCGGCCAGTACCTGGATGTCTATTACCAGCGCGACAAGGAAAAGGGCCTGGGCAAGGAAGACGCGCTCCCCTGGATCAAGTGCCTGTTCTGCAAGATCCTCGAATTCGGCTATTATCAGGGCATAGCCTATTCCCAGCTCGTGTCCGGCCATACCGGCCACACCATCAACGTCGGTGGCCTTGACGCCAATGGGAACGATGCCACGACCGAGCTCGACTATCTGCTGCTCGATGCCCAGATCGCCCTGCGCAACATCCAGCCCACCATCACGGTCCTGTACCACGACGGTCTCAAGGAAGACTTCCTGCTGAAGTGCGTCGATCTCGACCGGACGGGCCTTGGTCAGCCCCAGTGGATGAATACCAATGTCATCATCCAGCGCCTGCTGGCCCGGCATGCCAATGTCGGTATCACCATCGAAGATGCCCGCAACTGCATCAACATGAGCTGCGTGGGCACCGGTGTGGCGGGCAAGACCTGCTTCATCCGCGAGAATGCCACCTACAACCTCGCCAAGTGCATGGAGCTGGCCCTGTATGACGGCCTCGACCCCATGACCGGGAAGCAGGTAGGTGCCCATACGGGCGATCCGTGCTCTTTTGCCACCTTCGAGGATCTTTTTGCCGCCTACAGCACCCAGGTTGGCCACATGTTCAAGAAGATCCGCGCGTATGGTTCCATCTCGAACAAGAGCCTTGGCGATACGGTGCCCACCTCGTTCAGATCGGCCATGTACCATGGCTGCCTGCAGCGCGGCATGCACGAATGCCAGGGCGGGGCGGACTACTATCTGTATTACACCATCAGCACTGCCGGGGTGGATGCTGCGAACTCGCTCGCTGCCCTGAAGTACCTTGTTTTTGATGAAAAGAAGGTCACCATGGCCCAGATGCTGGAAGCCCTGAAGGCCAACTTCGAAGGCTTCGAGGAACTGCGGGAGGTGTGTCTTGCGGCTCCCAAGCATGGCAACAACGATCCGGAAATGAATGCCATCGTGCGCCGGGTCTATGATGATGCCTACCGCCAGTTCCACGCCAACGGTTCCAGCTTCTACGGCAAGCACCTTTCCAACTGTGAGGCCTATTCGCTGTCGATCCACAATTACTTCGGCATGCTCACGGGGGCCCTGCCCATGGGACGCTGCAAGGGCAAGCCTTTGACCGACGCCAGCGTGTCCGCCATGCCCGGTACGGACAAGAACGGTCCCCTTGCCCTGATCGCTTCCGCAGCCAAGGCCCTGGACACCGTCCGTTACGGGTCGAACCACTTCAATATGAAGTTCCACCCCTCTTCGCTGCAGGGGATCAGCGGGGCCCGCAAGCTGCTGGCCCTCATCAAGAGCTATATGGACATGGGGGGATCCCACATCCAGTTCAATATCGTCAGTACGGATACCCTGCGGCAGGCAAAGGCCAAGCCGGAAGATTACAAGGGCCTTACGGTCCGCGTGGCCGGGTTCAGCGCCTATTTCACGCGGCTGCATGAAGGTGTGCAGGACGAGATCATCGCCCGCAGCGAATTGACCATGTAAGACAGGCAGCCGAGCTGCCATGGAGAGAATATGAAGATATCTGCCGAAGCCAGAACGTGCCTGGCCGAATTCCTGGAAGATGCCGAAGACAGCTTTATCCGTGTGGGCCAGACGACTGTGGGGGGCGGTTGCTGCTCCCGTCTGATCCTCGGGGTGTCGATTGATGACGAATTCCATGAGGACGATGATCTTCGCATGGATGTGGACGGTATCCCGGTGGTGATCGACAGGCATTTGAACGAACGCCTTGGCGAGATCAGCATCGATGTGGATCCCGACAAGGGGATCGTGATAAATCACAACTAAAGCCAGACAGCATAAAAGGGAGTATCGGGCACGGTCCGGTACTCCCTTGTTTTTTGCATCTCGGTTAGCAGGAGCCGGTCATGAGCCTGACAGCAACCATATTCGATATCCAGCATTTCAGTCTGCACGATGGCCCGGGGGTACGTTCCACGGTATTTTTCAAGGGGTGTCCGCTCTCCTGTTTCTGGTGCAGCAACCCCGAGTCGCAGCACATGTTCCCGGAGGTCCTTTACTACAGGAGCCAGTGCAAGCAGTGCGGCGCCTGTCTGGCTGCCTGTCCGGAAGGGCTGCTGCATGTCGAGGACGGAAGGGTGAAACGCGCGCAAGGATGCAAAGCCTGCGGCCAGTGCACGGCCGCCTGCCGCTATGGAGCGCAGATCCTTTCCGGGAAGAAGATGTCCGTCAGTGAGGTGTGCGACGAGGTCCACCAGCACTGGCGCATCTTCATGCAGAGCGGCGGCGGGGTGACGTGCAGCGGCGGAGAGCCCATGGCACAGTTCCCCTTTCTTTTTGAACTGTTGAAGACCCTGCATGAAGACATCGGTCTGAATACCTGCATCGAGACCTGCGGTTTTTCCTCATGGGAGAACTATCGGAAGATCCTGCCCTATATCGATGAGCTCTATATGGATATCAAGCATATGGACAGCACGATGCACCAACGGGGCACAGGCAGGGGGAACGAGATCATCCTGTCCAACATCAGGAACATGGCACAGGCAGGAAAGGACGTGACCATACGCGTGCCGCTGATCCCGTCCTTCAATGACACGGATGAAAACCTGGAACAGCTTGCCGGCTTCATGCGCGGCAACGGGCTGCGCCGGGTGGAGTTCATGCCCATGCATGTCTACGGACGCTCAAAGTACGAGGCCCTGGGACGGACGCTGGACGTGGATGAGAGCAGGCCGCCCAGGACAGACGTCGCGGTGGCCTGCCTGGAGGCTGCGGGCATCGAGGCTGCGGTGCAGCACTTGTGATCATTCTATCTCGCTCAGGATGCGCCAGAGGGTATTGTAGCTGATGCCCAGTTCGCGGGCAGCCTGCTGCTTGTTCCAGGAACAGCGGATGATGGTGTCCTGGACGATCTGGCGGCGCAATGTCTCTATCCTGTCCTTGAGGGATCCGGTCAGGGTCGGTGCAACGGGTACCGGCCGGACCGGATCCTGCTTTTTTTCGCAGGCCCATTCGTCAAGGATGCTGCAGAACAGGGCCGGGTCCGCCGTTTCCTGCTGGCCAAGCAGGATGATGTAGCTTTCAAAAACGGAGCGCAGCTCTCTGACATTGCCGGGCCAGGTATGGGCGGAAAGTTTTTCGAAAATGGCCGGGCTGATGATGTCGGCCGTTTTTCCGTATTGGTGCAGAAGGGGCGTGAGCAGGTCAGGGATATCCTCCAGCCGATGCCGCAGGGGAGGGACCTGCAGGCGCAGGCAGGCCAGACGGTAAAAGAGGTCCGCGCGAAAATTGCCTTTTTGGACCATTTCCGGAAGGGATTTGTGCGATGCGCTGATGATGCGTATGTCGACAGGGATGATGTGGCTTCCGCCCACACGGATGACCTCGCGTGTTTCCAGGACGCGTAGCAGGCGCAGCTGGGTGCTGTAGCCCAGGTCCCCCACTTCATCCAGGAACAGGGTCCCCCCGTGTGCCATCTCAAAAACGCCGGCCTTGCCGCTGCGCTTGGCCCCGGTAAAAGCGCCTTCTTCATATCCGAACAATTCGCTTTCGAGCAGGGTCTCCGGTATGGCCGCACAGTTGATGGCCAGAAAAGGAGCGTTTCTGCGGGGGCTGGCATTATGGATGGCCTGGGCTACCAGATCCTTGCCTGTCCCGGTCTCGCCGTGGATCAGGATGGAGGCATCATGCGGGGCGTACGTATTGATGCGCTCGCGAAGGGTCTTCATGACGCTGCTTTTTCCAAGGATATCATTTACCTGGGTGTGCGCGACGAAGCCGTGCTGCTTTTGTGACGCCCGGATGCGCCCCGCAAAGTCATACAGCGAGGCCAGGTCCCGTATGAAGGCGACAGCGCCATGCCGCCGTGAATCGATGGAAAACGGGATGACGTTGATGATCAGCTGCCGCTTGTTGATGGTGACGATCTTGTCGACGATGGATATGCCCGTATTGAGGGTCTCTGTAAGGAAAAGCTGGTCGAAGTAGAATGAAAAGTCATTCTGCTTTAGCGGGATCTTTGTAGGGGAAAGGAGTTTTGCCGCAGTGATGTTGCTGTAGATGCAGTTTTCATTTTCATCAATGAAAACGACACCTTCATTGTAGAGCTTCAGGATGGATAACAGCTGCTCGTGATGCAGCTGTTCCTCCCTTTTCATCTGGGCGATGATCTTTGCCCTGTTGAGGGCGATCCGAAAACTGTAGCTTGTGGGCTCTACCGGAAAGTAGGAGATATCCTGCTTGTTCTGGACGACCTCCGAGGAAAAGCCGCCGCCAACGATGGCGCGACAGCCGGACGCCATAACGGTGTTCAGGTTTTTTTCAAGATCGATGATGTTGTTATACCGGATGGGGATGAGGGAGACATCACACAGCTTTTCAAGAAGCTCTATGTTGATGTTTTCGTTCGCATGGATGGTCAGGCCTATTTCCCGTGTCTTTTCCCTGGCTTCGAGAACGGCCTGGATGATGTCCATGTCTGTTTTTTGTATCTGTATGGCAAAATAGCCTATGTTTTTTACGGAATGAAAAAATGTGCTGTAGATGAGGATGACATCATACCCTTCGCGCAAAAGTTTTGCCGTCCCGAGGTCCTGTTCCGAATAGTCTATGATAAAGTAGTCGATCGTATATTCAAGACTATTGTTAAATTCCTTCATCCTGCTTTCAAAGTTATGGAAGTATGAAAGCACGGCAAATTTGAATGGGGACGAGAGCGGCATGATCGCCTCCTGAAAAGCCGATAGGATAATATATATTATTGTTTTGATTGGATATAAAAATAGAGTATGCACAATTTTTAGTTTTGTACATACTCTATCAGGCGGGAAGAATCAGGAATTAAAATGCATTATTGGGTATCCAGAGTGCCAGCATGGGGAAGACCGTAAGCAGCAGGACCAGACCGATATTGATACACATGAAGGGCAGCACACCCTGGAAGATCGTCTTCATAGGCACATCGGGGGCGGCGTCGTGCATGACGAACACATTGACCCCGACAGGAGGTGACAGGAGGCCCACCTCGGACATGATCACGGCAAAGACGCCGAACCAGACAGGGTCGATACCGAAGTGACGGACCAGGGGGAACAGGAACGGAATGGTCAGGATCAGGAGCCCGAACATGTCGAGCATGGTACCGAGGATCAGGTAGATGATGCCGACGGTCAGCAGGAAGGTGTAGGGGCTGAGGTTGAGGGCAGCCACCCAGTCGACCAGGGCCTGCGACGCACCGGTGATGGCCAGGAATCGGGCCATCAGATAGCCGGTCAGGATGATGCCGTAGATCATGGCGGCCACATAGGCGGTCTCGATCATGGCCTTCTTGGTATTGGCCCATGTGAGCTTCTTCTGCACTGCAGAGATGATGAGCACACCGACCACACCGATCCCCGAGGCTTCCGTGGGGGTACAGAAGCCGCCGTAGATGCCGCCGATGACGATGCCGAACAGCACCAGCAGGCCCCAGGTCCCCTTGAGGGAGACGATGCGTTCCTTCCAGCTGTACGACTGGCCGATGGGGCCGAGACTGGGATTGATCTTGCAGCTCAGCCAGCAATAGATGCAGTAGAGCGCGGTGGAGATGAGGCCGGGGATGATGCCGGCCAGGAACAGACGGCCCACGGATGTATCGGTCAGGACGCCGTAGAAGATGAAGCCTGCACTGGGGGGGATGAGGATGGCCAGGGTGCCAGCCGAGGTGATGGCGCCAGTACTGAGCTTGTCGTCATACTTGTAGCGCTTCAGCTCCGGGCGCAGGATCCCGGCCATGGTCGCCACCGAGGCGGACGAGGAGCCCGTGATGGCGCCGAAGCAGGCGCAGGTGACGACGGAGGAGATGAGCAGGCCGCCCTGCAAACGTCCGAGCCAGCGCTCGATGCAGGTGAAAAGGTCGCGTGCGATACCGGTATGGAAAACCATCTTGCCCATGAACACGAAGAGCGGGATGCACAGCAGGATGAAGTCCGTACCTGTCTGCATGGCCACCATGATGGTCTGTTGCAGCATGCTGTCCAGCCCTGCCACCAGCGTCAGACCCACAGCGGCGACGGCACCAAGGGCAAAGGTGACCGGGACCCCCATGACCAGCAGGAAAATCATGCATGCAAGACCGTAGAATCCGATTGAGACCATATGATTCTCCTACGACTGCTTTCCAAAAAGCTTCTTCAGGGTGAAACGGGCAAGAAGGGCAAGGGTCAGCAGGCAACTTAAAATCATCAGAGAGGTGAAGGGCCAGAGGGGCCATTCGAGTTCCATGGTTCCTTCGTTGATATGGAACTGGTATTCAAGACCGCTGATGCCTTCAAAAGCGATGGCGGTATAGAATATGGATCCGCAAAGAATGGTCAAAAAGTTTGATATCCTTCTGAACAAAGGCGAGAAGTTGTTATAGAAGATATCCATGCGGATATGTCTGTCTTCCTGCCAGGTATTGCTCTGACACAGGAAGACCAGCAGGAAGAATGCCAGCCCGCAGAGCTCCTGGGACCATGTGAAACCGGAGTTGAAGAAGTAGCGGCCGATAACTTCGAGGGTGATGGTACACGTCATGACCGCCAGGCAGATCTGGGCGGTGATGGAATGTACGGTTTGGGATAACCTCCCCAGGAAGGAATCCGTTTGCCGGTATGCGCTGTGATCTTTTTCCATAATGTCCCTGCATGGGTTGATGTCATGGCCTGCTTGTTCAGGGGCAGGACGTGCCCGGGGGGACATCCCCGGGCACGATGGGGAATCAGAAGCCGGTAATGATGCCCTTGACGGGATTCTTCGTCACCAGCTCCAGGGCCTGTTCGGGGGTAAGGTCCTTGTACTGTTCGGTCAGCTTCGTCAGCTCTTCAAACATGGCCTTTGCCGGGTAGCCTTCGGCTTCGCAGTCGGCGATGAACTGGTCGTAAACGGGCTGGACGGCCTTGCGCATCTTTGCCTTCTCCTCAGGGGAGATCTCGATGAACTCGACGCCGTTTTCCTTCATGGTCTTGGCCGCGATCTTGTCATCGATGTCATAGGACTGGGAAGCGATCTGGGAGGCCTGGCGCATCTTGAGGTAGAAGAACTTCTGCTGTTCGGGCGTCAGGCCCTTGAAGAAGGCCTTGTTCATGCAATAGGGAACGCCCATGTTCATGATGCCGAGGCGGGTGGAGTACTTGGCGATCTCGTACAGCTTGTAGGCAGCAGCCGAACCGTCAGCGTACAGCACGCCGTCAATGACGCCGCTCTGGAGGCCGGTGTAGGATTCGGCGGACTGCATCATGACGGGCACGGCGCCCAGGGCCTCCAGAAAGTCGGAGCAAAGGCCGCCGACGGAGCGGATCTTCATGCCCTTGAGGTCTGCCATGCAGCGGACGGGCTTCTTGGAGATCAGGTGATACTGCGAGACGTTCACCCAGGCCCCCAGGTAGACACCCATCTTTTCGTATTCCTTCTTGAAATACTTGGGATAGAGCGTTTCCATGACCAGGGGGCCGACGTAGGTGTTGGGGAAGAGGAAGGGCAGGTCATTGACCTTGGAAAGGTGGAAGGACTTGGCAGCATAGCTGGGATAGCCGGTCGTCAGGTCACAAACACCGGAAGCAACGGCACGGAAGCCCTGGTTGGCAGGGTGGAGGACACCGTTCAGGAAATTGCGGAATGTAAATTCCCCATTGCTTTCTTTGGTGACCATTTCTTCCCATGTCTTCCATCCAAACTTGAAGACGGGATAATGCTCAGGATAGTATGCGGAAAAGCGTACTTCAACCTCCTTTGCAAAAGAATCGCGAGGCTGTAAAAGAGTTATTGTGCAGAGGATAAGGATACCAAGGACCGTGTACTGCAGAATGCGCTTCATGATTTCCTCCCAAAGCAGTTTGTGATAAATGTAGCAATTGTCATGCCAGAATATTTTTTTGATAAAAACAAGTTAAAATAGCATCTTATAGAAGATTTATATAAATAACTATTATTGTTTTCTTTTATTTTTAAAAAAGACTATTTGAAAAATGGATGCAGGCAGGCAATCGAAGCGTTTTTTAAACATACTAAAATGATATGTTTTGTCGTGGAAAACAGTCTGCACCATCCATAACCAGTTAAATTATATAGAAGGAGTATGGCTGTTTCGTGCTGGAGCTCCTGCCCGCCCCCAGCTTCTCCCAGGGGGGAGGTTTGCGCCGTACAGAGGGGGGCAGAGGGACATGATCCTGCAACAGCCGGAAAAAAGGGCATGCCTGAAGGAAAGACATGGCGCGAGGCGGGGCCATGTCCGGAGGTGGGGCGAGAGAGGTCAGGAATGTCTGCAGGCAAGAGGCTTACTTTTGCCGGGGCGGCATCTCGGCCTTGATTTGGCGCAGGAGCCGGCGCTGTTCCGGGGACCAGAGCAGGGGCTTCAGCTTGCGTGTCCAGGGCGAGGTCAGGCGGGCGAACATGCCCACCAGGACGGCCGAGAGCACGGTGCCTTCGCGCAGGCCCACGATGCTGCCCAGCACGGCAAGGCCGAGAAGGCACGAGGCCAGGACCAGCGAGCAGTCGAACAGGACCTTGATGTTGCCGAAGTTCTTGCGGGAACGTGCCGCGATGACGATGACCAGGCCTTCGCCGGGGATGACCGTGGCATTGCTCATGATCTCAAGACTGATGCCCGCGCCCAGCACGGCACTGCCCACGATGCACATGACGATCTGCCAGACATAGACGTCCGTGACCAGCGCGCCGGTGAGGTGCATCCAGAAGTCGATGAACACGCTGAAGATGAGCACGGCCGGGATCTGCAAGAGCTCCGCGATGCCCAGCCTGCGCCGGAGCAGGATGCGCTGGAGCAGCAGGAAGAGCAGGTTGCAGGCAAAGGTCGTGGTGCCCAGGGTCAGGCCAAAGATGGCGGCCAGCGTATAAGGCAGGGTCGTGATGGGGGTGGTGCCCAGGTGGGCCTGGGTGATCAGGGCGATGCCCAGGGCGTTGAAGAACAGCGAGACGGAAAGACAACCATACCGTTTGACGACATCCGAAGTTTTCACGATGGCCCCCTTGCACGCGGCATGTCCGGGAAATAGCGCGTCTCCTCCCCCCTGGGACGGCTGCCGGGAAGCTCCTGACCGGCGTGTGAGACACAGAGTAATCATTGCGGGGAAGACTGCAAGGAGGGGCGCTGCCACAGGGCCGGCCGGACAGGCGGGGACGGTCAGCGCTTGAGGACGACGTATTCTTTTTCTTCCCGTGTCCCTTTTTGCAAGTTGCACTGCGGACAGGAGAGTTCCAGGTTGGACAGATCCCATTCGTCGCCCCCGGCCGCGATGGGGACGATATGGTCCACATGGAAGTTCTTTTTACTGACCAAGGCGCCGCATTTCATGCAGATGCCGCCGTCGCGCACATAGACAACCTGGCGTACACGCGACCAGTCCGTGAGCATGAAGAAGTCCCGCAGGCAGCGGGGCCCGCAGAAGGTGTGGCGGTTGTCCAGGGTGCGCTGGCCGCACATGCGGCAGAGCATCCGTCCTTCCTCGTCCTTGCGGCGCGGGAAGCGCTCCTTGTTGCTGCGTCCGTGTCTGTCGCTCATGGCGTATCGTCCTGCTGTTTGCGGTGTAGCGTTGGCGTCTTGCCGAGGGCTGCCGGGCAGACGCCCGATTCTTCAAGGTTGCCATGACGGTGTTCCAGAATGTGGACACTGTGGGGGAAATTTTTCAAGGGTAGCCGGATCACCAAAAAAGAAAGCCATCCCGATGGATTGGGATGGCTTGGGGAAATTCTGCCGGCTGGGAAGTTAGTCGTTGCTAAATACAGCTTGCTCCATTTTTTTATTGAGCAAGTTATTGGGAAAACAGCGTATCAGCAGGGATTCTGCAATATCGATAAACTCATCGGCAACGCTATAGGCACTGAAGTAGGTCGCGATATCAGAAAGGAATACATTGCACTCAACGACCTGTCTCGGCTTATCGCAAGATGGTATGAATTGTTGGTTCCGTGTAGGGTGGCTAACGAGCATCATACGTTGCAAATTTTTTCTTTTCCTATTGAGGGCAGAATTCATCTCCATCCAGAGACTTTGTCTTTTGGCTTTCCCAACATAGATAGATTTTCCTCTGCTGTCGAAGAAGACGTAAATCCCGTGGTGTTCTTCCAGTGAGTCTCTGAGACCGGCGGCATATGTGCTACTGTTCGCATCGAAGAGTTCCCAGTTGGCTGCCCTTCTGCTGAGTGTCAGGTCGATAGGGTAAAACTCCACGAGTGGACTGATGGCTGTTTGAAAAGCCTGTTTTCGTGCTCTCCTCTGTATTTCTTTGTGTGCATGGATGAGACGCCTATCAACATATTTCTCGGACAGAGATTCTTGTTTATACAGCCTGCTGATATGCTCTGCGGTGATTCCCAAAAAAGAAGCCAGTTCTTTATTGGTAGTTACCCCTAGAACCTTTTTCATCATGTCGATAAACTCGCTACCTTGCACGACAGCCTCTTTGAAGGGATAGATAATAAAAAAAGCGGTCCATTCCTAGAATGAACCGCTCTGTGCGCTTTAGATGGCGGAGAGGGAGGGATTCGAATTTTTTATATATCTATTTGATAATATTTGATATATTTATTTTAATAAATGTGAATGGTACTCATAAAGGTACGCAAGTTGTATAGAACGAAGAAGGACTACCCCGCAGCAAAGCATCCATCTTTTCCAATCCTGCTGAGTCTCCTGTCTTGTGTCAATGTCAAAAGGTTGGCGAGCTGCCATTTGGGCAAAGAGATGGATATGCCCGGAAGTAGATTCTACAAAGCCATGACATTGGGGGAGGAACAGCACGCTTTTTGATTTAAGGAAAACGTGGTATGCCCGAGGCATAGAGCGTGTAGGATTTTGTGGTATCCCTTAATTGGGGGATGGTTCACAGAGCTTCCTCATCCAGGTGACGGAGAGGAAGAAAGGTGTTTTGCGTGCAGATGAACACAACTCGACTCATGGAAAAAATTTCATGTAGGCAAGCGAGTAGTCTGAAACGGAGTAGGCATGGCTGATTATATCTTGAAGCTCTTTGAGAAGGGGTGATTTAGCTTTCCGCTAGGGATACGGAGATCCCTCAAACTTTGTACAGGGAAGAAGGGGAAAAGCGTAATCCCCTCCGAGGGAAGGTAGAGTTTTGGGGGAGTTAAGAAATATCTCTCACTATTGCTGGTGTAGAGCCTAGTATATTTTATGTAATAATGGAGGATATAGTGAACTACTTGTATGGATTGCTTTATGTCATAGCTGTATATATATTTAATTATATTCTAATGAATAGTGACTTTTTCTCGATAAATATTTTTATAATGAGTTTGTATATAAGTCTTGTTTCGATATCTATATTTATGATGTATCGGCACTATTCAGAGGTGCGCGCAATCTGTTATTCATCTTTAACGAAGGTAAGATTTTTTAGCACGATAAAAATTATTGCTTTAGCCTGTGTATCAAGTGTTACTGCTATTTTTTACTGTGTAAATATTTCTTTGTATTCATGCAATGTTGTTGATGATTGGCGTGTGGCGGCTTGTCTTCCAATTATTTTGTTTGTATCTACAATGGTATGTCACAAATTTTATAAAGAGTGGGGAAAACGGTCAAAAGCTATTCAAAAATCAATAATTTCCATTGCCTGTATAAGTGCCTTGATTGTCTCATGTATATCTGTTTCAAGTTTTTATAAGATAAATGAATCCTTTAGTGAGAAAGAAAAATCGCTTATTTATGAAACTATAAGAGATTTAGGTTTTTCTTCTATTCTTTCAAATGTAATACCTTTTTATGGAATATATTCCGATATAAAATTTTATAAACGGTATTCTGATCTTGAAGATGGTAAAAGAAAGTACAATCCGTACTATACAACATTCGGAGATGTTAGCACTGCTGCGTGTACGCTACCTAAAAAATCGTCTTTTATTATATTCATCAAAAGAATTGTTGTCTTTTTCGATGTATTTTTTAATTGGCTGGCTAATCATCTTGGGGGATTTGGACTGTGTATAATGTTTATCCAGGAGTTTTTAGGTGAGTTTTCTTTGGCATCTATATACTGTATACAGTTGATGTTATGGTGCGTTCCGTTTGGCTCTGTCCATAAAAAATACTGCGAAGTCTACGGTAAGGATCCAGTATCTATTAAAAAATTTTATGTAAGTAATATAAAGGTTTTTGTGCTTATATATTTTTTTGTATTTTCTGTATTGAATATTACACTATTCTCTTGATGATTCAGGCGAGAATCCTCCGTTTTTTTACGATGGATGCTGCTGAATATATGAAACAGCTCAAGGCCGCGTGGATTTTTTTTAATTTTCGTGAGCACAACTTTGTGAGGGGGAGGGATTCATATTTTATATTCATCTATTTGAAAATACATAATATATTTATTCAAATCTTGTGTCCTGCTAGAAATTTTTCGAGGTGAACATTCGGGAAAGAAAATGGCTATGCCTGGAAATGGATTCTACAAAACCATTGTATTGAGGGAGGAACAGCACGCTTTTTGATTTAAGGAAAACGTGGCATGCCCGAGGCATAGAGCCTGTAGGATTTTGTGGTATCCCCTAATTTTTAGGATGATTCACGGAGCTTGCTCATCCAGGTGATGGAGAGGAAGAAAGGTGTTTTTGTGCGCATCTACACACAGCTCGACACATGGAAAAAATTTCAGGTAGGCAAGCGAGTAGCCCGAAACGGAGCAGACATGGCTGATTATATCTTGAAGCTCTTCGACAGGGAGCTGATTCGATTTTCCGCTAAGGATACCGGTGATATTCCTGAGATCTCCATAACGCATATAGATCAGGATTCGCTGTCATTCATGCCGCTTGGAATGGAAGTGTCGGATAGGGGCCTTGCCCGTTGGCTGAAGCACAGAAAGATTCCCAGGAACAGAGCGTACATCCATTCGTTTCTGGCAAAGACCGGTCTATCTGCGAATAGCACAATGGGCATCATCGATGTCAGTAAGGGGCTTTCTCTCAACGACAGCTACTGGGTTGTACGGGAAGGGGATTCCAAAACCTTTGACCAGTGCAATCTTTACGACAATAAATTCAGCGAGTTGTTAGCTAATATTGCTTTTACCGGCTATGGCAGCTCTGTTCGTACATCTGTAGTATCAAGTCCTGAATTTACAACGAACGGTATGCTTCCGAAGTGCTGGCGCAGGCAATCTGGTAAAATATACCTTTATAAAGGTGGTACTGTAGGGGCATCAAATACAGGAAATGAGCCCTATTCAGAATACTATGCATGGCAGATTGCCAAGATACTCGGTGTGAATGCAATCGAGTATAATATCGCCAAATGGAAATCGAGACTTTGTTCAAAGTGTGAAATTTTCACCAGCAAGGATATTTCATTTGTTCCTGTGGGCAATATTGTGAAGCAAGGAGGAATGCAGGCAGTCATCGATTACTATGGAACGCTTGATTCTAAGTATAGGGACATGCTGGAGGATATGTTTGTCTTTGATGCTGTCATTGCCAATACTGATCGCCACTTTGGAAACTTTGGTTTCCTTGTGGATGCTGCAACGAATACTCTCAAAGCTCCTGCACCATTGTTTGATCACGGGAACTCACTATTTAATTTTGCCTCTCCCATAGAAATGGAGAGTAAAGATGATTTTATTAATTTTGCTGATGTCCAAGCACCAGTGTGTTACAGCAACTTTTTCTCTGTAGCTAAGTCTTGTATGAAGTTAAGGCATCGTGAAGGATTACGGCACCTCCTAAACTTTAAGCTGAAGAAACATCCTCGTTACAACCTTTCTTCAAAGCGTTTGAAGTATATTGAAATTGCCGTACAGAAGAGGGCATCACTTCTACTTGAAGGGGAGACTCATAGCGAGAGTGAACTGAGCTTCTGGTAGACGAATAGAGAATGAGAAAACATTTGAGGTTTGTATTAGAATAATGTCCTTCAGAAGCAGACATGCAAGTAGCGTTACAAGGATTCCATAGAAGCTCTTTATGATCCGAAGAGACGGTTCAAACTATGGAAATCTTCTCTCGATCAGGGAAAAAATGGTGTAGAGTGATTTTTTAGCGGAAAAATCGGATAAAAAATGCTGTCCCCTCTCCTCAAACTGCTAGTCATCTATGGTGCATAGGTAAGCTTTGAAGGATCTCTGTTTATATAAGAGCGTTACTTTTGTGATATAGTTTTCGTCAAATGAGAATAAAAAAGAGCATAGCATTAAGCTATGCTCTTTTTTTGTGTATAAAATAATTCGGACATACATAATATGAAGTTTTACTCTTCATGGTCTCTGTTCTTAAGGTTTATAACACTCAACCATATAGGGGGTATGTAATACTAATATAATATATTAAAATAGTAATTAAATATAGGAAATGGTAAGTGATTGTTTCGGTATTAAAAGTAATATTGAGATGCTAAAGTGTTTATCCAATACACTGCAAACATGTCATCAGCATATTTGCAGAGTATTGGCTCATTCTTATTTGATGTTCTTTGTCTAAATATGAGGTGAAAACATGAAAAACAAAAACGTACAGTATCTGGATAATATCAAAAATAGTGTCAATGAGTTGTTAGACTTCTATACAGGTAGTCATCGTAAAACATTATCCATCAGGTTTGATGTTAGATATCCTCAAGATTATATTGGAGATACCTCATCAAAAAATATATCTGATTGCATGGCACATATGGTCAAAAAGTATAAACGTCGTAAATGTGATCCGTATTATATTTGGGTACGTGAACAAAACAAAAGTGATCATCCTCACTACCATTGCTTGTTCTTGTTAGATGGAACTAGAGTTAAGACTTATAACCATGTCTTTAAAAGTGTTGAGACAATTTGGAATTCTACTCTAGATATAGATAGAGATTCAAAAGGATTGATAGACTACTGCACGAAGAAATCCAATAGGGATTATAACGGCAAAATGATTACCAGGACATCTGATATTGAAAAGTTCGATTCAAGATTAGATGAAGTGAAACAGCAGGCTTTATATTTAGCAAAAGCATACACCAAAGGTCCTCTCTATGATGGACAGAGAAACTTTGGTATGTCACGTTTACCTAAAAATAAAAACATAGATTCTCATAATTCTGATAATAATTAAGGGGATTATCATGGATACTCAAAACAAAAAATCTTATAGTTTTTCAGTGCAGCAGTCACCAAATTCTGAAAACGAACATACTGCTATCGTATCTGTATCTCTCTGTGATGGTACGATGACAGTATCAAACTTTGGTAGTGCAAATCAGGCTACAGTGAATTCTTACAACACAGTCGATATTATCAATGCTGCTAGAAATGATGCTCAGGCAAAGATTCAAGATCAGATGAATTTCATGTCGTCTCAAACAGTATGTCATCCAGCAGTATCTACAGGTCAGAAAGATTCTACATATCCAGTTAATAGCAATTCTAGTACAACAGCGTTACCACCTTCTCAGAATAAACATGGAGGTGGGAGCAAACTGGCTAGTGAGAAACAGAAAGATTTTATAAAGCAGTTGGCTGATAGAAAGCGTATACATATAGATCAGTTGTGTATGGATATGTTTAGCCACGGTAGTAGTAATATGACAGGTGCTGAGGCAAATGAGATGATCAAGCATTTAAAAAGAGCCTAAAGGCTAGATAGTATAAAAAGGGGAAGGAGATGATCTTTTCATGAGTTCTCTCCTTCCCTGTAAAATTCATCAAAAATGATAGAGCGTATTTTTGTTGAGTTTTATCATCACAGTATTACGGAAGAAAAAATATCTGTATAAGATCAGTTTTATCCTTGCAAGAGGATTCATCTGCATAATATATTTTCATATTATTTGTCTTTATATCGTCAGAGAAAAATATCATCCGCTTTCCTTGACGAATACTTTATCGAATTGATATGTTTTATCACCTTGGAGCCCATTCTTGATATTGCTATAGTTTTGCTGCTGACTAGTAAAAATATCAAGATGATAGATAGAATTTCCGAAGAACCTCCAGACACAGATAGAGCAGCATGATTCATATGCCAGCACGCAGTTATATAGCCATCGATCTCAAGTCTTTTTACGCCTCTGTGGAATGCATGGAGCGTGGTCTTGATCCGTTGACTACTCACCTGGTGGTAGCTGATCCCAGCAGAACAGAGAAGACCATTTGTCTGGCAGTTTCTCCCTCATTGAAAGCTCATGGCATTCCGGGTAGAGCACGCTATTTTGAGGTCATCCAGAAGGTACATGCAGCTAATGCCTTGCGCAGACAGAAAGCTCCAGGGAGGAGATTCACGGGAGAATCCTCAGATGCTCTTGAGCTAGCTGCTGATCCTTCCCTAGCCATAAGTTATCTGACAGCTGTGCCTCGTATGGCTCTTTATATCGAGTACAGTACCAGAGTTTACAGCGTATATCTGAAGTATTTCTCTCCTGATGATATCCACGTTTATTCCATCGATGAGGTCTTTATCGATGCTACTCCCTATTTGAAAAATTATCGTACATCCATACATGAACTCACTAAGACTGTCATTCTTGATGTGCTACGCAGCACTGGTATCACAGCTACAGCAGGTATAGGCACCAATCTCTATCTGGCAAAAGTGGCTATGGATATCATGGCCAAAAAAGTAGCAGCAGATGAGGATGGTGTGCGTATAGCCTGTCTGGATGAGATGTCGTATCGTCAGCAGTTGTGGCATCACACCCCCTTGAGGGATTTTTGGAGAGTTGGCAGAGGATATGTCCAGAAGCTGGAAAAGTACGGCATCAAAACGATGGGAGATATTGCCCGCTATTCCATCCATAGCGAGGATTTACTCTTTCGCCTGTTTGGGGTGAATGCAGAGCTGCTGATAGATCATGCCTGGGGTTATGAACCGTGTACGATGGCAGATATCAAGGCATACCAGCCATCTTCCAGGAGCATAGGTTCAGGACAGGTGCTGCATTCTCCCTATGAGGTGGAAAAAGCTCGTCTGGTGGTCAAGGAGATGGTGGACTCGCTTGCTCTGGATTTGGTGGACAAGCGTTTGGTGACGGATCAGCTGGTGCTGACGGTGGGATATGATATCGAGAGTCTGTCCCCTGAGCGTGGTTATACCGGTCTGGTGATTACGGACAGCTATGGACGCCAGCTTCCTCAGCATGCACATGGTACGGTCAATCTAGGCCAGTTCACATCTTCCAGCAGACGGATGACACATGCTGTTCTGGAGCTTTTTGGTCGCATCGTGGACCAAAAATTGCTGGTCAGGCGTATCAATCTGGTAGCAGCCCATGTCTTGCATGAAAGCCAGATAGACAAAAAGCCCAGACAACTCGATTTGTTCACCGATTATGCTGCGAAGCAGAAGCGGGAAGAGCAGGAACAGGGACAGCTCCAAAGAGAACGCAAGAGACAGGAGGCTATCCTGAAAATCCGTGAACGCTATGGCAAAAATGCCCTGCTGAAGGGCATGAATCTGGAAGAAGGAGCTACGACCAGGGAACGCAACCAGCAGATAGGAGGGCACAAGGCATGAGCAACAAGTACGATGATATCATCAATCTGCCACGCCCTGAGTCCAAGTATCCCCGTATGCCCAGAGCCAACAGAGCTGCCCAGTTCTCTCCCTTTGCTGCCTTGACAGGGCACGAGGAAGCCATTCGAGAGACAGCCTATCTGGTAGATGAGCCTAAAAAATTTAGTACAAAAAAATATAGAATTATTACTTCCGCCTTTCAATCAATTTTTTTCTAATTAAGTTTAATTTGTCGATATCACACTTTCCAATTCTACAATTTAGAGTTTTTGCATTTACGAACGATACAATATCGTCAATATCGCTATTTTCACTAAACATCTTTTTCAGATTTTCTATGTCGAAATGATCTATTCTTTGATATGGAATTGTTATTGATTTAAATTCGTTCGGCGTTAATTCAATTACGCCGCCTGCATAATACCTCCCGACAAATTCACATTGGGCGAGTGTTAATGAGTTATAGAAACAGAAAACTAGGCTCTCAGGGTCTATATTTTTAGACAACTGTAGCCCATATGCAATATCCGTAGTATATATCTGCTCAGGATTGGTAGAAAAACGAGGGATGGTGTCATAACGCTTGAAAAATATTACACTTCCACTTTTAACTATTGGAACTCCGTACCAAGGTTTTCGCCTAGAGCATTTATAGCTATACTGAATTTCAATACCATTTCGTTTTGTTTTTGCAACAATATTCAAATATTCTTGCAACTGAATAGGTAAGCTATTAAAATCAAATTCTGCCAAGTCTAATAGATAGACTTTATTGTTTTTTAACTCTAGATCTAATATAAGATTATGATTGACTTCGAATTTATTTTTTGCCATTGCTCCTTTTGATAAAATTGGTTTAATATAGTTCGTACAATTATATTGAATAACTTCCTCTTTAGTTAGAATAAACTTATTGTTTGCTCCAGTGACAATCCCTGGTGCACTCTGGGAAATCTCTCTTATGCTAGGATAACATTTCGATATTTTATTTAGTAAATCTATTTCTTCATCGGAGAGAATAGCATTCGACCATTTTTTTAGTGGTTTGTTTCGTTCAATTTTAGACTGATAGAAAGGCTTTGAGGAATTGAAATTTAAATATTTTTGATATAAAATATAAGGTAGTCCTTTAGTTTCGTTTGTAATATATACCAAACAAGCATCTTGATCTATGGTAGGGAATATACGTTCTGAGAAGCAAATAATATGAATAGTGTTAAAATTTTTTTCTAAAAAGCTCCTGATTTTTTCGGCATAGTTGACTTGCAAAAACTCAATAGGAAGTACAAAAAAAATGGCACCATTTTTAGAAAGAAGCTGGCTAGCTGCTAAAACAAATGCAACCCAGGCATTTTGTATTATGCTTTCAGGCAGACCTATATTTCTACATAAAGTACGCGATGATTCCAGAAATGTTTTACTCATGTTTTTTATATTGATATAGGGGGGATTGCCTATGATTAAATCAAACTCTTCTACATTGATTGAACTAAACTCAAGAAAATCCGATGCGACCAATGTTAGTCTTAGTGAAGTATTTCTTTCTCTAATAAAATTTATTTTTTCTTCAAAAAGTTCTATACCGACTATATCTATAGGGAAATCTAATTTTAAAAAAGCTTCAATAAATCTACCATCTCCTGCACTTGGTTCTAATATATTTTTGATTCTTTTTTTCTGTCGCAATAGATAGTCACGCATAAATTTGACTATAGCATGCGGCGTATAATAGGATCCACACAGTTTATTATTCATAATTACCTTTTTTATAGTATGATTATTTTATTTTTCTGTTTTTCATGTCTGGTATAATCTTATTTCTTTTCTTTAGTAACTCATGGAACTTTTGTGCTAATATGTCAGCTAGTTCTGTATTCTGTTTATTGTCTATCATATCGCTGATATTCATAAGTAAATAATCTAAACGTCTAGAGCGTGTTTGGAAACTTCAGCTTTTATAGTTACAAGAA
>ULXX01074486.1_pt1 | contig 19346 bp, 14 predicted proteins | sample 1961621 | NCBI WGS metagenome assembly ULXX01 (sample SAMEA4835848, study PRJEB28245) | human gut metagenome | biome: gut microbiome; material: fecal sample | place: Denmark | collected 2008
ACCTGCACCCCGACCGTGCGCTGTTCAGGCGCATCTTCTCCGTCTCTGCCATGACCAGCATTCAGCAGTCCATCATGAATTTCGGCATCCTGTGTGTGCAGAGTCTCGTGAACAGCTTCGGTCTGGCAGCGATGGCGGCATTCACCGCCGGCGTGAAGATTGACTCGCTGGCGTACAGCCCCGCGCAGGACTTCGGCAACGGCTTCGCGACCTTCGTCGCCCAGAATCAGGGGGCGAATCAGCCGCAGCGCCTCCGTCACGGCATCCGCACAGCATTCCTGCTTTCCGGCGGCTTCTGCCTGATTGTTTCCACGCTCGTGGCGATTTTCGCCGAGCCGCTGCTGCTCGTGTTCCTCGAGAATGCATCGGCGGAGTCTCTTTCCATCGGCGTAACGTACCTGCGCACCGAGGGGCTGTGCTACATCGGCATCGGCTTCCTGTTCCTGCTTTATGCCATTTTCCGCGGTTTGGAGCAGGCGGGCATGAGCATCGTCCTGACGGTGCTTTCGCTTGGGCTGCGCGTTGTGCTGTCCTATGCCTTCGCGCCGCATTTCGGCATGATGGCGATTTGGCTGGCAATTCCGGCGGGCTGGCTGATTGCGGATATTGTCGGTTTCGTTGCCATGGGGCGGCGCGGACTAATGCGTTCCGCTTCCAATAAAACGGGCAAAAGCGCCTGCTGACATCGGGATGGATTCGCCGCTTTGTGACAAGTTTGTAACACCTGCGCGCGCGCCCCTTGACGAATCCGACTCGGCGTTGTATGATGGGGATACTCAATAACGAAAGGATTGTGCGGAACGGGTATGAAGAAGGAAACGAATCCCAAGGCGAAGCGGAATGGCCTGTGGTGCAATGTGCTGATTGTGGCAGCGCTGCTGCTGATTGTGGCGGTGCTGATGGTTGTGCTGCGGCGGAACGCACCCGTGAATGTAGACGCCAATGCGCCTTTGCTGCCCCTGACCGCAACAGATGCGCCGACCGAGGCGCCGACAGAGCTTGCGACCAGCACACCAGAGGCAGCGGCGACCCCCGAAATCACCGCAGCACCGGAAGCGGCTGCCGCGCCGGAAGTCACAGACGTCCCCGAAGCCACCGCCACCCCCGACCTGTCGCAGGTGAAAGCATTCCTCGTCGTCACCGTCGGTGACAAAACGTATCAGCCGATTCCGCTGGCCGAAGAGGGCTATTATCGCCTCCGCCACGGCGACTGCATCAACATCGTCCATGTCACCCCGACAAGCATCGACATGCACGAGGCGAACTGCGACAATCAGGATTGCGTGGAGCAGGGCGAAGTGACGCTGGAAAACAAGGACACACGCATTCTGGGCAACATGATTATCTGTCTGCCGAATCAGGTGACGCTCCAGCTGTACAGCCGCGACGAATTGATGGACTGGCTGACGACCGTGCAGGAGGACGCAGCAAATGAATAAGCAGCGAATCACCACAAAGCAGCTTGCGCTGTGCAGTGTGCTGCTGACGCTGATGCTGGTGCTGGGCTGGGTGGAGAGCCTGTTTCCACCGCTGATGGGCGTACCGGGCATCAAGTTAGGCTTAAGCAACGGCGTGCTGATTTTCGCGGTCTACATGCTGTCCCTGCCGACGGCGTGGGTGCTGATGCTGCTGAAAGTGGTGCTGTCCTCGCTGTTTTTGGGCGGCGTGGCTGCGCTGCCGTACGCACTGGCCGGCGGTGTGCTGTCGCTGGCAAGCATGTGCCTCCTTTCGCGCATGAAGTGGATGCACCCGGTCACGGTCAGCATTGTCGGCGGCGTGATGCACAACGTCGGGCAAATCGTGATGGCGATGATTATCCTCCACACGTCGCAATTGGCGTACTACATGGCTGTCCTGATGCTCAGCGGCATTCTCTTCGGCGCGCTGACCGGCGTGAGCGCCACGCTGGTAATGAAGCACATGAAGCATATCAAGTGGGGGAAATAGCGAAGGGGGGCAAGGGGCGACCGCAGACTTCATCTGTTTTCATGTCTCCTTGTCGCCTCCGCAGAGGTGAAGCCCTCTGCACAACAAAAATCAACTAACACAGAAAACAAAAAGCAGGACTACCTCCACGCCGGAGACAGCCCTGCTTTTTGTTGTGCAAATGAAACCATCAGAAGAAAAGGAAACGCTTCTTCTGATACGGCTCGCTTGACATGCCCTTGAAATCATAGCCCGTCGCGGCAATCGCAGCTTTCACCTGCGCTTCGTCCAGCGGATCTTCGGAAATGACCACCGTTTCACCCTTGCCGTGGGAGGAAGTCACCTTCTTGACCGCCGGGAAAGCCTTGCGGATTGCGTCGTTGACATGGCTCTCGCACATGCCGCACATCATGCCATCAATTTTCAGCGTCGTTTTTATCATCAGCCCTCATCCTTTCGATGAATGCAATATACCCCATCGGGGTATCTGAATGATAGCACCAGTGCGGTGGATTGTCAAGCGGTTTCGTTTGATATGACTAACTTTTTTTATACTATTTTCAAATGAAAATGCGCCAAGATGCGCTGCGAATTTTTCGTTCTGACTAACGGGAGTGAAATGCAGCGTAGCAGCGCTACGCCAAATGGAACGATCGGACGTCAGAGCGGAAAAGGCGCAAGCAGATGGCGCAGGTGAATGCAGGAAATAGTATTAGCGGATGCCCGACCAGAGCGCGTCATTTTCCGCTTGAAACGCTTCCCTCAGCGCATTTTCATCTTCAGTAGATACATCCTGCTCAAAAATCAGGATGCCGTCCATCTCCGGATCATGCTCCCAAACCTGCAGGGTCAGCACATCATTGTAGTGCCGGACGGTATAACCATCCGCGTCGAACGTCCAGTCCTCTTTCTCCTCGCCAACCGCCCAGCGCAGCAGCACCGCCTCCGTCCCATCAAAACGGTACAGCGTTTCTCTGTGAATGCCGCCCGCCAAGCCGCCGTTCACAGAACTCCTTACAATCTTGTGTTCCGCATCAAGGTCGTAATTCGTGAACGTCAGCGGACAGAGAACATACTGTTCGCCATCAAAAATGAAAAACTGGTAGACGAAATTGCTCGCGCCGCGCTGTGTCAGTATCACCACATCGTTGATGCCGTCGAAGTTGACATCCGCATAGGAAAGGTACGGGTCTTTCTCGCCGGACACGAAGCAGAGTTCCTGCCCGTTGTCCGCAATCAGGCGGTGGATGTACTCGTTCTCCGTCGTCTGCCCGATAATTTCCGCGCGGACAGGGGCGATGGTCATCAGGAGAAGCAAGGCAAGCAGGCAGAAACGGGAAATACAGTTCTTCATAAAGAATACTCCTTTCGCATTGGTATGCTAATGAAAGAACGAATACGGGGCGGCAATTCATCCGCAGAAAAAAAGGAAATTTCTTCATCGTCTGAAATGGAAATGCTTGCAAATTACTGATGTTTGCGTTATAATGAAAATGGTAATTTATGATTCATACTATTCCCAGATAAGAATGCGCCAAGATGCGCGGCGAATTTTTCATTCTGGCTAACGTGAATGGAACGCAGCGTAGCAGCGCTACGCTAAGTGGAATGAGCGGACGCCAGAAGGGAAAAGGCGCAAGCAGATGGCGCAGATGAATCTGGAAATAGTATCAAGGTTTCTTGCTGGGGAAGCGGGGAAAGGGGTGTTTGCCACGGCGCACGAAGGAGCAGCGCAGTACTGCCGCAAAGTGGACAAGCGTGAAATTCCGGTCTGTCCGATTTTAGGGGTCAATATTGCAGTCATCAACATGAATTGGCTGCTGAAATATTTGGCGCAGAATATTCATCAATTGCAGGGAGATTACATCTGCGTATCGAATGTACATACAACCGTCGTCAGTTACGAGGATGCGGACTACCGTGCCGTGCAGAACGGCGGCTTGATGGCGATTCCGGATGGCAATCCGCTGGCGCAGGAGGCGCGGCGGCGCGGGTATCCGCAGATTCAGCGGACAACCGGGCCTGACCTGATGATGGAGGTCTTTCGGCAGTCCACGGCACACGGCTGGCGGCATTATTTCTACGGCAGCACGCAGGAAGTGCAGGAGAAAATGATTGCGCGCCTGCAGCAGGAGTATCCGGGACTGGTAATTGCGGGCACAGACGCGCCGCCCTTCCGCGAACTGACACCGGAGGAAGATGCGCTTGCCGTGGCGCGCATCAATCAGGCGCAGCCAGATTTTGTGTGGGTCGGGCTGGGAGCGCCGAAGCAGGAGCGCTGGATGGCGGCGCACCAAGGACGTGTGCATGGGCTGATGATTGGCGTCGGCGCGGGCTTTGATTTCTTTTCGGGCAACGTGAGGCGCGCCCCGTTATGGATGCAGAAGCACAGCCTGGAATGGCTCTATCGCCTGATGCAAGACCCGAAGCGGCTATTCCAGCGCTACTGGAGCACGAATCTGAAATTCATCTGGAACGCAACCATCAGGAGAAAGTAAATGCAGCAAGCGACAAAACAGCCCGCTGTACTGCTGGTACACGACTATTATCAGGTTCCCGGCGGCGAGGATGTCGTTGTGGCGAACGAGAAGCACCTGCTGGAAACGCACGGTCACGCTGCGGCGCTGTATGTGCGGCGGAACGAGGAGATTTCGCGCATGGGAGCGCTGGAGAAAATCTGCAGTGCGCTGGGGATGTTTTTCAGCATCCGTACATACCGCGAGGTTCGACGGAGCATCCGCGAAAACCGGATTTCGCTGGTGCATGTGCACAACACGCTGCCGCTGATTGGCCCGGCAGTGTATTACGCGGCATTGCGCGAGGGCGTTCCCGTGGTGCAGACGGTGCACAACTTCCGCCTGCTCTGCCCGAACGCGATTTTCTACCGCGACGGCCATATCTGCGAGGACTGCACGAAAAAGGGGCTGCACTGCGCGGTGAAGCACCGCTGCTACCGCGGCAGCCGCCTGCAGACGGTGCTCTGCGTGCTCAGCACACGTTTGCACCGTGCCCTCAAAACGTACAGCCGCCTGCATTACATCACCCTGACGGACTTCAACCGGCAGAAGCTGCTGGCGCTTGAGCAGATTCCGCCGGAAAACGTGTCCGTAAAGCCGAACTTTGTGGAACCGCCGGAGACGATTGTGCCATACGCGGCGCGCGAAAATCAGGTGGTGTACATCGGTCGGCTGGATGCGCTCAAGGGCATTCGGCTGCTGCTGGAAGCGTGGGCGCGCTACGAGCGTTCAGGCGGGGGCATGAAGCTGATCATCTGCGGTACAGGGCCGGAGGAAGCATGGTGCCGCGAATATCTGACGCGGGAAAAGCTGAAGCAGGCGGAGCTGCGCGGCTTTGTGCCAAATTCGGCGGCACGGGCGCTGATGGGGCAGTCCAAGGCGCTGATTCTGCCGACACAGTGGTATGAAGGCTTCCCGATGACAATTGTGGAAGCCTTCAGCGTCGCCACGCCGGTGATTTGCTCGGATTTAGGCAACGCGGGTTCCCTGATTTCGGACGGCGTGACGGGCTTCAAGTTTCCGGCGGACTCGGCGGAACAGCTGCCACAGACGCTTAACCGGCTGCAGCACGCGGAATCCGTCAGCGAAGGCGCGCTGAAAACGTATCAGGAGAATTTCACGGCGGAAGCAAATTATCGTCAGCTGATGGCGATTTACAGCAAGGCAATGCAGAAAAGCGGCGAAAGGAACGAACCATCATGCGGCTGATTGTGGCAGATGTACGGAGCACCAGCACAGACGGCATTGCCGCTGGGCATTATTTCACCGTCGCGCAGAATTATCTTGACCTGTTCGGCGCGGAGATGGATGTGCGCATTGCGGGCGGGCCGGTGTACGGCGACCGCTTCGGGGACAAGCTGATTCGTCTGCCGCATGATTACATCGTGGGCAGTTCGGCGGTGCGCAACAAACGCGCCGTGTTCCAGAACGTGCGCGCGCTGCTGCGGGAAGCGCAGGATGACGTGATTGTCCTCCAGTGCAGTGCCGTCGCAACAGCGTATCTGGGGCTTGCACTGTTCAAGAAGAAAGAAACGCGGGTCTACGCCATCCAGTACAGCGCCGACGGCGTCAATTCGGTGCTGAAACGGGGGCTGTATGCGCTGTGCAGGCGGAAAATCAGCGGCGTTATCTGCCCCAATGCAGCCATTGGCGCGGCGTATGGGCGGCCGATGTGCGTCGTATCCGATTACATCAGCACAGGAACGATGCAGCCGCCTGTGCCGTATGCGCAGAAGCGCTATGATTTCGGCATGGTCGGGCTGATTACGTCGGACAAGGGCGTTGTTGAGGCGGCAAAGCAGCTGCGGAACACGCCGTATCGGGTGCTGATTGCGGGTCGGGTGCAGGAAGCGCCGCTGGAGGCGGAGCTGCGGGCAGTCTGCGCGGGGGCGAAGAACATCGAGCTGCGGCTGGAATACCTGTCCGAAGCGGCGTATGACGAGGCGATTCGCCAATGCCGTTACTGCATCCTAAACTATTCGGAGAATTACTCCCTGCACAGCAGCGGCGTTGTATTCGATATTCTCTTCCGGGGCGTGCCGATTGTGGGCAGCCGCTGCGGAACACTGCAAATGGTGGAAGCAAACGAATTGGGCAAAACGGTATCCCGCATGGCGGATTTTGCGCCTGGAAAGCTGCTGGATGAAGCCGTGCATGACCGCTATGTGCGCAACATTGCGCGCTACTGCCAATCGCAGGCGCAGGAGCGGGAAAAGCTGCGGGATTTTCTGACGCGGGGCGCGGTGGAATAACCATGCCGCACAGCGCAAAGTGAAAGGAGGGGTTGAAGCGTGAAGGTCATGTGGATGGGGAATATTATCCTCCCTGCCATTGCGGAAAAAGAATCGCTTCCCCCGGTGTATATCGTGGGCTGGCTGGTCGGGCTGTCGCGGCGGCTGACGCAGCTGCCGGATGTGGCGCTGACGTATGTGTTTGACGCGCCAAAAGCGCTGACGGGCGAAGTGGACGGCTACCGCTATTACGGGCTTGTCAACCCCACACGCCCTACGCAGCGGTGCGGCGAAGCCTACACCCGGCAGCTGGAGGATATTCTGCGCAAAGAGCAGCCGGATGTCATTCACCTCTGGGGCACGGAAAATCAGCACACGCTGGCCATGGTTGACGCGGCGGAACACCTGGGGATGCGCGAGCGGATTGTAATTTCCATTCAGGGGCTTCTGTCCATATACGCGGAGCATTATCGCGCTTATCTGCCGGAACACGTCTGCCACGGGCACACGCTGAAGGACTTGGTGAAGGGCAATATCGTCCGGCAGGAAGCAATCTACCGCCGCGTCGGGCAGTATGAACAGGAAGCCCTGCGCATGGTGCAACACGTTATCGGGCGCACCGACTGGGATGCTGCCTGCATGGCGGAGCTTGCCCCGCAGGCGGCCTATCATTTCAACAACGAAACGCTGCGGGACGAGTTCTACACCGGCGAATGGTCGCTGGACAGCTGCGAGCCGCACAGTCTCTTCTGCAGTCAGGCGCATGTGCCACTCAAGGGGCTGCATCTGCTATTGCAGGCGCTGGCGATTGTCCGCAAGCGCCATCCCGATGTCAAGCTCTATGTAGGGCGCAAGGACTATGGACGCATTCCGCCGCCTGCGCGCAATGCCTATGAACGGTACATCCACCGTCTGCTGCGCGAAAATGACCTCTACGACCATGTTGTTTTTACCGGAAGCCTGAATGCACAGCAAATGAAGGAGCGGTATCTAAAAAGTCAGGTGTTTGTGCTGCCGTCGAGCATTGAAAACTCCCCCAATTCGCTGGGCGAGGCGATGCTGCTTGGCGTGCCGTGCATTGCGTCGGATGTCGGCGGCGTGCGCTGTCTGATGACGCACAGCGTGGAAGGGCTGCTTTATCCGGCAGACGACCCGCATTTGCTGGCATATGATATCTGCGAGATGTTCGCGCATCCGGAAAAAGCGGCGCAGATGGCGCGCGCCGGACGAGAACACGCTGGAAAAACGCATGATGCGCAGAAGAATCTGGAGATACTGCATCAGATTTATACGGAGATTGCACGATGAAAATCCGAATCACAAAGAACCATGTGGATGCACTCTGTGTGCTGATTGGCGTGCTGGGCATGGGCTCGCTGTATTTTCAGGTGCTGCGGATGCCGCTGATGGCAGCCATGCTGATTGCGTCGATTCTGCTGCTGACGCGGGCGCATCATCCGAAAATCAGCGTCCAGAATGTACGCCTGACGCTGCTGCTGACGGCGGCGCTGCTGCTGACGAGCTTCGTCAACCCGCAGAACGGCATCCACACCAACGATATTGTCATTTGGCTGTGCAACATCGGCTATGTGCTGGTTCTGCAAAGCTGCATCGGGTATCGGACGTATATGCGGCTGTATACCAAAGTCATGCTGGCAGAGGCGGCCATCAGCCTGATTTCCTTCGTCATCGGCGATTTGCTGTCGCTGCCGCTGCCGCTGCTGCACTACGAAGTTTCCAGCGTCAACGGATTTTATCTGACGCCTTATTTTACCTTAGGCTGGCTGAACATCCCGGTTTTCCACCGCAATGCGGGTATGTTCAACGAGCCGGGCAGCCACCAGATTTTCCTGAACTTCGCGCTGCTGTTCCTGATGAGCGACGAAACGCGCATGGGCATGAGCAAAAAGAAATACTGCTGGGCAATTGCGCTGCTGATCGTCACCATCCTCAGCACGCTGTCCACAACAGGCTTTATTTGTCTGGGCGTTGTGCTGCTGACGGTGGCATTCCGCAAAAAGGGCGGGAAAATGGCGCGCAGCATCAAGATGGCGGCGTTCATTGGGCTGGTACTGCTGTTTGTCATCGAGTCTGTCACGGGCGTGGTGGAAAACAAGATTATCGGACGAAATTCCGGCGGTTCGTTCTACACGCGGTGGAACGACACCTTCAGCGGCTTTGAAATCGGGCTGGAATCCCCCATTGCGGGGCAGGGCGTTTTCTCGGAGCGAAAGGCGGAAATCCTGCTGGAACACAGGGTGCAAAACATTTCCAACGGCTTTGCCGCCTTCGTCATGGATACAGGGTTGATTCTCCCGGCAGTTTGGCTATGGCTGATGTACCTCGGTATCCGCACCAAATTTGCCAAGGAGCGGCTGCTGTATGTGCTGGGCGTTTTCCTGCTGTATTTCCTGTGCATCAACACGGAGGGCGTTTTCCTGAACATACTGTTTTTGGGGCTGCTGGGCAAGTGGCAGCCGGACGCGGAGGACACGCCTGATCTGCCGGCAAATGCGCGCAGCCAGAAGAAGCGCAGGTGGCGATGCACTGTGCCGCCGGAAAAACTGCGCCTGACGTTTAACACGCAGCCGGAGGACGCGGCGCAGGAGCAGACAGGCGAAACAGGCGGAGAGGAATCATGAACACAGCATCAAGGAGCGAAAACACAGCGCGCAACATCGGTGTAGGCGCGGTGCGGCAGGTGGTTACGCTGCTGTTGGCTTTTGCCGTGCGAACGGTGTTTGTGCGCCGGCTGGGCGCGGATTATACGGGCGTCAACGGGCTGTACAGCAACATTCTGGCCATGCTGTCACTGGCGGAGCTGGGCGTGGGCAACGTGCTGGTGTACAGCTTGTACGCACCGCTGCACCGGGGCGACACGGGCGAAATCCAGCACCTGCTGGGCTATTATCGTCGCATTTACCGCCTGATTGCGCTGGCGGTAGCGCTGCTGGGCGCGGCGGTAATCCCCTTCCTGCCGCTCATCATCAGCAGCGAGCTACCGATGGCGCAGCTGATCGTCTACTATGTGCTGTACCTGGCGAACTCCGTGGCATCCTATCTGGTCATCTACAAAACGACGCTGATTCAGGCTGACCAGAAGGCATATTTGCAGAACATGGTTTCCGCCGCGGCGCTGGTGTTGCAGTATGCGGCGCAGATCGCGTGCCTGCTGATTTGGGGCAGCTATCTGGGCTATTTGCTGATTCAGATTGCCTGCACCCTCCTGCAGAACGCGGTGTTGAGCCATTTAGCGGACAAGATGTACCCCTTCCTGCGGAAAAAGCAGAAATGTGCGCCGATGCACCGCAAGCAGGAGCTGAACGACAACATCCGCTCCATGTTTCTCTACAAGCTGGCGACAATACTCATCAACAACACGGACAACATTCTGATTTCCGTCATGCTGGGCACGGTGTTCGTCGGCTACTACTCCAACTACGCGTCGCTGACGACGTATGTGACAACGTTCGTTTCCATCGTGATTACCGGCATTTCCGCCAGCTTGGGAAATCTGAATGCCGAGAAGAATTCGGAAAAGTCGTACGCCATATTCCGCAACCTGATTGTCCTCTTCGGGGCGATTACAGGCTTCTGCGTCGCCGCGTACGGCGCGATTGTACAGGACTTCATCCCCATCTGGGTGGGCGAAGAATACCTGATGGACACAGGGACAGTGGCGGCGGTGCTGTTCACATTCTACCTGAGCACCATCGTCGCGCCTGTGTGGATGTACCGCGAAACGCTGGGGCTTTTTCGGCAAATGAAGTATGTTATGTTTATGACGGCGCTGGTCAACATCCTGCTGTCCATCCTGCTGGGGCACTTCTTCGGCGTGGCGGGCATCATCGGCGCAACAGGGCTGGCGCGGCTCTGCACCATCTTCTGGTATGAGCCGAAAGTGCTGTTCCATCGCACCTTCGGGCGCAGTGCTGCCGCGTATTTCAAGGCGCAGGGCGGCTTGCTGCTGCTCAACGGCGCGGTGATGGCGCTGTCGCTGCTGCTGTGCGCGCAGATGGGGCATACGCTGATGTGGATTATCCTCAAGGGCATCACCTGCGCGGCGGTGACGGCGCTCCTGTACACGCTGGCGCTGGGGCGGACGGCAGAATATCGCTGGATGCTTGAAAAAGGGCGGAGTTTCTTGCGCAAATGGAGGAAGAAGGCATGATCGATCAGGAAATGCAGCACTGCCGTAAAATTGTGCGTTTTGACCCTACCATCTCAACAGCGAATCAGGGAGATTTCATCATTCGAAACGCCTGTGAGCATGTGCTGCACGACTGCTTTCCTGTGCAGCTGTCCGTCGCCGTGCCGGTTCGGGACAGGCTGTCGAAAGTGTCGATGAAGCACGTCGGCAATGCGGATTTCGCATTTGTCTGCGGGACGAATCTGCTTTCCTCGGACATGCGCCGCCAAAGGATGTGGAATATCCGCCTGCGGGACGCGGTGATGATGCGCTGCGGCGATTTGCACAAGCGGGAGCTGCTGAATTTCCGCCTGATTCGTGAGAAATTTCAGCGCACGCATATCATTTTGCTGGGTGCGGGGTGGTATCAATACCAGGACGAGCCGACAGGATACACGAAGCGGATTCTAAAAGCGCTGCTGGATGGGCAGTACCTGCACGCGGTGCGCGACGAATACACGCGCCAGCGCCTGCTGAAGCTGGGCATCACGAACGTGCTGAATACGGCGTGCCCGACAATGTGGGGGCTGACAGACGACAAATGCGCGCAGATTCCGACGCACAAGGCGGAGCGCGTCGTGACAACGCTGACGGACTACCGCAGCAGCCCGGAGCAGGATGCGCAGATGCTGACCATGCTGCAAAAGCACTATCGCGAGGTGTATGTGTGGCTGCAAGCCGTTGAGGACTACGCCTGCCTGCGCCAGATGGATGCGCGCGTGACGCAGAATTTGCACCTGATTCAGCCGAATCTGCGAGATTACACGGCGCTTTTGGCATCAGGCGGGATTGACTACGTTGGCACGCGGCTGCACGGCGGCATCCACGCAATGAACATGGGCTGCCGAAGCCTGATTCTGGCGGTAGACAACCGCGCAAGTGAAATCGCGAAGGACACGAATCTGCCCGTCCTGCCCCGCGGCGGAAATTTGGATGTGCTGGAGGAGCGCATCTGTTCCGCATGGGAGACGCAAATTGATTTGCCGACCACGGCAATTCGGCAATGGAAAAATCAGTTCCGCGAGACAGATGCAGAGAAAGTGCCTTGATTTTCGTATAAAATGCGGCTTTCTGCGCGGTAAGTATTGACAGCCGACTTGTAATTTGTTACAATATAGCTGGAATTGGGAAAGAGATTGCTATATCCACCGGGAGCACTGCGGCTCGCCGCGAAAAGAAAGATGGAAAGCAGCAATCGCTTGCCATTGGCACAACCATACGTCGTGCCGGAAGATTGCACAGAACAAGGAGTGAGGACGATGAAGGACAAAAAGTGGATGCGAAAGGCATTGTCTTTCCTGCTGGCTGTATTCATGGTAACGGGCAGTATGGGAACAGTGCTGACGGCGGCTGCAGAAGAGCCGGAAACTCCGCCGGCGGAAACGGTTGATGTCGCGCCGACGGAAGCACCGGAAGCGACGGATGTTCCTGAAGCAACGGAAATCCCCGAAGCGACGGATGTTCCTGAAGCAACGGAAATCCCCGAAGCGACGGATGTTCCTGAAACAACGGAAATCCCCGAAACGACGGATGTTCCCGAGGTAACGGAAGCGCCCGAAATCGTGGACGAAGCAGCCGTAGATTACAGCCGCTCCGTGCTGGATAACGAGTTCTTTGACTCCGGCTTTGCCGCGACGTTCAGCAGCGCACAGCTGTACCTGAATCCGACGGGCGATGAGCTGGTTGGCCGGGTAACCGGCGTGGTGTATGTGACGCATCGTCCGCAGAAGGGTCAGCTGAATGAACGGATTTCCGTCTGCGTGTATGACAAGACGGCTGGCGTTGCATATGGCTATCTGGCGGCGGATGCAGTGCATCCCGTGCCGGAAGAGGGCATTGAGAATCAACGTCACACCGGTGTTTTCGCGAGCGGCGTGGAAATGCCCAGTGCCCTGCTGGTGCTTGCGGCTGCGACGGAAGAACCCGTGCCGACCCCTGCACCCACGCCCGTACCGACGGAAGAACCTGCAGTCGTGCCGACCGAGGAACCCGTTGTTGAGCCGACCGAGGAACCTGCTGTTGAGCCGACGGAAGAACCTGTTGTCGTGCCGACCGAGGAACCCGTTGTTGAGCCGACCGAAGAGCCTGTTGTCGTGCCGACCGAAGAACCCGCTGTCGTGCCGACCGAAGAGCCCGCTGTTGAGCCGACCGAAGAGCCCGCTGTCGTGCCGACCGAGGAACCCGCTGTTGTGCCGACCGAAGAGCCCGCTGTCGTGCCGACCGAAGAGCCCGCTGTCGTGCCGACTGAGGAACCTGCTGTCGTGCCGACCGAGGAACCCGCGTCGACCCCCGCGCCTACGGACGTGCCGGATGACCTCGAAAACATCGACCGCGCGGATGTGATTATTCCGGGCAAACCGACGTTCGAAATGGACAAGGCGACGGCGGAGCTGGGCGAGAATATCACCTTCACCATCCACACGAAGAACGCCACCAAGATTTTGATGTACATTGACGGCAGCGTCAACCGCTACATCTACGACGTGCCCACCGACACGTCGACGCTTACCATGTCCTTCTCCTCGATGGGAAGCAAGGGGGGCAAGCGCACCATCGCGTTCCAAGCCTATAACGGCAATACGCCCGGCGAAAAGTCTGATGTACAGACGATTACGCTGACAAAGCCGTCTGTCAAGCCGCAGGTGACGGTGAAGGATATCGACAAGACGACCGTGGGTCTGGGCGAGAACATCACCTTCACCCTGAGCGTCAAGAACGCCACGAAGGTGCTGATGTACATCGACGGCAGTGTCAACCGCCGCTTCGAGAATATCACCCCCGATATGACGGAATACACCTTCACCATGTCCTTCTCGTCGCTGGGAAGCAACGGGGGCAAGCGCGCCATTGCGTTCCAAGCCTATAACGGCACGACGGCGGGTGAAAAGACCTCCGAACGTGTTGTGACTGTCGCAAACGAAAGCCCGAACAAGCCGACCGTGACCAGCTGGAGTTTGAACAAATCCACGGTTGATTTGAACGAAACCATCACCTTCACCATCAACACCAAGAACGCAACGAAGATGCGTGTCTACATTGATGGCAAGCTGAACCGCTACATCTACGACGTGAAGGACGGCGCAACGACGTTCCAGATGTCCTTCTCGACGCTCGGTTCAAACGGCGGCGTGCGCACGGTGGCGTTCCAGCCCTACAATGGCAACACGCCCGGCGCTATGTCCGACACCAAGACGATTACCATCAGCGTGGCGAACAAGCCGCGGGTTGAGCTGCTGAAAATCAGCAATCCGAACGCGACGCTGGGCGAAAATATCACCTTCACCCTGCGCATCAAGAACGCCACGAAGGTGCTGATGTACATCGACGGCAGTGTCAACCGCCGCTTCGAGAACATCACCCCTGATATGACGGAATACACCTTCACCATGGCGTTCTCTTCGCTGGGGAACAACGGGGGCAAGCGTACCATTGCGTTCCAAGCTTACAACGGCGCAGTCGGCGGCGACAAGACCACCGCAACCACCATTTCCCTGATGAGCGGTTCGTCTGCTGCCCCCGTGATTGCGAATGTCAAGATTGACAAGACGACCGCGGTGCTGGGCGAGCAGATTAAATTCACTGTTTATCTGGACAACGCAACGAAGCTGCTGATGTATGTCGATGGGCAGGTGAACCGCCGCTTTGAGGACGTAACGACCAGCATGTCGAAGTACGAGTTCACGATGTCGTTCTCGTCGCTGGGGAATAATGGCGGCGTCCGTACGATTCAGTTCCAGCCTTACAACGGCACGACCGCGGGCGAAAAGTTTAAGGCGTACACGATTACACTGACGACGACCGTGGTCAACAAGCCGGAAGTCGTCAACTTCACCATGAATCCCAGCCGCGTGAAGCTGAATGTGCCGGTGACGTTCACGGTCAACACCAAGAACGCGACAAAGGTCGTCCTGTATGTGGACAGCAAGGCAAATACCAGCTACCCGACAACTGGCGATGTGACGGTTATCGAGCGCGCCTTCGCTTCGCTGGGCAGCGGCAACGGTGTCCGCACGATTCAGTTCAAGCCTTACTACGGAACGACCGCTGGCGAACTTTCCCCGGCACAGTCCCTGACGCTGTATATGACCGACGATCCGCTGACTGTGACCGTTCCTGCCGCGAAGCAGGGCGACGACCTGACGGTGACGTGGACGGCTGCTGGCGGCGCAACGAAGTATCAGCTGCTGCTGACCACGCCGGATGGCACGGCTGCGCTGCTGGGCGAAACGGCGGCGCTGAACTACACGGTGCCGGGTCTGAAGCTGCTGCAGCCGGGCGACTACACCATCACGATTAAGGCGCTGTCCGGCAATACGGAGTTGGAATCTGTCAACAAGGCATTCACCGTGACGGGCGACTTCGTGTTCGCGGTTCGTGACGACTCGACGGGCATTGTGGTCGTCAAGTACAACGGCACGGCATCGACGCTGACCGTTCCGAACACGGTGGCGGGTCTGCCGGTGGTGGAAATCGGCGCGCAGGCGTTCGAGGGCAACACGAAGCTCAAGAGCGTAACCCTGCCCGCGACGATTGAAATCATTGGCCGCCGCGCGTTCGCGGAATGCAAGAACCTGCTGGAAGTCAAGTAAGGGTTCATTGGGATTACGAAAGCCGGGGATTGCTGGAAAAGCAGTCCCCGGCTGTTTTGCTGCGAAAAAAACATACTTGCGATTGACGTTTCCCTGCCTATCTGCTATCATAAGATAAGCGCCCGCTATATGCCGCACACAAAAGGAGGTATGCCCTATGGAGCAGCTTGAAGTTCTGACCGAAGTGCAGGATTTGCGGAAGGTTTGGCCGCATGAAGCACTGGATTTTACGCCGTGGCTGGCGAAGGATGAGAACATCGCGATTCTGGGCAATGAAATCGGCATGGAAATTGCAGTTGACGGAACAGAATCTGCTGTGGGCGATTTCAGCGTGGATATTATCGCGACCGATATTGCAACAGGGCAGAAGGTTATCATCGAAAACCAGCTGGAAGATACCAACCACGACCATCTGGGCAAACTTATCACCTACGCTGCCGGGAAAGATGCGCAGACGATTATCTGGGTGGTAAAGCACGCACGCGAGGAACACCGCGCGGCGATTGAGTGGCTGAATAACCACACGGATGATGACATCGGCTTCTTCCTGTGCGAAATCCACCTGTATAAAGTCGGCAGCTCCAATCCTGCGGTGAAGTTCAGCGTGATTGAGAAGCCGAATGACTGGATTAAGAGCGTCAAGAAAAATCAGCAGCAGACAGAAAGCCAGCAGTTCCGCTTGGATTACTGGACAGCCTTCAATGAATATGCGTATGCAAACGCGCAGTTCGCAAGGCAATTTGGCAAGCGAAAAGCATCAAACAAAATGTGGATGAACCTGAGCATTGGCTCATCTGTTTATGATATTTGCTTACGCGCGGTTAAAACAGAAAATCTGCTTGTTGTTGAACTGTATATTCGCGGCGACAAGGATCTTTATCATCAGTTATTTGAAAAACAGAATGCCATTGAGCAGGAATTGGGCGTTACGCTTGACTGGCGGGAACTTCCAGAAAAGAAAGCAAGCCGCATTATGCTGACACGACAGGTCGATTTTGACAATCGCAGCGCGTGGAATGCACAGTTTGACTGGATGATGGAGATGTCACTGAAATTCAAGAAAGTATTCAAGAAGTACCTATAATATGAAAATGCCCCCGGAAGCCATGCCTCCGGGGGCATTTTTCAATTTTCCTGCGTTATCTGCTTGCCCTTTTTCCCTTCTCCATTTTCCACAATTCTTCCACAGAAAACTCCGCATGGCAGTTCGGGCAGGCAAAATACGGATTGCGGAAGTCAACTGTGCCAATCATCCTGCCGTCTTCCGTGGAAAAATCGTAGTCCTTTGCTTCTTCGGAACGGGAGTTCACCAAATGATGCGCCGTTTCCACTGTGAGTGCTGCCTTGCAGTGCGGGCAAAAATGCTTCTTCATGAACACAAAGATAGGATGCGTGACGGTGTACTTGATATTTTTCATCAGGGCAGCCTCCTTCCTCCTTGATTGTAGCAAAAGCAGCAGATTTTCTATTCCCCTGGAAATAATAACGCCAAAATCCCCCCGGAAGCCCATACTTCCGGGGGACAAACTATCTTATTCCGCCTTTGCGCTCTCTCTTGTATAATTCAGCAGCCCGCCATAGAGGATGCAGCCCTGCTGGCGCGCGGTCAGCGGCATCAGCACAATGTAATCCTCATCCTTCGTGTCATTATGCAGCACAAACGTGTTGCTGCCGCTTTCCACCGTCTCGCGGACGTTCGGCAGGCTCAGCGTGTCGCCCTGCGCGATGCGGTCGTAATCCGCCTCATTCTGGAACGTCAGCGGCAGAATGCCGTTGTTGATAAGGTTCGCCTGATGGATGCGGGCGAACGACTTCGCGACGACGGCGCGGATACCCAGATACAGCGGGACAAGCGCGGCGTGTTCGCGGCTCGACCCTTGCCCGTAGTTCATGCCCGCAACGAGGATGCCGCCGCCTTCCTTCTTCGCGCGCGCCGGGAACGTCGCGTCCACGGGGGTCAGGCAGAAGTCCGACAAGTACGGCACATTCGAGCGGAACGGCAGGAGCTTCGCGTCCGATGGCGCAATGTGGTCGGTGGTGATGTTGTCCTCCATCTTCAGCAGCACCTTGCCGGAAATCGCTTCTGCCAGCGGCTTACCCAGCGGGAAGGGCTGAATGTTCGGGCCGCGGACGACCTCCACCGTGTCCTCTTCGCCCGGCGCGACCGGGGGAATGACCAGATTGTCGTTGACGGTGTACGTCTCCGGCATCGGGATGTCGAGGTCAATGTCAAGGCAGCGCGGATCCGTCAGCACGCCAGTCAGCGCCGTGACAGCCGCCGTCTCGCAGGAGACAAGGTAAATGCCGGCGGACTTTGTTCCGCTGCGGCCGTAGAAATTGCGGTTGTTCGTGCGAACGGAGACGGCGTTCGTGCGCGGCGACTGTCCCATGCCGATGCACGGCCCGCAGGCGGATTCCAGAATGCGCGCGCCCGCCGCAATCATATCCGCCAAAGCGCCGTTGCGTGCCAGCATCGTCAGCACCTGCTTCGATCCGGGGCCGATGACCAGGCTTACGTCCGGGTGCACAGTCTTACCCTTCAAAATGCGGGCAACACGCATCATATCCGTATAGGAGGAGTTGGTGCAGGAACCGATAAACACCTGATCGACCTTAATTGGGCCGCACTGCTTGACGGTTTCCACGATGTCAGGCATATGGGGCTTCGCGACGAGCGGCTCAAGCGCGGTCAAATCAATGTCGAGGATTTCGTCATACGTCGCATCCGGGTCTGCGGACAGCGGCACGAAGTCCTGCTCGCGCTGCTGCGCTTTGAGGAACGCATGGGTGACTTCATCCGACGGGAAGATGGAGGTCGTCGCGCCGAGTTCCGCGCCCATGTTCGTAATCGTTGCACGCTCCGGGACACTCAACGTTTTCACGCCGTCGCCGATGTACTCCATCACCTTGCCGACGCCGCCCTTGACGGTCAGCCGGCGCAGGACTTCCAGAATAATGTCCTTCGCCGCAACGCCGTAGGACAGCTTGCCATGCAGGCGCACGCCGACGACACGCGGGCACGCCAGATAATACGCGCCGCCGCCCATCGCGACCGCAACGTCCAGTCCACCCGCGCCGATGGCAAGCATCCCGATGCCGCCGCCCGTGGGCGTATGGCTGTCCGAGCCGAGCAGCGTGTAGCCCGGCACGCCGAAGCGCTCCAGCTGCACCTGATGGCAGATACCGTTGCCGGGCTTAGAGCAGTAAATGCCATGCTTTTTCGTCACCGTTTGGATGTAATAGTGGTCATCCGCATTTTCAAAGCCAGTTTGCAGCGTGTTATGGTCAATGTACGCCACGGACTTCTTTGTCTTGACGCGCTTGACGCCCATCGCCTCGAATTGCAGGTACGCCATCGTACCGGTGGAATCCTGCGTCAGCGTCTGGTCAATGCGGATGGAGATTTCCGAGCCGGGAATCAGTTCACCGCTGAGCAGGTGCGCCGACAGGATTTTCTGGGTCAGATTCATCGCCATGAGGAAAGGACTCCTTTCATAATATGCACAATGCCCAAACGGGCAGAAACAGCCGAATGAACAGCTTCATGATACAGGATTCGGCGCGGTGCGTCAATGCTTTCGGGCGGAAAGAACACAAAAAGCGCAGGCTATGAAAAACTCGCCGGATGTTTTAGACATACAGCCTCTTGACAGCAAAGCTCCTATATGGTATTATTTGAAGCAAACTACTATATAGGAGCATTTGCATGAAAATGAACGGCGGATTTCTTGTTACCAAAATAAAACAGCTTGGAGACCGAATCTTTGAGAAGATTCTCAGCGAAAAGAATATTGATGCATTCAATGGAGCCCAGGGGCGCATTCTTTATGTGCTGTGGCAGGAGGATGGAATCTCGATCAGGTCGCTCTCGACTAAATGCGGATTAGCGATAACA
>ULXX01066050.1_pt1 | contig 18972 bp, 17 predicted proteins | sample 1961621 | NCBI WGS metagenome assembly ULXX01 (sample SAMEA4835848, study PRJEB28245) | human gut metagenome | biome: gut microbiome; material: fecal sample | place: Denmark | collected 2008
CATAAATAAAGTTGCTAATCCTTGTGATTCGGCAAATAATAGTACTAGTGCAGCATTTGCAAGATACTCTGATACTACATATATGAGTGCATTTAATACAAACTATAATGATAATGCTTATGTAGGATTTAAGTATGGTACTGCTGGTGCAAGTGACTATGCAAGCGCACATGCAAACACAAATAAGAGTACAATACTAACTAATTTAGAAACTTGGTATAATAATAATGATAATTTTAAAAAATATGAAAAAGTAATAGCTGATACTGTATGGTGTAATGATAAAAGTGTATCTTCAGGTTTAGGATATGGTACAAATAAAACAAATTATGGTGCCAAACAAAGATTAGTAAGTACAAGTAATAGTGCTGGAGGCACGGGTCCTAGTTTAAAGTGTAATGGGAACTTGAGTAAAATAACATCAAAAGTAGGCTTAATAACAGCAGATGAACTAGCATTAGCAGGATATGCTTATGCTAAAAATAATACAACAACATATTTACAAGAAAATGCTACTAGTGATTATTGGTGGTCCTTGTCTCCTAGCGACTTCGATATCTTCGCTCGCGTTTGGAACGTTGGCTACAGCCGTGGCACCTTCTACATCCTCGACGTGAACAACACCCGCGCGGTTCGTCCTTCAATTTCTCTTAAGTCGACGACCAACGTAACTGGAGAAGGAACCAGTAGTTCCCCATTCATAATAAGTATGTAAACAAGGCGAAGTATTATAAGGTCGAAATCGTCAGTCGCAAAAGCCTTTGAGAAACCCTTCGAGGGACAAACTGATAGGCGAGAGAGAAAAAAATAGTAAGTGGGGATTTAGTACGTGTGCGTGGCAAGCATGCATGCGGATTCTCCTTTTGGAGCAATACGCGCTTGTCACATCCTTATCGCCTTTTGCGAGTAGTTATACACGCGAAAGGCGGAGGGGGTTCAACAATAACAAAAAAACTGATAAATTTGTCAATGTTAAAAGTTGATAATTATAGGTTCTATAAAAAATAGTGTGAAGTTAGAGGCTAGAAAGTAACCTCTTTTTTCATGAAATAATATATACTCAAATTGTGATATTTAAGGAGAAAAAACGAAAGAATATTATATGTTGTTAGGTTTAAACCAGAAAAAAGTAAAAATCAAGGATGTGGATGAAAATAATGGAATGATAGAGATAAGTATTGAGAATAAAAATAAAAAAGTACGGTGCCCAAAATGTAATAAATTTACTTCAAGTGTGCACTGTATAAATGTTAATATAAAACATTAAATTCATATTTGAAGATGTAGAATTAACTGAAAATGATTATAAAATATATGATAATTGTGTTAAAAATAATGAGTTATCGACCACTTTTACTACTTAGACATCCAAAAGTGGTCGATAACTTGGTTAATTGACTCTATAATTTATTATTTATAAATATCTGAACTATACTTTGATGTGTAGTTCTTTTTTTCTTTTTTTGGAATATGTTTATTTTGAAAGGGAAGGCAAAATGGAAAAGAAAGAGATTATAAGTAGCATCTCGACTTGGGGTGGCGGTGAAATATATCTTGGAATTGTAGGTGCTGTTAGAACTGGTAAGTCAACATTTATTAAAAAAGTTATTGAGACGCTTGTTATTCCAAATATAACTGATGAGGCTGAAAGGAAAAGATGCTTAGATGAAGTTCCTCAGTCTGCTGGTGGAAAGACAATTATGACTACGGAACCAAAGTTTGTTCCTAGTACTGGTGCTACTATTAAGATTGATGAGTTTGAGAGTAAGATTAAGCTTATTGATTGTGTAGGTTATGTTATTAAGACTAGTAATGGATATGAGGATGAATTAGGAAATCCAAGACTTGTTAAAACTCCTTGGTTTACGGAAGAGATACCTTTTATTGAGGCTGCTGAAATAGGCACAGAGAAAGTTATTAAGGATCATTCTACTATTGGTATAGTTGTTACTACTGATGGCTCTATTGGGGATTTTACTAGAGGCGAATATATGGAAGCTGAAGAGAAAGTTGTTACAGAACTTAAGATGATTAATAAACCATTTATTATAGTTCTTAATACAACTCATCCAGATGATAAGGATACAATTCGTTTAGCTAGTAATATTAGTGATAATTATGGTGTACCAGTTATGCCAATTAATGTTGATAAGATGACTGAGAAAGATATGTATGATATTTTAAAGAAAGCATTATATGAGTTCCCAGTTGTTGATGTTGAGATAAATGTTCCTTCATGGATTCATATTTTACCTGATACTAATGAGATTAAGAAACATTATTTAGATAAGATTAGAGAGAGCATGATGAGTATTAGTAAACTTAAGGATGTAGATAGGATTATAGACTTTTATAAGGATAGTGAGTATATTTCTAAGGCTTATATTAGTAATGTAGATACTTCTCGTGGTATTGTTACTCTTAATTTAGATTCAGATGATAGTTTATATGAAAGTGTACTTAAAGATGTTTTAGGTGGTATTACAATTAATAAGAGTAGTTTACTTAAAGTGTTTATGGAGTATAGTGAGAATAAGGATGAGACTAGTAGTATTAAGAGTGCACTTAAGATGGCGAAGAGTACGGGTTATGGTATAGTTTATCCAACTCTTAATGATATGAAGTTATCTACGCCAGAGATTATTAAGCAAGGATCACGTTATGGAGTTAAGTTAAAAGCAGTAGCTTCTTCTATTCACTTAATGAAGGTTGATGTAGAAAGTACATTTGAACCGATTATTGGTACGGAGATGCAAAGTAAAGAACTTATTAATTATATTATGAAAGATTATGAGACAGATCCATCAAGTATCTGGAAGAGTGAGATATTTGGTAGAAGTTTAGATGTGATTGTTAAAGAGGGAATTCAAGCTAAGTTATCGATGATGCCAGAAGCTACCAGATATAAGTTATCTAATACAGTTACTAAAATAGTAAACAAGGGTTCGAATAATTTGATAGCAATTGTCTTATAATAAAAGAGAGTTCGAGAGATTCGTATGAATCTCTTTTTAATGTGTAGAACTGCTTGATAAACGTTCTTTACTTTTGTACGGCACAATGATATAATGTATGTACAAAAAGCAAAGGTGATAAGAATGAATAGTGAAGAAAAATTAAAAGAATTTTTAAAAAATAATCATGGTTATATTTCTACGAATGATTTATTAAAGCTTGGAATAAAAAAATCATCAATTCATAATTTTATTGATAATAAAATTATAGAAAAGGTAAGTCATGGATTATACATGGATAGTATTAATATAGCCGATGAATACTATATTTTACAGAAAAAATATCCTTTGGTAGTTTTTTCATATAATACTGCATTATATATTTTAAATTTAACAAATAGAACACCAGATATAATTGATATAACAGTACCTAGAAAAAAGGTGGTAAGATGTGCGTATAATATTCATTGGGTATCTGATAATTATTATAATATAGGCATAATTGATGCGGTAAGTCCACTTGGAAATCCAATTAAAATTTATAATGCTGAGAGATGCATTTGTGATATGTTAAGAAGTAATGATGAGTTTGATTTAGAACTTAAAAATAGAGTTTTAAGTTATTACTGGAATAGTAAAAATAAGAACATTGGCTTATTACTTGAATACGCAAAAATATTTAATATATATGATAAAGTTAATACGATAGTTGAGATAATGATGGGATGGTAATTAGATATTATTGTCTTTAAATATATTTCATGCAAAAATATAACTAATAATTATAAATAATTTATTTAAGATGGAGGGTTATTTGGTAGATACAGGTTTTAATCAAATTATTAAAATGATAGAAAAGCATAAAAACAATGCATATAGAAAAGTAAATGAAGAAATGATTTTATTGTATTTAGAAATTGGAAAATTTCTATATGACTTAAAGGAGAATAGTAATTATGGAGACAAAATTACAACGAAAGCATCTGATTTTATGAAGAATAATTATCCTAACATAAAAGGGTTTACTAAAAGAAATATAGAACGTATGATTCAATTTTATAGTATTTATAAGGATGATGAGATTGCGTCACCACTGGTGACGCAATTGTCTTGGACAAATAATTTGCTTATATTAAGTGGAACTAATAGTAAAGAAGAAAGACATTTTTATTTAAAATTATCAATTAAGAATTGTTATTCCAAAAGAGAATTAGATCGGCAAATATCATCGGCTTATTATGAAAGATATATGCTTTCAGATGGTAAAAAATTACCTACAGTTAATAAAACTTTTGATGAAAATGATTATCCAAATACTAAAATATTGGACACTTATAGTTTAGAATTTTTAGATTTACCAACTGAATTTTCAGAAAAGGATTTAAAAAATGCGATTATAAAGAACTTAAAAGATTTCATATTAGAAGTTGGAAAAGGTTTTACTTTCATTGGTGATGAGTATAAAATTAAGGTCGGAAATCATGATTTTTTTATTGATTTATTATTTTACAATCGTGAATTATCTTGTTTAGTTGCATTTGAATTAAAATTAGGGGAATTTAAAGCAGAATATTTAGGAAAAATGAATTTGTATTTAGAAGCTTTGGATAGAGATGTGAAAAAAGAGCGAGAGAATCCTAGTGTTGGTGTAATATTGTGCAGTTCGAAAGATAAAGATGTTGTTGAATATTCGATTAGTAAAAATGTGTCCCAAACTTTGATTTCTGAGTATAAATTAAAATTAATTAATAAAAAATTATTAGAAACTAAACTTAAAGAAATGAAGGATTTGATAAATAATAATGATTAATAGTGGGTTAAAAACGATATATATTTATTAAATAATTGTATGTTTGTTACTAAAATAGTAAACAAGGGTTCGAATAATTTAATAGCAATTGTCTTATAGTGTAAAAAAACTAGATATTTTTAAGGAAAATCTAGTTTTTTAGTTGATTTTTACTTTGTTTTCTGGTAATTTATATTTGTAGGGTATAAACCTTATAAATTAGAAATGGGAGGTAATCGTTATGACAAAACAAGAATTAGTAGAATTTATTGCTAATAAAGCAAACCTTACTAAGGCTGATGCTTTACGTGCTTTAGATGCAATGACTGATGGTATTGTTGAAGGTCTTAAGAAGGAAGGAAAAGTTGCTTTAGTTGGTTTCGGTACTTTCTCAGCAAAAACTCGTGCTGCTAGAACTGGTATTAACCCATTAACTAAAGAGTCTATTAAGATTCCTGCTAAGACTGTTGCATCATTCAAAGCTGGTAGCAAATTAAAAGACGCTTTAAACTAATTAACGATTATAAAAAAGAAGTTTTATGACTTCTTTTTTTCATGGGGTTGTGTTAAAATTGACTTATGAGTTACATTAAAGGGAAATACAAGCAATCTATTTTTGAATCAGAAACTGGCTATAAGGTCGGTCTTTTTAGGGTTCAAGAAACTGATGATAAAGAGTTAGGTACTAATAAGACTATAACATTTACTGGTTATTTTGGAATGCTTAATAAGGATGATACTTATGTATTTAATGGTAATGTTATTTATCATGATAGATATGGAATGCAGTTTCAAGTAGATACTTATGAGAAGGTAGTTCCTGAAGGAAAAGATGCTATAATTGATTTTTTAACAAGTTCTTTTGTTAAGGGATGCGGTGATGTACTTGCTAGAAAAATTTATAAGACTTTTGGAGATGATGCACTTACTAAGATTAAAGAAAGCAGAGAAAATTTGTTTTTAGTTAGTGGTATGACTGATAAAAAAGCTGATAGTATTTATAAGTCTGTTGTAAAGTATTTTGAGGCGGATAAAGAGATAGTTAAGTTAAAAGAGATGGGTTTTACTGTTAAAGAAACTATGGAACTTATGAATAATTTTGGTAAGAGAGTTTTAGAACTTATTGATAAGAACATCTACGTTTTAAGAGATTATGTAGATTTTCCTAAGCTTGATAGTATTTTTTTAGTAAATAATGATCCAGAGGATGATAGAAGAGTAGATGCTGCTATTATTAGGGCAATGAAGGATTTGACTTTTGAATTAGGGGATATTTATTTAGATAAAATTGAGATAGTTGAGGAACTTGCAAGTAGGTATAATATTTTTAAGAATATCGATGATAATTTAAAAGGACTTGCTAAGAAAAGAGAAATAATGATTTCTAATGAAGATTATTATTTGATGGATGATTATTTAGACGAGTTAAATAATGGAGTGTCAATTGCTTCTTTGATGAGTAGAGATGTTAAGAAGATAAATAAGTTTAATGATTTGATAAAACTTACTGAAGGAGAACTTGGTATTACTTATAATAAGGAGCAAAAGGAAGCTATTAAGAGTGCACTTACTAATAATGTTAGTATTATAACTGGTGGACCTGGAACGGGTAAAACAACGATTATTAAGGGAATTATTAGACTTTATAGTATTTATAAGAAGATAAGTTATGAAACAGTTACTAGAGAAGTTTGCTTGCTTGCACCGACAGGAAGAGCATCTAAGAGAATGAGTGAGACGTGTGGAATTGGGGCAAGCACTATTCATAGATTTTTAAAGTGGGATAAGGAAAGTAATACTTTTGCAGTTAATGAGTTAAATAAAGTTCATTATAATATGTTTATTATTGATGAAACATCAATGCTTGATAATCACTTGCTATCATCATTTTTTAAAGGAATTGATATTCATACTAAGATTATATTTGTAGGTGATGAGTATCAGCTTCCTAGTGTTGGTCCTGGTTTAATTTTATCAGATATGATTAGTGCTGGGGTTCCTCATATTAAGTTAGAAACTATTTATAGGCAGAGTGAGAATTCTTATATACCAATGCTTGCTAAGGATATAAAAAATGTTAATGTTACTGATGATTATTTGGATAAGAAGGATGATTATAATTTTATATCTTGTGATTCAAAGGATATTAAAAATGTTTTAGTGCAGATAGTTGAAAAGATGCAAGATAAGAAAATTGATTTAAGTAATTTGCAAGTACTAGCACCTATGTATAAGGGAGAAAATGGAATTGATAATTTAAATATAGTACTTCAAGAACTTATTAATCCTAAAGATAAGAAGAAGGATGAGATTAAGGTTGGACCAATAACTTATAGAGTTGGTGATAAGATTCTTAATTTAGTTAATGATATTGACAATAATATTTATAATGGTGATATTGGGTATATTAAGAGTATTGATATTAATTCTAAGAAGGAACCGATTGTTGTAGAATATGATAATAATGAAGTAGGGTATAAAAGAGAGAACTTTAATCAGATAACGCATGCTTATGCGATAAGTATTCATAAGAGTCAAGGTTCTGAGTTTATGCATGTTATTATGCCAATAACTAAGGGATATTCGAGAATGCTTTATAATAAACTTCTTTATACTGGAGTATCTAGAGCAAAGAAAAGTTTAGTTCTTTTAGGGGATAAAGATGCATTTATAAAATGTGTTAATAATAGTTATAGTTTAGTACGTAAAACTAATTTAAAGTTAAAGATTATGAATAATTTAAAGATAAACACGCAAAATAACAAATAGGAGAGTGTTTATGAAAGAATTTTTTAGTTTTATGATGGGAGCTATGTTTGGCGCAGCAGTAATGCTTGGCGCTAGTGAGCTTTCTAAAAATAAAGAAGTAATTAAAAAGAAAGTTAATAACTTAATTGATGATACTTCTAAATTAGTAGGTTAATAAAAGATAGAAACTGTTAATATATTATTTATATAACAGTTTTTTATTATAAAACAAAAAAGATTGCAAAAGTATATCAAATGTGTTACAATTGATATGAAATGGAGGGATACTTAATGGCTACTATGAGTATAAGAATATCAGATTCTGATAAAACTAAAGCGGATGACTTATTTAAAGAGCTTGGAATTACAACTAATTCGGCAATTAATATGTTTATTAAGCAGTGTATTAGATTGCAAAGATTACCATTTATTCCATCTATAGAAACTCCTACACAAAGGCTTATGGAATCTATTGAAGAGGCAGATATTATAATGAAGGAAATCAAAGAAGGAAAGAGAAAAGGTTACACAGACGAAAAAAGCCTTTTTGAGGCATTAAATAGTGACTAAATTTACCGTTGATTTTACTTATAATTTTAAAAAAGGATATAAAAGGGTAAAAAAAACAAGGTAAAGATATTAGCAAATTAGATAATGTTATCAAACAATTAACTAATGGTATAATGCTAGAACCAAAATATAGGGATCACAAACTATATGATAATAAAAAATTTAAAGATTGTAGAGAATGTCATATTTAACCAGATTGGTTGTTAATATATAAAACGGATAATAATCAATTAATTTTACTTTTAGTTGAAACTGGTTCACATAGTGAATTATTTAAGATGTAGGTTAATCCTACTTTTTTTGTATAATAATTTTTAAATAATAAATAATAATAATATGAATAAGATTAAGAATTTAAGGTTATTAAAAATATTTCTATTTCTAGCAAATATCTTATTATTACTATTTATTATTAAGGAGTGTAAGATATTAAATTTTTGTTGCATAATTATAAGTTTAGTAAGTCCTTGCATATTTGGTTTTGTTATTGCATGGGTTATTAAACCTGTTATGCTCTTTTTTAATAAGAAGTTTAATACTTATATTTCTAGTGCTTTAACATTTTTATTACTTGGTTTAGTTATCTTTCTTATTGGTTATTTTTTAGTACCTATAATAATTAGAGAGTTTAGTAATTTACTTCCTAATATTATAGTGTTTTATAAGAAGTATAGTTCTAAAATTATTAGATATGTAAATATAGGGGATGTTGGTAATAAGTTTATTAGATGTACGATAGGGCTTAAAGATATTCTTATTAATTTGTTTTATGCGTTTTTTATAGCGTTTTTCTTTTTAACTAATCATGAAGAAACAACTAGGTTTATTAGTAAGAGAGTGCCATCTAGATTATCTTTAGAGATTACTAGTAATTTAAGAGTGTTTGTTAAAGGGACTTTACTTGATACAGTTATTTTGTTTATTATGAGTTTAATTACTTTTAGCATAAGTAAGATGCCATATGCTCTTTTATTTGCTATATTTGCTTCTATTACGAATGTTATACCTTTTATAGGGCCTTATATAGGTGGCGTTCCAGCAGTGCTTGTTTCTTTATCTGTTAGCATGAAACTGGGAATAGTTGTTTTAATTGAGGTGATAATTTTACAGTTTATTGAGTCATCATTTATTCATCCATATATTATGAGTAAAGGGTTAAAAATAAATCCAATAATTATTCTTATTGGACTTATCGTATTTGGATATTTCTTTGGTATTATTGGTATGCTTATTAGTACACCACTTATAAGTGTTATTAAATCAGTATATGAGTATTATGAGGCTGATATTAAGAAAGTTCTTCATAAATAGTTTTATCGTATTCGTGATCTGTTATTTTATATTTTTCTAGGGATGGTGTATCAATTAAATAGAATTTATGTAAGATCGTATCTTCTCCTGAACTACTTACAGGGTCATCCCAAGTTAAGTCTAAGTGTAGCCATGCGCTATCAATGTATACAGCATTCCATACATGGGTGTTAGATGCTATTTTGAAGTTTGGCACATTAAATTTATTTAGAAATAAGGCCATAGCATCAGCATATCCACCACATACGGCTTTATGGTTTATAAGAGCACCATAAGCAGTAGAAGATTTGGAATCAGAGTTATCTGTATCATACTTAGTAGTATTAATTATATAATCATGAATTTTTAATATTTTATCTTCTAGTTTCATATCGTCAGTAATATTTTCACTTATAATCTCGTTTATTTTACTATTGATAGTAACTATATCATCACTGGAGTATAATTTTTCGATTTTGATGTTGACTTCGCCACTTTGAGAGTAAGTTACATTTATTGATTTGAAGTTATTAAAGGGGCTTACAAAGTTATTTATATGGGTAAGGACGCCTGCATCGTTTGTGATAGCATTAACATCATCTAGGCAAGATGTATATTCACTTGGACAGTAGAAAGTAAATTCATCATATCCTCGATCTAGGATGCTGTAGAAGATATCTTTAATATCTTGCATGCTTAGGGGAGTGAATGTTTCACTTTCTTTAACGAAATCGAAACTTGCTTTTTTATAATAAGCATTTGGTTCATTTAGAACTACTTTAGGTTCTTTACTGAAGATAGAACTTATGTAGTTTATTATTTTATTATAATTAAAAGATGTATAAACAATTATTAAAATAACTATAAGAGTAGTTATTATGTTTTTAAATTTCACTTAGTATCACCAATATTATGATATCAAAATCTAGATTAAATTAAAAGAAAAAATGATAATAAAAAAACTCAGATGTTAATCCAAGCTTATATCATTTCTTTTACTTTTTTATTTAATCTTGCTTTTTGTCTATCACAAGTATTCTTTTTAATTAATCCTTTACTAGAACATTTATCTAAGTCAGCCATAGTAGTTCTTAATTGTGCTTTAGCTGCATCTAGATTTTTTTCTTTAACTGCTTTTTCTAGTTTCTTCATTCCGTTCTTTACTTTAGAGGTATAAGAAGTATTACTTGCTGTTTTAATTTTGTCAGTCTTAACACTTTTTTTAGCGCTCTTAATGTTAGCCATAAATATCTCCTTCCTTAAATTACAACACTGATTTTACCAAAATATTAAATAAAATGCAAGTTAATATATTGATAATTATTAAATATATTGTTATTATTTTAATAGTAATAGAGAATAGGAAGTCATAATATGTATATAAATAAATTAATTAAGAAACAAGTTATGCTTATTCTAGCAACGGTAGTGTTAGTAGGAACACTTGCAGTAACCACATCTTTTGCAGTCTTTGAGGAGACTAAAAGTAATGCAACAGATCAAAAGATGACTATAGGGAACTTAGATGTAACCTATACTGGGGGCTCAGCTATTAGTATTACTGATATTAATCCAATGACTGATAGTACAGCATTATCTAAAACTAATAATATTTATACATTTACTATAAAGAATACTGGTAATGTACCATATAATTTTAAAGTAAAAGTAGTTAATAATCCTAGTTATACAAGTAATTTATTACCACATCAATATATTAGATATTCACTTAATGGTGGATCAGCAAGTGTTTTAGGTTCTGGACAAGCAGACTACGAGCTTACTAGTGGAGTAATTGAAGCAGGAGCTACTAATACTTATAATCTTAGATTGTGGGTAGCAGATGCTTCAACATATAGTTTACCTAATTCTGTATTAGGACAAGAAATACATTTAAAGATATCTGTAGAAGGCAAAGCAGGTAGTGGATGGTTACCATCTAATTTTAAAGATAGAATACTTGCATTAAATGAAGTTAAGAATCCAATAACCACACCAGGAGCAGCAATATCTACTGCAAGTGAAGCTTTACTTGCATCTGCAGAAGATGATTATGGAACATCTTATTACTTTAGAGGAGCCGTAACAAATAACTATGTAGAATTTGCTAATAAATGCTGGAGAATAGTAAGAGTTGGTGGAGATGGTTCAGTAAAACTTATCTTACATAACGATAATACTGCAGGAGCAGCTAATCCTTGCTCATCAGCCAATAATAGCAATAGTGCTGCATTTGCTAGATACACTGTAATGCAACAAGAAAGTAATCTTAATACAAATTATGATGATAATGCTGCTGTTGCTAGATACTTAGTGACAACATACGAAAGTAAGGTTGATACAAATTATGATGATAATGCTGCATTTGTTAAATACGTATATACAACATATACAAGTACTTTTAATACAAATTATGATGATAATGCTTATGTAGGATTTATGTATGGTACTGTTGGTGCGAGTGATTATGCTACTACTCATGCAAATACAAATAAAAGTACAATATTAAATACTTTAGAAACTTGGTATGATAATAATAATAATCTGAAAACATATGAAAAAGTAATAGCTGATACTGTATGGTGCAATGATAAAAGTATTGTAACGGATACAACTTACAATCCATGGGAGTGGACACCAAATAGTTTAGGCTATGCAAAAAACAATACATATTATGGTGCTACTCAAAGATTAGTAAGCACAAGTAATGGTACTGGAGGCACGGGGCCTAGTTTAAAATGTAATGGAGAACTAAGTAAAATAACATCTAAAGTAGGTTTAATAACAGCAGATGAACTAGCATTTGCGGGATATGCCGCTAGATTACAAAATGCTACAACGTATTTACAGGAAAATGCTACAGATACTGATTGGTGGTCTTTGTCTCCTTACCTCTTCGATGGTGGCCACGCTTACGTTTGGGACGTTTACGGCGGCAATGGCGGCTTCGGCTTCAGCAGCGTGTACGGCACTCGCGGCGTCCGTCCCTCAATTTCTCTTAAGCCCTCTACCAACGTAACCGGAAATGGTACAAGTAGTTCTCCATTCATAATAAGTATGTAAACAGGGAGAAGATTAAAAAGGTCGAAATCGTCAGTCGCAGATGCCTTTGAGAAACCCTTCGAGGGACAAACTGACAGGCGAGAGAGATAAAAGATAAAAGTAGAGGGTTTTGCTTATTTAAAGATTAGAAGTTAATATAGAATGTGATTAATGCACTTAGTGCTGAATAAAGAGGAGGAATGTTTTATGAATATGTTATTTGAAAGTGAGAAACAGAAAGAGGCTACGGAGAGATTACTTGCTAGTGTTAGGGTAAGGACTATTAATAGTGAGATAGACGCTTATCTAAATGAGATGCTTGGGTATGCTAAAGAGATTGATAGTATATTAGAGAAGAATAATCTAGGTGCTCGTTATTTAGATAGAGTAAGTATGATTGATAAGGTTGATAGTGTTTATCTTGATGAGGATTTAACTAGTATTGATTTTAGAATTAAGGAAGAGATTGAAGATTTACTTAAGAGAATTAATACAAGAATTCGTTTAGTTAAGACTAATGATGCTTTAGTTAAGGAAATTGAAGAGAGTTATGATGTTGATGGCTCTGATATAGATAATGATTTAGCTGAGGCTAACTTAAATATCTTAAAAAACAGATTGTATGTTTCTGATGCAATAAGTTAATTAACTAAGTATAGTTTTTTCTTTATTGTTAAAATAATAAGCCATAATTTAAATAAAGCATGGTCTAATATATTGATAAATACTAAATATTTTGTTATTATTTTAATAGTAATGAAGAATAGGGAGTCATAATATGTATATAAATAAATTAATTAAGAAACAAGTTATGCTTATTCTAGCAACGGTAGTGTTAGTAGGAACGCTTGCAGTAACCACATCTTTTGCAGTCTTTGAGGAGACTAAAAGTAATGCAACAGATCAAAAGATGACTATAGGAAACTTAGATGTAACCTATACTGGGGGCTCAGCTATTAGTATTACTGATATTAATCCAATGACTGATAGTACAGCATTATCAAAAACTAATAATATTTATACATTTACTATAAAGAATACTGGAACAGTACCATATAATTTTAAAGTAAAAGTAATTAATAACCCTAGTTATACAAGTAATTTACTACCACATCAATATATAAGGTATTCTTTAAATAATGGCACTGCATCTACACTAGGTTCTGGACAAGGAGACTACGAACTTACTAGTGGAGTAATTGAAGCAGGAGCTACTAATACTTATAATCTTAGATTATGGGTAGCAGATGCTTCAACATATAATTTACCTAATTCTGTATTAGGACAAGAAATACATTTAAAGATATCTGTAGAAGGTAAAGCAGGAACAGGCTGGGGTCCAAAATTAAAAGATGTAATACTTGTGAATAACGAGGTTAAAGACCCCCTTACAATACCAGGACAAGAAATTAGTGCGTATACAAAAGATGATATAACAAAAACGACGACGTATAATGTATCTTCAACATATCAGTCATATTATTTTACATATGGTACTGGGTTTGAAGCGAATGGCTCAAATTTTAATTTGACTGGGGCAGCAGTAACAAGTGATACATATGCTAATTCATATTCTAGTTTAGTTGGTAAATATTTTGTTAGTTCTAGCCCCTCTGATAATAGTTCAAGTACTGCCGGTACATTGAAAACTACAACTAATTTAAGTAGCGTGTATTACGTTGTTAGTGCGACAGCAAGTAGTTATACGTACAAAACAATAACTTCAAATAAAAATGTGACGGAGGCACTTCTTGCTAGTACCGAAGATGATTATGGAACTAGTTATTACTTTAGAGGTAATGTTAAGAATAATTATTTAGAATTTGCAAATAAATGTTGGAGAATAGTAAGGATAGCTGGGGATGGGACAGTTAAGCTTGCTTTACATAATGATAATGCGCGTGGCTTAACAAATCCATGTTCATCTGCAAATAATAGTGCATCAGCTGCATTCGCACATAAATCCGAGACAAGTGGACATACAAGTGAATTTAATTCAAGTAGGGGTGATAACGCTTATGTAGGATTCATGTATGGGCAAGCTGGAGCATCTGATTATGCAAGTACTCATGCAAATACAAATAAAAGTACAATACTAACAAATTTAGAAATGTGGTATAATACAAACAATTTAACTTCTCGTGAAAGTAAAATAGCAGATACTGTGTGGTGTAATGATAAGAGTACGGTAACAGATACTATATATAATCCACGGAACTATGGTAATGTTACTGGTTTAGGATACGGAACAAACGTAACTTATTATGGTGCTACTAAACGATTAGTTGATGCATATGGTAATGCTGGAGGTACTGGTCCAAGTTTAAAATGTAATGGAAAATTAAGTGAAATTACAACAAAGGTTGGATTATTAACAGCAGATGAGCTTGCATATGCAGGATATGCTGCTGGACTATACAGTTATGGTAATTATTTACAGGAGAATGCTACGTGGGATTGGTGGTGGTCCTTGTCGCCCTACGTCTTCAACAATGGGCTCGCGAGCATTTGGTGCGTTTTCGGTGGCTATGGTTCCTTCACAAGCTGCAGCGCGGAAGCAATTGAATGGTTCAGACCTTCGATTTCACTTGTATCTTCGGCTACAATTTCAGGTGGAACTGGTACATCAGAAGACCCATATGTAGTAGAGTAGGTTTATCACCTTTATATGGTTATATATTATGAATAAATGCACTTAGTGCTGAATAAAGAGGAGGAATGTTTTATGGATATGTTATTTGAAAGTGAGAAACAGAAAGAGGCTACGGAGAGATTACTTGCTAGTGTTAGGGTAAGGACTATTAATAGTGAGATAGACGCTTATCTAAATGAGATGCTTGGGTATGCTAAAGAGATTGATAGTATATTAGAGAAGAATAGTTTAGGTGCTCGTTATTTAGATAGGGTAAGTATGATTGATAAAGTTGATAGTGTTTATCTTGATGAGGATTTAACTAATATTGATTTTAGAATTAAGGAAGAGATTGAAGATTTACTTAAGAGAATTAATACAAGAATTCGTTTAGTTAAGACTAATGATGCTTTAGTTAAGGAAATTGAAGAGAGTTATGATGTTGATGGTTCAGATTTAGATAATGATTTAGCTGAGGCAAACTTAAATATTTAATTGTTTTTAGATATTTTATATGGTAAAATTATGGTGAGGAGAAAATTGTTATGGATATTAATAGAATTAATGAGATAAATGCTGAAGTTCATCAAAGTACTGATTTAGATGGTGCATTAAGTGTTTATAATTTATTAAAGAATAATGGATATGAGATTAAGTCTAATATGGGCTCTTTGATGGATTATTGTAAAACAAGAGGATTAGATAGAGTTAAGAGTAATATTGAGTTATTAGTTAGATATGATGAAGAACTAGGTAATAAGGAGAAGGTTACTAAGGATTTTTATGCTTCTGTTTATAGTAATGATAAAAGTGGTATATTAGATAAAATTGAAGCTATTGTTAATGCTGATACGAAGTATAATATTGAAACTGATGCTAGATATCATGGTGATAATAAACCGGATAATGGTAAGAGTATATTTACTATGAAGATTGAAGAGTTAAAGAAGAAGATGGGTGGAGATACTATTTCTTCTAAACTTGAACATGCTAGAAAGAGTTTGGAAGATAATTATGCTGCTTTTAGAAATTTAACTGCTGAAGATCTAAAAAGTACAAAGGCTTTGAAGTTAAGAGAAGCTATCGATCAAAATAGATATTATATTAATCAGTTAGAGGGAATGAGTTCTAGGAATTCTTATTCTATTGATAGTATTGATAGGGTTAATGCTTTTAATGCTGATGTTAAAGAGTTATATAATTTTATTAATGGTTTAAATTTAAATGATGATTCTAAGAAGGCTCTTATTGATGAATTTGGGGCTTTAAGAACTAAGATAAATGATTATCGTAATTATATTGCTAATTTACAGGCTACTAGTAAGAAGTATGATGCGTTACTTGCTGAGATGGATGTTGTAAAGGTTGGAAAGTCTGTTAAGAAGAGTGAGGTTAAGGCTGCTCCCGAAGAGAAAAAAGAGGAAAAGGTAGAGCCTAAGGAAGAGGTTAAAACTGGTACAGAACCTGTTAAAACAGAGGAACCTAAAAAAGATGATAAAGTTACTGAACCAGAAAAAGAGGAAGTTAAAGAAACTGTTAATAATGGTTTACTTTCTGTTGGTGATGTAGTTACTTATAATGGAAAGAGTCCAGCAATTGCTGATATAGGTGCTCCTGAAGGACTTGTTGTTGGTCAAGAATATAAGGTTGAAAAGGTTGTTATTTATAAAGGTTTATCTTATGCTAAGTTAGAGGGTGTTGATAAACTTGTAGATATTGTTTGCTTAGATAAGGTTATGAAGAAAGATATGGAAGAACCTACTAAAGAAGATGACAAAAAAACTGAAGAAGAGAAAAATACTGGTGAAATAAAAGTTGGAGAGGCTGTTCCATTTAAAATTGAAGAAATTAATGAAGGACCAGAAAAAAAGAAAGAAGAACCTAAAGGGGAACCTACAACTAAGGTAGAAGAAAAACCTGCTGAAGCATCTGATAATTCTGAAAAGACTGATGATGAAAAAGAAAAACATGATTATAAAGTTAAGTCTATAAGAAAAACAGTTGGTAAGTATGCTCCTTGGGTTTGGAGAACTGCTGCTGTTATTGGAATAGCAACTTCTACATTTACTCCAGCGGTTATTATTGCTGGTGGATGGCTTGCGGCTGAGGCTATTAGATTCTGTGTTAAGAGAAATTATAAATTACCTAAATTTGGTAAATTTAAAGATAAAATGGCTAGTAAGTGGCATGAGATTTCTGAAAAAGGTGAAATCAGTGAAGAAGAAAGTAAAGATGCTGAAGCAGTAGTAAGCGAGATTGATAATGCTACTAAAGAAGCAGATCAAGCAGAGGCAATGAGAGAGCATGAAAAGGCAGAGTCCTTGGCTGGTGATGTTGATGCTGAAGAGTTAAGTAGAGATATTCAAGCCACTATGGATGCTCAGAAGTCTGAAAAAGAAAAGGAAACTTTAGTAAATAATATTAGATCTGATAGTGTTACTGATGAGGAATTAAATAAATTAGCTGATGGTTATATTAAAGCAGGTAAGATAGAACCTGGTGAATATGATAGAGAAACTTTGAAGTCAAAAGTTTTAGATTCAATTGTTGAAGAATATAAAAGTACTGATGTAAAAGAAAATACAACTGGTCGTACTTTATAATAAATAAAAAGGAGATTAGGTATGAAAGTAGATACTATTGTGGAAATGGAAAATGGGGAAAACTTCTACATTGCTGATGAAACTGTTCAAAATGGTGTAAAATATTATTTAGCAAATAAAGTAGATGAGAATGATGAACCTACAACTGATACTAAAATATTTAAGGAAACTTTGGATGGTAATGATATTTATTTAGATGTTGTTAAAGATGAAAGTGAACTTAATTATTTAGGTGCTATATTCTTAGCAAACTTTAGTAATGATTTAGAGGAAGAGGCTTAGGTCTCTTTTTTTTGTGCTTTTTTATAATTAAAAAAAGGAAATGAGCATGTTTCTTACAATAATAAATAATAGAGGGATAAGACATGTTTAGACATTTTTTTAAGTCTTTGTGTATTAAACTTGTTATGGTGATTAGAATGAAGAAGGTTATTCCATATGTTATATCTCTTATTTTAGGGACTATTTTTGGATATTTAGTTTTTGAAAAGACTGATTTTAATATAAAGGAAGTTTTTGGAGAGTATGAAGAGGTTACTGGATTTCAACTGGGAGTATTTAATGATATAGAGGTTGCTAAGGAGTTTAAGAATAAATATACACCATCAGTTATACTTAAAGATGATGATGTTTACCGGGTATATTATAGTATTTTAAAGGACGATGATGTAATAGCAAAGATGGAGGATTATTTGAGTTTAAAAGAGATATCGTTTTATAAGAAAAAGATAATAGTGCATGATGCTGATCTGATAAGTGCAATTAATACTTATGAAAATGGGATATTAAAGGGCAGTGATAAAGTGATTGAGAATATTAATAATTTAATTATGTCAAATTGTAAGGAAGGGGTAATATGAAAATAAGAGATTTACCTGATTTAGAGAAGCCTAGAGAGAGATTATACAAGTATGGGACAAGATACTTAAGTAATGAGGAATTGATTGCTATTTTGCTTAGAACAGGTGATAAAGGAGTTAATGTTAAAGAATTAAGTAATAATGTGCTTGTTAAACTTAAAAGTATTTTTGATATTGATAAGATGACAGTCAATGAACTTACTAGTATTAAAGGTATTGGCAAGGTAAAAGCGATAACGCTTCTAGCAGCTGCTGAATTTGGTAAAAGGGTGATGAGTAAGAGTTTTAATGAAAATGTTGTTTTAAGCAATGCTAGGGTTATTAATGATTATTTTGCAAATATGATAATGGGAGAAAAGGAGAAATTATTAGTTATTTTACTTGATAATAAGAAAAGGTTAATAAGTTATATGGTTATGTATGAGGGAACTAGTGATGAGGTATGTGCTAGTCCTAAAGAAATATTTAATTATGCGATTAGGGA
>ULXX01040858.1_pt1 | contig 18961 bp, 18 predicted proteins | sample 1961621 | NCBI WGS metagenome assembly ULXX01 (sample SAMEA4835848, study PRJEB28245) | human gut metagenome | biome: gut microbiome; material: fecal sample | place: Denmark | collected 2008
TCTCCTGCGCGTTTGATCTTATTCTGCGTTGCCGTAAGAGCGGCAAGCACGAAGAACGCTCCGGGCGCCAGTACAAAAATACTGCACGGCACATAGCTTTGAGGCATAACGTTGATGCCAAAGACCTGGCCTGCTCCCAGCAGTTCTCTCACAGCGCCGATGATGGTAAGGGCCAGTGTAAATCCAAGTCCCATTCCAACTCCGTCAAACAGGGAAGAAACCACGCCGTTTTTGGAGGCATAGGCCTCTGCCCTTCCCAAAATGATACAGTTTACAACGATCAGCGGAATATATAACCCCAGCGCATCATATAAGGACGGCAGATACGCCTCAAGCAGAAGCTCTACCACCGTTACAAACGAGGCAATGACTACGATAAAGGCCGGAATACGCACCTTATCCGGTATAACCTTTCTGAGCATGGATATAAACATATTACTTAAAGCAAGCACTGCCATGGTAGTAAGTCCCATTCCAAGTCCGTTCACCGCAGAGGTTGTAACTGCAAGAGTGGGACACATTCCAAGTGTCAGCACAAAAGTAGGATTTTCGGTAATGATACCATTCTTTAAACGTTCAACTGCACTTCCCTGTTTCATTGCATGCTACCTCCTAACTGCGTCTGGAAAACATACAGTCCTGCATTTACTGCTGTTGTCACTGCATTTGTGGTAATCGTAGCGCCACTGATCGCATCGATCTGACTGTCCATGGTGGAACCTGACTTTGTATAGGTAAAGTTTGCCACCTTCTTATTCTCAAACTGAGGCTTTAATACGCTTTCTGCTTTCATACCAAGTCCGGCAGTTTCTGAAATGCTCAGAATGGAAATCCCATTTAAGGTTCCATCCTTCTGAATTCCCATGGCAAAGGTAATGTCTCCACCATATCCTTCATGGCTTGTGACGGTAAGGACATAGCCAAGTACATTTCCGCCCTCATCCACTGCTTCCAAGACACTGCCTAAGTCCACATTCTTGTAATTGGTATCCCAGGTGGTATCTCCTTCGGGAGCAGCAAGCTCTAAGGGTGCCGAAAAATCAAACGCATCCGGGAATACTTCCTGATACGCTTCCTTTGCAGCCTTTTCCTTTGCCGCTGCAATGGGCTCTTTGGTGATCTGATATACAAAACCAAGGATCAATCCTGCCATTACGGTGATCACCAGCAAAACAGCAGCGTCCTTTATCATTTTCTTCATATCATTCATGCTCTTTCCCCTCCTTTTCCGAAGGCTTTCGGCATGGTGATCTTCTCAATCAGAGGTACCAGCAGATTTCCTAATATGATCGCATAGGAAACGCCTTCTGCAGAAGGACCGTAGATACGGAAAATACCGGTCAGAACGCCCAGCAAAACGCCATACAGGTACTGTCCTTTCTTGGTGATCGGTCTTGTAACGTAATCCGTTGCCATAAAGAACGCTCCCAGCATCAGGCCGCCTCCTGCAAGGTGTGCGCTGATAAATGCCGGATCAAAGCCATGTCCGCCAAAAAGCGCTACGAAGAGTGCAAAGGTTACAATATAGGTTCCCGGTATCCTTAAGTCAATGACTCCTAAAAGGATCAGGAAGCAGGCACCGATGATCAGTGCGATCATGGAAGTTTCTCCTATGGTTCCCGCCGTCTTTCCGATCACCATATTCAAAATATTAACATCCTCTCCTGCCTTCAGACTAGCAAGCGGTGTTGCGCCTGAATAAGTATCACAATCAAAATTGCACATGATAGAGGTATAGGAAATCAAAAGGAAGCATCTTGCTCCAAGCGCCGGGTTCATAAAGTTTTGTCCCAGACCTCCAAAGAGCATTTTCACTACCAGTATGGCAAACACACCACCGATCACTCCGATCCACCAGGGAGCTGCCGGAGGCAGATTCAGTGCAAGCAGTAGCCCTGTAACTACCGCTGAGAAATCTCCTATGGTTACTTTTTTGTGCATTGCCTTTTCATATAAAAACTCTGTAAGAACCGTTGTGGCAACGGTTATTAAGATCAGGATCAGTGCCCCGGATCCAAAATTATAAATACCAAAGCCCGCCGCAGGAAGTAACGCAATGATTACTGCAAGCATAATATTGCCTGTTGTCACTTTAGACCTGATATGGGGATTGGATGACACCTTCATCAAATCACTCATGGCTGTTCCTCCTACTTTTTCTTCTTTGCAAGCTGCATTTTACGCATGGACTTGATCACCTGCGTCAGGGGTCTTTTTGCCGGACAGATATAACTGCAGCAACCGCATTCGCAGCATTCCATACCGTTATTTTTCACAAAGGCTTCTTCATCGTAATGCTCCGCACAGTCTGCAAGAAGCTTCGGAACTACTCTGCCGGGACATACCTCCACACATTTTCCACAGTTGATGCAGGGACCGGGTTCCGTTGCCGAAACATCATCTCTGGTCATACAAAGAAGGGCTGACGAGGTCTTGGTGGTGGGAACATCCAGATCAAAAATTCCAAAGCCCATCATGGGACCACCGGAAATGATCTTCACCGGCTCCTCCTTAAAGCCCCCTGCTTCTTCTATCAGTTCATGATAATTGGTTCCGATCCTTACCTTAAAGTTACAGGGCTTTGCAATGGCGTCTCCTGTTACCGTGACAATCCTGTGCATAAGGGGTTTTCCATTGATCACCGCATTATATATAGCGATCACTGTATCCACATTATTTACTATACAGCCTGCATCTGAGGGAAGCATGGAGGAATTAATGGCTCTTCCCGTGGTAGCATAGATCAGATGCCTTTCTGACCCCTGCGGATATTTTGTTTTCAGGGCTTTCACCGTGATCTTCGGTTCATCCTTGGTCAAATATTTTAATCTGGTAATGCAATCCGGCTTGTTATCCTCAACCGCCAGGATCCCTCTTGCGTTTTCAAACAGACTGAGAGATACCTTCAGTCCGCCGATCAGGTATTCCGGCTCCTCTAACATCTTTCTGTAATCAGAGGTAAGATACGGTTCGCATTCCGCACAGTTTACGATCACATATTCAATCTTGTCCGGTTCCTTGGGAGACAGCTTCACTGCAGTAGGGAAACCTGCGCCTCCCATACCAACAATTCCCGCCTCACGGATCTTTTCAATCTTTTCTTCCCGGGTCATTTCATCGAAGGGCTTTACGGGAGGCCATTCGATCTCTTCGTATTTTTCATCATTTTGAATTACAATGCTCATCACATTGTCCCCGGTAACCACTCTTCTCGGTTCAATCGCTTTTACCGTTCCGGAAACAGTTGCATAAATAGGCGCCGAGACAAAGCCTCCTGCCTCAGCAATTTTCTGTCCAACCAGAACACTGTCCCCTTTATTTACAATGGGTTTCGCCGGTGCTCCGATATGCTGTGAAAGCGGATACACCAAATCCCCCTTTGGTAAGACTTCTCTGATCGGCTTGTCCTTAGACAGGTCTTTTCCGTCATAGGGATGGATCCCACCCGAAAACGTTAATCTTGCCATTTTTTACCCTTCTTTCCCCTCCTGCTTATGGAGAATTTTTTTCAATGATCCTCTTTTAAATATACTATTTTTTTGTCGAAAATACTACTGCATTTTTTAAAAATATGCTACACTAATCTTTAAGAATGATCTTTCAATGGGGAAATTTTGCGCAAGGCTTTGTACTGTCGCTTTGCGCTGCAGGAATGGAGATTTTATGAAAACAGAAGAAACAATACTCGGAAATTTTAAACTGGAATATCCCCTGGAAAATCTGGCTCCTTTGGACCAGATTTTGTTTCTGGATATAGAGACTACCGGATTTTTGGCAGCAAGCTCCACGCTTTATCTTATCGGCTGCGCTTATTATACGGAAGGCAACTGGATCATCCGCCAGTGGTTTGCACAGACCCCTGATGAGGAGGCCGAGCTTTTAAAAGCCTTTTTTGATTTTTCAACACAATTTTCCTATCTGATCCATTATAACGGCAACACCTTTGATCTGCCCTTTTTGCAGTCAAAGGCTGCAAAGCACGGAATCACATGGAATTATGGCCATATGGAAGGTCTTGATATTTACCGCAGAGTTACCCCCTACAAAAACTTTTTAAAGCTTCCAAACTGTAAGCTGAAAACCGTGGAGGCTTTTCTGGGCATCCGGCGTGAGGATGGATACAATGGCGGAGAATTAATCCAGGTCTACATTGATTACACTACCTCCCATGACTATAATCTCTATCACACCCTGCTTCTTCATAACTCTGATGACATCAAGGGTATGCTGGAAGCACTGCCGATCCTTTCCTATTATGATCTCTTTAACTGTGATATCAAAGCCCGGAAGGTACAGGCAAATTATTACACAGATCTACACGGAGTTCCCAGGAAGGAGCTGATCCTTTCACTGGTATTTGCTTCTCCTCTTCCGGTGCCGGTAAGCTTTATGGGAAGGAGCTGCCATTTCAAGGGAGAAGGCTACGAAGGGGTATTGATCGTACCTATTTACGAGGAAGAAATGAAATATTTTTACGCCAACTATAAAAACTATTATTATCTTCCGACGGAAGATATGGCAATCCACAAGTCCATCTCTTCCTTTGTTGACAAGGAATACCGCCAGCAGGCAAACGCTTCCAACTGCTACACCCGTAAGCTTTCGCTTTTCCTTCCCCAGTGGGAAATCCTGGTGGAGCCCTTCTTCAAGAGGAACTACAAGAGCACGGATCTGTTCTTTGAGCTGACTGATGAGATCAAGAAAAATCGGGAGCTCTTTTCCAAATATGCCAGTCATATTCTCAATTTTATGGCAAAGCCCGAATAAACTAAAAACGGGAGGAATTTCTTTTTACCGGAAATTTCCTCCCATTTTTATTATAATTGTTATTTCAAACGTTCCCGGACAGGGAAATTACTTTTTGGGCCTCTCATAATAGAAGGAGCTTTTCCTGTCATATCCCATATCCCGATGATTAATGATCTGCTCTGTACTGCCGATAAATAAAATTCCACCCGGCGTAAGCGATTGATAGAATTTACGGAACACTTCATCTTTTGCTTCTTCCGTAAAATAGATCAGCACATTACGGCACACGATCATATGACAGTCCTTGGGATAGGTATCCAAAAGCAGGTTATGCTCCCGGAATTCCACCCTTGATTTAATTTCATCAGAGATCTGATAAGACGGCCCTACTTTGGTAAAGTACTTTCGTTTCAGGTCATCAGGCACATTGGCAATACTCTTTTCACCGTATAGGCCAACCTTCGCTTTGGCAATTACCTGCTTATCCAGATCCGTTGCCGTGATCCGGATCATATTAAGCGGAATATGTCTCGAAAGGGCCATCACCAGGGAATACGGCTCATCTCCTGTCGAACAGGCAGCGCTCCAGATATGTAACGACTTTCCGAATTTGGAGATCAATTCCGGCACAATTTCTTTTTCCATCACCTGCCACTGCTCCGGGTTCCGATAAAATTCCGAAACATTGATCGTCAGATAATTTACGAATTCCTCAAACTTCACCTTATCCGTCTTTAAAAGCTGTACATATTTGTCGTAACCGGTCACACCGTTTTTCGTGATCAGTGCATCAATACGGCGCTTCATCTGTCGTTCCTTATAAGCGTTTAAGTCAATTTTGGTCATTTGAAGAACTGCTGTTTTAAACCATTCATAATCATAAGCCATAATTGCACCTCATTCCTTATATTCTTTTTCTATTGTATTTAATTATTATAGCACAAAAGATTGGCCAACAACAAAAAGGAATGGCCCAAGCGAACCATTCCTTATCATTTGTCAAATAACGCCTGTCCTATTTCTCTTCTGCAGCGATCACAGCATCAATGTCTACAGATACAACGTCAGCGTCGTCTTCCTTCACTTCCTCTGCAGGCTCTGCTTCGGGTTCCGGAGCGAGAAGTGCCTTTACACTGAGACTGATCTTCTTATCTTCGCCGTTGAAATCTACAACCTTTGCTGTTACCTCATCGCCAACCTTCAGTACGTCAGAAGGCTTCTCGATATGCTCCTTGGAAATCTGTGATACATGAAGGAGTGCATCCACACCGGGCTCAAGCTCTACGAAAGCGCCAAAGTCAGTCATTCTTGCCACCTTACCTGTAACAACATTTCCTACTGCATACTTGCTGTCGGCATCCTTCCAGGGATTTGCATCTTCAAATTTCAGGCTGAGTGCGATCTTATTACCGGAAATCTCTTTAATAAAGGTCTTTACCTTATCTCCTACCTTGAATACCTTCTTGGGATTTTCGATACGTCCCCAGGACATTTCGGAAATATGAAGGAGACCATCTGCACCTCCGATGTCGATAAATGCGCCAAAGTCTGTTACATTCTTAACAACGCCTTCTACTACATCCCCAACGTGGATGCTTTCAAGAAGCTTCTTCTGCAGTTCTGCCTTCTCTGCAACTAAAAGCTGCTTGCGGTCACCGATATATCTTCTTCTCTTAGGATTATACTCTGTGATTACAAACTGGATCTCCTGACCGGCATACTTGGTCAGATCCTTCTCATATACATCAGAAACAAGGCTTGCCGGGATGAATATTCTGACTTCATCCACGATCACGCTGAGACCGCCCTCTAATACCTGTGCAACCTTTGCAGTCAGGACTTCCTTGTTGTTGTAGGCTTCTTCAATTCTCTTGTTGCCGCGGTCAGCAGCCAGTCTCTTGTAGGTCAGGATTACCTGTCCTTCGCCGTCGTTTACCTTCAGGACTTTTACTTCCATGGTATCGCCCGGCTTCACTACAGCGGTAAGATCTACATTAGGCTCGTTGGTATACTCGTTTCTTGTAAGGATACCATCTGACTTGTAGCCGATGTTAAGAATGATTTCTTCAGGCTTAACATCTATGACTGTACCTTCAACTACCTCTCCTGTATGTATTGTCTTTAATGATTCTTCCAACATTTGTTCAAAAGTTAATTCTGACATAATTTTGAACCTCCTCGATAATATTGTTGGGGGTGGAAGCCCCCGCAGTAATACCCACCAGAGCAGCAGTTTTAGGCAGTTCCAAATGCAAATCTTCCAGTGTTTGTATAAAAAATGTGGCCGCACACTTCTCACGACAGATTTCATAAAGCTTCTGTGTATTGGAGCTGTGCTTGCCACCTATTACAATCATCGCATCGACCTTTGCCGCGATTTCACCAGCTTCCGTCTGTCGTTCCTCTGTTGCATTACAGATAGTATTTACAACATTAACATTGTAACCTCTTTTCCTAAAAATTTCAACTAATTCTTGAAATTTGTTGTAGTTAAATGTCGTCTGAGAGACAATACATAAAGTTTTTCCCTCTTCCGCCCTGAAATTTTCCGCTTCCTCCTTTGTCTCAAGCACCACCGCCGGAGTCATGGACCATCCCCTGATCCCTTCTACCTCGGGATGTCCGGGATTTCCAATGATCACGATCTGTTTTCCCTCTTTGCTTTCCCGTTCCACAATCCTGTGGATCCTTTTCACAAAGGGACAGGTCACATCAATACACTCAAGGCCCTTTTGTTCGATCAGCTCATAAATGTGCTTGGACACTCCGTGGGAACGGATCACCACAGCCCCTTCTGCAAGAGCCTCTAACTCTTCTTCTCCGTCAATCACATCGACGCCTCTTTGTGCTAAGTCCTTGACCACCTCTTCGTTATGGATCAGCGGGCCGTAGGTTACGATCTTTTTACCATTTTCAAGCTGGCTGTAAACCTCTTCCATGGCCCTCTTTACTCCAAAGCAAAAGCCTGCGCTTTTTGCAAGCACTACTTCCATTCTTCTTCTCCATTCCTTCTCAGCTTTTCTGTATGGATCATTTTATTTTGGAAGAGCAAAGCTCCATGATCCTTGTTACCACTTCATCTATGGTCAGATCAGAGGAATCCACAAGCACCGCATCCTCTGCTTTCTTTAAGGGTGCGATCTTCCTTGTCATGTCCTGTTCATCCCTTGCTGCTATATCCTTTGCAATGGTCTCTATGTCTTCCCGGATCCCTTTCCCTAAAAGCTCCTCATATCTTCGTTTGGCCCTGACTTCCACGCTTGCTGTCAGGTAGATCTTTACATCTGCTCCGGGCAGCACGCAGGTTCCGATATCCCTTCCATCCATGACCACGTCGCTGACCTGTGCCAGTTCCTTTTGAAGCTTTGTCAGCCGCTGTCTTACCTTGGGATTTTTGCTGCTCTTTGACGCCATGTTCCCCACCTCTTCCGTGCGGATCACACCGTTTACATTTTCACCGTTCAAAAGAACAACCTGTTCTCCGTTTTCATAGCAGATCGTAATGTCTGCTCCCTCACAGAGTCTTCCGACCTGTTCTTCGTCATCCCCATTTACGCCCTGCTTCAAAAGATAGTAAGCCATAGCGCGGTACATTGCTCCTGTATCCACATAAATAAAGCCAAGCTTTCCTGCCAGTTTCCTTGCTATGGTGCTTTTTCCTGCTCCTGCAGGCCCGTCTATTGCGATCTGATAGCTCATTTCTTCTCCCTTTTCCCCTGTTTCGTTTTTTATAGCTTTTTTATGTTATCACATTTTAAGGAAGATGCCAAGTGACCCATGGATACATGTTCTATCTGCATCTGTCTCGAATTCAGGCAATGGAGAACCATTTCTTTTCAATTCACGCAAAATTTTTGATATGCCAGTTGACTTTTTCTCTGGCAAATCAATCTCCTTGGAAAAATCTCCAATTTTGGGATTACGGTATCTTCTCGCCCGCACTTTTCCCGGCCAGCGCTCCGGTCGACCAGGCGATCTGCAGGTTAAAGCCTCCTGTCAGCGCATCCACATCCATTACCTCTCCTGCAAAGTAAAGTCCGTTTACCAGCCTGGAGCCCATGGTTTTGGGGTCGATCTCCTTCACGTTCACACCGCCCCCTGTAATGATGGCTTCCCCGTATCCCCGGCAGCCGTTTACTGTAAGCTTCAGTTCCTTGAAAAGCTCTAACAGTCTGCTGCACTCCTTTTTGGTCACCTCGCTGGTTTTCTTGTGAGGATCAATGCCGGACAATTCTACCATAACCGGGATCAGCTTTGCTGGGAGAAGCTTATCAAGCGCATTTTTAAACTGTTTCCCTGCATTTTCCTCAAAATCACGCAGGATTCGCTTATCAAGCTGTTCCCTGTCCATTGCCGGTTTCAGGTCAATGGTAAGCAGCGCTTCCTGTCCGTTATATTTTGCCGTGTAAAAGCTGCTGGCGCTTAAAATAAGCGGCCCGCTGACTCCAAAGTGCGTAAAGAGCATTTCGCCAAAGCCCTCATAAATCTTTTTCTTTTCCTTTTTCAGCGTAACAGCTACATTTTTCAGGGAAAGCCCCTGCAGCTTTTTGCACCATTCCTCTTTAACCACAAAGGGAACCAGAGATGGACGCAGGTCTTTTATGGTATGCCCTGCCTGCTTTGCAAAGCGGTAGCCGTCCCCGGTAGAACCGGTGCTTTCATAGGATCTTCCACCGGTGGCAATGATCACCGCATCTGCATGAAGCTTCTTTCCATCTGATAAAAGCACTCCTTTTATGCTTCCCTCTTCCAGCAAGAGCTCCGATACCTCTGTATGCAGCATCACCTGAACCCGGTTTTTCTTTAATTCTCCGTTTAAGGCAGCAATCACATCAGAAGAATGATCTGAAACAGGAAAAACCCGGTCTCCGCGCTCCGTTTTTAACCTGCATCCCGCCTTTTCAAAAAAGTTCATTACCGCCTGATTATCAAGCTGAGCAAATGCACTGTATAGAAACTTTGGATTTGTTATGACATTTTCCAGGAATTCTTCTCTCTGGCAGGCATTTGTAAGATTGCAGCGGCCTTTCCCTGTAATATAAATTTTCTTTCCGGTCTTTTCATTTTTTTCCAGAAGGGTCACATGCGCCCCTTCTACAGCCGCCATACATGCCGCCATCATTCCGGCCGCTCCGCCGCCGATCACAATTACCTTTTTCATTCTGCTTCCTCTTTGGTCAGTGGATAGTTCAGCATGGGTTCCTCATCAATAAAGTTGATCTCATCATTCAGATATACCTGATAATTGTTCCAGACCTCTTCCAGGGTTTCCAGATTATGCTTTACCGCCTCGGGCTGTTTCAGGCAAAGCGCTACCACAAGCGCATTGATCAGGCTAAGAGGCGCTACCAGGGAATCCACAATGGAGACCATGTCGCTTCTGGCAAGCAGATTACAGGAGGAATACAGGTTCATGGGAGAATGGATGCTGTCTGTAATGGTGATCACCTTTGCATTCCTGTCATTGGCAAATTCCATTGCCTTCAGCGTTCTCATGGAATACCGTGGGAAGCTGATGCCTATGATCGCATCTTCCTTTCCGATTCTGATCATCTGTTCAAACATTTCCGTTACACTTGTGGTTTTGATCAGAACAATGTTTCCTCTGATCATATTCAGATAAAAATGCAGAAAATCTGCCAAAGGCTCGCAGCTTCTTACCCCTACCAGGTAAATGGTCTTTGCCCCAAGTATAATATCAACTGCAGCTTCAAAGGCTGCGGTGTCCAGACTCACAAGGGTATCCTGTATTTTCTCCACATCTGCGTTTAATACAGAACTGACCACCTCAGACTGGGAGCTTTTTCCATATTTGGTTCCAATCTTCTGAACCGTATTCAGTTTATCCTTTACCCAGGTTTCAAGCGCCTTCTGAAATTCCGGGTACCCCTCATAGCCAAGCGCCGCCGCAAATCTTACCACTGTGGATTCACTGACCCCGACGGTTTCTCCCAGCTTTGCCGCAGTCATAAACACGGCCTGCTCATAGTGATCCGAAATGTAAGCAGCTACCGCCTTATGCCCTTTACTCATCTTGATATAGCGCTCGTTCATTCGGGTAATGATGTCCTGCTGTTCTTCCATAATCCTTTTTCCCTCTTCTATTTAAATGACTGATATGCGTCCTTAAGCATCTGTATGGTCTCATCCTCTGACAGATCATAATCTCCTGTCAGGGACATGCAGGCAGCTCCATGGATAAAAATCCACATTTTCATAAATAAGCCTCCGGCGTCTCTGCAGCCCTGAGCGGTTGCCGCCTGGATCTCTCTGCTTACATAGCCCTTATCCCCGTTGATCAGATCATACAGACTTCTGCCATAGCGTTCCCTGGAAAGAAAAACAAATTCAAAAATACGGTTGTATTTCCTTGCAAACTGAATATAAGCATATCCCAGGTTTACAAAGGGCGTTACAGTCTGCCTCGGAAAGCCGGCATAATAGTCATGGAAAAAATCACAGGACATGGTAAACAGCTCCTCCTCCAGTTCTTCCATTCCCTTATAAATACGAAAAATAGGCTGTGTGGAGCATCCCGCCTTTGCTGCAAGCTTTCTTGCTGTAACCTGCGAAATTCCTTCCTCCTGCAGCAGTGCAAACGCCGCCTCTGTAATATCCTGTCTTGTAACTGTCACTTTTCTCGCCATACCGACACCTCTTCTTTCGCAATGCAGTAAAAAAGCACTGTATTCTAATAACATACGTTATTATTCTACAATGCTTTTGAATTACTGTCAACCAAATACAGCTTCCGTATTTAAAATCGTTTCCTCTACATCCTGCTTCAGCTGCTCCCACGCCTCTTCATGCTCCGCATAATAAAGCGGACACAGCTTTCCGCCCTCATCATAATGTCTCCTCAGATCATCCGGCGTCAGCTTGTACTCCCTCATAAGCCAGGCGCACAGCTTTAAGAGGGACTGATAGGTTGCATCTGTAAATTTTCCATCCTCGGAAAGATAACAGCATTCAATGGAAACGGAATCGTAATTTCTTCCCTTCACAGCATAGGCTATTTCCTGAAGCGGAATACACTGGATGATTTCCCCCTCATATCCGATCACAAAATGAGCGCTGGCAGAGGTCTCACCCGTAATTCCCAGATTTTCAAAATAACTTCTGTTCTGGGCCGCTGTGGTTCCCTGGTTTGCCGTATAATGAACAAAGATGTTCTTTACCTTTGGAAGCTCGATGCCCGGCCTGGAATAAGGGTTTACTGTCAGGAATTCTTCTGTCATCTCCGGTTTTTCCGCCTTATTCTGCCTGATGATCTCCCGGTTGCTTGAAAAGGTCTGCACAAAGCTTTCTCCTCCTGAAAAGGAACGCACCAGCCGGTAAAGAAGAAAGCACAGTAAAAGAATAAAGCAGATCTCAAGCAGCAGGATCACTCCTTTCAGGAGCCTTCTTTTTCTTCTGTATGCCGCTCGTCTTTTTTGCACTGCTTTCCTTTGTGCCTGTCTGTTTACCGGCCTCCTTTGGGGAGCCGGTCTCCTTCTCACAGGAGCCTGCTCTGACCGGGGCCTGGAAATATCAATAAAATCCAGTTCCATTCTGCCATATCCTTTGCTTTTTATTCCTTTGCAAAGTATAGCAGAACGAAACTGGATTTTGATTAACAAATCCTTAAGATTTCTCTCTTACCCGTTTTCTGTCATTCTTGTCCTGGTACAGTTCAAAGCTTCCCATCCCCTGAATAAACTTGGAGAACTGGCTGTACCCGAAATCCTTCACATTAAAGTTGTGATACTTATTATAAACGCGGTTGCTCAGCTCGCTGATCCCAATTCCTCTGTTTCCTGCCTTGCGGATCGTTTCTTCCACAAAGCTTATGATCTCTTCCCTTGATTTTTCATTGTCTCTGAGGGACAGGGTCACTACGTTTTCTTTTTTCTCAAGCCTGAAAAGTCCGGCGTCCTCCACAAACTTGGAAAGCAGGCTGTAGCCATAGTTTCTTACATCAAAATCAGGATACATGTTGACCAGACGGTTTCCTACCGCTGCAAGCTCCACATTCTTTCCTTTGTTTTCATTTTCATTAATGATGTTGGTGATAGCGCTGTAGATCACCTCTCTGCTGATAGTATTTTCATCCTTGCCGACGCCTGCATCCTCATCCTGGTTGCCCAGATTTTCCAGGTTTACAAACCTGGTGCAGGCCACTCTGAAGGAACGGGGCGTCTTTTCCTCTCCCATCCCGATCACTTCCATGCCGGATTCTCTTAATCTGCTTGCCAGTCTGGTAAAATCACCGTCGCTTGATACAATACAGAAGCCTTCTACGTTTCCCGTATAAAGAATATCCATGGCGTCGATGATCAGGGTAGAATCTGTTGCATTTTTGCCTACTGTGTTGCTGAACTGCTGAACCGGTATCACGGAGTTTTCCAGCAGCTGGCTTTTCCATTTGGACGCCTGGGTGCTGGTCCAGTCGCCGTAAATCCTCTTGTAAGTAGTGATCCCATAAGTGGAAAGCTCCTCCAGGATCATTCCGATGTATTTTGCTGAAATATTATCTGCATCAATCAGTAACGCAAAACGCTTATTTTCCATTCTCTCTCCATTCCGGGAACTGCTCACAGACACTGCCCTTTTCCGTCACATACCCATCTACAATATAAAGTCCTTTTCTTGCAGAGCTGCTGCTGATCCTCTTTAGCATAACCTCAAGGCCCGTTGCCGTCATCTGCTCCATATCCACTCCGTAAGAGGTGATCTCCACATTGCACAGTCCCGGATAAAGATAATCATCATAGCCCACAACGGAAACTTCCTCAGGCACCTTACGTCCGCTTTCCTCCAGCTGCTTGATCACTCTGCTGGCGGTCAGGTCACAGTTGCATACAAACGCAGTGGGAAGCTCGGCCGGAAAAGGAAGCTCCTCCATGGAATTTCTGGCGCCGCTTCTGTCCGGTATGATCCACTCCTTTTTCACCTCAAGTCCCATTTCCATCATGGCCTTTTCATACCCGAGATAACGATCTGTAATACTTTTGGTGCTGAACAGGGTGCCTACAAAAGCAATCTGCCTGTGTCCTTTTCGGAGAAGATAGTGGGTGATCTGATAGGTTCCGTAAAAACTGTTGGAAATCACGCTGTCCTCCTTAATGTCATCCAGGTAAAAATCCAGATAGACAATGGGAACCGTTACCTTCTCACTGAGCATCCGCAGATAATCCGTTGCCATACAGCCCAGTACAAAAAGACCGTCCACCTTGCCCTCCTGCAAAAGCTTAGGCAGCGCCTGCTCTCTTTCCTCTTCCTCGCTGATGATCTCCAGTAAGATAAAGCAGTTTTGTTTTACTGCTGTTTTATTCACCTCCTGGTAGAGCTTCCAGTAAAAGGTGGCACATTTTTCTGTATAATAGTTTGCCAGAATCACCCCGATATTATAGCTTTTCCTGTTTTCTACCTGAACCTCGCCTGCTGAGACATAGCCCATCTCCAGGGCAAGCTGTTTGATCTTTTCCCGCAGAGGTTCCCCTACTCCGGGTTTCCCGGACAATGCCTTTGAGACCGTCATGGTACTGATCCCCAGTCTTTGCGCAATGTCCTTCATCTTTACCGCCTTTGCCATCTCCTGTCACTCTCCCCAGTCAATTCCTGTTATTCGTAATACCACTTTTTTGCTTCTATAAAATCCTCTGCATTCCAAGGCTTTGCAACGTGGTCAACATTATACATATTATAAATAAAATCAAGGCACTCTGCAACCTCAGGGCTGGAAAGGTTTTCTGTATCACTGCTTGCAATGGTAGTTCCATTGCTCATGGTCAGGTTATATACCATGAAGTCCCAACGGGAACCGTAACCGTAAACATCTGTCACGCCATCACCGTCTGTATCCTGTGTAAGAGCCAGCATAGCTCTTTACCTCCTGGGAATTGGTCAGGAGCAGTCTGTGGATCAGCATAGGCTCTCTCTGGGAATTCATGGACAGGGTATGGGTTCCTGCCTCCAGATATAAGCAAAGAGGACTTGTAATATATCCGTTATTGTCATGCAGATCGGAAATGATCCATTCAGGGATCTCCACCGCCACAGGCTTCATATCATTGTCCTGACTGTCCTTATTCCAGACAACCTGTCTGTTTCCCTCTGCAAAATTTTTCTGTGCCACATCCGTAGACCAGACTCTGGAAAATTCGATCAGTGAAAGCTCTCCGTCCACAAAAAAGCTTCTCTGGATTTCTGAATTCTTTCCTGCCACAGGATAATATTCCACCTGTAATTGGTAAAAGCCGGTTTCCGGCACCTGCACCTCAAATTCTATGTAGCCGTTTTCCTTTGTGAGTACGCTTTCCCCCTCTGTGCCCTCATAATCGGTATATATTTCAGGAGCCACCTCTTTGTCTCCTTCCATATAAAGCACATAGTCTCCGGCCATGATCTCAACAGTCTCTTCCGGATAAGAAGCGTCCTGATGGGCCGACAGATACTCCGCATAGCCCGGAACCGCATCCGTAATCGAATAGGTGCTGACGATTTTCTTCGCCTGCTCCTGCGTCATGGATGCTGCCGCATACGCCGGCAGTCCGGTCTGTCCAAAGCACACCGCCACCTGAGCCGTGGTAAGAAATACCGCTGTTATTTTCCTCCCCGCCCGGTTTCGGCATATAAGATCTGAGTACCCCTTCTATGAGAAAGGTACAGGCATAACACCATAATCCCGGCACAAAAAAGACCGCCAGCATAGGAAGATAATAAAACCAGATAAGACACAGTCCTATAGTTCCCCCTAAAAGCAAAAGCGTTCTGGGCAGGAACCTTACCGCCATCAGAAAAGCAAGCTTCAGCATCCCTCCCATGTTCATTTCAAAGCGGGACAAAACCGGAAAAAGATAGCTTAAAACCGCCCCTGCAACCACCATAAGCGCTACATACATCCTGCAGAGAACCACGGCATTTGCCCCGCCTCCTGTGGCTGCCGTAGCATAAAGGTGATACAGCAGGAAATAAACGATCAGCGCTCCTGCCGTAAAGCCGCTTCCCTTTGCAAAGGTTCTTTTAAAGGAAGCAAAATGATCCATCCCGCTTTGGTCAGAACATACATGACCTTTCCCTCCGGGTGGAACAAGCCTTCTTTTCTCTTTTTCTTATTTTGGTTTTCCATACTCTGCATTTAGTTTACGTCTTCCCTGATGGGATATGTCTTCAGATCCGGATCAAACAGGCATCCATTTTCTGAGAGGACTACCATTTTCCTGGTGTCTGTGTATTCTTCCACTTCCATATATTTGTTAATCTGTGAACTGTAGACATGATTTCCGGCATAAACGTCTTCTCCTACCAGATCCACCACATCATCTCCCGGGTACCACTGCCCGCTTTGCCCGTTCCAGACCCAGATCAGATTGTCAAGCTCATACTCCTTGGTAAATTTTTCATACATCAGGCGATACAGTTCGCAGTAGGAATCCGGCGAGCAGTCTCCCCACCAGAACCATCCGCCGCTGGCCTCATGCAGCGGTCTCCACAAAATCGGCACCTTGGCATCCCACAGAGTCTGAAGCTCTTTTGCAACAGCATCCATATCGGAAAGCAAAAGCTGATAGCCTTCTTCATCCTTTCCCGACATAATGTCGTCCAGGCTGATGTTTGTGCTGTCCTTGTAAAACCCACTGTACCATTGCCCGGTCAGGTATCTTTCCGGAGCATTCCAGTGCCAGCACATGGTCACAATCGCTCCCTTTTCCCATGCTTCCTGGGCAAGTAAAATACTTTTCCCCTCACTGCCATTTGCCACTCTGGAGGGAGAATATTCCATCATATCAAGGCCCACCATAGCAGGAAACTTTCCGGTAGCTTTAAAGATGCATGCCATCTCATGTCCGTAAAGTCCTCCGTCGCAATATTGCCCTGAAATAAAGTTTGTTCCATATTGATCTGCAAGGTAACTCATCAGCCTTCTGGCACATTCTCCTGCATCCGGGTTGCTGAGCGTTACGTCAAGCTCCCTGTCCGCTGCAAGCTCTTTGCTTTCAAGCACCGTTAAGCTGTCCAGTGCAATATATCCCCAATAGCCTTCCACCGTGATCTTGTGTTCACCGGCACTGAGGAAGTTTCTTTTGATCACTTTTTCTTCAAATTCTTCTGTGCTGCTTACTAAATTTCCTACAGAAATGTCATCAACCAGAATGCGGTTTTCTTTATAACCGCCAAGACCTGCCGCACGAAATTTCAGATCATAGAACCCATCTTCTGCAACGGTGATCTGGAAATCACATGTGTCCTCCTGTCCTGTAAAGCCCTGGACATAGCCTTCCTCCGTCACATAAAGATGCTCAGACAGTGTTCCGTCCTGCGCCCTGTATGTCCCAATCTCCCTTTGCATATCCGGCTCCTGCGCATCCTGTTTGCCACAGCCTGCCAGTATTGCAATCCCCAGGGCCATCAAAGCCGCACGGCCAACCCCTGTTATCTTCATAATCTCCCCCGCAAGCAAATTAAGCTTAATATTATTTCTATCATAATTGCACAACGGATTAATTTTATTTTCCTCTTGCAATTAAATTATTTAAGTTTATAAAAGGTTATTTTATAGTTTATTGTTAACTTTTCCGCTCATAAAAAATCCCGCAAGGTTTAACATCCTGCGGGATTTCTCATTTGTTTTTATGATTTTTTATGATTTGATCCTGGAAATTATACAGGATATGCTCCGTTCTTTGTATCAGCCTGAGTCATATCAACCTTTTCCTGCTGTGCCTGACGATACTTAAAGAAGTCAACAGCAACCTGAGGGAACAGTGCATAGGAAAGAACGTCCTCATCCTGCTGCTTCCACTCCTTCATTTCGCTTTCAAGCTTATCCATCTCATTGGTAAGGCCTGCCGCATCGGCAGAACGTGATGTAAATCTCTGCTCGCCGGGAATAACCTTATCAATTACTTCCTGGTTCATGGGCTTAACGGTCTGCCCATACTTACCGCGAAGCAGATCCTTGAACTCTCCGGTAGCCATCTTATATCTCTCACCCATCAGTACGTTAAATACAGCCTGTGTACCAACGATCTGAGAAGAAGGAGTAACCAGAGGAGGCTCGCCACAGTCCTTACGAACTCTGGGGATCTCTTCCAGCACATCCTGATATTTATCTTCTGCATGCTGTTCCTTCAGCTGGCTTACCATGTTGGAAAGCATACCGCCGGGAACCTGATACAGCAGGGTCTTAATATTAACGCCGAGAACCTTTGTGCTCATCAGGCCGCTCTCGATGCACTCCTCGCGATAAGGTCTGAAGTAATCTGCGATCTCAGCAAGAAGGTTCTGGTCATATCCGGTATCATAAGGAGTTCCCTTAAAGGTCTCAACCATAACTTCTGTAGCAGGCTGTGAGGTACCAAGTGCGAAAGGTGAAATTGCACAGTCGATCACATCTACGCCGGCTTCTACTGCCTTTAAGTATGTCATGGAAGCAACGCCTGAGGTATAGTGTGTATGAAGCTGGATAGGAAGCTTGGTATTCTCCTTCATGGTCTTGATCAGTTCAGCAGCCTTGTAAGGAACAAGAAGACCTGCCATATCCTTGATGCAGATGGAATCTGCACCCATCTCTTCAATCTTCTTTGCCATGTCTGCCCAATACTCTAAGGTATAAGCATCGCCCAAGGTATAGGAAAGTGCAACCTGTGCCTCTCCTCTGCCTTCCTGCTTTTTGATCTTTGCGGTAGCGTCAACAGCTGCCTGAAGGTTACGAAGATCATTTAAGCAGTCAAAAATACGGATCACGTCAATACCGTTTGCAATAGACTTTTCTACGAAAGCATATACAACATCATCTGCATAAGGTCTGTAACCTAAAATGTTCTGGCCTCTGAAAAGCATCTGAAGCTTGGTGTTCTTAAATCCATCTCTCAGCTTACGAAGTCTGTCCCAGGGATCTTCCTTCAGGAAACGAAGAGAAGCATCAAAGGTTGCCCCGCCCCAGCACTCTACTGCATGGTATCCTACTTTATCCATCTTATCAACGATCGGAAGCATGATCTCGGTAGGCATTCTTGTTGCGATCAGAGACTGATGTGCATCACGAAGAACTGTCTCCATAATTCCAATCGGTTTTTTAACCTGTTCTGACATTTTAATTTCCTCCTATTATGTTTAGAATACTCCAAATACTGCCATGAAGGTACCTGCTGCTACGGCTGTACCAATAACACCTGCAACGTTAGGACCCATAGCGTGCATCAGCAGGAAGTTTGTAGGATCTGCCTCT
>ULXX01017733.1_pt1 | contig 18879 bp, 18 predicted proteins | sample 1961621 | NCBI WGS metagenome assembly ULXX01 (sample SAMEA4835848, study PRJEB28245) | human gut metagenome | biome: gut microbiome; material: fecal sample | place: Denmark | collected 2008
AGTTCGAGGCACCAAGACGAGTTTTTGTCGAACTCTCTATAATACTTGATATAACTTAATTTCAAGATTATAAGAATTTGACAACACAAAAACTTTAAACCGTTTCAAAAAATGAAGCGGTCTTTTTTTGACTAAAAGTCTTGAAAAAAGGAGGTTTTTGTGGTATTATGTTACATATAATTAAAAAAGAAATCAATATGAGTAAAGAATTACTCTCTAAAATCGAATGGGCGTGCCGTTTAAAATTTAAAGGAAAGGAACAACCACAAATAATAAATGGTTGTCTAAAAATTATTGAACATACCAATTTGGCGTATGTAGAGCCCCATAGAGTAATTATTAAAGATAGCTTGTACCTATTCTTTAATGAGCACGATTATTTCTATGTAAATGATTTAAGTACAAAGTATCCGTTATCCAAATTACAAGAACATATCAGCGGAAATACATAACATAGAACGGCAAAGCATTTTAGAGTTTTTTAAAAATTATACTATATTGGTTTATTTGTGATATTAAAAAGAAATTAAAGAGATAGTAATAATAAATATAAAAACTCTATAAGTGCTAATAGCTAAAACGATGCTATGTGGCACTTTTTTGTTGCCTTTCTATTCATAAAATTTGGAAGGAGGATATGTAAAAATGAATGAAGAAAGGAAAGTAGCAGGAATTTATATTCGTGTTAGTACAGAAGATCAAGTACGCGAGGGATTTAGTTTAGGAGAACAGGAGGAGAAATTAAAACAGCTGTGTAAGTATAAAGATTATAAAATCTATAAAGTTTACAAAGACGCAGGAATTAGTGCAAAAAATATGTCTGGTAGACCTGCATTTCAGCAAATGCTAGAAGATATGAGGGCAGGCAAAATTAATTATATTGTAGCTTATAAGCTAGATAGAGTTACAAGGTCTGTAAGAGATTTAGAAGTTCTAATTTCAGAACTAGAAGAACATCATTGTTATCTCGTTTGCGATAGAGATGATGTAAATACGAGCAGTGCTAATGGTAGATTCTTTGTGCGTATGCTAACAGTATTATCACAACTAGAAATTGAGATAGTATCAGAAAGAACAAAATTTGGTTTAACAGGTGCAATAAAGTCAGGTCATATACCAGGTACTTGCCCACTAGGTTACAAAAGAGATACAACAAAGAAAATGATAATTGATGAAACAACAAAAGATGTTATTATTAGAATATTTAATCTATATTTAGAAGGAAAAAGCTACCAAACAATAGCAAATATTCTAAACAAAGAATAGGTTTTAGAGCCTAAAAAGTGGGACGATTCTACCATAGAAAAAATACTCAATAACAAAATCTATGTTGGAGATTATGAAAGATTTAAAAGAGTAGCAAAAGAACAAGGAAAAGAGCCTGTAATATATCCTAATGTTGTTGAACCAATTATAACAAGAGCAATGTTTGAAGATATACAAATGCAGAAAGAGAAAAACCAAAGAGCATATTGTAGAGATAGAGTTTATATCTTTATGCAAAAAATGAAATGTCCTAAATGTGGGAAAATAATGAGAAGTAAAGGAACAGGTGGTAAAAAGAAAAAATATATGTATTATCATTGCTCAGACTGTAAAATATATCTTCGCGAAGATTTAATAGAAGAACAAGTTATGCCAATGATAATGGATTTAATTGAATATGATATGACAGTAAAAAAATACTTCTATCCTGTTTTAGCAGATAAAAAAGAGAAAAATACAGATAAACTTGATAAAGAAATAAACACATTAAGAAATCAAAAAAGCAGAATAAAAGAAGCCTATTTGAAAGAAATAGTTGATGTAGAAGAATTTTCAAAAGAATATAAAGCTATTGACGAAAAATTAGAAATATTAGAACAAAAGCGAATTGAAACAATAGACCTAAATAAACAGAGCTTTAGCCCACAACACTTAATGGCAGATAGAGATGTAGAAAAAGAAAAGTTAATCCGTTCTAATAAATTCTACGATATGCTAATGGCAGAATGGAAAAACAAAGATAAAGAAGAAAAGCAAGAATTTATATCCAAGTTTTTAGAAAGCATTACAGTTGAAAAAGATAGTAAAGGAAACTACAAGCTAGTTAATTTAAAATTAAGAAAAACATTTATTAACCAGATATACAAGTTAATGCAAAATGGAATGTTTGATATGACTATTGCAGATGAAAAAGATAAAGAAGTTAGAACAACTGTTATGATGGACAAGCAAGAAGTACAAGAATATATTGAACGACTAAATAACTATTACGAAGTATCTTATTATGAAATAGCAAGATTAGATGAACAAAAGAAAGGCTATCAGAAAAAATATCTTACAATAGATGAAACAAATGATAATGGAGAAAAACTTTTCAAATTAGTGGAATTAGTAACAGATGACAAAAAGTATCCACAGAAAAAAGTAAATAGAATTGTTGGAGCAATTAGAGTAAAAGAACGAGAAAAAGTTAGTTAGAAATAATAAAGATTAAAGGAGAAGTTGAAGATGGAAAATAAAGAATTAAAAACAAATAATATTGAAAATAAGTATGGGATTGAATATACAAAACAAGGCGATTATTGTATGCCAAATTTGATATTAGAAAAAGAAAAAATTGTGTTAAATAAATATGGAAGAATGAGATTAAATTTTTTAAAAGAAAATAGAAAAGCAGAGTATACAATAATGTTTGTGAATGGAACACTTAATAAACATTTAAAAGAGATTCAAGAAACAGCAGAAGACAGAATTGATTTAATTATAGAGCAATTAAAAGAACAAAATAATATAACAGAAGAAATGAAAAATACAGACCAACTTTATTGGGTTAGTATGATGAATAATTTTAAAAGTACAGCAGAAGAAATTGTATTAAATGAACTAATATATGTATAAGAAATTACAGGTAGGAGTAAATAGATAAATGTATTGCCATATTTAATGTCTATAAATGTAGCGAGCATAGGTTTTGTATTGCCATAAAACCGACAGCTTACGCTGAAAGGGGATTTTTATCCCCTATAACCCCTACCATATAGAATAGAAAAACAAAAAAATTAAGAAAGTTTTTATAAAAAATAGAGCGAAAATTTATCAAAAAGGAAGTGGAAAATTATGAGAAATAGAACAATAGGAATCAATGTTAGAGTAAGTGAAAATGAGAAGAAAAAACTACAAAGAAATGCTAAAAAGAGTAACTTAAATTTATCATCTTATTTAAGAAATACAGGATTACAAAAAGAAATTTATTCAATGCCAGATGAAGAACTTCGTAAAGTTTACAATGGAATTGTTGAATTAAAAAATGAGTTTCCTTATATGAGCGATGAAGAAATAAAAGAGAAAATAACAAAAATGCAAAGTGATTTTTTAGACATTTATAATTACAAAAAAGATGGTGATGACAATGGCAACAACGAAAATATGGGCAATTAAAGATAGTATATCTCGAGTAATAGTCTATGCAAAAAATCCAGACAAAACAACATTTTCAGATTTAAAACAAGTATTAAAATATGCAGAAAATGATGAAAAAACTATTGATAAAAACGAAAAAACTATGTATGTAACTGGAGTAAATTGCAATGCAGAAACAGCTTATGAAGAAATGTGGACAGTACAAAATAGATTTGATAAAACCACAGGAAATGTTGCATATCACGCATATCAAAGTTTCAAAACAGGAGAAGTATCGCCAGAATTAGCACATAAAATTGGAGTAAAACTTGCAGAAAAGATGTGGAGTGAATATCAAGTAGTAGTTGCAACACATTTTAATACTGGCACATATCATAACCATTTTGTAGTAAATTCAGTTAATATGTTTACAGGAAAGAAATTTAATTGTAATAAGGGGGCATATTATCATTTCAGAGAGTTATCAGATGAACTATGTAGAAAATATGGACTAACAGTTATTGAAAAGCCAAAAGGAAAAACACCAAGAAGCATATATTTTGCAGAAAAACGAGGAGAGCCAACAAAATATAATGTAATGAGAAAAACTATTGATGAAGCAATGGAAATGTGCATAAATTACGGACAATTTAAAAAGATAATGCTTAAAAAAGGCTATATTATAAATGATGCTCTGAACAGAAAATATCCAACAATTCGTTCAATAAATGATAAACAAACAGTAAGAATGTATCATTTAGGAGAGCAGTATTTACCAAAGAATATTGCAAACAAAATTGAACACAATCCATATTATTATCAAAATAGATATATTGAATTTATACACCCTAAAAAGAAAAAGCCAAAATATAAAGTTTGTAAATATAAAGGTAAATTCAAAGACATTAGTAAAATGAACGGAATTGATGTGCTTTTCCTATTACTGTTTCATCTATTAGGACTATTACCAAAACGAGAGAATTATCAGCCATTATCTCCAGAAATGAAACAAGAAGTAAGGAAAATGGAACGATGTTCTAATGAAATTAGACTTATTGTAAGTGAAAAGCTAAAAACAACAGACGATGTTGAAAACTATATTTCACAAACTGAAAAGGATATTGAAGATGTTACTAATTTAAGGCAAAAATACAGAAATAAGCTAAGAAATTGCAAAGATGATAAATTAATAGAGGAATATAAAGAAAAGCGAAATGAGTGCACTACAATGCTAAATAAGTATAGGAAAAACTTAAAAATAGCAAATTTTATTTTAGAAGATATCCCAAAGGTTAAAGAAGTGATAAAAATAGAAATGCAAATGAAAAACGGACAAGAAGATATTACTAAAACAAAGAAAAAAGATAGATATGCTAGGTAGAAGAATATTAAAGGTTGTTATAATAAAGGTAACAGCCTTTTAGTATTTAATTAAATATATACAAATATTAATAAAAAGCTATGAAAATATTGGAAATTGTGATATAACTATATAAAAAGATTTAAAAGTTAGGAAGTAATTATGGAATATATAGATATATTTGATGCGAATAATAATCCAACAGGAGAAATAAAAGAAAAAACACAAGCACACGAAGATGGTAATTTCCATAGAACAGCACATATTTGGATTATGAATGATAAAAAAGAACTATTACTACAAAAGAGAAGTGCAACAAAAAAATCACATCCAAATTGTTGGGACATTTCTGGAGCAGGACATATTAGAGCAGAAGAAACAGTAATTGAAGGAGCTATTAGAGAATTAAAGGAAGAATTAGGAGTTGAAGTAGAAGAAAAAGATTTACAATATATTGCGACAATAAAAACTACAAAGAATCCTAAAAATATGGAATTTCAATATGTATATTTACTAAAATATAATAATCAAGTAGAAGAATATATTTTTGAAGATAATGAAGTGTCAGAAGTGAAATATGTTCATTTTGAAGAACTAGAAAAAATGGTTGAAGAAAGAGTAGAAGGATTACTTATACACGAGGAAGAATATAAATATCTTTTTAGATATATTAGAAATCAAAACATAAAAATAAGAAAATGTACTACTAATGATGTTGAGGAGATATACAAAATTCAAAATATTGTAATAGATAATTTTAAAGAAGATGAAAAAGGTTATTTTTTGCCTTTTAAAAAAGAAACATACTTAAGAATATTGAATGACCCTATAAATGATGGAGAGATATACGGTGCTTTTACTGATGATAAAATGATAGCATGGATATTCTTATCAGTTTCAAATAGAATGAAAGAATTAAAACAAATAATTCCGAATTTAGAAGGAAATTGTGCTGATATAGATGGTGTTATTGTATTACCAGGATACAGAGGTTATGGAATACAAAAGACATTAGTAAAATATCTTGAAGAAAAAGCCAAAGAAAAAGGAATAAACAACATCATTGCAGAGGTAACTTTTGGAAATGTTTATAGCTTAAGAAATTTAAAGGATTTAGGATATGAAGAAAAAACTTGGTATGAAAAAGATGGAGGTATAAAAAGATATATTTTATTAAAGAAATTAGGTGAAACAGAAAATGAATGATAGTATAAAGCCAATGATATTTGATTTAAAAGATTTAGAAATAAAAGCTAAAAATGGAGATAAACTCGCATGCTATATTTTAGGGAGAAGTTATGACAGTGAGGAAAATGGAGCTGAGCAAAGTTATGAAAAAGCAATGTATTGGTATGAAAAAGGAAAAGAATTAGGAGATCCCTGTTGTACATATGGAGTTGGTGCTTGTTATTATTTTGGAGATGGAGTAGAACAAGATAAAGATAAAGCAAAACAAATACATATAAGTGCGTATAAACCATTGTTAGAACTTATCGAAAAAGAAAAAAATCGAAGAAAACAATCATTTTCAAAATTTTGCTTAGGAGCTTATTACTATTTTGGATTAGGTGAGATTGAAAGAGATGAAAAGAAAGCATTTGAATTAATACATGCTTGTGCAATGCAAGGACATTTACCTGCGATATATGATTTAGGTGCAAATTTTTATTACAATGGTGTTGGAACAGAAAAGAATTTAAGATTATCAGAATATTATTTAAAAATGGCAGTTGATGCAGGATTACCAAGAGCGAAAGTTAAGTTTGAACAATACAAAGATACATATGAGAGAGAAATTGAAAAATAGCATAAAATGAGGAGGTAGAATATGGAAAATTATTTTATAATACATGGAAGTTTTGGAAGTCCATTTGGAAATTGGTTTAGTTGGTTACAAGATTTTATATCTTCTGATGGAAAGCAAGTATATGTACCACAATTTCCAATAGGAGTAGGTTATCAAAATTATGAAAATTGGAGTAAACTACTTAAATACTATTTAGACTTAGGCTTAATCAATGAAAATACTACAATAATAGGTCATAGTATTGCACCAGTGTTCATCTGCAAATTTTTAGTAGAGAACAAAATAAGAGTGAAAAAGTTAATATTTGTATGTGGATTTAACAATTATTTAGGAATAAACGAAAAATATGATACAGTAAATAAAACAATGTATTTTGACAACTTAGAAGAAGTAAAACAATATGCAAATGAAATAATATGTTTTTATTCAGATAATGATCCATATGTAAAATATGAAGTAGAAAAGGAATTTGCAGACAAAATTCGGGGCAGAGCAAATTTTAATACCAAATGCAGGACACATAAATAGCGAGAGTGGATATGACACATTTGAAGATATAGTAAATTATATTTAAAGAGGTAAGAAATGAAAATAGTAAAATCTAGTGATGCACAAATAATAAAAAATAGTGATACAAGTAAATTGTTAGAATATTCAATAGGTTTAGAAGATAAAGACATTGATTTTTGTATTAATACAATTAGTGGTAGATATCCAGAAAAAGGATACTGTACTAATGAAAAATGTAAAGAAATTTGTTATTTACTAGAGGGAAAAGGAACTTGTAATAAAAAAGAGAAAAGTATTAATTTTGAGCAAGGAGATGTAATTCTAATAGATAAAAAAGAAATATACTATTGGAATGGAAATTGCAAAATAATTATGATATGCACTCCAGCATGGTATAAGGAACAATGCAAGTTATTAGATTTATAGAAAAAATGTAAAAGGAGATAAATAATATGTCAAATGAACTTGAACTATTAGATGATGATTTTGTAAAAATTGTAAAAGATATTGAAAAAGATATTTTGGATACAAGATATAACATCATTTCAAAAGCTAATAAAGAAGTTGTCAATTTTTATTTAAGGCTTGGAAAAATAATTAGTGATAATGCTAAATACGGAAATAACTTTATCAATAGATTATCACTTGCATTAAAGTTAGATTTCCCAGATGAACAAGGTTTTTCAGCTCGTAATTTGGCAAGAATGAGAAAAGTCTATGAAGCATATAAAGATTTAGCCAGTATTCCAAAAGAATTAGAAACAATATCATGGTCTCAAAACTGTGTTTTAGTAGATAAAATTGAAGATATTGATAAAAGAGTTTGGTATGCTAAGCAAATTATTGAAAATGGTTGGTCTAAAACTGTATTAAGCCATCAAATCGATTTAGAATTATATGAAAGACAAGCATTACCAGAAAAAATGACCAATTTTAATGATAAGCTACCTATTGCACAAAGCGAATTTGCTAGAGATATGATAAAAGATCCATATATTTTTGAATTAGCTAACATAGGAAAAAGAGCGAAAGAAAGAGATATTGAAAAGGCAATGTTAGAAAGAATAAAGAATGTATTACTTGAATTAGGCAAAGGTTTTAGTTTTGTTGGAAATCAATATAAAATTTCAACAAATGATAATGATTATTATATAGATTTATTATTTTATCACTTGGATTTAAGATGTTTTGTGGTTGTAGAATTAAAAAATACAGAGTTTAAACCTGAATATGTTGGACAACTAGGATTTTATGTAACAGCAGTTGATGAAACTTTGAAAAAGGAAACAGACAATGAAACGATAGGATTATTACTTTGTGAAGATAAAGATAAACTAACAGTTGAATGGTCTTTAAAAAGTGTAAATGCACCAATAGGAGTAGCTTCATATAAAGTAAAAAATGTTATTCCAAAAGAAATAATGGAGAAATTGCCAACTGAAGAAGAATTAAATTTATATATAAAAAAATTACCAAATGAGGAAATTGAAGAAGAAAATGATTAGTATTTTGAAATTTGCCACCAGTGGCAAATTTCATATATAGATTGTATGAGGAAAAAATGAAAGAATTAGATAATAAAATAAATTTAGGAAAAGTAACGGAAAATGACTTTAAAGAAAGTAAATCAATAACAATTTTAAGAGAAATTGTAGAGAAAAATAATAGAATTAAGGTAAGAGCAACTGAAGCTGATAAAATAGCAAATTTAGATGGTAAAGTAGTAATAATAGATAAAAATAAATTCGAAAGGATTTATATTGAAATACAAGTAAAAACATTACCAGAAAAATATAATTTGAAGAAACAGTATTCATATAGTTGTGATACAAAAGCTTTTAATGTAGTTTTAGAACATATTACATTTAACCCAGTTGTATTATTTTTGATTGATGAGCAAACAAATAGGGTATTTTGGAAATTAATTTCAAATGAATATGCAAAAAGTTTGAATATCGGAAATCAAGAAAAAAAGACAATATATTTTAATGATCAAGATTTATATAGTGAAAATAATTTTATAGAAAAGATAAGCGATTATTGTGATTCACTTTGTGAAATAATAGATAAAAAAGATGCTAATAAAAGTTTGATTTCATCAAATATAGATGAATATAGTACAGAATATATAGAGATACAAATGCAAGTTGATAGATTAAATAATATATTCGATAATGAATTAAAACATATTAAAAATATGTTTTTTAGATATGTATGGAAATTTGGAATATCATATAATAAGTTTCAAAAACAAACTGCAATGGGCATTTATTTTATTACATATGGAAAGAATGATACTTTAATAAAAAGATTTGACCCTAGACTAAATTATATACATATGTCTATTAATTTTCAAAAAAACATTACATTAGAAGCCTATATCAATGAATGGATAGAAGAAGTAAAAAAACAATATTATTTAAAAGAACCAATTCTTGTGGAAAATTTATCAGATGACATATTGAATGAAATTGTATTTAGTTTTTTAGATAAACTAACAATGAATATTAAAGTATTAGAAGATAAAAATAGACCATACACATACTATAAAGACGAGGAAAAAATCAATAATATAGTTAATCTTATAAATGGTTTAGAATTATTTTATGAAGAAATAATAAAAACGAAAGATTTGTCAAATGTAAGTAATGCTGTTGCTTTTCTTACGCCTACATATAATTTGACTGGCAAATTCTTACTCTTTAACCCTCTTATACAATTTAATGATGATGAAATAAAATTGTTAAATCAATATCTTACTAAAACTAATCCAAATATCCCTCTAAAATTTTTGGATAATGGAGAAGATAAAAAAATACAATTAAGTTTTTTAGCAATACAAGAGTTACAAAAACGTAAAAAGGACAGTATAAAAAGAATATGGAATAAGAAAAATATAGCAAAATGTAAAGAAGATTTTCCAAAAGAAGTTAAATGTATTAGAACAGGATATTCTAAAGAAGATTTAATAATAAATTTAAAGCATTTTTTTGATATTATTGCCGAAAATTATAATTTTGTTTTTAATAAGTCTAGTTATTCAGAGAAATATTATTTAGATGATTTACATTTAATAGTGTTAGATGAAAATGAAATACAAACATATAATGATTATATTACCAAAAATAGTGTTTTCGAAGTGAAAAGGATTTGTAATGATATAAAAATTGATGAAGAGAATATTATTTCTATAATCGAATCTAATTTAGAATGCTTATTTTTGCTAGATACTCCACTATATGAAACTATTAGGATATTGTTATATATTGGTGTTATGAAAAATAATGAATATAAAGTAAAAGATGAAAATGTAAACTATAGTGTTAAATTTGAAGAATTACCTATCATTAATTATTATATAGATTAAAATGTGAAATTTGCCACCAGTGGCAAAATTTCTTTTCAAAAGGTATTGCCGAAACCCAAAAATTATGTTAAATTAAAAACATAGTAATAGACAAAAAAACACCGATGTGGGTATATATATCTTTAAAACTATTGCTATAACTAATTTTGAAACGGATAATAGAGTGCTTTTATGCAAGGTATTTTTCGAATACGTCCTTTGCTAAGGCACCAACAAAAAAAGTCCTATTTCTAGGGCTTTTTTATATTTGTAAGGGGACTAAATTTTTTATTGTGCAAATGGAACAATTAGGAACTGTCACTAAATGAGGCAAAAAAAGAGGGTAGCAATTTGCTACCCTCTAAAAGGAGTTCTCAGAAGACATTCCAATCCTATTGGAATGAAAACAAAACTTTTATGCGCTATAATATCAAGTTATTACAGCGCGAATCGATTTCCCTGTCGGGATAAATACTATCCCAACAGTGAAAAGATGATTCAAAATGATCAGCAGCTCAGCTTCTGCTGCATCATCGCCGTAGCAGCAGAACTTCTCAAAACAATTATACTCACTCAAGTGAGTATAAAAGGGATCTCCGGCCTTCCGGAGAAGCTCAAAATGAAAACAGGATCCACCCCAGATTATGGGTGGAAGCTGTCCCTTATAAATATAAGGGACAATGGTTTCGAACAACTCCCTGCTCGGAGTATAGGAAAGTTGTTTTTTTACTTCGAGTACTTGTCGCTCAAAAGAGCGCGAATAGTGCAGAAACACTATTTTGAAGCGGCGATACCGCTTCATGTTCTTTGCTGTTTTAAGCAGCATTTTAATTTTTGAACTTTTCATCATGGAAACTCCTTTTGGGCGCTTATGGGCCCTTTTTATTAATAGCATACGCTATTGTATTTATTATATCACATACTTTACATAAAGTAAAGAGCTATACGAAATTTAAAAGGTATAAATTAAAATTATTGACATAAAACTTTTTAAAATAATTGACTTATTTTATTAATTAATATATTCTATAGGTATAAAATAAAAGGAGGATAAATATGAAGAAAAAGATAAAGATTTTTTCTATATTATTAGTAGTTATTATACTTATATCAACCATTTTAATTATAACTTTAAATAAAAAAGAAACAGAATTAAGAACGATAAAATCACAAAAAGAATTACTAAAAATATATGAAGGAGAAACTAATCAGAACTTAAAAGAGAATTTGATTGGTATTATTACAATGCCATTTTCGATTCTTGATTATCCAAGCAAATACTACTATTATGATGATATTGCAAAAAGTGACGGGATACTAGATGCGGGAGTTGACACCATTATAAGCAATAATACATCAAATTCTGAATCAAGTAGTTCAAGTTCAAGCACAAAGAGCTATTCTACTACTAATATACAAGTTGAGAATGTAGATGAAGCAGATATTGTAAAAACGGATGGAGACTATATTTATTCAATATCAGAAGAAAATGTTGTAATAACAGATGTTAAAGATCCTAAAAAACCAACAATAGTATCTAAATTTGCAATTGCAGACAATAGTATACCTGAAGACTTAATATTATACAAAGACAAGTTAATTGTAATATCTGAGGGAGAAACAACAGGAAATTCATATTATAGAAATGCGAATACAACAGTTGAAATTTATGATATATCATCAATAGAAAATCCAGTTTTAACTAAAAACTATACAATGAATAAACCATATTATACATCTAGATGTATAGATAATGTGTTATATGTAATTTCAACAGGAAGTCTAAAAAAAGCTGACAATGATGAAATTGATATAAGCTATACAGAAGATGGTATGGAAAAAAGTTTAAATCTTGAAAATATTAAATATTTAAAAGATTTGAAAACGAGAAAACAAACGCTGATATCAGTAGTAGATTTAAACAATGAGAGATCAGATATTAAAATTGACTCATATCTAATGGATATATCAAATGCTTATGTGTCTGAAAACGCTATATATTTGTTGAATGAAAAATATAAATATGAAAGCTGTATTCCAAGTATAAAATCTATATTTGGATTAAAGGGAGTATTTGGATTAGCTGATTATGAAACTGACGGAGAAAATGGATATTGGACAGAAATATATAAATTTGATATATATAAAAATGGAAATGTAAAATACAGTGCAAAAACTAAAATAGAAGGAAAAACCATAAACCAATATTCATTAGATAAAAAAGATAATCATTTAAGAATTGCTTTATACAATAATAAAGGTTCAAGAGTTGCAATCTTTGATGAGAAATTGAAACAAATAGGAATATCTAACTATGTTGCAAAAGGAGAAACAATGTATTCATCAAGATTTATAGGAAACAAAGTTTATTTTGTAACATATAAAACAATGGATCCACTATTTGTAATGGACTTATCAGATGAAACAAATCCAAAAGTACTTGGAGAATTAAAAATACCTGGATATAGTACATATTTACATCCTTATGATGAAAATCATATAATTGGAATTGGAATGGAGACAAAAGAAACTGTAAGGAGAGATTACAGTGGAAAAGTAATTTCTACAACAGCAAAAATTGTAGGAATGAAAATGGCTCTATTTGATGTTTCAAATGTAAATACACCAATTCAAATTTCAAGTGTAGTAATAGGAGACAGTAGAACAACATCAGCAATATTAACAAATCCAAAAGCACTATTATTTTCAAAAGAAAAGTCTTTAATTGCAATACCTGTAAATAATTATAGTGACGATTTTGAAATAAATACTTCGGATTCATATTCATCATTAGTAAATAATTATTCAAAATATAATAAGCCTTATATAGCAGAGGGATATTTTGTATATAATATAAACATACAAGATGGATTCAAGCTAAAAGGAATCATAACTCATGAAAAGGAAAAAAATACATACTATAACAATACTACTAAACTTTTAAGAGGATTATATATAGATAATAATTTATATACAGTATCTGAAACAGCAATAAAAGTAAACGATCTTGATTCATTAAAACAAGTAGGTGAAATAAAGATAAAAGAAGTACCAACAAATACAACTGAACAATCAGATAGGAAAGACGAAAATGATACAATTGTGCTAGATGAAAAAGATGAACATAAAATTGAAAACAATACAATTGTTATAGAATAAGTTGAAGGAGGAATATAAAATGGAAGAAAACAATAAAGAAAAATCTACAATAGGAATAGCAGGATTTGTTCTAGGAATAATTTCAATACTTTCAGCACTATTCTGGTATATAACATTGCCATCAGGTATACTTGCAATTATATTTGGAGCAAAATCAGTAAAAAGAATAGGAAGTAAATTAGGAAAAGCTGGATTGATAATGGGGATAATTGGCTTATCATTATTTGCATTTATATATATAAGCATAATACTTATACTAATGCTTGCAAATCTATAAAGTTACTATATAAAAATTCATAATAAAGTCAAAACATCATAAAATGTAATGAAAGGAGAGTTACATTTTATGATGTTTTTTAAAATGCAAGGATTAGGAAATGACTATGTATATATAGATTGTACTAATAAAAAAGAACCAATTGATGTAAAAAATCTAAGTAAAAAACTAAGTGACAGACATTTTGGAATTGGTTCAGATGGATTAATTTTATTGTGTAAAAGTAACATTGCTGATTTAAAAATGAGAATGTTTAATAAAGATGGAACCGAAGCACAAATGTGTGGAAATGGAATCAGATGTGTAGCAAAACTTGCTTATGAATTGGGGTTAATAGAAAGAGAAACGGCAACAATAGAAACACTTTCTGGAATAAAAAGTTTAAAACTTAATATAACTAAGGGAAAAGTAAATAATGTAGAGGTAGACATGGGAGAGCCTATATTAATACCTGAGAAGATTCCTATAATCAAAAACGAAAGTGTTAGAATTGAAGATAAAAAAATAAAAGCGAAATTTAAAATAAATAAAAAAGAATTTGAATTTACGTGTGTATCAATTGGAAATCCACATGCAGTTACATTTGTAAAGGATTTATCCAAGATAGAAATAAATAAGTATGGACCAATTTTTGAAAATTTAAATATATTTCCAGAGAAAACCAATGTTGAATTTGTAGAAATAGTAGACAAAGATAATATAAAAATGAGAGTATGGGAAAGAGGAACAGGAGAAACATTAGCTTGTGGAACAGGAGCATGCAGTTCGGTGGTGGCAGGTTATTTAAATAATTTTACAAATAGAAAAGTTAATGTTGAACTGTTAGGAGGAAATTTAGGAGTTGAATGGAAGTCAAATAATCATATATATATGAATGGACCTGCGGTAACAGTATTTAAAGGAGAGTGGATAAATGAGTAAAATAAATAGCAATTTTTTAAATCTTCAAAATAACTATTTATTTGTGACTGTAGCAAAAAGAGTAGATGAATTTAAAAAGAAGAATCCAGAAAAAAAGTTAATTAACCTAGGAATTGGAGATATAACTTTACCACTTCCAAAAGCGGTAGTAAAAGCTATGCAAGATGCTTGCAAAGAAATGCAAGAAAAAGAAACTTTTAGAGGATACGGGCCAGAAACTGGGTATGACTTTTTAAAGGAAAAGATTATAAAAAATGATTATCTGACTAAGAATATAGAATTTGAAAAAGATGAAATTTTTATATCAGATGGAATAAATTCGGATATATGTAATATCAGTGATATATTTGATGTGAATAATATTGTAGCAGTTCAAGATCCTGTATATCCAGCATATTTAGATACAAATGTTATTGCGGGTAGAAGCGGAAATTTCCATATAACAAACTATGAAAATATAATATATCTGGTATCTAATATTCAAAATAATTTTATACCAGAAATTCCAAAAACAAAAGTTGATTTAATATACTTATGCTATCCTAATAACCCAACAGGAGCAGTACTTACAAAAGCACAACTAAAAAAATGGATTGAATATGCAAAAGAAAATCATTCAATTATTTTATTTGATTCAGCTTATGAAGCATATATTTCTGACCCTAATATTCCACATTCAATTTATGAAATTGAAGGAGCGAAAGAAGTTGCAATTGAATTTAAAAGTTTTTCAAAATTAGCAGGATTTACGGGAATTAGGTGTGCATATACTGTGATTCCAAAAGAATTATATGGGTATAATAGCAAAAACGAAATAGTACAAATAAATAAATTATGGACCAGAAGACAAAATACAAAATTTAATGGAGTATCATATATTACGCAAAGAGGAGCTGAAGCAACATATTTAGATGATGCACAAAATGAAATAAAAGAAAATATTAGGTATTATTTGAATAATGCAAATATAATAAAACAAGGATTAGTGGAGTCTGGATTCAAAGCTTACCGGAGCTGAAAATTCGCCATACATTTGGGTTAAAGTACCAAACAAACAAAACTCTTGGCAATTTTTTGATGAACTTTTAAATACCAAAAATATTGTAGGACTTCCAGGGAGTGGATTTGGGCCAAACGGAGAAGGATATTTTAGATTAACTGGTTATGGAAGTTATGAAGAAACAATAGAAGCAATTAAAAGAATAAAGTTAGATGTTATATAAGCAATGCTAAAGATTTGCAACTATAGATGAATACTATTTTTTAAAAACTCTTGATTTTATTGGCCAAATATGCTATCATATAAAAGGTACCGTTTACAGGTACTTTCAATACCTTTTACTTAGTTTTAGGGGATAATACTCCAAACTAAAACTCAGCTTAAGGCAAATTAATAATAGGAGGAAAATAAAATGACAAAGGAAAGAAAACAAGAAATTATTGAAACTTATAAAAGAGATGAAAAAGATACTGGTTCTCCAGAAGTTCAAATAGCTCTTTTAACAGAAAGAATCAATGAATTAACAGCTCATTTAAAAGTTCATGTAAAAGACAATCATTCTAGAAGAGGACTTTTAAAAATGGTAGGTGCAAGAAGAAATTTACTTAACTACTTAGCTAAAAAAGATGTTCAAAGATACAGAGACATCGTTGAAAAATTAGGATTAAGAAAATAATTTACAATTTGGACGTTTTGCTTTCATGCCGAACGTCCAATTTTGCGAATATTATAATTATATTAAAATCCAATAATTAATGGTATTAAAAGCAATAATTAAAATTAGAGAGTAGCTTGTATTATATGCTACTAAAAATAATAGCACATAATAGAGGTTACGCTAATTTTCATATTGCTTATAATATAAATAAAATAAAAAAGGAGAAAAATTTATGTTTAAAAAATACGAAACACAATTAGCAGGAAGAAATTTATCAATTGAAACAGGAAAAATTGCAGAATTAGCAAATGGTAGCGTAGTAGTACGTTATGGAGAAACAGTTGTTATGGTAAACGTAACAGCAGCAAAAGAACCAAAAGAAGGAGTAGACTTTTTCCCATTATCAGTAGATTATGAAGAAAAGTTATATGCAGTAGGTAAAATACCAGGAGGATTTACAAAAAGAGAAGGAAAACCAACAGACAAAGCTATACTAACATCAAGAGCAATTGACAGACCTTTAAGACCATTATTTCCAAAGGACTTTAGAAATGATACATGTGTTGTAGCAACTGTATTATCAGTAGATCCAGACAATAGCCCAGAAGTATGTGCTATGATTGGAGCATCAGCTGCACTTTCTATATCAGACATTCCATTTGGAGGACCTACAGCAGCAGTAGCAGTTGGATATGTTGACAATCAAATAGTTATAAACCCAACATTAGAACAAAGAGAAAAAAGTAGATTAACATTAACAGTAGCAGGAACACTTGAAAAAATTACTATGATAGAAGCTGGTGCTGATGAAATACCAAATGATACAATGCTTGAAGCAATTAAAACAGCACATGAAGAAATTAAAAAAATATGTAACTTTATTTCTGACATCAAAGCAGAAATAGGAAAACCAAAATTTGAATATAAATCATTTGCAACAGATCCAGAAGTTTATAACGAAATAGTAGCAAACTTTAAAGATAGAATGTATCAAGATGTACAAGCTACAGATAAAACTGTAAGAGATGCAAATATTGAAAAAATCACAGAAGATATTACAGCATATTTTGTTGAAAAATATGGAGAAGAATCAACAGAAGAAAAGAAAACAGATATTGCAGACAGTGTTCATGACTTAGAAAAAGCATGTGTAAGAGAAATGATTCTAGAAGAACATAAACGTCCAGATGGAAGAAAAATAGATGAAATAAGACCACTTTCATGTGAAGTTGGAGTACTTCCAAGAGTACATGGTAGTGCAATATTTACAAGAGGACAAACTCAAGTAATGTCTATAGTAACATTAGGAACAAATAACGAAGCACAAGAATTAGATGGATTAGATGAAGAAGAATCAAAAAGATATATGCACCAATATAACTTCCCATCATATAGTGTTGGTGAAGCAAGACCATCAAGAGGACCAGGAAGAAGAGAAATTGGACATGGAGCTTTAGCTGAAAAAGCATTAGTACCAGTTATACCTTCAGAAGATGAATTCCCTTATGCAATAAGAGTTGTATCAGAAGTATTATCTTCAAATGGTTCAACATCACAAGCAAGTATTTGTGGAAGCACATTAGCATTAATGGATGCAGGTGTACCAATTAAAAAACCAGTAGCAGGTATTTCGACAGGATTAGTTACAGATAAAAATGATCCAAGCAGATATATTATGCTTACAGATATTCAAGGAATAGAAGACTTCTTTGGAGATATGGACTTTAAAGTTGGTGGAACTAAAGACGGAATTACTGCTATACAAGTTGACATTAAAATAGATGGACTAACATATGATATAATTAAAGAAGCTTTTGAAAGAACAAAAGTAGCAAGAGATTATATTTTAGACAATATAATGTTACCAGTTATTAATGAACCAAGAAAAGAAGTTTCTAAATATGCACCAAAAATCATGATGGCAAATATAAGTGTTGACAAAATAAAAGATGTTATCGGACCTGGAGGAAAAATGATTAATAAAATCATTGATGAAACAGGAGTTAAAATAGATATAAATGATGACGGAAAAGTTTGTGTATATGCTAATGATTCAGAGAGTGGCAAAAAAGCTATGGATATGATTTTAGACATTGCTAAAATTATTGAAGTTGGCGGAATATATGATGGAAAAGTAACAAAAATAATGCCATTTGGAGCATTTATAAATATTGGTGGAGGAAATGAAGGATTATTACACATTTCTAAAATATCAAGCAAAAGAGTAGAAAAAGTTGAAGACGTACTAAGCGTTGGAGATGAAGTGACTGTTAAAGTTTCAGAGATTGATAATCAAGGTAGAATTAACTTAAATATGAAAGACTTAGAAGCTAGCAGTAACAATGAAGAACATAAAGAAAATGAATAATTATTAAGATTTAATTAAAAATTTTAATAATAGTTGAATATTTTTAATAAGATATATATAATAAGTTTATAAACATAAAAAAGGAGAAA
>ULXX01022933.1_pt1 | contig 18755 bp, 19 predicted proteins | sample 1961621 | NCBI WGS metagenome assembly ULXX01 (sample SAMEA4835848, study PRJEB28245) | human gut metagenome | biome: gut microbiome; material: fecal sample | place: Denmark | collected 2008
TGTTGGATACATATTCAACCACTCCCCAAGGCCCGCATTTGCGCGGAGTGTTGCGCCTGGCATACGGCGCAATCGCGAAGGTAAATTTGACTGCAATCCTATTGGAAAACGGCAGGGTAAAATTATCCGACTCAAATTACATAGCATGGGAAGCCGCTCCCTACACCGACGGCTCCAAGCGGATTGGCGGGACTTTTATCGGTAAAATGAACGGTTCGGACTTTAGCGGAAAATGGTACGCCGAAAAAAAGGAAGGGCAAAAATATGTTGCCGCACTCGAGGACTGGGAGGAGCGCAGGAGTGTGGAGGGATTTCTCGTCGGCGAATGGCTTTCGGACTGGTATGGGAGCACCCCATCCTCTCCCACAAGCTTTAAGGCCGACGGAAGTTTTTGCGTGCAAAATAGCGGCAAACGCATGGAAAGCGAGAAGGGAAGCTGGAAAGTCTTGGATTCCAGAACTCTTGAATTAACTATTCCGCGGGAGAAAATATTGTATGAAATAAGGTCTATAGGGGCGGACGGCTTTGAGTTTAAGGCAAAGAACAAGAATTGGGTTCCATGGAAAGGGAAGCGCGGCAAGTGAGCGTTTTGAAATATGAAAAAGTTGTTTATTTCAATTCAGATTTTCCTGCTTTGCGTTTCGGATTCGTTCGCAAATTCATCATACGGAAGCGTCGGGGTGCGGGTTACGTCGGACATTTTGCCGAATTTTGTAAATCTAATTTTTGGGGTAAACGGTGCATCGAAAGCTACGGAAGCGGAAATGAAACAGGCCGAGGAGGAGTTGGCCTTGTCCCTGCGGCATGCGCGAAGCTTTATTGCGGATAGATACGCCAAAGACAGCCCGTACAAGGCGTCAATTAAACGCGCCCGGAAAACTCTTTCGGAGTGCGAAAGCAATATTGAAATGGCGTCCCGCTGGAGAGCTATGTCCGAAGATGAAAAGTATGAATATGCAAAAGAACGCTTGAGAGAAAGCGTAAATAAGAGGGGGCAAACTTGTTCGACGAGAGGAGATGTGGAGAGCTTATTTACATTGAAATAAAAGTACTCAATACTAAATTTTCAGAAGAGACAGTAGAGTCGGATGAGATTTCGGTAAAAAGGTTAAAAAAAGAGATAGAAGATCTTGGAAGTTCGACAAATAATTCATTGGATAGGATAATGAGATTGATAGAGCTTTCTCCGGAAACCGTGAGCTATTTCTACGGTAAATATTGTTCAATTTTGACCCGCCAATACTCCCTGCGCAAGCCGGCTCTCTCCGTTGAATTCGACAATTATATGAACGAACTTAAAACTTGCGGCATTATAAGGGAGCAATCTCATGCGGTGGCGTTAAAGAAAAGGAGAGTCACTCAACTTGCACTTAACCTGGCAAGGCAGAGAGACTACGCTGAATGGACTAAATCGCAGAGTGTAATAAATTTATTTAATAGCATATTTCTAAACGGCTATGCGTATTACAGCGATTATAGCGGTGCAAAGGGAAGCAGTGCGAAATATGTTCGAATAGACGTAAACAGGCATTTGGGAAGCGTTGTAGACGTTTTGTCGGGACCGAGCGGCAATGATTTTGCAACGCTTATTAATACCACTGCGATTTTAGAGGCGCAAACGGTGAAGAAAGTTCTCGCGGAACTATTTGAAATGCATTCTATTTCCGGAGACATGCGTACTCTGGAGTTTATAGCCTCTCCCAGCATGAATGCCATATACGATGCCAAAAGAAAACTAATGGAAAGCGAAAACGAGTTGAAAAACCAACATGGTATTGTGCAAATATACATTCAATATAAACCCAGAGCACTATATCTGGAATTACTTACTGTAAGCCTTGAATGTGACAAAATAGTAAAACAAGCTTTAATTAATAATATAACAAATGAAGAACTAGCCAACGATTTATATAACTCGAAAATAAAAGAAATCCTTGGTAACACGGTAAAAGCCAGTGGCGGCTATTATTATAATTTCTGATGATTTCATAGAGTAAATGTTATAGATATAAGAAAAATATTATTATGTTGTGTTATATTTGGTTTTATATCGTATGCATATTCCGAAGTAGTAAATGAACATTATCTTTACTGGGGGTTTAAAGGAGATATAAAGAAAATAATCTCCGAGAGCTACAATGTTGGAGTCGACGGTAATGTTAATAGGTACTTCGTTTCCATACGAGAAAATGAATATGACAAAGATGGAAAATCCATCTCGGAAACTTTTTATTCAGTATTCAAAGACAAGAATCGAACGTCTTTGAGATATAAATTTGACTATAATGATAAAAGGAATTTGGTTGCAAAAATAAGTTTAGATGAAAAAGGTGAAATAAAAAGTATCATCTATATTGAAGAAAATGAAACGGAAAGAAAATTCACATCCACAAAAGGAGTAGAGGTTAATTATGTAGTGGTTGAACACAAAGAAAAAAATAGGATCGTATCAAGTTCAAATTTGGATTTAAAAAACAGGAAATCACGGGAACTACAAAATACAAGTTTGATAAATCTGGCAACCGTATGGGCTGGTATTCTAGTCCAGGAAACGAATATTCTGACTTTGAAATTGTGGAACGAGATAAATATAATAATCCGACAAAAGTATACATAAATAATCCAAATAGTAAAAGATTTGTTGCTTATTTTTATGAGTATTATGATTGATTTTAGTATATATTCAAAGTTCGTTAACCAAAATATATACTTTGCTGATAAATAAAGTTTAATCTTTTGTCATCAACCTTTCATGTTAACTTGATGATTATTTTAAACATGGAAGATATGATTATGCCAAATTCACTTTTAAAACAAAATTGAATTGCACTTATTTTGCCCAAAGACAGACTTTGCGGCTGAGCGGAGTTTGTCCATGCAGTTGCGGAGGGGATCGTTATTTTCGGGCTGTTGGGAGTTAGGAGATTCTATAAAAAGCCTTTCAAGCTGAACTGGGCTTTTGGTCTTAAAGCCGTTTGCAAGTTTTATCACAGCGTATCCCGTGGGGAACTCCTCTACGTTAAGTGATACCTTTTTCAAACCGTTTGGGAAGAAGCCAACACTACTGCCCGAAGAAAAAAGACCCATTTCGTCAACAAGCGCCTTCACTTCCCTTTCCTCAGAACGGAATATAAAGCTGTTATTAAAATTTAGCATAAGCTGTTCGCGGTTTGCCCTGCCAACAGCCATATCAAGCGAAACCAGCCCTTGGGTAGCAGCCACTACAAATCCGCCCTTGCTTCTAATAGTCTGCAAATTTACTCCATCTCCAAAGCGGCCGCAACTTGCCAGTAGTGGGTATTCGTCCATTATTATCCCTGCAAGCCTGTTAAAGCTTTGTCGCTTTTGTATCGCCCTATAATAGCCGCCCTTTAGAAGCTTTGCCACAACTGCCGCCGAAAATCCGTCAACGCAGGCAGGAAAGCTTACCACCGCGATTTTTCCGCCTTCAATAAGCCTGTCTAAGTCAAGCCTATGCTTGCCAATCTTACTCAATAATCCTTCAACAGATGGGTTCGTAAAGGCGCTTAGGAGGTTGGATATTGTGCTAGTCTCATTTGACTTTGTACGGCTATCAAGGCTCTGCCACTCCAAGAACACCCCTCTTAACCTTTCCAACCTGCGTTTTAAATTTTCGTACTCTATGCGATGTTCACGGGTTTTGCTTAGTATATCTTCTATTGCCAATTCAAATTTGCCAATTTCGTACAAAAGCTCATTCGTGCGGCTTAAAAAATTAAAAATTTCATTTAAAAAATCCTCAAAATATGGGGTATCATACTTAAATAGGACATATTCTAGCACGCATGTTATGCGCTTTCGCAAAGCATGTTGCCAATAGCGCTCCCCCTCTTCGGGAACTACCTCCAATATACCCTCTGCAAATTGAGAGAGCTTCCTTAGGGAGTCAAATCCACAAAGCGGATCGTAATAAGATTTCCCTTCGGGAGAAAAATCCAATACATCACTACCCCTGCCGCACTCATTAGCCCAAGTTCTTATTTTCCCCAAAGTGCCGTCGCCTTTAAAATCAAATACGATTAGGGCGATTTTTCGCTCTCTGTCATCTGCCTTATAGCGGATTAAGTCGCGCAAGAGCACATTGCAGGAGGTGGTCTTTCCGCTGCCCGTTGAGCCTATAAAAATCGTGTGCTTGCAAAGCACATCTTCGGAGATTTCCACAACTCCGCCATTAAATCCAATTCTTGCAACTATATCGTCTTTCATAAAAAGACGTATCAAGCGCTCAAAATTTTCACTAATTTTTGCTGGAGGGATATACCCTTTTATTCAAGCGCTCTTTTAGCATGTTTAGTTGTAATCGGGCTGGAACATTTGCCACGTTTTCAAGGAATCTAAAGCTAAATTTTTGTATGTCCTCCACGTATCTTAGCCGCTTTAAGAAATTTGTAGCTTCAAGTGACAGCCCTTCCAAAAGACGCTTTTCGCGCCACAGCATACCGTGCTTTATGTCCAAGTTCTTCGCCATTTTTCTAAGCGATAAATTATTTTTTCGCATTTCCTCCAAGCGCGATATCGCGCCATGTATAAAATGCCTTCCCTTAGGGCCAGCCTTCTTCTCATTGGCTTTTACCCAAGTAGCGCAGGTAAGCTTAAAGGGAGATGTTATTTCCCAAAGCCCCAAGCCGCGGCTATTATTTATATTGAACTTTATTTCAAGAAAGTCTCCCAAGACCTTCGCGTATTCCTCCGTTGGATAGATTTTAAGCACACAGTTTCTCTTAATTGATTTTGTGCTGTCGCAATAAATAACAAGTTTCTTTATGCATGCCTCCACGAGTTTTGACTTTTCTTCAAAAGTAAGCTCCTCAAGTATGCCCTCATAGTTTCCCAAGGCGGATTCAATCTGCAATTTGCCCATATCGAACTTCTCATGAAGTGCGGAAAGCTCCTTTTCTACTTCCCTTAACCGCTCTTCGCGCAATTTCAAATCTTCAGCCTTATTCCGCAAAATTTCCTTTGACGAGTTTTTTAATATATCGTCATCTCCCAATTCCCCAAATCGCTCAAGCGCCCTATCTATTTCAAGTTTAAGGCGCTTGATGCCGCAATTTAGCTCCGCTTCCTCTTTAATAAGACTTTCCCTGTAGGTTTCCGTAGAAGATTCAACGTCCTTTGCGCTCAGTCCCCTTGAGCCCACATACGCAAGCGCCGAAAGTAGCACATTGTCCAATATGCGCATCGCTATTTGTGTCTTGCAGCCGCAATTTGAGCGGTTGTGGATCTTGCGCGTGCAAGTGTAATAGTAATAATTGCTGCCGTCTTTGTGCTTGTTGCCGCTCCAAGTGACCGTCATATGGGCGCCGCATGTGCAAAAAAGCTTCCCCTTTAAAAGGTAATCCTTGCGCCTTTTGATTTCCGGACAATCCCGCTTGCCCCTGTTTTCTTCAAGCTTCCTCTGGGCGGCTTTCCACGTATCTTCGGATATAATCGCCTTGTGCCTGCCTTTAAATAGTTCAAGCCCCTTGGTCCTTCTAAATACAAAACCCGCATAGGTAGGATTTGCCAAAATCTTTCTTATTATATTTTCGCTATATGGCTTTGCCTTAAAAACTTTGCCGCAGCGCAACTTTCTCGGCGGAATGTAAACGCCCGCATCGCTAAATTCGTTCGATATTTGGCTAGGTTTTTTGCCCAATAAAAAATCTTCAAAAATCTTTTTTATGTGATGAGTGCAATTCTTGTCCACTACTATTGTCTTTGACTTGCGTCCGCTCAGATACCCTATCGGCGGCAATCCCGAAACATGGTAGCCCTGCTTTAAGGTTTGGTACATCTTGTCCCTGACTCGCTGGGAGGACTGCATGCGCTCAAAGCTTGCGCTTGCTATCTTTATGTCCTTTACGTATTCGCCCGAAGGAGTGTCGTCGGTATTGAGGTCGTTCGTGTAAATGATTTTTACATTAAAATCGTTCAGTATCCGCTCAAATTCATAGTAGCTGAACTTCTCCCTCGTGATCCGGTCAAGGCGGTAGCTTACAACATAGCTTATCCCGCCGGCTTTTATGCGCCTTACCATATCCTTAATCGCGGGGCGGTTCATATTTTTCGCACTCTTTGCACGGTCTATAAAAATTTCCTCCAGCTCAAGTTCCGGACGCGACGCAACGTAATCCTTTATTATCTGGATCTGCGAGTCTATTGAAGTGTAGTCTATGTTCGCTAGCTGGTTTGCCGTTGACACCCTGGCATAGCCAACAACTTTTTTCTTTTCCGTCATGGCCTGCCTTTCTTCTCGTCAAAATTTTCCGAAGGTTTTTTCTCCGATTCCAATGACTCTTTGTACTTGCGGGCTTGGCGGTACTTCGTGGAGCGGCTGCCGCTTAGGTGCGGTGCAGGATTTTGAAGCCGGCTTATGCGTATGCCCCTTCGCAATATCCCGCGCATTATCGTCTCTCTTAGCAAATTTTCCATATCTTTTGCTACTGCCGATTAAAATTTCCCCCGTTACCGTTCCGGCCCATAGCCGTAAATTCTATCTTCGTAGGCGCCTTTATACCTCTCAAAGCTCTTCAAAACGCTTTCGCTGTCGCGCATATCCAGTTTTTTGACCATCTCCGCTATGGGTATATTATTCCTTACGGAAAACTTCGCGACAAAGTCCACCATGTACTTGTCGTCCGCGCGCTTATTTTCAATCTTTGAACATATAAACGCTATGCCATCATTTATCTTTTCCTCCTCCGTCTTTTCGCGACTTACCGCAGTTTGTGCGGGTATTTTTACCAAAATATCAGGCGGCTTTACTCCAAATGCCTCAAAAATACCCCTTAATATATTTATCATTAGCTTTGAAAATGGCGTATATTTTCTACGGGTAATCCCGCTTATTATCTCTAATATTATCTTGCTTGCTTCATATATTGATTTACATAATCCAAAATCCGGCGCAGGTTCTGCATCGTATTCGCATAGTTTTTTACTATTTGCGAGAGCTTCACCATCTCTTTTTTCATAGTCTCCATTTCCTGGATCCTTTGCGCGTCTCTCGCTTCCATAAACGTGATCTTCTCCGAAAACTCTCTTGGAAAGCAATATTTGGCTTCCAACATTGCTTTCATAGCGTTTGAAAACTTCGCTGATTCGCGCTCCAAGATCTCTTCTATCATCTTGTACATTTCCTGCTTTTGGCATGCAGAATCCAGAATCAGGTTTTTTATGTTCTCCTTTGATACTTCCAACATGGCGTCCAATATGGGTTGCATGTCTTTGCTCTTGTTTATCTTCTCGTTCATAATCTTTTATATTCCTTTCACTTAAATGTTTATATCTTGACTTCATAATGTCGTGGCGGCGCTTGTTTTCGGCCTCCCACAACTTGCGGTAGTCCACTTCGTCACTTTGCCTTAAATCAGCATTTTCTATATCAAATGTCTTTTCTGCGGCAGGGCCTTTCAGCCTTATGCGGGTGTCTCCGCGCTTTACCGTAAAGTAATCCTTGCCTTGGCGCGGGATTTCTATCCCCTCTCTTTTCAATATCCCAAAAAGATTATCCCGCGTTCGCACGATGCCTCTTTCTATTCCATCAAAACTCAATCGGCACACCTCACTATAAAGCGCTCTTCCTTTTTCACTCAGCCGCGCGCTCGCGCTAAGAAGCTTCTTCTTATTGCTTGGATCGCTAAGCTTTGGATTTTCTTGGTGCAGCATTTTACCCATAAGCTTGTGGGCCTTTATATCTCGCCGGTGCAAATACGGCGTAAATTGCCTGTTATTTGCCATACAGAGCGTGTAAAAATTTAACTCATAGCTTCTGTCCGGATTGTGGTGCCTTATAAATAAGTAATAGAAGTCCTCAGGGTCAAATCCTGGGAAAAAGGTCTTTAATATGCACTCCTTCAAGTGCTCTTCAAATTCTATTCCGCCTATCTCGCTAAGCGGACGCTTCTCGCGGTAAACGTAGGTAAGCGACGGCTCCTTATACCTTCGGGCGTATTTTCTCATGTGCATTATTACCCTCAAGTTTCCGCCGCCTACAACTTCGCTTGTCCTATCTCGCCCTTTCGAATCGGTATTTCCCAAAAGATATTCCAAGTCCTTATCCGGGCTTATCCGCTTGCCGATCATTTTTCATCCTCCTCTAAAACGACGTCCAATATCACGTCCAAGCGATCGCTTATTGACATAATTTCACAAAGGATTTCGGGAAAACTCTCATGGTATCTTCCGCCTTTTGTCATTATGTTTATAGCTCTGGCTATTTGATTGATATTTACCCCTATGCGGTTCAATTCTTTGTACGCCTTATATAATCTACCGAATTGGCGCTTCCGGCGAACCGGCCTCAATGTGGGGATTTTTATCCCGGCAAGATGCTTGTTTATAAGCTCGCGCAAAAGTTCGGATACGTCCATTTCGCAACTTTTGGCAATAGCTTTTATCTTGGCTTTTTCCTCCTTATTGCAGCGCAACTTTATGATGTATTTGCGCCCGCCTTCTATGGAAGCGCTTTATTTTTAGATTGCGTAGCGATCGGCATGGGATGAGGGAAGGGGGCTTTGCACTCGTCCCGCAAACCCCAGCCCATTTGCTTTTAATTCGGCACTCCATACTTCACATTTTTTAGAATGGGCAGACTCTATTTCTGAAACCATTATAGCCATCCTTCCTTGGAATTGCCGTTGGGAAAGAATTTGCTATATAATTCCGCGACCGAGTCAACGCCCCTTAGCTTTTCTGCGTCCAGGCCGTTCTTTACGATTTCCCACGCAATCTGCATGGCTCTCGGATGATCTTTTGAAACGTAACCGATTCCGCTTTCTTTGATTACTTTTGTAATATTGCTTACCAACCTTTGCCTTGACGCTAATCCTTCATTGCCAGAAAAGCCGCTCATTAAAACGGAAACTTTTTCTAAGAGTAGGTCTTTCGAAGCGTTTTTTGGACTTTCGGCTAGTCCGGGGTTCGCGCTAAGCCCCGTATCTTCTCTTTTGGGCGAATCTTCATGCTTTTCGGGTATATTGCTTGAACCCGCATCCGCTAATTCCAAACTATCTTTTAGGACGATATTGGATTCATTATTCGGAATGCCACTTACCTCTTGGCTCGCAGTAGTATTATCTCCCTCAGCTCTCTCATCTGCATTTTCTGAAGCGGCGAGGTGGATCTCCGTAGAACTTTCGCTACCCCCATCCGATACTTCTAATAATAATTGTTTCGGACTGTCACTTGGTAGTCCTTGCAATTTAGATTCCGTAATAGCCAAAGAACCGCCACTTGCAGGAGAGTTTTTATTTTCCGTTGGTACATCGCTTGCGTCCGCATCCGCAAATTCCAAAGCATCTTTTTCAGAGGTTTGGGATTTATTGTCCAGATGGGATTTCAAGTAATTCATTAACTTTTCAATATTGTTCCATTCCGACTCCCCCTCCGCATACCTTTCCACGAATAAACTGAGGTATTCACGCATAGACTCAAACGACGCCTCTATTTTTTCCGCGTCAATCTGACCGTGGCCCACAATATCTATTCTTACCCCTAAGGACTTCCGGCTATATCCATTTGCTTCTTCCAGAACGATATCAGGATTACCTTCATTATTTAGAAGCTCCTCAATATCATTTTCTTGCATCACTTTCTCAGAGGGTAATACTGATACCGCAGTACCCCCGTATCCAAACCGGTTTGGATACTCAACTTTTGCTTGCGGGGCAATGCTTCCGCTTTTGGCAACTTTTGGCCTTTCTGAAAGCTTTTTCGTGGGAAATATACTATTAACATACTCTTCGGCGTTACTTCGGCTCACTGTCGGGCCAGACAGAAATTTTTTAATTAATTCTTCAAAATCTGTCCGCTCAGATATTCTTAAAAACTTTACGACTACCGATACCCCGCAGTTCCGTAATTTTTCGCGCGTATCATGGTTCTTAATTTTACTGATTATTTTAAAGGCGTTTTTATTGTTTAAGAGCGTCTGGTCCGAAAAGCAATCAGCCTTCAACCCCGTCTTCTTCAGGAAATCATTGTAACTTAGTTCCGCAAATTTCGGATTGTTCGCAAAAAGTACCTGAAGCGCACACGAAATCACATTCGAAAACCCATTGTAATAACCCCTTAACCTTTCTAAAAATATGGTTTCCCCATGAACCGTATAATTTTTGTTTAACGCATTGAAAATTTCAGAATTAGTTCCGGGGACCTGCCGGGAAGATTTACTATCCGATAAATCCCAATCTGTACTTACAAACTCATCTTGCGTTATTTCTTTATTACCTCCTTTCTGCATGTTTAATTGTACCCCATTCAGGATACCTTCATTTCTGTTTTCTGCCGGGAAACTCTCCACGGCACTATGGCTTTTTTTAATGTTCATGACATAAGTTTAAGAACTTCTGACGAATTTTTATCATACAGTACATAATATAGTTATGAATTGAATGCCGTTTGAGTACCTGTTTTTCGCCGATTTCTTTCAAAAAGCTTGACTTTTCTGGAGGTTTCTACCAACTTTTTTTGTAAGTAGTTATGATAAAGGCTAAATATAGATGCTTAAAGACCCTTAATAAGGCATTTTTTAAGAAAAATGTTTCTTTTAGCTTATATGACCTACAAAAACTAATAGACGGCTCAAAAGTCCCCCAACAGACTCTGTCGCACATATTGCGCGATACCCCAGGAATTATCAAAATCAATGGTTCGCGAAATACAAGATACCTCTATGAAGATCTTAAAGACTATTCTGCAATTGCCCCTATTACTCTTGAAACCCCTAATGCAGAACTATCCCTTCAAACAATCAAAGCAAAGTTGATTTCCGAACATGATGTATTAATTCTAAAGCGAAAAAAGAATAGAATTGTAAGAATCCTTCATTGTGTAGCGTCCGGACCAATAAAAAATTCGCTTAGCGCAAGAATTGCGGATGAAATTCAGATTGAATTCACCGCTTGGCAAATCTTAACAAGTAAATACAAGACGCCACTGTTGCCGAAAGTCAGATTGCACAGAAATAAGCATATTGGTCTGTTGCTGGTTTTGGATTATTCAAATACAATTTTGTCCGTCACTTCCGGCTGCTTTGATACAAACATAAAAAAGCTTGGCTCCACCTACGGGGAAAGCTCCGACATGGACAACGAAATAAGAAATGAAATCTTAGAATATTACAAAATCATAAACGGAAACGATTACATCGGCAATCTGACATTCTTTGTGGGGCCCGATTTGCGCCTCCATGCAATACCCGTATTTTTTAGATTAATTTGTGCCATAAATGCAAACCGCGATATTGCCAATCTTCCCTCACTTGAAAAAGCGAAAAATTTCTGGAGCACAATAGGAGCTCATTGGAAATTCAAAGAACTAAATACTACCGTCCAACAGATAAAAGTGCTTTTAAAAATATGATAAATTTATCCTGTATCGCAAATATATTGAGAAAACACCACTTCACCTCAATAATTATTACAATTTGGATACAAAAAACGGCAAACCGGATATTCTTTTGAGCCCCGACGAGCCTTACGCCAAACATAGGCAACTGTTTAGAATCCTAACGGGAGGCTATGTAGACGTTGTAGCTTGGTCTCGCGCTTATGGGTAAAATCAAACAGCGCAAAGTCAAAACTTCAAAAGTTGCCAAAATTTCAAAAACTTCAAAGAAATCAAATGAGCAAAAAATAGGTGTAGACGACATTTGCCGTATCAGACCTGAAGATACGCACGGGGCGGTTTGCGGCTTTGCGACTACGGCTCCGATGGAGCCTTACAAAAGCTCGGATTCTTCGGAGTTGCGCCCACACACAGTGCAGGGGACAAATGCAAATCATGCTAAGCTTGAAGACTCGGCGCAACTTGCGCAGGTGATTGTGCTTGTCAACGAGCTTAGAGAAGCCCTCGTCGGAAAAGGACTGATAAATGGTTCGGCTTAGGATTGGGTAGTTTCGTGTTCATTGCGGGGGTTCGGAAAACTGGAAGCTCCCTTTTTTTATTTGATAAGATGATAAATATTTGTTGACTTGCTAAATATTTTCTGAAATATACCGAGATAATGATAGTAAGTTTTGGAGATAAACTGACGAAAAAGATTTGGGATGATGAATCACCGATCAAGGGATTCTCTGCGGATTTTGTAAAGAAAGCATACAAAAAGCTTTATTACATAAATCTTGCTTCTGATGTAGAAGTTTTACGCTTCCCACCGTCAAATTATCTCGAAAAACTACAGGGAAATTTAAAAGATTTTTGGAGTATAAGAATAGACAGAAAATACAGAATTATTTTTAAATTTGATTCTGGTAACGCATACGATGTTGAAATAAGCAAACATTATCAATGAAGGAGGTAAGAATGAGCATACCGGCAGGAAAACCACACAGAGCAATTCCTCCGAGTGAAATACTTGAAGATTTCTTAGGAGAATACGGCATTACACAATATAGGCTTGCAAAGGAAACAAAAATCCCGCACGCAACAATTACCCGTATTATGAAAAACGAATCTCGAATAACGGCGGAAATTGCCGTTCGATTGGGATTGTATTTTGGTAATGGGGCGGAATTTTGGGCAAACTGTCAAAACCACTATGACTTGTATAAAATAATACTTGAAAAAGGTTCTGATATAAAGAAAAGCATTATTCCCTTTGAAAACCGACAAATGGTGACAGTATAGAAAACAAAGATAGACTTTTGACACAGCCCATAGTGATATGGGCTTTTTTTAGTGAAATTAGATCCGCATTAAATGAAATCTTTGCCGAATTTTCGCAGGACGTTGAAAATAGAGGAGATAATCCATTTTTTAGTCTCATAAATCGGGTGACGATATCCCCCCCAAAGAGGAACACCCATGAGAATTTTAAAGCGGGCCTTTTGGGTACAAGCAAAGGCAATGGAAAACAATATTAAGCGAATTTTGAGCAAGAGAGGGATATACTATTTGAATGCCTACTAAGCGCATTGTCAGACGCAATGAAGCCGATGCTTCTAAAGGGATACAGCACGGAAGATAGGCACATGCCGTACATTTCAATCAATGTTGGAGATGTAAAGCGGTTTTAAGATATGTTATAATCCGACATATTTGAGTCTGAAGTAAATGTGGCAATAGCGGATTCAGCCCACGTTATAAATCATGACGCCCAATTTTTGCGCATAGCACAGGTACGCAGTATTCTTGGAAATTTTACATTGGATAACGAGAAGTATCGTTGTGAAGGATTGTGGTTTGAGGCGGAAAACGACGCCAGAGACGATAATAATTTGGGTATAGTCTTAACGTATAAGCTCGTGTTTCAAACCTTATGAATTAAGTTCCATATATAAGCAGGATATTTGACTCTTTACTATCCGTCTATTAATAGACGACTTTCGCCGTATTTAAGTGTATTATTATTTTAACTGGCACTGCAACCCACAATTACATTCAATATAATAAGTCCATAAATATTCCAAAGCTTTTTCTGACTAGTTCTTGGCAGCAATAATAACAAAGAAATAATTATTACCAAAACCCAAATAGAAGTAGTCCAAATTAACGCAAGGTCTCTTCTAAAAGTATTTCCCATGCTATTTATAAATGAGATTACTCTATTTGGAAAATAGAGCATAATGAAGGCCAATGTTAATGTTATTGTAGGTAAATAATAAACTAATTTTTCTATAATACTATTTTTCTTTGAAATAGCGTGCATTATTATTAAACAAAAATAAGCAGGCACAAACATTATTGTAGCTCTTATTATATTACTTACAATTACATCTCTAGTGCTTCCGAATCCCCCGCCATATGGGAAAACCCAATTAAAATCAGTGAACCAATATACAATCCATTTTGGCGAATATACTAAATAAAACAATGGGCTTGCCAAAAGTAGTAGCGGAATCCAAAAAACTAAACAATACTTCCAATTCGCTCCCTTTTGTAATACGGGAATCTTTTTTGAAATATCGGATAAATTCATAAAGGTAGAGTAATGAAAAAAACTTTTGTTTCAAGTTCATATTGTCTTATGAATTTGACACGCCTATATTTTGTATGGCAAACGAACCATACAAATTAAGAGGGAGAAAACGCGCTTATTATAGGAACACCATATGATTTTTTCATTATACGGCTATTAGGGTATATATAGATGCGCGAAATTAACCCATATGATGCAAGGGGCATCATATGCAAAATTTATACGGTTGCATTTGTAGCGCACTAAACGCTTATGCGCTGTTTAGTGTGTATTTTCCCCGCATAGGTCAGTTTGATGCTTTGGGGTATATCCGCTTTTTGCGGAAGGCGCCTTGTTGCATCTGCGATTTAAATTCCAATATACGTTTGCGGCTGTAACCCCTTGAATATTTCCCGCCGGGGCGCAATTCCGGGCATATAGCGGCATATCGTTTCAAGGTGTTTGGAGATGTATTATATAAGAGGCGGCAGGCAGTCTCCGAATCTATTATATCTTCATCTTGTATTTTCACCCCAACGATTTGCGCGAATTTGACGGCCAAATTCTTTACAAATTCACCTTTAGATAGCACATCGGCTATGGCGTTAACATCGGCTTGAGTTAGTGTTCTTTTTGAATTATCTATTGCATTCATAATATCTATTATTTTAGGACTATGCCGCAAAAAATTTTCCAAAAGGCACTAATAGACTTTTCCGATTTTTTAGTAAGATGCGTATTTCCTATCAAGGCGCTCAGATTTTATGCGTTCTATCTTTAAAAGCTTTGGCACTATTGCTTTTTTGCCTTATCCAAAAATTTTATGTTTTCCTCTATTTCTCCGACCAGTCCGCGATAGGGCATTTGCTTGATTTTAGTTTTGGGGAGCCCGTCGCGTATATCCGGCGATATAGTAAAAAAAGCCTTTGCGTCGTCTGGGCTTACCATTGCCTTGTAGTGTCGCTTAAAGACTTCATAGCCTGATTCCTGTCCCAAGATTTCAACCGTAGTTTCTATTCCGAGTTCGTGGTACCCGTACGATGCCATGCTGTGGCGCAAGCCGTCTTTTGGTATTTTTACGCTGACAAGCTTTCGTATCCTTCGGTAGGTTGCGTACGAATACGGGAAAATAGGCCCCTCTTTTGGCATATATGCTTCAAGCCAACGCCAAGCCGTTTCGGGGAGATTTGATATATTGCGCCAGTTGCCCATTTTTGCGGTCTCTTCCGGAATTTTTATTGAACGGGTTTTAATATCAATATCCTCCGCCCTCAGTGTGCGCTCTTTTGTTTCGCTTGTAATTTCCTGCGGGCGGACGCCAAAGAATGTCATTAGCGCAAATGCGGCGATGCACGATTCAGGCAGCTCCTGAAAGAGCCTTATCGTCTGCGCAACAGTCAGTATCCCAGGGATTCTGTGGCGACGCCTATTGCGAGGGTTTACAACCTTCAAAAGAGGATTCTCGCTCAAAATCCTTTTGCGCATCAAATAGGCGTAAAACGCGCTTATAACTCTTTTATTGTGTTCGCGCGAGCCCTTGCCGTTTATGAAGGATTCCAGCATTTCACTTGTAATTAACGAAATAAATATGCGCGGCGAATACATATTCATAAGCAAATTTAGTTTCTGCCTGTAATAGCGTATTGTGGCTGCGCGTATCTTTCGCGAATCGCAATCCTTAAGGTATTCTCCGACGCATTCAATTAGGGTTTTGTCGTAGGCGGGCTTTGTGCGTATTAGCTGGGTAAAACTTGTCTCCAGTTCGCACAGTTCCATACCGCGGATAAAGCATTCGCGCTTTAGGCGTATAAGCATGTCCTTTTCAGCGGTTGAAATTTCGTAAGAGGATGCACGTTCTTTGCCTTCGCCGCCCAACTCCGCCAAAAATTGCATGGTGTCCATTCTTGCGCTAAATGAGCACGATGTGCGCTTATTGGTGGCGCTGTCATAGTATCGTACGATAAAGGGGCGGGCTTTCTTGGGTCTGTAATTGAGTCTGGGAAATTTATCCATAGGTCAAAATAGGGGTTCTATTTTGAGTTTAGTAACTATGCTTAAAAATTTCTTACCCAACTATGATATTTACTCAGTTATGTAGAAAATACTCGTTTTGTACATATAACCTATTTCTGTACATTCCGAGAATGTATAACTCAATAAGAAAGCTTTAATAATCGTGGATCTTTACGAAGTTAAATTCCGTTCTTTAATATCAGCTTGTTGAAAGAATAACGAATGGTAGGTATAATAGCGGACAATCGAAAGTGTTCATGTAATACTAGAAAAGTATAAAGTAGAAAAATTTATATTTCCTAATTTATATTTTTTCAACTTTTACTTGATAGAGCAAGCGAATCAATATTCAATCAATTCATGGCTTTAAAACGGGTATTATATTTTATAGTAATTTTGTTTCCGCTAATTATTCTATATGGCGGACCCAAAAGTGAAAATATTGCTTTAGATGCCAGCGCCACATTTTTGACAGAACTTGAAGATTCCTTAAAATATTATAAATCTCATAAAGACGAAATAACTTCTAGTTTTATAGAAGCTAATAAAGATAAATTATGGCATGATACTACTTGTACGGGAATTCCAAAGTCAAGAAACGATATCTCCAATAGAGCATTGGAATTGTCTCTTTATTACGCAGGTTTCCCTAAAGAAATCTTTGGAAAAATTGATTATCGCATTCCGCCTGATATGTGGAAACTTTCTCCGGGCGAAAGCATTAGGCACTTAAAACGCGCTAAAGTGCGAGATGCAAAAAAAGCAATTCTTTTTGCGAAAATTTCCGAGGCAATAGCGGAATTTGACATGAAAGCTGTCTCTCGCGCTTTGATAGAATCATACGAATTTGAAGGCATCGGTTGCCCCCAAAGTGTGGATGTAATCTACAAGAGTGAAAAATCATTGGCTCAAGCCATCGAAAAACGCGCGCGAATGTACGAAAAGGCAAATGAGAAATCCAAAAAAGATGCATCGGGAAAGACATTAAAATGCTTAAAAGAACTAAAAGAAAGCCTTGATGCGGATAAAGAAATTCAAATATCTGAAATCTATAATCCTAAAAAGGCCTACCAATGGAGACCTTATCGCATATATGTAAACTACCATGGACTCTATGGATTCAAGAAAGATTTGGAGAAAGTTCGACGGGTAATTTTAGCTTGTAATAAAGATATATGGTTGAATTTCTACACGGGCTTTTTAGCTCCTCAAGATACCGAATTAGCCAAGTACATTTTAAAAATTCAGAACACCGAAGAATCATTAAAACACTTGCAAAAAATAAAAGAAGAGAACGGAAATTAATTTCCGCTCTTTTTTTATTTATTTTATTTTCAATTTCCCTTCATAAATAGGATTAGTTTTGGGTGAAAAATCTTTTATGATTCCGCCATTATAATTGCCTGTATTTTTATAACCTAATCTATTATATGAATCATCACTTGCATGAGAAGCAAGATAAGTTCCCATTCCGTCTTTACTGGAAGTCCATTGAACCTTTCCTATATTTTCAAAATTTTCTGATGCATTCCCTTTAAATGTATAAATTTTAAGTTGGGCATCAATTTCACTCATACCGTTAGTTTCAGAATTTAGAAAACCGACACGTTCTAATATTATATTTCCATTTGTATCAGATCTTGAATCATATGCCACATTATATTCTTTAGATCCATCCCCATCTATTCCTGAATAATTATATTTTACAGATAAAACAATCGTATATTCTGAGTTCGGTTCAAATCCATCTATTTTTATATCGTTCGCAGCCCAAGTTTCATTAATCCCTTCTTTATTCGGACCTTCTTTTATACTCGTACCTTTATTTATGTCTTCGACAAAATTTCTGGAAGGATTGTGTTTATCGGTTTTTGAAAATGTTACATTATGCTTTTTTTCCCATTGTCCATTTGAATCGCGAGGTTGGTCGGGGCCAGGGAATTCTTTTCTACCTATATTTGATTTCAGTGGTAGCGTTTTAGCAATATTACCTTCTGGATAAAGTTCATCGAAAGTCGCGATATCGAAAAGTAGGCAGATAAATTTTCTATAGCTTTCGGCATTAAGAAATACCTCGCTCCCTGCTTCTTCGCGAAGTCCTGTGACATGAGAAGCTTCATGAATAAGCCAACTTGAACGAGTAAAAATTCTTTCAAAGTATTTATCACCCTCAAAAAATTTGTCGTAAATTGTAGTTGTATTGGTATCGGCATTGGTAGAGAGATAAACGTAATCTAAAGTTTTGCCTTTTTCTTTATATATTGCTTTACGTTTAAATACCATTTTGCCGAGCAATACCTCATAAATCTCGGCATATTTTTTTAGAATAGTGCTTCGAGCATTATCGTCATAACAAAGGAATACATCGGTCATAGCCTCAAGCGCTTTTCTAGAAGATTCCTTTAATTCTTTGATTGCATCTCGCACTAATTTACAAGCTTCAACAAGCTGTGACTCCAAAAATGAGATTTCATCAGGTGTAAAGTCATCCGTTATCTGATATCTAATCAATATATCAGAGTTTCTTATAGTCTTTGCTCCGATTTTATTTTGAACGATATTTTTTCCGACTAAATTTCCAAGAAATTGTGCAGAAACAATACCTTTATTAATATTTAATGAATATACTTTTGTTACAGATTTCATAATTTTTAATAATATAATAAATTATTTAAAATTGCAAAATAACTATTGAAGTTTTTGATATTTTTGGAAAATTTCTAAAAAAATCTGAACTTTGAATAATAGCTAGTTATCAATGCCTCGTAATATGAATAACAAACAAGATAGTAATTTATTCGTTCTACGTCAAAGATTGTGGAATGGGAGAAAAAAAAGA
>ULXX01062981.1_pt1 | contig 17869 bp, 9 predicted proteins | sample 1961621 | NCBI WGS metagenome assembly ULXX01 (sample SAMEA4835848, study PRJEB28245) | human gut metagenome | biome: gut microbiome; material: fecal sample | place: Denmark | collected 2008
GTCTACAGCGACGAGGCAAAAACGCAGACAGTCACACGGACGGTGAATCAATACGGCCTTGTCGACCTTACCAACCTTTTCACGCAGGCAAAAAAGTATGTCAGATTCTATAAGGACGAAAACGGCAACTGGTATGGGGCGCTGTTCAACGCAGACCGCGATCTGGAGCTGACAGCGTTCTGGGAGGACTGCAACGCGGAGGTTCCTGCCGTGTTCTATGTAAACGCAACGAACTTCACAGAGGTAAAGGCCGTTGACGCGGCGGCGGACGGATGGAAAGCGCCGGAGCAGGCCGGATATACCAACGAGTACGGGCAGACGTCGGTGACCTATGAGTTCCTCTGCTGGGAGCGGAAAACCGAAAACGGGTACACCTATCTTCTGCCCGGACAGGAGCAGACTGCGCTGACAGCAGGCGTGGGCTATTATGGCCGGTATACAAGCAGCACAACGGGCATCGTCTTCTACGCAAACGGTGAGACATTCCCGAACGGCATGGCCGTTGTGGAGGACAGCAATGCCCGCCGGACGATGAGGAGAGGCTCCCAGAACGGGAAAGTCCTGACCGGCTGGAACACTGAGCCCGACGGCTCCGGCACAAGCTATGCGGCGGACGGCGAAGAAGTCCCGGCGGCGCACACCAGCCTTGTCCGCCTCTACGCACAGTGGGCAGATCCGGAAAACAGTGTGCACGTCAGATTCTACGCCGGTGCAACCGGCTATGAGGAGGAAAAATGGCTTCCGCGCGGCAGCCAGATCCAACTACCGGAGTTGGGGGCGTTGTACGGACAGGAACAGCCGTATTGGGATGTGGATTTCATCTATGCGGATGGAAGAAGAATCCGTGAGAGCAAGCATCTGTCCGGCCAGACCATCACGATCCCGGCAGATGCAGCTGAATGCAGACTCAACGCCTATTGGCTTCCGGCGGAGCCGCTTGTGATCGGAGGTAGAAGCTTCTCGCTTTCCAATAGAACCAGCAGCTTTTTCGGAGAAAACTGGAGCGTACGGTATTATCCATATGAGGGGCTATTTATCGTGCAGCTGTACGGATATCAGGGATCGGCGATCAGCCTGCCTGCGTATACACAGCTGAGAGTCGGATTTGGTGAAAACACGATCACAGCGGCAGCGGGAAAACCCGCAATCGCATGTATCGATGGACTGGAACTTGTAACCGCGTGCAGCGACGACAGCCATGCGTCACTTCGGGCTTTCGCCGGTGAGGGTGCGCCCGCAGTCATGGCAGTCCGCGTGATAAACAGCCGCGCGCCGCATATGGAGTTCCACGCAGGCGCAGGTAAAAATGTATTTGCGGATGGAACAGCCCTTGAATTGGGCACAGCTGCTTGCAGCTATTCCGGCGTTCTGAACGGAGAAACAGCTGAAATTACGCTCGATCCTTCGGACATGCCCGCCGCGATCAGCGACCTGTATATCCACCCGCATATGAGCACACTGACCGTAAAGGGCGGAGGTGCGACGACAACGGACGGTGGAACGCAGGTCAGCAAACAGGTCGAAGCCGGACAAATGACAAGCTACCACACGTTTGGATTTACCTATCCGGGCTATTGGTGCTCCGGCTATCATAATGTTGTTGGCAATGTGGCTGGCAGCACCTATGAAGTGTCTGTCCCAGAAAGGGACTGCACGATTGAACTGGAATGGGTGCCGACTGGCTATGCGTCCTTCCTTGCCTTCCGTGTCAGCGGTGAACTGAAGAATGAGACGAAATTGGATCCTGCGCATTTCTTCAAAACAAGGAGGGAACGTGTTGTATTTGTAGATTACCAGAATGGCACAGCAGCGGTTCCGGAACTGCAGTTTGAGAATTATGCCAGCTACGGTGATCTGCTGTACTGGTATACCGAGGACGGCAAGGCATCTGAAACGAAGGATAGCCAACAGTTCTTGCCGGGGGAGAGCATCACAGAGAAGGAAAACGGCATTCAGAGCGGCACAACGCTCTGCGCTGTGGCAGATGGAGAGTATCGCCTTGTCTTTTATGCCAACGGTAAGCTGTTTGATAACGGCGGTAAATACGGCAAAAAGGTCATAGGGTCTTACGGAAACTACAGTGAACGCTGGGATGCAACGGATGGTTCGCAGCTGTTCAGCTGGAACACACAGCCGGACGGCACGGGAACCAGCTACGCGTTCAACAGAGGGATTCCCGGTAATGTCAAAAAGCTTTACGCGCAGTGGCTGGAAACAGGGAGTGTCCCGGTTAAACTGTATAATTATGTGGATTACAGTCAGGAGATCAGTTCTGCGAAAATCGGCTCTTCCTATGTCCTTCCAGAACCCTCCGAGACTCCGGATGGCCTTCGGTTTACGCAGTGGCGCTGCTATTACCGCGACCAGAACGGAAGGTATCAACAGATCGGCATGATCGCAGCAGGCGAGTCCCTAACCGTTACGGAGGATATGAAGGAAATCAATGCGGTTGCCCGCTGGCTGCCAGATGGAAAGCTGACTGTCGATGGTATAGATTATGCGGTTGAGGCTGGACACACTTCTTTCGAGTTTGATGGATGGTCGGCATACTTCCATGTTGAATCCGGCAGGCTTGAAATGGAACTGCGCGGCTATCAGGGCAGCGACATTTCTCTCCCGTGTGCGGCGAATGTACGCGTAATAGGCGGTGAGAACTGGATTGACGGAACACTCAGCTGTGTGGGGGAACTCTGTCTCGATGAGAGTTGCGCATGGGGGGAGCATCCCAGCCTGACGATTACGGCAAAAGAGGCGGACAAGCCCGCAATCCAGATGAAAGCGTTGATTCTCAGCCGAGCCCCGCACATGACGCTGACCGCTGGTGCAAACAGCAAGGCGATCGCCAGTCTGAGCGGGAAAGAAGAGTTCAATATCGATACGGATACTACTCACTATTACGGCAGAACCAGCAGGGAAGCATCGGAGAACTCCGTAGGCGAGGGTGAGATCGGCGACATGTGGCAGCTGCGCACCGAACCGGTCATGTGTACGACGACAGTGGATGGTAACGGCGGCACGACAGCCGACGGCGCTGCATCCATTACGCTTCAGCTTGAGTATGGCGAAGGCTACAACCTGCGCAGCGCTGGGTTTAAAAAACAGTACGCCGATCTGATCGGTGCAGAGGGCAGCACGGGCAATTCTTATGGCACGACGATCTGGAGCTATCCGCAGCTTGCGTTCACGCTTACATGGAAGGACCTCGGTTATCCGTACATCGCGTTCCGGGGAAGCGGCATCCTGAAAGGAGAAGACGTTCCAGCTGACAGCTACGTTGCCTATTACCGCAACAGCGACACGCTGACTGCGCCGAAGCTGGTCTATCAGAATGCCGCCAGTTATGGCGATCTGGTCTATTGGTACACATCCGAAAACGGAACAGAAACGGCAGACAGTCGCTGCTATCTGCCGGGCGAAACAGTTCAGGAGCCGGATGACACGACGCTTTTTGCTGCGTCGGTCAGTCCGGGCGAGGTTGCGCTTGTGGCGACCGGTACGACCTTCAAGAACTGGAGCCGGATCATACGCGCCGAAAGCTGTCTGCAGCTGGTTTCCGAGGACGGCAGAGTGGTCGAAAGCTGGAACACCAAGCCGGACGGAAGCGGAACACGTTATGAGATCGGAACATACGCCATCCTGATCAAAGATTCGCCGCGCGTGCTCTATGCGCAATGGAAATCTGCGTTTACCGCGTCTGCCAGTACCGACAGCGCGACAGGCGAGACGACACTTACCATACGGCCATCCAGCGACTTAATCGAGCCGCCGAGGAATACGGACGATAAGCCGTTTGAGCAGAGCGTCCGCGTCATTCTTGCGGCCTACCAGGACGGACGCTTTGTCAGGATGGTCTACGCGGAGGCACGGGATGGTGTAATTCGCTGCAAACTCCCGCACGGGCTGGATTACCGGAACTGCGAACTGAGGCTGTTCTTCCTGGAGGGCGGCAAGCCGTCCAGGGCGCCGGAGGACATTCAGATCGAAGCTTGAGACTGTCCGCAGCTGACAGTGCATACGCGCTGTCAGCTGCGGCGCAATGGAAAGGGAGGACGACATGAGAAAATATCTGACCCTGATTCTGAGCCTGTTGGCCCTCATGTGCGCGCTGTGCGTCAGCGCACTGGCAGAAGCGCCGGAGCCGGAACAGGCGGCAGGGAAACTTTACATCAAAACCATCGATGAGATCGATATTTTAGAAGCGCAGAGGCTGGCGGAAGCGCAGGATGCACAGTCACCGGTCAACACTGAAAACTGGGAAGCAGCTAAGCGCACGTTAAAACAGGGCATACGGGAAATGCAGGGCAGTATCGACATTTCGCAATACGAGATTCCCGAAGCAAGCATACTGAAATTTTACCTTGAAGCTATATTTGAAAGTCCGGAATTATTTTATGTAGTAAGCGCTTGCAGTTACACCTACACCCCTTCCTCTAGTGGCAGAATTATATCGTCTGTCTCTCCGTGCTATACGGTGAACGGAAGCGATAGGGTGGACCGGCTAACAGACGAAGATAAGCAGGAGATCAGACAGCAGCAGACTGTGTTGGAGCAGAAACTTGCGGAGATCATGCAGAAAGTCAGGAGCGATTGTTCAGACCTGACGAAAGCCATGTATCTGCACGATTACATTGCTGTGCATTGTGAATACGATTCTACGCTTACATTTCGAGACGCATACCGTATGCTGATCAACGGAACAGGCGTTTGCCAGGGCTATACGATGGCGTACCGTCTGCTTCTGAATCGGGCTGGCGTTACCTCCAGCTGGGTGCAGAGCGACAGCCTGAGACATGTCTGGTCGCTGGTACAGCTTGACGGGGCCTGGTATCATATAGATGTCACATGGGACGATTCGACGTGGTTCGCAAAGTCCGGGCGCAAGTATTTCTGCATCAGCGAAGAAAAAATGAAGTCTGCAGAACTTAGACATCTGGAAAAAGACGACTGGGTATATGGCACAGATGTGCAGGCAGACAGTAAAAAATACGATAACTATTATTGGCGCGATCTCGATAGTCCGATTGTGGCTGTCGGAGAAAAGCTGTATTACCTGAGCGGAAACCAAATCATGGAGACGAATAACCCGGAATATCAGGGAACCGCGAAAAAAACGATTTATGGGCAGTGGCGTGGATGGGGCTGCTATTCAGGATTGTCGAGTTACAACGGCAGGCTGGTCTATAACACGATGGACAAGATTTACAGCTATGATCCGGAAACGGAGCAGGAACAGGTGCTTTATACGCTTACGGACGAAGAGAAACAAATAGGCGATATTTATGGCTCCGTAGTAAATGGAAACCTGCTGCAGTATGTACTGCTGCAAAGACCGTCGCGGCCGGAAACAATATACAGCATCCAGATCAGCCCCTACATCACCGTCACGGAGGGCGGCTATGCCTATTATCTGAAGGATGGAACGCTCCATCTGAAGCGCAGCGGCACGGAAACCGGCAGCGTTATCGCAGCGTGGTACGACGGGAGCGGAAAGCTGCTTGGTATGCGGATCCTGAATCAGCAGGAACTGGATATCCCCGTGCCTGGCGCGGCAAAAACCGTGAAGATTTTCGCCGCCGCAAAGGGAAGCTATGCGCCGCTCTGTAAGGCGATAGAACTTCGTGCAGCAGGATAAAAAACCTCCCTCTGCCGTATGGGCAGAGGGAGATTTTTCATAACAAGACTTAGTTCGGTTGATTGACCAGACCGACGAACAGCGGCAGGCCGTCAATGCCGGTGATAGCGAAGACGAACGGGTTATCGAGTGTAAAATCGATCTCATCCTCCGGCCCCATCATCGCAGTCGCCTCGACACCAAGGATGGTATAGGCCGCTGCCTCGCAGCCGTCCTCGTCGATCTTCACGCGCGCAGCGTGCTTGGCCTGCGTCAGCGCCAGCGAGTCGTTTGCGGCTGTGAGCGGCGTGAAATCAGATTTTATGCCGTCCAGCACATCTGTCATGCCAAGCTGGGCCAGCGTGTCCAGAATGTCCAGATCGGAAGAAACGTCAAATTTCGGCAGACTCAGATTGACGATTGCGCGCTGCGTCTGCGACCATTCGCCGTTCGCCAGCAAAAAGCCCAGCGTGTCCTCGTTTTGCAGCAGTTCAGCCGCGTCTACACCCTCATCCGGCTTCAGCAGCCACATCCGGCCGCTGTTCTCCAGCGAAAGCCCGATGGCCGAGAAGCCATCGCCGTAATATACCGTGTTGGAATCGCTGCTGTGCAGGAAGTCTGTGCTCACATCGCCATTCGGCGCGTGAAAGACGTCCTGCGTGGTGGCGGCGCTGGAAAATTTGTCGTGCCACGACGCGCTGTAGTAGAGCGTCGATACCAGAGCCAGAACCGTATCGGCATTCAACTCCAATTTGCCTGCCTGCTCGGTCAACAGGTTCCCGGTATGCTCATTGATCCAGTCGCGCAGTATATTGTTGTACGCGTCAGACCCCATTTCCCCGGAAAACGCGGAAGCATAAAAATCTTCCCCCAGCGTTTGGAGCGTTTCACTGTTATAGTTGTACCCATCCCTCAGCCAGATAGAGTTTGCAAGCGTGCTGGTGACGAGGCCATCGTCCCAGCTGTTTTCCGCCCAAAGCTGTGCGGCCTGCTTTTGAAGCGCGTCCAGAGACTCTGCGCCCAGTGCGTCGAGAATCTGCTGCCGTGTTTCACCGCCCGTCACAGCGGCCAGCATGGAAAGTGCCATGTAGATATTCAGCGGCGAGCACACGCGGTTTTCCTTGCCTGCGTTCCGCATCAGGGCTGGAATGCTGGTCGTGAACCAATGCGTCAGAGCGGCGGGGTCGGTCATATCTGCGGTTTTTTCCTGATAGCTTTCCCACCATGCGTCCCAGTCCTCGTCGTATTTCTCGGAGTCAAAGTTACCATTGCTGGCTGTGTACTTTGCTTCGTTCGGATACTGCGGCATGGAAACAGCAACAGGTGCAGCCAGCTGCTGCGTCGTCGGGTCGCCGATGCAGTCCAGCTGCTCCTCTGTTGCTGGGGGAGCGGAGGCGTTCGGGGTATCTGGAGTGGCCGCGCAGGCTGCCAGCGAGAACGCACACGCGGCTGCAAGTATAATCGCAAGAAGCTTTTTCATAAATGATCTCTCCTTTATCATAAAATGTGATCTGCTTTTACAGACGCAGAAAAACGATAGAAGTTGCATCCTTTGATTTTATGAATTTTGCCGACTTGCCTTTTTCCATGATTTGTGTACAATACGAATAGAGATTCTATTCCAAGGAGGCTGTTTTTATGGCTGTTGATACAGAAAAAACCATTCGCAATCAGGTTTTATACTCCATCTATGTCCGCAATTATTCCGAAGCGGGCACCTTCACCGCTGTTCAGGCGGATCTCGACCGTATCAAGGCCCTTGGCACGGACATCATCTGGCTGCTGCCCATCCACCCGACCGGTGAAAAGCATCGCAAGGGCACGCTCGGCAGCCCCTACGCCATCCGCGATTACCGCGCTGTGAACCCAGAGTTCGGCACGCTGGATGATTTCCGGCATCTGGTTGACGCCATCCACGACCGGGGCATGAAGTGCATCATCGACGTGGTCTATAACCACACGTCGCCCGATTCCTGGCTGGCAGAGCACCACCCGGAGTGGTTCTTTCACAAGCCGGACGGAACGCTCGGCAATCGCTTCGGCGACTGGTGGGACGTGGCAGATCTGGATTACAGCCACAAGGAACTGTGGGATTACCAGATCGAAACGCTCAAATACTGGGCGCGCCTTGTTGACGGCTTCCGCTGTGACGTTGCGCCGCTTGTCCCGCTGGAATTCTGGAAGCGGGCGAGGGAAGAGGTTGCGGCCGTTCGTCCCGGATGCTTCTGGCTGTGTGAATCGGTCGAGCGCGGCTTCCATGTCGCAGCCCGCGCACAGGGTTTTGCAAGCCTGTCCGATGCTGAACTCTATCAGGCGTTCGACGCAGGCTATGATTACGATGTCTACCCTTATTTCCGCGACTATCTGGAGGGTAAGATTAGCCTGATGCAGTATGCCGACCGGCTTGACGCGCAGGAATGGATCTATCCCGATAACTACGTCAAGCTGCGCTTCCTTGAAAACCACGACCGCGCCCGCGCGGCCCATATCTTGCCGGACGAGAAAATACGCCGGAACTGGACGGCATTCCTGTTCTTCCAGCGCGGGCTGACGATGATCTACAACGGGCAGGAAGTTGACAATCTGCATGTGCCGTCGCTGTTCGACAAGGACCCCATCAACTGGAATACCGGCCGTGACCAGTCCGCGTTCCTCGCGCATCTGGCAGAACTCAAGCGCGACGCGATCTTTGCGGAAGGCAGCTATACGCTCACGGCGCTGCCGCATGACGTGCTGCTTGCTGTATACGAAAAGGACGGCCGCCGCATGGCTGGCCTGTTCAGCCTGCGCGGCGAAAGCGCGCTCGTCCGCTTCCCTGCGCCGAACGGCGTGTATCAGAACTGCATCGATGGCAGCCCTGTTGAGATTTACGAGGAGCAGCTTGCCATCCATGGCGAACCCATTGTGCTTGCGTTCTGAAATTTTTTCCGGTTCCGGGAACAATCGGTGTGCAGCGCCGTCTAACCTATATCAATGAAACGGAGGAACTTCTGATGAAGAAACTGTATAAAAGCAACAACCGAATGATCTGCGGTGTCTGCGCAGGTCTTGCCGAGTACCTCGGCATCGATCCCACCGTCGTTCGCCTGATCTGGGCGGCCCTCGGCCTGACTGGCACAGGCATTCTGCTCTACATCATCGCGGCCCTTGTCATGCCTGAGAACATGGACATTCTGTAAGCTGCGGAATAGATGAACTGCGCGAGATAGCCGCCCGCATAGAAAAGCGCAGCCAACGCGACAGGCAGGAAGCAGACCCGGCAGCGTGATCACCACCAGCCCCGGATGCGCAGTGATCGTGATGCCGAGGACATTGGCGGCGGAGGTCAGGTATTCATGCTTTTGCACGGTGGTAAAGCCGTAGACCAGATGCCGCATCCGGCAGGCGATCTGCTCCGCGCGGAGCGCCGCGTCGGTGGAAAGCAGCTCATAGTTTTCCGGGTAACGCTGCAAGTCCATCGTGTTCATGGCACAAAGCACGTTGCTCATCCTTCTGTGGATATAAACCCAAAATCTGTTTCTGTGTAGAACACCATAGGTGAAAATATCCCGCAGAATGCCGCTGGCTTCGTGCGAGTAGATCTGTGCGCGGGTTTTCATAGTCGTCACCTCTAATTTTTGTGCGTATAACTGCCGCACAGAATATGAAGTACGAATAGACATATGCCCATGTCGGACAATGCCATTGAAAGTTGACGGACTCACTTTATGGCGTTGTCCAGCAGGGGTATTTTTCTATGCGTGCGGATATGGCTTATCCGGTCTTGCCGTTTCGTTTCAGCGATTCCTGCAGCGCTCTGCGGTCGGTTGTGATAAGTTCCTTTTCCAGTTCACTGCACTTGATCTCGACGGCGACATGATTGTCGTTCGTGCTGATGAGGGCGCTGCCGGGATCGTCAAAGTCCGTGTTGGTGTTGCTGGCCTCCTTGATCTTGCTGCGGTTGATGCGAAGCTGCTGCCCGAACTTATGGATCATGCGATTCTTTGACTGGCGCGTCAGAAACACGTCGAGGTCAATGCAGAGATAGCTGCCATGCGTGAAATCCAGCAGCGAAGGCGCAAAAAAATCACCGACGGGAATCTCGTCGATGGAGCGGCCTGCCTTATATAGTTGGATGTAATATGAGAAATGCGCTGCAAAAACGGAACATCCGTGCTTTCTCCGCGGCAAAGAAACGTATAGAGCATGTCGGCAGTGGTTTCGTGCATCCAGCAATGCTTTATACGCCTTGCCGCGCTCAATGATCGGCAGGTCCTGCCGCCGCAGAAGATTTGTTGCGATCGCAATGCTGATGGCGTGCTGGTCATTGACGGTCAAGCGTTCCTGCTTGAGTCCGCAGTCAATAACGAAGCGCACTTTATATCAGACGATGCAGATCCCCGCTGCTGTTCCAGCACAGAGGCGCGGGGAAAAAGAAAACTTGCAATGTGCATTTAGACCGGAAAACGCGGGGATTTACCAATAACCAACAAAACAGTCGGATTATAAATACCGACTGTTTTGGAACACTGGCCCGGAGCGGAACTGCTCCGGGCCGGGCTGCTTTCAGGGATTGACGACGTTTTGCGGCGTTCCGTTTAAGAACGCACGGATATTTTCGGCGGTTATCTCCATGATCCGTTGGCGGCTCTCCTTCGGAGCCCAGGAAATATGCGGCGTGAGGATGCAGTTTTTCGCCGTCAAGAGCGGATTGTCCGGCCGAATCGGCTCTGTATAGACTACATCCAGTCCCGCGGCTGCCAGCTTGCCGCTGTTCAGCGCATCTGCAACGTCTTGCTCCACGATCAGCTGTCCGCGGGCGTTGTTAAGGAGAATCGCGCCGCCCTTCATTTTTGCGATCGTTTCTTTATTGATAAGTCCCGTGTTTTCGGGCGTCAGGTTGCAGTGGAGCGACACCACATCCGACTGCGCAAGCAGGGTATCCAGATCAACATACTCGCCGACGGCATGGCCGGAATCATTGGGATAGATATCGTATGCCAGAACGCGCATGCCCATCGCCTTTGCGATTCTGCCCTCGGCCTGTCCGATGCGTCCAAAGCCGATGATGCCGATGGTTTTGCCCGCCAGTTCAATGAGCGGATAATCCCAATAGCACCAGTCGGGATTTGCAGCCCAGTCTCCGTTGTGGACAGACGCGCTGTGATGGCCGATATGGTGGCAGATCTCCAGCAGCAGAGCAATAGAGAACTGACTGACCGATGCTGTTCCATAGGTCGGCACGTTGACGACCGGAATGCCCTTTTCCCGTGCGTGCTGATAGTCCACAACGTTATAGCCCGTCGCAAGGACTGCAATCAGCCGGATATTCGGGCACGCATCAATCGTCGCGCGGGAGAGCGGCGTCTTATTCATAATGACGATTTCCGCATCGCCGATGCGCTGCGCGATCAGCGGGGATTCTGTATACGATGTGCGGTCATAAACGGTCAATTCTCCAAGCGCCTCCAGCCCTTTCCAACTCAGATCGCCGGGGTTTTCCGTATATCCGTCCAATACTACAAGCTTCATAGCAGTCCATTCCTTTACCCGTTAAATTTGGCGCGTCTGCGCGCCGGAAACTCAGATTTAGCAGCCGCTGCCCAGCAGCAGAAGGTGCTTTCATGATACACGATCCATCCGCGTTCGTCAAACCGAACCGCACATCTGGGCACAGAAAACCGTAGTGCACCGGAGCACGGATGACAGTGTAAAAGCGCCTCGCGGCCTACCCGAAAAGCACGTTTTATACGGGCCGTGGAGAGGTGGTTTACGGAAAAATCTTTTTTTTGGAAAATCGCTGAATTGAGGGCGAAGAGTATTGAAAATTTGGAGGCTCCGGATTATAATAGCTACAACATATTGTGGTGGAGGACGGCAGATTGCCGGGCTTTAGACACAAATGAACGACAAGGAAGGAGAAACATTCATGAGCAAGAAAACAAGATGCCGCGTGCTGAGTCTGCTGCTGGCGCTCGTCATGGTTCTTGGCATGGTTCCGATGGCTTCGGCCTCCTCGGCATACAATGTCAAGCTGACCGAGACGACTCCGGATGCAAGCAAACTGAGCACTACCATCCAGCAGAACAAATATAAACTGCTGAACGGTGAAGAGGCTTACGCGGACAACGATACCGTCCGCGCGATCGTTATTTTTGAGGGCGACGCAGCTTTGCCTGCGGCACTGAACAAAAGCAGTGTTGCAACGCAGAGCGCTGTCGCAGCTGCAGCGAAGTCCCTCGTTTCGCAGCACAGCCGCATCAAGACCGCAATCAAGCAGGAGGCGGTCAACTATGACGTCAAGTACGAGTATACCACGCTGCTCAACGGTATGTCCACCGACGTCAAGTTCGGCGACCTCGAGAAGCTGGCTAACACGGACGGCGTCAAGGAGGTCTATCTGGCCAACTATTACGACGAGCCTGTCGTCATGCCCAGCATGGATTCGGCCAACGACATGACCAACATCACCAAGGTTCGCGGCTATGATACCGGCAAGGGCACCGTCATTGCGGTCATTGATACCGGCATCACCCCGGGCCACGAGGCGTTCACAGCGTATGACAGTATGCTGAACAAGGCTGCCATCAGCAAGGAGCAGGCCGAGGCCGCGATTGAAAAGCTTGGCCGCGGCAAATATCTGTCGGCAAAGGTTCCGTTCTCCTATGACTATTATGACAAGGACAACGACGCGACCGACGACGTCAGCGGTCACGGCACGCACGTCTCCGGCATCGCAGCCGGCTGCGTCCTGTCTGATGACGGCGGCTATGAATTTGCTGGTTCTGCGCCCGGCGCACAGATCCTTGCACTGAAGGTCTTCTCCTCCGACCCGGCGGAGAGAGGCACCTCCAGCGACGTTTATCTCGCAGCCCTTGAAGACGCCTACACATTGGGTGCGGACGTCATCAATATGTCCCTCGGCGCACAGAACGGCTTCGTCTATGACGGCATCGAGGAAGAAGTCCTGAACGGCATCTTCACCACGCTGGACGAAGCGGGCGTCATCTGCTGCATCGCAGCGGGCAACGAAGGCTCCATGGCAGACGGCGAGAGCATCACCGGCGTTCCTGCCGGCTATGTCACGTCCGACTATGCGGACTACGGCGTTGTCGGTTCCCCGTCCACCTATGACGGCAACCTGTCTGTCGCCTCCGTTGACAACGCGAAGTACGCCTCTCCGGCGATTGAAGTTGACGGCGCACAGATCGGCTACAGCGATACGGTCAACGCTTATAATGCGCTGGCTGGTAAGACGTATGACTTTGTTCTGGTTCGCGGCAACGGCGAAGAAGCCGACTATGAAGGCATCGATGTCACCGGCAAGGTCGCAGTCATCAAGCGCGGCAGCATTTCCTTCGTTGACAAGGTCAACAACGCAGACGCTGCCGGCGCAGCTGCTGCAATCGTTTACAACAACGAATCCGGCATCATCAACATGGCACTGGACGGCACGAAGCTTCCCGCTGTTTCCGTTTCCGGCGAGGACGCAGCCAAGCTGCTCAACGCAAAGGAAAAGAAGGTCACATTCCTCGCGGAGATGGCCTCTGTTGACAACCCCACCGGCTGGCAGTCTTCGTCCTTCAGCTCCTGGGGCCCCACCCCGTCCCTGACGCTCAAGCCGCAGATCTCCGGCGTCGGCGGCAGCGTTCTGTCTGCACAGAGCAACACGACGGACGGTTATCAGGTCATGTCCGGTACCTCCATGGCGACGCCGGATGTCGCGGGTGTTACTGCGACCATCCTGAGTTATCTGAAGAGCGAATCGAAGTACAAGGATCTGAGCAAGAAGGAACTGGCTGACATGGCAGAGGCTCTGTTGGCGTCCTCCGCGCAGACGGTTATTCCCAACAACTACACCTTCAGTCCGAGAAAGCAGGGCGCTGGTCTGGTCGATGCTTTCCATGCCGAGCAGCTTGTTCTCGGTGGTGCAAAAGCGTATATCACCAACCCGATCGCCAACATCGGCGACAACCCCTCCAAGGACGGCCACTTCCAGATCCGCTACACCGTCAAGGATCTGAGAAACGAGCTCCCGGGCTGGGATCTCGAAGAGGACGGCAAGAAATTCAACATTTCGTGGAAGTTCTGCTTCGATAAGCCCGCAGCAGATGAGGAAGGCAACTACTACAACGCACTGACGACGCTCGGTCTGACAGAGGACGCGGTCACTGTTACCACTAACTATGAAGACGACGTTCTCGTCATCGGTCCCGGCCAGACGGCAGAAGTCGTGATCGACGTACAGCTGACGGATGATTTCATGGCCGATATCGACGCCATCTATCCGAACGGCGCGTACATCGAGGGCTACATCAACTTCACGAGTCCCGCTGCAACCTATGACCCGACCGCCTGCTTCCATGGCACGTTCATGGGCTTCTATGGCGACTGGGCACAGGCTCCCGTCATGGAACAGCTTGACTGGATCGACGTTATGACCGACAACACTGACGTCACCTGCAACACCTGGCCGAACCTGGCCTATCTGGTTGCGATCAGAGGCAACTCCATCACCAGCAGTTCTCTGGCTGGCACGAACCCGTTCGACTCGGAGCTGGATCTCCCGTTCGATGCGGACAGAATCGCTGTTTCCAGCCCGGATGCCGCATATGCGCTCGAGCGGACGCTGTTCATGCAGCCGATGACGCTCCGCAATGCCCGTCACCTGATCATGGTTGTCTCCAACCGTGAAACCGGCGAGGTCTACTATGCGAACGACACCGAATATCTGCCGAAGGCCATCTATGACACGGATAACGGCTGGATAGCCACCGGCTCGTTCCTGTGGGACGGCACCGATCTGGACGGCAACGCAGTTCCGAACGACACCAAGGTCGATGTCAACTACTATGCCAACATTGCCTACGGCGCAGACGAACTCGGCGCGCTGACCAACGGCCGCACGGATTACAGCACGCTTAAGACGAAGGGCCAGAAGTATCTGGAGTGGAACTATGTCTGCACGGTTGACTCCGAGGCTCCGAAGGCACTCACGGCAAGCTATGACCCAGATACCAAGGAACTGACTGTTAAGGTCAAGGACAACCAGTATCTGGCCAGTGTCGAACTTGACACCTATCCCGATCTCACTGCGAGAGACGGCAAGATCTTTGCAGAGGAAGCTGCCGGCACTGCGTCCACAGTTACGCTGGATGCTTCGAGCGTCACGAACGGCATTGCAGTTCTCTATCTGTTCGATTATGCGACCAACTACACCGCATACGTTGTTGATCTGGACGCTGCTTCCGACGGCGAACTCACCAACTGCACCGTGACGCTGCAGTCCTACAATGCAGATAAGGGTCTTGTTAAGGAAGCCTACACCGATGACTTCGCTGCCAAGGACGTCGTTGAGGTCTGGTCCGGCGAAGAAGTGACCGCACAGGCGCAGCCTGCCGAGGGCGAGGAGTTCTACGCATGGATGCAGAACGGCAAGATCGTCTCCACGGATGCGGACTACACCTTCACGGCTGTTTCCGACGTGACGCTGACGGCAGTCTTTGATCCGATCTATACCGTTTCCTTCGATTCCGACGGCGGCACGCCGGTCGAATCGCAGCTGGTTATCCGCGGCGAGACAGCATCCAACCCCGGCGCACCTGTGCGCACCGGCCTGTACACCTTCGTCGGCTGGTATCTGGATGACACGCTCTATGATTTCAGCAGCCCTGTCATGTCCGACCTGACGCTGGTTGCAAAGTGGAAGCTGACCTCCGAGCCGAGCGATTCGATCATCCCGGCAGTGATTCCTGCTACGAAGACGCCGACGACCAGCAAGTTCCCGTTCACGGATGTGTCCAAGAGCGACTGGTTCTATGACGCAGTCAAGGGTGCTTGGGAGAACGGCCTCATCAACGGTGTGACCGCTACGACCTATCAGCCGAAGGGCACGCTGACTGTTGCCGAAGCGATCAAGCTGGCCTCCGCACTGCACCAGATGATCAAGGACGGCAAGGTCACGCTGACCAATGGCCGCGGCTACTGGTACGAAACCTACGTCAACTACGGTGTCCGTGAGGGCATCTTCGACGAAAGCTACCAGAAGCTTAGCTACGAGCAGATGACCAAACCTGTCTCCCGCAGCGAGTTTGTCCACATCTTCTTCAAGGCGATGGACAGCTACAAGACCATCAACTCCGTCGCGGACAACAGCATCCCCGACGTGAAGACCACGGACACCTACGGCGATGAGATCTACACGTTCTACCGTGCAGGTATCCTCACCGGCTCCGACGCGGCTGGCACCTTCCATCCGACCAGCACGATCGTCCGCAGCGAAGTCGCGGCGATCCTCGTCCGGATGTATGATGCCTCCGTCCGTGTGAACATTACGCTGAAGTAATCTCCCAACACAAAGGGCGCTTCCCACCCGGGAAGCGCCCTTTCCGTGTCATCACAAGGATCAATCAATGCAGATATGCTGTATTATGTGCAGATGAAGTGGACGGGCTCCGGTTATGTGTATTCGATTTGTAGAAAAGATACGCCGGCGTCTGATGCAGTCTGCGTGTATACGACGAATAACGGATTTATCGGTGACTTTTTTATTCTGCAGGATCGGATTTATTTTGCAACAAGTGTTGATAAAGACCGAATGATCTCGACAGTCGATCTGAATGGCGAGAATGCTTATGCGATCACGGCCTGCAGCCGCGACTGCATAGGCTGCTATTACAGCAACGGTTGGATCTATTCCTATTCAGCAAAGGACGACCGTCTGGCACGGTTCCGAACAGATGGTTCTCAGTATGAATGGGTCGGTGAAGCGGAGATTAAATCGGGCTGGTACTACATATCGAACGGAAACGTGGTCTATTCTGTGTCAAACGATGGAACGACAACAATCAAGTGCTTCAATACGGAGAAAAAGACGACGGACACGCTGAAAACGTTCGATACAACTTCGGCTTGGATCAATGGCTTATATGGAAACCATTTGCTGTATGAGGTGTACGACGCGAAAAAAGAGGGAGATGTCGTAACGGGTGGGACGATGCGGTTTTATCTGTATAACCTGAACAGCGGAACAGATTATACGCTCGGAAATGATAAGATAGAAGGAACGGTTTGGAATGACCAGATTTTCTTATGCGACAAGGCTGGAAACGCAGAACTCAGGAGTCTGCAGGATCCGATGATCGTTACTAAGGAGTTTAAGCTGCCCAATGCACTGTTGGGAAACATTAGCACCTCGGCGCGCCTTGTGCTTGCGGTTGGAAAAAATTTGGCGTTTGCAACAGACGGCGAAGGCAGTCAGGTAAAGATCATCCTTATGAACAGTGAATGGAAAGAGTTAACGAGTTTTACAGTGAATTAGGCGGAACGCGGGAACCGGAAATTCGGTTTGTGCATACGCCTCTGTAAATGAAAGCAGCTTGTCCCCAAATAATATTGCCAACCCCCAAGGGTGCCGGTATGCAAATATCGGTGCCCTTTTCCCATATAGTGTAGAGTGACCGCGCGAAAAGACACGCAGTCTTCTGGAAGAGCGGTCGTGTTTTGCGGCAGGCCTGACGATATGGCGTCAGGCCTGCCCGTGTGTGCTGCCTTGCAAAAATGCACTGGAGTGGGGGCGCGGGGATGCGGTGTGCCGGTCGGGTTTATGCCTGAAGATGGAGCGCGGGGTTCATATAATAGACGTTTTTCTCGTCAAGACGCTGGCGCAGCAGTTCAACTGCTTCTCCAAAACGCTGGAAATGGACGATCTCGCGTTCCCGCAGGAAGCGGATGGCGTCGTTCACATCCGGGTCGTCGGAAATGCGGAGGATATTGTCATACGTCACGCGCGCCTTCTGCTCAGCGGCAAGGTCTTCTGTGAGGTCGGCGATGGGGTCGCCGGTGACGGCCATGGTCGCTGCGCTCCACGGTGTGCCGGAGGCAGCCTGCGGGTAGACACCGGCGGTGTGGTCAACAAAATAATTTGCGAAGCCCGCTGATTCGATCTGTTCCTGCGTGAGCGTCCGCGTCAGCTGATGCACGATCGTGCCGACCATTTCCAGATGGCCTAATTCCTCGGTGCCGATGTCGGTCAACAGACCCTTGAGTTCGGGATACGGCATGGAATAGCGCTGGCTCAGATAGCGTAGAGATGCGCCAAGTTCCCCATCTGGGCCACCGTATTGGGAAATTATTACAGATGCCAGCTGGGGATTCGGGTTTGTGATGCGGACAGGATATTGCAGCTTTTTTTCATATACAAACATCGTTTATTCCTCCGTTTCCGCGTCCCAGGGCCATGGATCGTCCAGCCAGGTGTAACAGCCGCCTGCGGCAGCC
>ULXX01036255.1_pt1 | contig 17716 bp, 20 predicted proteins | sample 1961621 | NCBI WGS metagenome assembly ULXX01 (sample SAMEA4835848, study PRJEB28245) | human gut metagenome | biome: gut microbiome; material: fecal sample | place: Denmark | collected 2008
CTTCGGGTTTTTCAGGACAATATTCATGAGATTTCCTTTCCGCGCAGATGACAGGCTGCGCATAGATGGGAGCAGAATTTATACAAGGCTGGCGGACAGGCGAGAGAGGTACGTCCTTCCTGCCCGCCAGCCCTGCTGTAAACAGGTGCTAAGCTGCCGCCGGGATGAGAGAACCAACTCTCATCTCAGCCTTCGATTTTGAGCTGATTCTCCTTTGCAACTTCTTCGGGGTTGTAAGTGATCAGGGAGACGATGATCATCACAATGACGGAAACGGCCGCCGAGAGAACATCGCCTGCAAGGCCGAAAACCGTGAAGCCAAACAGACCGGCAACAGCGGTAATGCCGCCGCAGATCGCACCGGCCCAAGCGCCCTTGCGGTTGGCTTTCTTCCAGAGCAGGCCAAGCACAACAGGAGCGAAAACGCCGGAAATGAAAATGTTGTAACAGGACATAAGCATATTCAGAATGCTTGGGAAGAGCAGCGCAAGCGCAACGGCAATAACGCCAATTACCAGCGTGGACAGCCTCGTGATGCGAAGCTTCTTCGCTTCGCTGTCCTTGGAGGCGTTTTTGACCAGACGGGGATAGAAGTCGTTGATGACGTGAGAAGAAGAGGCCGTCAGCAGGGAGTCGGCCGTGGACATGATGGCGGCGAGAATTGCGGAGATCACGATGCCGCCCAGAACGGGTGGCATATATTCAAGAACCATTTTCGGAATCAGGATCCTGGGATTTTCAAGACCGGTGTAGAGCGATCTGCCGCAAATGGCGAGAACAGCTGGTGCGATGCCGAAGATAAGCATGAGGATACCGGCGAGAACAGTCCCTTTAACGGCAGTCTTGTGATCTTTGGCAGCAAACAGGCGCTGGAAGAAATCCTGACCAATCAGGCAGTAAAGGAAAGTTGGCAGGAACAGGAAGAAAACGTACGACGGAGAAGAGGAGAGGCTGAGGTAGTTTTCCGGGAGTTGCTGCGTGGCAAGATTGGCAACAACAACATTCCAGCCGCCAATTCTGTTCAGAACGTAGATCATGGCAACAACGCAGCCACCGCCGGCAAGGATCAGCTGAATAAAGTCGGTGATCGTAACGGCCCAAAGCCCACCGAAATAAGTGTAGGCGATGAATATCGCGGATGCCAAAAGCGCAGCAAGCGCCTCGTCGCCAATGCCCAGCGCACTGAACAGACTGCCGGCAGCATTGACCTGCGTAGAAAGAATGCCGACCAGCGCAATGAAGGAAAGGAGAGAACCGTAAAGCCGGAGACCAGGACTGCTGTAGCGAAGTTCCATGATCTCGGTCAGCGTGTAGAGAGTCATGCCCTTCATCTTACGGAAAACAAGAAGAATGCCGAATAAGCCAAGACCGGCGCCGATGGTTGTCCAAAGTGCCGAGAAGCCAGCGCTGTACGCTTCTGCGCTGACGCCAATGACGCAGGCTCCGCCAAACTGGGTCGCCGCAAGGGTGAAAGCCAGCAGAACAACGCCAAGACGACGCCCGGCTAGCAGGAAGTCCTCCACGCCCTCATTCTTTCTGCCGGCGTAGATGCCGATCCCAAGCATGATCAGCATATAGATTGCCAGAATGATAATAACGGTAGTCATATCTTTTTCCTTTCTGATGGTACGTCTCTGTGGTACGGTGTTATTTATGTCATGTCTTTAATCGCCACCCCTCCTTCCACGACAGAACACACTTTTTACAAAGCAATTCCTGTGCCAATCGGGTAGGGGAAAGGAAGAAGCGGTTCTGGCCGGGGAAGAGAAGCGTTTTTGGCATGGAACGCAGGCGTCAGCTTCATGATAACGTGGTATGGATATGCAATCAAACTTTGCAGCGCAAAAAAGCGTTGCATATATTTGTGGGTATGTTATAATAATAGCACAAGAAACTGAGGACAATGTGAAAGAATATGGCTATTTTTGATGCATCTCTTCTGTTGAATGAAAAGAGGGAAATCATTAGCGTGCTGGAGGATTCTACGGGTATGTTTGATGGCAGTATTCTCGGCCAGCCTGCCTCTGAGGTGTTCGATTTCTCAGAGGAAGAAGAAATCTTCACCTATCGCGCCGCAATTTACGAGTATCAAACGGTGGCAATGCCGGGCGAAGGCTCCGTTTTGCTTGCAGCTGCGTTTGAGCATACGGCGGCCTACTATCAAAAGGTACTCGACTGCGTGGACGAAAGCGTCGTCTGTCTGGATCGAAAAGGAAACTTTGTCTATGTTAACAGAACGGGTGAGCGGGTGAATGGATATCTAAGCGAAGACGTTGCCGGAAAACACCTTTGCGCGGTGTGCGATATAGCCGAGGATGAAAGTACAGCGCTCAAGGTGCTGCGAACAAAGCACGCCTACCGCAATCTATATCATCGGTATGCAACAATATACGGAAAGGAACTGTCCATCCTTCACAGTGAATTTCCAATTTCCGTCCGCGAGAACGAGCCGCTCGGCGTAGCATCCTTTGAAAACAATTTTGAGATGCTGCAAAGAAAAAAGACCTGGCTGAACCAGGTCATTTCCACAATGGAAAAGCAGTCTCCCGCAGATATTTCACGAAAGACGGTGCAGAGCTATACATTTGATGATATTATCGGTGAAACCCCCAAGATCCGGGATACGATAGAACTGGCAAAGCGGATCGCTCCGCTCAATTCCTCCGTGCTGGTCACCGGAGAGACCGGAACGGGAAAGGAAATGTTTGCACAGAGCATCCATGCCGCCAGTTACCGGAGTAAAGGGAAATTCGTTGCGATCAACTGTGCGGCAATACCGGATACGCTGATAGAAAGTCTACTTTTTGGAACGGAACGCGGCTCGTTTACCGGCAGCGTTGATAAGGCGGGACTGTTTGAGGAGGCGGATAATGGAACGCTTTTTCTGGATGAAATCAATTCGATGAGCCTCAATATGCAGTCCAAGCTGCTCCGTGTACTGGAGACGTCCACACTCCGCAGAGTGGGCGGTCATAAGGATATCCGCGTCAACGTCAGGACAATCGCGGCGTGCAACGCGGATGTCTTTGAATTGATCAAAAAAGGAGTGTTCCGCAGGGATCTCTATTACCGCATCGCTGCAATCAGCATTGATATCCCGCCGCTTCATCAGAGAAGCGAAGATATCCCGCTTTACATCGATTTCTTTTTCAAGCATCATCAAGAGGGAAGAATATTCTCCCTTGATCATATTTCTCCAACGGTGCTGTCAATCCTTATGGAGTACGAATGGCCGGGGAATGTCCGAGAGCTGTTCCACGTTTTGGAATATGCCGTCAACGTAGCCACGACCAACACGCTGGATAATTCCTGCCTGCCCCGCTATATTCTGGAGCAGAGAAGCGGTGCAGAGGACAGCACGCTGACGCCCTGCACGGGGAAATGGGATGACCGCACGCTGCAGGAAAGCATCGGCGAATATGAGAGCCACATTATCGAAATGGCGCTGAAGCATTATGGGGGTAATGTCAGCCAGACAGCGAAGGCGCTCGGGCTGCAGCGGCAGGGGCTGCAATACCGGATGCGCAAATACGGTATATGGAACTGAACGCGGTCACCCGGTCCGCGCAGAGAGGACGGCTGCTGCTTCAATTTCTGCCGGGCCGGGTGACGGAACCCTCATAGTTGACGGGGTGCGAAACTGGCTATTGCGGCCGTTGCGGTCCGCGCAAATCAAGATCGTACCGGCTTCTGCCGTTTTTGATCCATCGCAAAGGACTTCATTCCCAACGGAAGAAGCGAACAGCAAGGATCGTGCAGAGTGCGGCAACTCCAAGCATGACTCCAATCGGCAGCAGGACGCTCCCTGTGCTGATGCCCAAGAATGTATTCTTCATCATTGTAAGTCCCTGTGTCAGCGGGAAAATACTGACGATCTTCTGCATCGCCTTTGGCATGACCTCGATCGGCAGCGTTGTGCCGGAAAAGACCAGCATGGGGAAATAGAGGATCGAAGCAATGACGCTGGCCTGCTTGGCGTCCTTTGCCACGCCGCCCACCAGCATACCGATGGACAGGGTCGAGAGCATGGTAAGTACCCAGCTTCCAAGGAAAGCGAGAAGTGAACCATGGAGCCGCACGCCCCACAAAAGCGCCGCAACAGACAGCGTCAGAAGGGATACCGCACAGTAGACGATATACATGGACAGCTCAACACCACGAAGCTGCTTTGCCGCCTGTGTGAGCCGGTATTTGCGGATATACTCGGCCGGCGTCAGGCCAAGCACGTTACGGAACAATCGGAAGGCATACCAAGGCGAAAACAGCGATGCGCGCAAGATCGGACAGGCTGATCTTCTCTGTTTTGTGCTTTTCAATGTAATCCTGCATTCGCTGGACGGCCAATACCTGTTCCGTCATTCTTCTCAACTCCTTACAGAGACATTATACTGTGTTGGGAGAATTATCTCTCGACTTTCCTTGCTGCTTTCTTATTCCGGCAGTATTGTGCCGGCAGCGGCGCGCTTTGCTGCACAGAGCGCATTCTATCGTTCATTTGCGCTCCTTGCGGATCTGTTTTGGCGCAAAGTCTTTCATCTCCGGAATTGCTCCGCCTGCCACGGCCCAGAGATACAGGCTTGCCACGCTCCCGTAGGGATGGAAGCGCCTGCGATATTTCTCGAATCGCTCGCGGTCTATTTCCCGGTGATGATAGACCATGCGCAGGCCGCGCCGGATGGCAAGGTCGTCGTAGCTGAAAATGTCCGGACGCTGCAGGCAGAACAGCAGGATCATCTCTGCCGTCCAGACGCCGATGCCTTTTAATGCACTCAATTCCCGAATCGCATCTTTGTCGCTCATGCGCGCCACCGCGTCCAAATCAAACGCGCCGGCACACACTTTTTCGGAAAAATCGGTAATATACTCCGCCTTGCGAAAGGTCATACCCAGCGATTGTAGCTTGGGAACACCTGCCGCCAGGACAGTTTCGGCGTTGACTGCTCCCAGCGCATCCTGACACCGACACCAGATGGTCGCCTGCGCCCTGGTCGAGACCTGCTGCCCGATGATGTGGTGAACGACGGATGAGAACAAGTCCATATCCACCGCACGGTCGATATGCCCGATGCGGTCGATGACCTCGCAAAGCCGCTTGTCCTTCTGCCGCAGATAAGAAAGCTCGGTTTCTCCGTATGCAAAATACATGATAAGCGCCTCCAGACCCCTGTTGTTACCTGAATTATACCATTCATTCCCGAGAGATGCTTTGCAAAATTGGAAATTCAATTCCGTATCGCTGCGATGAACTGCTTGGAGAATTGCGGCTGCGGCGATGGCAAAAGTCAGGACGAAATGAGAAGCTTTGCACAATGAATCCACAAAGCACACGGAAAGAATGGGGCGAAATGCACAAAAATAGTTGACAATGAAGAAAAGAGAATGTATAATAAACCTACCTTGTACCACTACGAGGGAAAATCGTGTTACTACGATAAGGTAGAACACCTCGAAGCCCTACCCCGGCCTTATCGGCCGGGGTATCTTCGTATTTTAAGAAAGGAGTCCTCTCAGATGTCAGACTTTCATTATGCGCTTGGATTAGATATTGGCATTGGTTCTGTCGGCTGGGCAGTCCTCCGAAACCGGCCGGATGGGGAGCCTGACCGCATTCAGGATTTGGGCGTACGCATTTTTGACAAGGCGGAGCAGCCCAAAACGGGGGCCAGCCTTGCGGCGCCCCGGCGCGAGGCGAGAAGCGCGCGCCGTCGTCTGCGCCGGCATCGCCACCGCCTGGAACGCATCCGCTACCTGATGGAGCAGCACGGCATCATGCCGATTTCGGACATACAGGCGATGTATGCGGCCGGTGGATTTGAAAAATCTCCTTACCAACTCCGGGCCGAGGCGCTTGACCGTCCGCTTTCCAGAGAAGAGCTGGTCCGCGTGCTGATCCACCTTGCCCAAAGGCGGGGATACAGATCCAACAGCACGGCGGAAGCGGCGAAGAACGAAAAAGAAACGGGAAAGGTGAAGTCCGCCATAGAGGAAAACCGGGCCTGCATGGAGCAGCACGGATACCGTACTGTGGGAGAGATGATGTTCCGGGATGAACGATTCTGGCAGAATAATCCGGACGGCACGCGCTGCCACCAGACGCGCAACAAGGCGGAGGACTACCGCTTTACCGTGGAGCGCACTGCTATTGTGGACGAAGCAAAGCAGATATTCACCGCCCAGAGACGATTTGGAGCGGACTGGATGGACGATGGCCTTGAGGCGGCCTACCTTGCTGTTTTAGAAAGCCAGCGCAGCTTTGACGAAGGACCGGGCGGAGACAGTCCGTTCCATGGCGGGATTGGGGAAAGGGTCGGCTTCTGCACCTTCGAGCCGGATGAACAGAGGGCGGCGAAGGCGACTTATACCTTCGAGTATTTTAAGCTTTTACAGGATTTGAATCATATGCGCCTGGCGGGGAACGGAACGGCGCCGCAGCCGTTAAATGCCCAGCAGCGCGAAATACTGAAGGCTGCGGCGCTGCAATCAGCGTCCTTGAGCTATGGACAGATCCGGAAAAAGCTGGCGCTTGACGAAAATGTGTTTTTCCATCATCTCTATTACGGCGACAAGCCGAAGGAGGAGGCGGAAAAACGCAAGTGGCCGCAGATGCAGTCCTATCATAAAATGCGAACGGCGCTGGACAAAGTGGGAAAAGGGACGATCAACACGTTAACGGAAACCCAGCTCAACGCGATAGCCACCATTCTCACGCAGTATAAGAGCGACGCGCGGCGCATAGAGGCGCTGCGGGAAGCGGGCATTCCGGCGCAGTTTGACGATGCGCTGCTGCCGCTGTCCTTTAGCAAATATGGGAATTTGTCGGTCACGGCGATGCAAAAGCTCATTCCTTTGCTGGAGCAGGGAATGCGCTATGACGAGGCGTGTACTCAAATTTACGGCGATCATCGCGGGCTGCATCCGGAGCAGCGGAAGAACAGGCTTTCTCTGCGGGATATGCGGGAGATCACAAATCCGGTGGTTCGCCGTGCAGTGTCGCAGACCATTAAGGTCGTCAACGCAGTAGTGCGGACCTACGGCCCGCCGGATGTGGTGCGTATCGAACTGGCGCGGGAGATGAGCCAGAATTTTGAGAAGCGGCGAAAAACTGAGAAACGGCAGGATGAAAACCGCACAGCAAACGAGAAGGCAAAGGAGCAGATTGCGGAATATAAGGGAGACCGCGCGACCGGGCTGGACATTGTGAAATTCAAGCTATACCGCGAGCAGGACGGCGTGTGCCTGTATTCCGGACGAAACCTTGACCTTTCCCGCCTGTTTGAACCGGGCTATGTGGACGTGGACCACATCATCCCCTATAGCCGCTGCTTTGACGACAGCTATCAAAATAAGGTTCTGGTGCTGGCAAGCGAGAACCGCCAGAAGGGAAACCGCCTGCCCTACGAGTATTTCGGACAGGACGAAGCGCGCTGGCACGGCTACGAGGTGCGGGTCGAGAATCTGATCCGCAATTACCGCAAGCGGCAGAAGCTGCTGAAGAAGCGGCTGACCGAGGAGGAAAGCGCCGGATTTATTGACCGCAACCTTAAGGACACCCAGTACATCACCAGAAGCATTTACAATCTGCTTCGTGATAACCTTGCCTTTGCAGAGTCGGACTATCGCAAAAAGCCGGTGCAGACGGTCAACGGCGCGGTCACATCGATGCTCCGCGGCCGCTGGGGCGTGCAGAAGATCCGTGAGGACGGCGACCTGCACCACTGCATGGATGCTGCGGTGATCGCTGCGGCCTCGCCCGGACTGGTGCAGCGCCTGACAGAATACAGCAAGCGGCGGGAAGCGTTTGAAGAAGTATCGAGGGGATATGTTGACCCAGCCACGGGAGAGCTGGTAGAGCTGCCCGAGCAGCTGCGCCGCGACCCGTTCCCAAAGCCGTGGGAGCGGTTCCGACAGGAATTGGAGGCGCGGCTTGACCCGATCGATCCGCAGCATCAGATCGACCTGCTCAAGCTGGCCACCTATGAGAGCGACGAGGAGATCAGGCCCGTTTTCGTTTCCAGAATGCCCAACCACAAGGTAACGGGCGCGGCCCACGCGGAGACCATCCGCAGCAGCAAGGGCGGCGATGGCTTCACTGTGACGAAAACGCCTCTGGCGAATCTGAAGCTCAACAAATTCGGTGAGATCGAGGGGTATTATAATCCGGCAAGTGATACGCTGCTGTACAATGCGCTGCTGGCGCGGCTGAAAGATTTCGGCGGCGATGGCGCGAAGGCCTTTGCCCAGCCGTTTTATAAGCCCAAGAAAGATGGCACACCGGGTCCGCGAGTGGACAAGGTAAAAATCTGCGAAAAAGCCACGATCGGACTGCCTGTTCGAAACGGCATCGCGGCAAACGGCAGCATGATCCGCATTGATGTGTTCTATGTAGAGGACGACGGTTACTATTTTGTTCCCATCTATGTGGCGGATACGAAGAAGGCGGAGCTGCCCAATAAAGCGGTGGTCGCCTATAAAGCCTATTCGGACTGGAAGGAGATGATCGATGAAAACTTCCTCTTTTCTCTCTACCCGGGCGACCTTGTGCGCATTCAAAGCCGCAAGGGAATCAAGCTGAACATCGCCAAGGGCGGCACGGGGGAAAAAGAGATCGTCCGGCAGGATGGGCTGTATTATTATCAGGGAGCTAATATAGCGACTGGGGCGATCGCGTTGGCAACCCACGATCGACGTTACTTGCAATCTGGTCTCGGTCTCAAGACCCTGCAATCCATCGAAAAATATCAGGTGGATGTGCTGGGCAATTATTACAAGGTTGATCTCCCCGAAAAGCGGATGAAATTTTCCAAGGAGGGCTGAGATGGAATATCGGAATATCTTTTTGGCGAACCCCGCGCGGCTCAGTGTGCAGCGAGAACAGCTGGTCATCGAACAGGCGGAAAAGATCACGGTTCCGCTGGAGGATATTTCGTCTGTTCTCATCGAATCACCGCAGGTGACACTGACGGCCTGCGCAGCTGCGGCAATGGCAGCCTACGGCATTACGGTGCTCCTTTGCGATGAAAAGCATTTGCCGAACAGCCAGATCCTGCCGATAAACCAATACTGCCGCCAGCGCAAGCTGCTGATGGCGCAGTATGAAATGGGCAAGCCCTTGCAGAAGCAGCTTTGGCAGCGGATCGTAGTGCAAAAGATATGGAACCAATCCGAGTGCCTGCGGCTGGCCGGCAGACCGGGGTGGGAGGAGCTGCGGCAGATGTCGGGAGAGGTCCTGTCCAATGACGGCGACAACCGGGAGGCAGTCGCTGCGGCGCTGTACTTTCCGCGCCTGTTCGGCGAGGGGTTCTCGCGGGGGTCAGATGATCCGCGCAACGCCGCGCTGAACTATGGCTATGCGATCCTTCGCGGGGGAATCGCGCGAAATCTTGTAGTCCACGGCCTGGAGCCGTGTATTGGCATTCACCATCGAAGCGAATTGAACAATTTCAATTTGGCTGACGATTTGATCGAGCCGTTCCGGCCCATTGTCGATCTCCATGTGGCGCAGAATTTTACGGAAGACAGCGATGTGCTGACGCCGCGGCAGAAGGCCGGCCTGTTTAACTTGACAAATTGCCTTGTAAAGCAGGCCGGCAGGCGATACCGGGTCATGCTGGCGATCGACCGGACGTGCATGGCAATGGTCAACAGCATCGCAGAGCAGTGCCTGATGATAGAACTGCCGGAGCTGATTCCGCTGGAGCTGCATCGGTATGAGTAGGCTTATGAGAATATTGGTGATGTTTGATCTGCCGGTCAAGACCAAGGCGGAACGACGCAGCGCAGCGCAATTTCGGAATTTTCTGGTAAGCGATGGATATCACATGGTGCAGTATTCTGTTTATGCGCGCGTTTGCAATGGCAGGGATTCCGTAGAAACGCACAGAAAGAGGATCCTGACGGCGCTGCCGTCGAAAGGATCGGTAAGAATGCTGGTGATTACAGAAAAGCAATACGGCGCGATCGAATTGCTTGTGGGAAAGCCGACGCCTTACGATAAGCCGCAGCAGTTTGAGCAGCTGATGATTTTTTGAGAAAAATACGGAACGATTTCTTTGTGAAATCGTTCCGTATTTTTGCCGTTTTATTCAGATTTCCCACGGAATGAACGAATAAAACGACGAGATTTGCGTTCCCGATTTTCGCCTATTATACCACTACGAGAGAAAATTGGGAACTACGACGTGTCCATCGTAAGCGTGATTTCGTCGTACATTATACCACTACGAGAGAAAATTGGGAACTACGACCGAAGAAGCTGGAAATGCTGGACGAACACAATTATACCACTACGAGAGAAAATTGGGAACTACGACGAATCGGACGTGTTTAGTTTTCTGCGGGTTATTATACCACTACGAGAGAAAATTGGGAACTACGACATACCGGCAATCGAACGGACGGCGCAGCCGATTATACCACTACGAGAGAAAATTGGGAACTACGACGAAACGGCGGCGAAGGCGGCGAAGCTGGGTATTATACCACTACGAGAGAAAATTGGGAACTACGACCGAAAGAGAGCTATCGGCAAGAAATCAATCATTATACCACTACGAGAGAAAATTGGGAACTACGACAGGTACGGCTGTCGATGATGAAGTATTCGGATTATACCACTACGAGAGAAAATTGGGAACTACGACGATCCTTTACTCCCTCAATCGGTTCAAATAATTATACCACTACGAGAGAAAATTGGGAACTACGACTCTTTGTGTGGAGGCCATCACCAGCCCTATAATTATACCACTACGAGAGAAAATTGGGAACTACGACCTGGCAGCGGTGGCCGCGATTGGACACCGTATTATACCACTACGAGAGAAAATTGGGAACTACGACGCCGTGAATCAGGCTGATTCTCTTATGCATATTATACCACTACGAGAGAAAATTGGGAACTACGACGACGGCCGCAAAGTCGAAAAAAATCAATATATTATACCACTACGAGAGAAAATTGGGAACTACGACCTATAAAACTGACGTAGTTTTGACTCCTTTATTATACCACTACGAGAGAAAATTGGGAACTACGACTGAGAGCCGGAGCGGCTTCGCCATCATCATATTATACCACTACGAGAGAAAATTGGGAACTACGACCTTATTTCCGATCTGCTGGATATTCTCTATATTATACCACTACGAGAGAAAATTGGGAACTACGACGCGCCTTTGTAAGCATTGCGGTTATCTCGCTGCTTTCTCCGTTTGGCCGTCTGCTGTGTTCAGTTCGAGATTCATCAGGTCAAAATTAATATATTCTCCATTGATTTTGAAAAAATGGGGAAACGTACACAGCTTGCGAAAGCCGTATTTCTCATACAGATGGATGGCGCGGGCATTGCTGCTGCGCACTTCAAGATTCAACTGCTCGAAGCCGTTCTCCCTGGAAAAGGCAAGGATCGCATCCATCAGGGCAGGTGCCGCGCCGCAGCCCACCATGCTTTTTTCAGGCTGATACCGAACACCCCGCGATGGCTCATGCGATTGCTCCTGCGGTTCAGACTTGCCGTGCCGATGATCTCGCCACCCACCTTGGCAAAATACTGCGCATTGTCAGCCGATCCGTACTGCGAGTGCAGATAGTCTTGCTCAGCTTCAAGGCTGAGCGGTACACCTTCTGCGCCAAAGCTGAGGTTGTCAGTTTCTCCGCCGATGATTTTCAGATAATCCAGCAGCGCGGCGGCTTCCTCTGGCCGTGCGCGTTCAATGACAAACAAACGGTTATTCAATTTCAAGGCTTCCTTTCTTCGGGATATTCCCGCGCATTATTTACGAAGTCCGGCGGCCTGCATAATGGCCTCAACCGGTTCTACCGGATCGCTGCCCCAAGTGATCTCCACTTCTCCGCAACCGGCGCTGTCCAGCAGCTCCCGCGCTTCGTCGGTCAGAAGTTTCCGATAGGCTTCGTCCACCAGTTCCAGCTTTTTCAGGCAGTCGGCCAGATCGTTGTTTTTTGCAGCCAGCCATGTGGAGGCGGCATCGCTGATCTCATCCGTGCCAAGCCCCGTGTTCACGCCCCAGTCCAGCAGCTTGGCCGCCTCCTGTACGGCTAGCAGCGAAGAACCTGCGGTTCCGATGGTCACATTCCGGCCGATCTCATCCAGAATGGGAAGCGTCAGCACCGGCGGCACATCTGCCGGGGCATCGGCTGCGTCAGAGGTGGAGCAGGTCACGCCGTCCTCAGAGATCGTGACATACAGCTTTTCCTGCGTCACATCGTAGAGGAAGGTGCCTTCTCCCAGCAGCATATCGTCAGCATCATGCGCACTAACGGTAAAGAGGACGGCGCTGTTTTCTTCCTTGGAAAGCTGCACAATATCATCTCCGGTGAAAATCCATTCACCGGCCTTCAACAGCGAACCATCCGCATTTTCACATACCTTTGTAAAGCTGCTGCCATGCAGGGCGACAGAGTTGGCGTCATCGCGTTCCAGCTTGATATACACGCCATATCCATCGGATTCGGCGGGCGTGTCTACTTCCGAGGGGGTGTTATTGGGGGCTTCCGACAGTTTGGTGCATCCCGTCATAAAAACGGCGGTCAGTAATACTGCTGCGGTCAGCAGCGTTGAGATTGTTTCCTTGTAGTTTTTCATAGTTCCTCCTATCAGTTCATTGTTTAGAAAAAGACTGCCGGTAGACAGGCAGTACCTGCTTCCAGAATATCAGCCCATTGACAAGGAGCAATGCACCGAAAAGGCACCTTGCCGCCCACTCTGGGCAAAGAAGGGCGATGCCGTTCATATCCCCGCCGCCGAAAAAGCTGCACAGGACGCTTAGGTACAGCGGGTCGAGCAGCAGAAAAGCGATCGTTATGTAGTAAAGCATGGCGCGAAGCAGCTTGCTATGAGCGCGGCAGATGTTCTTTGCAAGCGCTGTCAGCAGGTATCCGACGCAGAAAGTTGCCAGCGCACCCACAAGGCAGAAGATACCGAGCTGCGTGTCCGTCATGCGTTCGGCGCAGACGTCGATTTGAACGCCAAGTCCCATAAGCCTAATTTGCTTGAACACACCGGTGAACAGGGCATACAGCAGATGTGCGCCCTCGTGAACGAGGTAGTAGGCGGCAAGCGCAGCCAGAATACCAATGTATTGTCGTATTCGTTTTGACATGATCTGTCCTTCTGAAAAGGTCTTTATTTTTTGCCCAAATACCGGGACACATGGCGGCAGTACTCCTGATACGGTGTGCCAAAGGTATTCACAAGGTATCGTTCCTCCTGCAATATCTGCAAGTGGAGCATGACGATGGCAAAGACAGAAAAGCCGAGCGTCAGCAGGTTTCCATACAGCAGCAGGACGCCGACATACATGAGGTCAAAGCCGAGGAACGCCGGGTTGCGGCTGAAACGGTAAATGCCGGTTGTGACCAGCTCCGTTTTGTCCTTGGCAAAATAAACGCCGTAGAACGCCGCCAGCACAAGAAGTGTCAGTATCGCATAGGAATAGCCGCCTTTTCCTTTCCCAAGGAGCTTGATTACGGTGTATTCGGCACCGTTTACCGTCCTTGTGTCAGGCATCATTCTGTTGACGGCCCCTTTCACATACTGACGATTTTTCGGACGGTATTCGCCGTTCTGATCGTCAGCTTCGAGCCAATATCCGCACGGGCCGTTTTTGGCCACCAGCTGGTTTTCTGATAGTCCTTTCGGCTGAACGACCAGAACACAACCGACTGGTATTCCTGTATCTGTTCCAAGCCCTTTTTCGGCGCGCCGATCTCGTGATAGACGTCCGGGAAGGTCGCAGGCGGCAGGATGAAAATGAGGTTATTGTAAATATCCTGATTTTCCGTTCCCCACCAGTCCGGGGCATGGCGCAGAATGTCCGCAAGCTCCTCCTGCGGAATGATAAAAACAGGAATATCCAAGCCAAATTCACGCTGCATCATGCGCTCAGCCCGGTCAGTCAATGCTGTTACATTCCCGTCAGCGCTGGAAAAGATCACGTTACCGCTGTTCAGACAGGTTTTGACCTCCATAACGCCGAGGGCTTCAAAGCATTTCTTTAGGTTTGCCATCGGCACTTTATTTTTGCCGCTGATGTTGACGCCCCGCAGCAGAGCGATATACCGTTTCATTTACTTCGCCTCGCGGAGCGCCTTCAGATTTTCCAGCACAAACGGGCTGTTTGCGGCAATTTGTCCTAGCGTTGGACATCCGTCCATCTGTGCGCAGTCTGCGCAGGTATCCAGCCCCTTTTCCCTCACGCAGTTATGTACGGGGCAGAGCTTGTCGCAGAAGGGCGTTTTTGCGCCCTCTATGCGGCAGCCGGTGCAGTTAATCATTTCCGGCGTGATCGTTACGCCGTTGAGCTTTGTCCACAGGGCGGCAGTTTTTTCACGCAGGGCGTTATCGTTCGTGAGCATTGCGATTCTGGCATCGCATTTTTCGCAGTCCAGTCCGCAGCAGCCAATCAGCTGATTTGCGTGCTTGCAGTTTGATTCCATATTCTGCATCCTCCTATTTCATAGTTGCCGGATTATTCTTTCCTGACCGCAAGGCAGTAATTGACATGCTCAAAGGCTTTCAGATCGGCCCCGACCCTGTCGATGATGTCCCTTTGAATATCATCCGGTGTCAGCAGTTCATAGATCAGAAACCCATGCTTCTCCAGCATCGCTTCAAGCTCCGAATAGGAAAAGGCCGTTTTCATCGGTTCGCAGCCTGCTTTTGCCATTATAATGGTGTTTTGCACACGCCTTTCGGGGGCATCGAAGAAGTTTTCGTCCGGATAATCGAACACAAGGGCGCTGCCGTCCGCGCAAAGCTCAGAGAGCGAGGCGAGCATCGCTTCGATTGCTTCTGCCGAAAGGTAGTAGGTCACGCCGAGCCACGAGAAAAAGGATTTGGCAGACGGGTCAAAACCGGCGGCGATCAGCCGTTCCGCCAGGCTGTCCTTCGTGAAATCCACGGGGACAAAGGCGAGATTATCCGGAACCGCCCAACCGGCGCGGGTGATCCGTTCCAGCTTGTCTGCCTGCGTCAGCGGGTGATCGACCTCCGGCTGCAAAGCTGCTGGGTCGATCTCCGGCTCAAAGGACTGCGCTCCGCCGAGGAGATAACCCTGAACGGCGGTATACTCTTCCTCCGTCATCAGGTTTTTGGCAAGATGATCGGCGGAAACCGGATGCTCTTCGTCCTCTGCATGAAACGTCCGTCCGAACGAACTCATCAGGGCGGTAATGCTGGCTTGGTTATTCATTTCGTTGGTCTCCATATTTTTCTTCCAGTTCTTTCGTATGTGCATGAAACAGCCTCAGCGCCTGCGTCTGGACACAGGGCAGTGACCGGTGATCCGTATCTGCAAACTCGCGCTTGATTCGCGCGGCAGCAACCGCGTGAGCGTCATTCGTTTTGCTTCCATCCGCTTCCGATAAGAGCTTTTGCAGCAGACTCAAATCGCTGGAATAGTGAAGTTCCACCAGCTTTGCCCGGTATTCCAGCTCTGCGGGGGTGATCTCCGGGAATCGTTTCATATCCACGGTATGCTGCGCTTCGTGCTTCAGGAGCGAAACAAGGAAACGTTCGCTTGCAAAGTCATACGCCTGCTCGATGCAGTTGATCGTGCCATCGGGCGAAGCCCAGCCGCCCGTACCATACCGCCCGAAGGTCAGATAATCCATCCAGCTCCGAAACACGAAGCCTTTCAGAATGTTGACCGTATATTCTGCCGTTCCGTCCGGCAGCTCAACGCGGTAGACGGTCGGAACCGTATCCCGCCAGATATAAGGGCCGTAATATCCCTGCGTTTTCCCGAAAAGCGCATGATAGCCCTCCGCTTCAAACAGCGATTGAAGGCGCTCCGTCAGGAGCGCTTCATCTGCATCCGGCATATTCAGGCGCGCTCGCAGCCCTGTCCGCAGCTTGTCTGCGGCCTCCGCCTCCGGTAAGCCGCAATAAAAGCTATCCCGAAAATAGACCTGATATAGGCGCAGGATGTCGTTGAGGTCATCCGGTATTTCGTAGGTGCGGTATTCCTGATCTTCAAAAATCGCCGCATACGCAGGAAGAATGTCCTTGAATTCCTCATGCCCGCGCATATAGGCAATCGCGCCTTTGATGTCCCCGTTCACAAAAAACTGACTAATTGGCATACCGTTCTCCCTTATCCACGTCAATTCCTTTTTGCCTGCTGCGCTTTCGGGAGGGTCCTTGTCAGGATCAGCGTATAGGCAACCGTAATGACAATCAGAGCGGCGAGATGGAGCAGGTGCGTTTCCGTGGTAAGGTTCGTATCATTCGCAAAGGTACTGAGCGTGTTGATAGCAGCATGGACGAGGATGCAGGGAAGCAGGCTGCCGCCGCGATAAAAGATCGTGACCAGCAGGAAGCCGACTGCGATGGCAAAAACGATCTGGCACAGGTTACCCACAACATCCATGCCGCTGCCGTTGAACAGGTTTCTCATATAGTTTTTTCATATCATTTTCTCCTGTGTAGCCGCGTCAATTACACACTTGCGGCTTGGGAAAGCTTTATGACTTCGCAGCCCTTGCTTTCATAATACGCAAGCAGCTCCGGCAGTTTCTTTTTATCGTAGCTGGTGATGCAGTCTGACAGCACATGAACGGCATAGCCGCTTTTCCGCATATTATAGCAGGTGGATTTGATGCAGGCCGCAGCGTCTGCACCGACGACGTAAAACTCGGAAATTCCACGCTCCTGAATAAAGGTGGCAAACGCCTCGCTGGTCAGTGCATTGCTTTTTGCCTTCGTAAAGATGTGGTCGGACACGACCAATGCGATGTTTTTCATTCTGTAATCCTCCCTGTTTTTTTCTTGAAAGCAACAAACGCAGCGCAAATCAATACTGTGGTCTGCACTGCGTCTAAGCGTCTGGCATTTTGATTTCTTTAATTCTACCGTCCTTAAAACGGATCACACAGGTGTATTTGCACTTGGGGCAGAATAGGGGGAATCCCTCTGATACCGTGCGCGGCCGTATCTGCGTTCTTGCTTTGCGCCAGCCTGTTCTTCATGCCATTTCCTCCTGCGCCGCCAATATTGCGCCCCGATACGCCCGCTCCAACTGAGAATGAATAAGCGCCTCGTCGTATTGCAGCGAATTGTTGGCGATGATGCTCGCGTACCCGTGGGCAAACAGGAAAACCGTTAGGAAGACCTTTTTCGTTTGTTCCATACTGATCCCCAAGGCGTTCTGCATCGCCGAAAGGACAGGGGTAAGCTCCTCGGCGTCGATCAGCTCAAGCAGGGTCTTTCCGCTGAAATAGTCCGACTGAAACAGAAAACGGAACAAATGCGGCTCTTCGATGGCAAAGCGGATATAATTCATTCCGATCCCAAGCGCAGCACCATTCGGCAGTTTTTTTACGCTCATCAGATATTCCGAATGATAACCGTCTGCCTTTGCATATACCGTTCTTTTCAGTTCTTCAATCGTTGCAAAGTGATACATGACGGGTTGTGTGGAGCAATGCAGCCGCTCCGAAACAGTCCTTGCGTTGATGCTCTCTGCTCCTGCTTCGCGGGTGATCGCAAAGGCTGCGTCAATAATCATTTCTTTTGTGATTCTGGCTTTGGCAGGCATAGGCGCACCTCAATATATAATCTGAATTATATATAACAAAGATTATGCAACAGGAAGAATGAATTGTCAACCCTTAAATAGCAAAATATGAAGAAAAACAAAGCTCCTCGAAATCGTAAGATTTCGAGGAGCTTTGGTACGCCGTGAGGAATTCGAATCC
>ULXX01021715.1_pt1 | contig 17608 bp, 15 predicted proteins | sample 1961621 | NCBI WGS metagenome assembly ULXX01 (sample SAMEA4835848, study PRJEB28245) | human gut metagenome | biome: gut microbiome; material: fecal sample | place: Denmark | collected 2008
ACATTGTATTCCAAAGATAACGACGAGGGTATCGGCTATGCCCAAATCCCGCCCAATGAAAAAGACATAATTTCCGTTTATGGAATGGACTTTGAACGGAGCGACGGGACTTCGCTGCATATTGGTGATTTTTCCACACAAGAAGAATTAGAGGAAGCGGTTGAAAAAGCCGTAGCTAAAGGTCAGATAACTAAAGCAGAGGCTAATTCTGTGTCCTATCAATAAAAAACAAATCTGCCGGACGACGGCAAAGAAAAAAAGCCGTCGTAGAGCAGACATATTTTCACGCGCCTATTCTTTTGCGGCGGCTTTGAGAAATCAGAGCCGCCGTTTCTTTTTGCATATCCCTAATCTTGCGACGACCCAACATCATGTGATTTTACGGCGGCATTTAGGAGGGTGCCGCCGTGTTTCATTATCTTTTTCGACAATATCCGACAAATGGTAGCGGATTAAAAAAAGCTCCGCTTCTACGTTGGGACACTCCGCTTATGAATATGAACTGTCAAATCATCTGAATACTGCTTACATTTCCTTTGCGCCCGTCTGCGCCTTGCAGACGGGCGCATTTTGCGTTTTTCAAAACTTTTTTGAAAAACTTTTCTATTCCGTTTGCCGACCTGCAACGGGTACTGTCCTATGTGCAGACCCACGAACAGGCATTTATCCAAACGGCGAATGAGTGCAGCGAGCAAGCCATGAAGAAAACAATGGCGCAGCAGCACAAGGAGCTTGACAAGGCACAGTGCAGAATGAGCGAATTAAACGTCTTATTCCGCAAACTGTATGAGGACAACGCTTTAGGGAAGCTCTCTGATGAACAATTTGCTTTCTTGACTTCCGGCTATGATGAAGAAAAAAAGACGCTGACGCGACGTATCGCGGAACTGACGCAGGAGCTTGACACCGCAGCCGAACGCAGCGCAGATGTAAAAAGGTTTGTTACCCCTTATATGGGGGTATAGCTCAGCTGGGAGCCTGGTTGAAGCTGTAAACAACCCTACCAACGATTATGAAAACGCCGCCCGTTGTCACTGTTGGGCGGCGTTGACAAGATCCATCTTCGCCACACCGGCAGGAATCGAGATCAGCGTCCGGATCATGGGAATCAGTTTACTGATAAAAATCCCTGCCGCGCCCTTTTCCCTTACCCAGGCTTCCATTTATTGGTTTTCACCTGTTATAACGATGCCTGTCCTGTTTTTTCTTCAATTTGTTTTTATTTCTAAAGAATGTGCGCCGCCCGGGCACAAAAAAAGAGCCTCCCGGCGGCATCCTGAAATTCACGATACACGCCAGGCAGCTCTTTTCTCTTTTTACTTCATCATGGTAAGCACCATCTGTGCCGTTTCTACCATGTTTGTTCCACTATCCATACTGCACTTTTGAATATATCTATGTGCCTCCTCTTCAGACATATGATTTCGACTCATCAGAACCTCCTTTGCATCCTTAATAAGCCTTGCCTGCTCTTCGTTTCTTTCCCTGGGCTTTTCCCTGCGTTTTCTCCTGCGCCGCTCAATCCCCTGGATCATCATGTCCACTGTGTTGATCAGATCATGAAGCTTAAGGGGCATGGAAAGGCACATAATATCCCGCTCAATGATCCCGCTTCCAATGATCTGCTGGGAAGCCATGAGCAAAAGCTCAAATCCCGGCGGCAGATCCTGATTGAGCTGGGAATAGATCATATCTGCAAGCTTATAACCGCTTATGACTATACCGTCATTGAGATCATCTGCCATTGCAATGGCCTGTGCACCGGTCGTACAGACTCCTGACACGGGAATTCCGTTTCTGACAAGCAGATTTTTCATGTTCTTGGCATCATCTATCTTCGGGAGGACAACAATTACACCTGTCATCCGCACACCTCCTCATTTGAATTATCAATGCGCCTAGAACTGATTCAGATACTGATTAATCTCCCAGTCAGTTACCTGTGAGCGGTAATTTGCCCATTCCTCCTTCTTTGCTTCAATATATTTTGCAGAAACGTGCTTTCCTAATACTTCCTGGATAAAGGAATCCTTTTCCAGCTCTCCCACTGCCTCGATCAGTGTTCCTGGAATTGCCTCAATCTTTCTTTCCTTCTTTTCTTCCTCGGAAAGTGCAAAAATATTGCAGTCCACGCTTTCCGGCGGCATGATCTTATTGGCGATCCCGTCAAGCCCTGCCCTGAGGCAGACAGCCAGCGCCAGATAAGGATTTGCGGACGGATCCGGGCAGCGCAGCTCTATTCTTGTGCCCTCTCCCCTTGATGCCGGGATACGGATCAGCGGGCTTCTGTTGGTAGCGCTCCATGCAATGTATACCGGCGCCTCATAGCCGGGCACCAGACGCTTATAGGAATTGACAAGAGGATTGGTGATTGCTGTCATTCCCTTCATATGTTTCATGATCCCGCCAATGAAATAGTAGGCTTCCTTGGATAAGCCCAAATTCCCTTCGGGATCGTTGAAAATATTCTTTCCGTCCTTGGACAGGGACATGTTAATATGCATGCCGGAACCGTTAACGCCATATTTGGGCTTGGGCATAAAGGTTGCATGCAGGCCATGTCTTTTTGCAATGGTCTTTACCGCCAGTTTAAAGGTCATGATATTGTCAGCGGTGGCAAGTGCTTCATCATATTTAAAGTCGATCTCATGCTGGGCAGGCGCTACCTCGTGGTGGGACGCCTCGATCACAAAGCCCATATCTTCCAGCGTAAGAATCATATCTCTTCTTGCATTTTCTCCCAGATCCAAAGGCCCTAAATCAAAATATCCTGCCTTTTCATAGCTCACTGTGGTAGGCAGTCCGTTTTCATCTGTGTGGAATAAGAAAAACTCGCACTCCGGCCCCACTTCAAAAATATAGCCCATGTCGGCCGCTTCCTTAATTGCCCTCTTCAGCACATATCTGGGATCTCCCTCAAAAGGCTCCCCGCTTGGACGATAAACATCGCAGATCAGCCTGGCTACCTTGCCCTGCTGTGGTCTCCATGGAAAGATTTCCAGGGTACTTAAATCAGGATATAAGTACATATCGGATTCCTCGATCCGCACAAACCCTTCGATCGAAGAGCCGTCAAACATGCACTTATTATCCAGTGCCTTTTCAAGCTGGCTTGCAGTGATCGCCACATTCTTCAGACTTCCGAACATGTCTGTAAACTGCAGTCTGATAAATTCCACATCCTCGTCATTTACCAGGTTCATGATGTCTTCCTTTGAATAATGCTTCATCATAATGTACTCTTCCTTTCGTCTTGTATATAATTTATTCTTTGTCCGCCTTAATTTCTTCTCCACCCGGACAATGCTTACGACAAAGGCGCTCATATAGCATCACGGCCATAATGTTCCGAAATGTTATATGAACGCCCTTGTTCTCTGCTATCATAACAGCAGCCCCGTCAGTTTGTCAATACCCTGCGGTTTTCTTATTTCAGGATCTCGTCGATCCTGTCGCATTCTTCCTTTGTAAATGTGATGTTTTCAAGTGCTTTCTTATTTTCCAGGATCTGCTGCGGCCTGCTGGCTCCGATCAAAATCGAGGTCACCTTGCCGTCGCGCAAAATCCAGGAAAGCGCCATCTGTGCCAGGGTCTGTCCTCTTTCTCCGGCAAGCTCCTGAAGCGCTCTTACCTTTTGCAGCTTTTCCTCTGTCAGATCCTGTTTGTGAAGATAAGGACTTTTTCCGCTTCCCAGCCTGGAATCCTCCGGGATCCCTTTTAGGTATTTTCCGGTAAGAATGCCCTGGGCCAGAGGACTGAATACGATACAGCCAATACCGCTTTCATACAGGAAATCCTTTAGTCCATCCTCCTCGATCCATCTGTTCAGCATGGAATAGGAAGGCTGATGGATGATAAAGGGCGTTCCCAGCTCTTTCAGAATCCGATATGCTTCCTTTGTCTGCTCCCTGTTATAATTGGAAATTCCCACATAAAGAGCCTTCCCTGACCGGACGATCTGATCTAAGGCCTGCATGGTTTCATAAAGAGGCGTTTCCGGATCCGGGCGGTGATGATAAAAAATGTCCACATAGTCGAGCCCCAGTCTCCTTAAGCTTTCATCAAGGCTGGAGATCAGGTATTTCCTGGAACCTCCGTCTCCGTAAGGCCCCTTCCACATATCGTACCCTGCCTTGGTGGAGATTACCATCTCTTTCCTGTAGAGCATCAGATCTGATTTCAGGATCCTGCCCATATTGGCCTCCGCACTTCCGTAAATCGGGCCGTAATTGTTGGCCAGGTCAAAGTGGGTGATCCCGTTGTCAAAGGCAGTAAAAAGGATCTTTTTCATATTTTCCACATCATTCACCGATCCAAAATTATGCCACATTCCCAGGGAAAGCGCAGGCAGCTTCAGTCCGCTCTTTCCGCATCTGTTATAAATCATGTTCTCATATCTGCCTTCCTTTGCCGTATACATTCTCCTTCTCCCTTCTAATCATGGCAGTCTTCCGAAAGCATCTCCCTTCCGTCCCGCCTGACAATGATTTCCAATTCCCGTGCATAAAACAATCTCTTCTTTAATAGATTGTAAAAAAGAACCTACGGGGATCAAAAAAATGAGCTCTAACACCAAAATCGTTGTACTTCATCTGAAAGAATTAATATATACCGGGATCTTTGCCATACTGGGAATACTGTTTGTCATCCTTCTGGTCATTATGTTCATCCCCAGAGACAAAAAGGAAATCTCCTCTTCGGATGTTACCCCTACCGCTACCTATGTTCCCGGTGTTTATACCACCTCCCTGATCCTGAATGATAAGACCGTGGATGTGGAAGTCACCGTAGATGAGACCAATATCAACGACATTCAGATGATCAACCTGGATGACGCCGTTGCCACCATGTTTCCGTTACTGGAGCCTTCCTTTGATGACCTGGCTGGTCAAATATTAAGAAGCCAGTCTCTGGAAAGCATTACCTATGCAGATGACAATAAATATACCTCTATGGTACTTTTAAATGCAATCAAGGCTTCTCTGGAAAAGGCCGCTGCACCCTCGCCTTCCTCCAGCGCCTCACCCGGCAGTCCTAGTCCTGTAAGTCAGTAAGGGCCTCCGCCTGCTCCAGCCATAACCTGACACACGCGTCAGAAGGCATTCTCAGATCTCCTCTGGGAGAAAGTGCAACACTTCCTACCTTGGGGCCATCCGGCAGACAGGATCGTTTAAACTGCTGTCCGAAAAATCTCCGGTAAAAGGTGCAAAGCCATTTTAAGATCGTTTTTTTGTCATATATTCCATCAAAAGCAAGTGCGGCGAGCCTGTAAATCTTTGCAGGCTCAAAGCCACAGCGAAGCATATAATACAAAAAGAAATCATGAAGCTCATAAGGCCCCACCAGATCCTCCGTCTTTTGGGAGATCTTCCCTTCTACCGGCGGCAGAAGCTCCGGGCTTACCGGAGTGTCCAGAATATCCAGAAGCACTTCACGCAGTTCTTCCTTTTCACAGGTAACGGCATAATATCTGACCAGGTGTCTTACCAAAGTTTTGGGTACGCCGCTGTTGACCCCGTACATGGACATATGATCCCCATTGTAGGTTGCCCAGCCCAGGGCTAATTCCGACATATCTCCGGTACCGATCACAAGGCCCCCTGTCTGGTTTGCCAGATCCATCAGAATCTGGGTGCGCTCCCTTGCCTGTCCGTTTTCATAGGTCACATCATGTTTTTCCGGATCCTGGGAAATATCCCTGAAATGAATGTTCACCGCTTCTTTTATATCAATCTCCCGAAGCTCCGTTCCAAGGGTGCTGGCAAGCCTGCAGGCATTTTCATAGGTTCTGTCCGTTGTTCCAAAGCAGGGCATGGTCACCGCCATAATATTCTTTCTGGGAAGTCCCAGCATATCAAAGCACCTTACGGTAACCAGTAAAGCCAGCGTGGAATCCAGTCCCCCGGAAACCCCAATGACAGCCCCCCTGCAGCCCGTATGTTCATATCGCTTTCGTAAACCATAAGACTGGATGGACAAAATCTCCTCGCATCTTCTGTCACGCTCTCCCTGCTCCTCCGGCACAAAGGGTCTGCACGGAAAGCTTCTTTCCAGTTTTGTTCTTTCTTTGTGCAGGGTAAACGGAAGGATCAGATGATAGGGCTTTTCTTCCACCTGAAAGCTGCTCATCCTTCTTCTTTCCATCTGAAGCCTTTTGATGTCAATATCTCCATAAATGATCTGGCTCTCAAATTTCTTTGACTGCGTGAGAATGGTTCCGTTCTCTGCGATCAGGTCATGTCCTCCAAACACCAGATCCTGGGTAGACTCTCCCCCCGCGCAGCTGCAATATATATAGCCTGCGATCAGCTTGGCGCTGGCGGATTTCACAAGCAGCTCCCGATAGCTGTCCTTTCCAATGGTTTCATTGGAGGCAGATAGATTGACCAGAATAGTCGCTCCCTCCATGGCATGAGAGATGGAGGGCGATAAGGGTACCCAGATGTCCTCGCAGATCTCACATCCCACCCGCAGGCCGTCCATTTCCGTTTCCTGAAACAGAAGATCCGTTCCAAAGGGAATTTCCTTTCCGTTCAGCCAAAATGACACCGGCTCACGGTTTCCTTCGTGGAAATGCCTGGTTTCATAAAATTCTCCGTAGGAAGGGATATTGGCCTTGGGGATCAGCGCCAGTATTTCTCCGTGAAAAAGCGCCGCAGCCACATTGTAAAGCTTTCCCTCTCTTTCCACCGGAAGTCCCACAAAGATCAGGGCGTCTATTTCCCTGCACTGCCTTGCAAGGGTCAGCAGTTCTCTTTTACAGGCCTCTAAGAGAAGATCCTGCAAAAGAAGATCCTCACAGGTATAGCCGCAAAGGCACAGCTCCGGAAACACAATGATTTTTGCGCCGTGTGCCGCCGCTTCCTCCACTCCCTTTTCGATCTGTTCCCTGTTATATTCCACATCCGCTACCCTGACAAGAGGCGTAACGGCCGCTGCCTTGATAAAGCCCTGATCCATTTTCTGTTTTATTCCTTTCCGCACCGCCCAAGCAGCTCTTTCAGCTGGGCCGGTGAAAAGCTGTATTCCCTGTTACAAAAATGACAGTTCACCGAAATCGGCTTTTGCTCCTCGATCATCTCCCGGATTTCCTTCCGGCCGATGCTGATGATCGCTCTTTCCACCCGTTCTCTGCTGCAATTACAGCAAAATGCTGCAGGTCTGGTATCTGTGATCTCCAGATCAAGCCCGGAAAGTAAAAGCCCCAGCATTTCCTCCGGCGTCTTTCCCTCATCCAGCACCCTGGTCACTGACGTAAAATCCGAAAGATTTTGTTCCAGCTTTGCAATCACTTCTTCCTCCGCAAAGGGCATCAGCTGCAAAATAAAGCCTCCCGCCTGCTTTACGGTATTATCCTTCTCCATAAGGACTCCCAGCCCTACGCTGGAAGGCACCTGCTCTGAGGTTGCAAAATAATAAGTCAGATCCTCTGCAATCTCTCCTGTCTGCAGTACTGTCTGCCCCACATAAGGCTCTTTTAGTCCCATGTCTTTAATAACACGCAGGCTTCCTTTCCCTACTGCTCCCCCTACATCCAGCTTTCCTGCCTTACTTGGGGGCAGCATGACCTGTGGTTCTATGGCATAGCCCTTCACATTTCCCCTGGCGTCTGCGGTAACCGTCATTCCCTTTAACGGGCCGTCGCCACTGACTTGCAGAGTCAACAGATCCTCCTCACCCTTTTGCATGGCTCCCATCATAGCGCCGCCTGTGAGCAGTCTGCCCAGCGCTGCGGTCACTACGGGGCTGGTGTTATGGATCCTTCTTGCCTCCTCCACCATCTCTTTTGTATTTGCGGCAAATGCCCTGATCTGCGCATTTGCCGCCGTTGCCCTGACAATATAATCTGCCATTATTCTCTCTCACCTTTTTGTTTTTCTCTTGCGATCCCATAGATCCGCTCGCTGCATGCAGTAGGTTCCTTATGGGTATCTGCGTCCAGAAACCGAATGGGTTCCAGCCCTGCCTGTTCCAGAAAGCCCTTCATTTCTTCCACGGTATAACCCCTTTGGAAATGGGTCTCCGTAAAGCGCCGGAACAGCCCGCTTTTTTCCTCCCTTGCAAAAACAGTCAGATCATATTCATTGATATGTCCGTCCTCATGATAATAGTTTTCCCAGATGAAACTGCATTTTTCCCTGTTTTCCGCAATGGTGGTATCTCCAATGATCTGCTCATATTTATACACGGTATTAAAGTCGAAAAGGAAGATCCCTCCCGGATAAAGATAATTATTCACCAGGCCAAAGGTTTCCAGTACCTCTTCGTCTTCCAGAAGATAATTCACGGAGTCGCATACGCTGATCACCGTTCCCACTGTGCTGTACAGGTCCAGCTCCCGCATATCCTGGCAAAGATACAGGATAGGACTGCCTGATTTTTCTTTCTTGGCAAGGGCCACGTTCAGCATTTCGGCGGACATGTCCACTCCGATCATATCATAGCCCTTCCGGGATAAAAGCTCTGTAAGGGTTCCGGTGCCGCAGCCCAGATCCACGACCAGATCCTTTTCCGTTTCCAGCTTTTCCTTCTCGGAGGACTCTGCCTCTAATGCTTTTTCTCCATTCTTATGGGGCTTTGAGATCCCATAGGTACTTATCAGCTCTGCCAAAAAATCAGCCCACTCCTGATAGGGGGTATCGTCCATAAAGGTATCATACACACTGGCAAAATCCGTATATGCTTCCGTCCATTCTTCTGCCATAAGCCTTTACTCCTAAAAAATAGCACCCAGCGCGCTGAACACTCCTGTGCTGGCAACTCCCATAATAATCCCTGCAAGCACTACGCCAAGGAGAACCGCCGTAACGCTGGACTTGAAATCCATATCCAGAAGGCTGGCCGCCAGCGTTCCCGTCCAGGCTCCTGTTCCCGGAAGGGGAATTCCCACGAAAAGCATGAGGGCTACAAAAAGTCCCCGTCCTGCCTTCTCCTGAAGCTTCTGGCCGCCCTTATGTCCCTTTTGCAGACACCAGGTAAAGAACTTGCCGATCACCGGCTTATCTGCCCCCCATTCAAGCACCTTTCTTGCAAACAGATAAATGAAGGGAACCGGAACCATATTGCCGATCACGCAGACAATATAGCTGGGAAGCAGCGGAAGGTCAAAGCCCACTGCAAAGGGAATTGCACCACGAAGCTCGATCAGCGGTACCATAGATACAAAAAAACAGATTAAATACTTTTTTAACATTTCTTTTCCTCTTTCTTACACGTTTTCTTTACTGCCCTGTCAGGATAAGATTTCCCGGAGGGCCTCCATCAGCCTGTCCATCTGCTCGTCCGTTCCGATGGTGACCCGCAGATAGTTACTGATCCTTGGTTTATTCCAATGCCTTACATAAATGCCCTTTTCTTTCAGTTTTTCAAAGATCTCCCCTGCTTCCTTGTCAGGATGGGTCACAAACAGGAAATTGCTCATAGAATCCGCAAAGGTAAAGCCAAGCTCTGCAAGCTGCTTTTTGCTGCGTTCCCTGGTCTTTATGATCTTTCCTGTGATCTCCTTAAAATAAGCATCATCAGACAATGCAGCGGCTCCCAGCTCAATGGCCGGATAATTCATGGTATAGGAGTTAAAGGAGAACTTTACATCCTTCAGAAAACGGATCAGCTTTTCACATCCAAAGGCTGCTCCGACCCGCATTCCCGCCATGGCTCTTGACTTGGAAAAGGTCTGGACCACCAGGAGATTGTCGTACCGTTCTATCAAAGGCAGCATGCTCTGCGCTCCGAAATCCACATACGCCTCATCCACGATCACCACCACATCCGGGTTCTTCGCCACGATTTCCTCAAATACGGAGATCTCCTCCATAATGCCGGTAGGCGCATTGGGATTTGGGATCACAATGCCTCCGTTCTCCTGAAGGTAGTCTTCCCGCCTGATACGGAAATCCTCATCAAGGGCGCAGGTTTTGTAAGGAATCCGGAAAACCTCTGCCCAGACATCATAAAAGGAATAGGTGATATCCGGGAACAGGATGTGCTTTTTTCCATTAAAAAATGTCATAAATGCCATAGCCAGCACATCATCCGATCCTACTCCCACAAAGATCTGCTCCGGCTTTACCTTGTAGGTATCTGCAAGTGCATATACCAGCTTTTCCGCATTCATATCCGGATACAGCCGCAGCTTTTCGGTCTCCATCCTGCCTGCTGCTTCCTCCACCTTTGGAGACGGGGGATAGGGGTTTTCATTGGTGTTTAACTTGATGATGCCCGGTTTCCTCGGCTGTTCGCCTGCTACATAGGGCTCCACCCTTCTTACATTTTCTTCCCAGCTCATGTGCTCTCCATTTCTGTCCGTTTCTGTCTTTATTGCCACTATGCTATATGGTAACATTATCCTTCTTCTGCCGCAAGCTTATTCTGCACTCCAGCTTTCTGCTGCCTGTCTGTACTGCGCCGCCATTTCTTCCTGGCCAAGGGCCTGATAACAGTCTGCAAGGCGCATCAGCGCTGTATCGCCGCTGCAATGGACATTCAAAATGCTTCTGGTCTCATACACCCCGTTGTAATACCAGATGGAGGCCTCCTCATATTCCTGCTTTCCAAAATAGTATTCCCCAAGCTCAAAGCATACCTCTCCAATGCCCTCGTCTGTAATCCCCTTCATGGCATAGCGGTACATTTTCAGGTCATCGCCCCGAAGCCTTGCTGCCCTGACCACAACGCAGAGCGCTTCCTGCATCTGCTCCGGCGCAGCCGCCTTATGGTCTGCTGCCTCTGTAAAATAATCCTCTGCCCGCAAAAGCTCCTCCCGGCTGCCGGATAAGAGCAGTTCCTTTGCATACATGGTCATCAGCCTGTCCGAAAGCCTTCTTCCCGTACGGACCTCCTTTTCAAATATGGCAAGATCCCTGGAAGCATGGTTTTCCTCCGGCAGATGGGTGATCTCAATCTCACTGTCAAACACCAGCGGCAAAAGCCTTACGGTCTCATGAACAGGATCTACCCACACAAAGCTGCGGCTTCTCCGAAACAGCTTTGGACGAAGCTCCCTGTTATAATTATAGACAGTCCCGCAGGATAACTGATTTCCATAATACATCTGTACGATCTCGATCTCCGGCATCAAAGTCTCCTTCAGGATCTTAAATTTCCGTCTGTTTTCTTCATCCAGCACTTCATCTGCATCTGCGGTATAAATATACTCACAGCCTGCCTTGGAAAACGCAAAATTTCTGGCGTCTGCAAAATCATCCTTCCATTTATAGTCATAGATCCGCTGTGTAAAACGGGCTGCAATCTCCCGGGTTTGGTCCGTAGAGCCCGTATCTACGATCACGATCTCATCCACCAGATCACAGATGCTCTTTAGACATCTTTCCAGTACCCGTTCTTCATTTTTGACGATCATGCAAAGGCTGATGGAAATCATATCATTCCTCCAAATACATTGACAAGCCTTGGGCTTTCTTTTATTATTGTTATGGTAAATTATAGCATAAAATAACGAATTGGAACAGGAGCAGGCAGATGTCTTCTTTCACATTAAAAAACGGGATCCTCAAATTTCTTCAAAGCTTTTTTGCCACCTGGGCGCTGATGAAGGCAGCCCGGATGGAACCCGGAAATGTCCTTACGCTGGTATTTTTTCTGCTTTGCTTTTTTCTCTTTCGATATATCGATGTAAGGCTGTCACAGGCTGATTTTCATCCCGGCGCTGCCGGAAAGCGGACAGCTCTTATTCTTTCCCTGATCTTCTCGGCACTTTACATGGCTGTGGATTACCCTCATTATATTGAAACTCTTACCAGCAGATTATTCCGTCTTGGGATCCTTACCGTGGTTTTCATCGGCTTTGTTACCTTATTCTATAATCTGCTTCTTTTTTTGTTTTCCTACAGCGCTCACAAGAAGAGCCTCTGCAGACTTCTGCTCACCCCGGAAGGCTTCCTTCCCTCCTCGTTTCCTGCCCGTCATACGGGACTATGTGGTTTTCTTCTTTGTATGCTTTTCTGGATGTTTTATTTTCTTTATCAGTATCCCGGGATCATGACCCCTGACAGCATCAATCAGCTGGAACAGGTACTGCATGTCATTCCCTATAGCAATCATCATCCCTGGGTGCACACCCTGCTCATCAGCGTCTTTTATCATCTGGGATACCTGCTTACCGGCAATATGGTCACAGCCATGTCCTTTTATACCTTTTTCCAGATGTGTGTGCTGGCCTTCTCCGTTTCCTTCTTTTTAAATACTCTGAGAGGCTTTCGGGTAAAACCTGCAGTCTGCCTGACCCTCTCTTTGTTTTATGCGCTGGTTCCCTATAACGGCGTTTTTTCCGTAACAGTCTGGAAGGATATTCCCTTTGCCGCAGGAGTGCTGGTCTTTGTGTGCTGTCTGCTCCGCCTGACCTTTTTTACCAAGGGAACGGATCTGGCTCTCTTTGTGCTTTCCGGTCTTTCCATCTGTCTTATGCGTTCTAACGGCTGGTATGCTTTTCTGCTCTGCCTGCCCTTTTTGTTCTTTTACTTCCGCAGACACTGGAAGCTGTTTTATCCCCTGCTTGCAGGCATCTTTTTGACCGCTTTGGTCATTAAATATCCGGTGATGAATGCTGCCCATGTGACCCAGCCGGATCTGATCGAATCCCTGGCTGTTCCCACCCAGCAGATTGCCGCTGTACTGTGCAAGGACAGACCTCTTCGGGAGGATCAGCGTGCTCTCATTGAAAACGTGGTCGATCTGACCTATATCAAGGAGCTTTATGATCCTTACTACGCAGATAATATTAAGGAACTGGTCCGAGCCGGAAACCAGGATTACTTAAGGGAGCATAAAAAAGAATTTTTAAAGCTTTATCTGGAGCTTTTCCTGGCCTATCCGGGAGATTACCTGACCGCCTATATCCACCAGACCTATGGCTACTGGTATCCGGATTCCTTTTATCTGGTTGCCGAGGCGGAAGGAGTCAGCGCCACCTCCCTTGGTATTTCCCATACCCCGCTGATTCGCGGTTCTGTTGTGATCAAGCTTAAGGAGATCTCTATTAAGCTTGGCAGCATGCTTCCCCTTTATGGCACGCTCTGGAGTATGGGCGTGGCGTTCTGGGTACTGCTGTTTTGTGTGGGCAATGCCTTTGTACGCCATGAAAAATGGAAGCTTGTGCTGTATCTTCCTTTTCTGGCCCTTTTGCTCTCCGTGCTGATCGCCACTCCGGTTGCCACAGAGTTCCGCTACGTTTATTTTCTCATGTTTGCACTGCCCTTTTACCTGCTTACGGCCCTTTGTCCCTTCCAGGGTGTAAAAGGCTCTGCTGATGACGAAGCTTAAAGTGCTGAAAACGCATAAGAAAAGGACTGCTCGTTGCAGATAGTCTTCTGCAACGAGCAGTCCTTTTTCAGGTCTGTGCTTTCGATTTATAATACCTTTGATAGGAAATCCTGTAACCGCTGGCACTGGGGATTGTTAAAGAATTCCTTAGGCGTGTTTTCTTCCATGATGATCCCTTCATCCATAAACAGCACCTTCGTTCCCACCTCGCGGGCAAAGCCCATTTCATGGGTGACTACCACCATGGTCATGCCGCTTTCTGCCAGTTCCTTCATAACATCCAAAACCTCTCCTACCATTTCCGGGTCCAGCGCCGAAGTAGGCTCGTCAAAAAGCATCACTCTGGGATTCATGGCAAGGGAACGGACAATGGCAATCCTCTGCTTCTGTCCGCCGGAAAGCTGGCTGGGAAATGCGTCTGCCTTTTCCTTCAGTCCTACTCTGGTGAGCAGCGTCAGCGCTTTTTCCTTGGCCTCTTCCTTTCCCATCAGTTTCAGTTTCGTAGGCGCCAGGATGATATTGTCCATAATGGATAGGTTATTAAACAGGTTAAAGTTCTGGAATACCATTCCCATATGGGTACGGACCTTGTCGATATCCACCTTGGGATCCGTAATGAGCTGGCCGTCAAACCAGATCGCCCCGCTGCTTGGGGTCTCCAAAAGGTTCAGACACCTTAAAAAGGTACTTTTTCCGGAGCCGGAGGGGCCTACAATTACAATCTTCTCTCCCTGGTGGACATGATAATCCACCCCTCTCAGTACATGATTATCCTCAAATTCCTTGTGCAGATCCTTAACGATTATCACTCTTACGCAGCCTCCTCTCCAGTTTTCCAAGCAGTATGGTCAAAATTTTTATGATCACAAAGTAGATCACTGCCGCACCGATTAACGGCATGAACGCCTCATAGGTTCTGGATGAAATCTGATTTGCCGCTCTGGTCAGATCTGTAAGGCTTACATAACCGGCAATGGCTGTTTCCTTAAGCAGTACGATAAATTCATTTCCAATGGGAGGCAGTACATTTTTCACCGCCTGGGGGATGACAATGTAGATCATGGTTTTTGCCTTGGAAAGTCCAAGGGATCTTCCTGCTTCCGTCTGCCCCTTATCTACTGCCAGGATCCCTGCACGGACGATCTCTGCCACATAGGCGCCGCTGTTAATTCCAAAGGAAAGTACCGCCACCAGAATTCCGTTTTTGCAGGACTTCAAAATGATAAACCACATGATCAAAAGCTGGAGCACCGACGGCGTTCCCCTTATGATATCAATATAGGCACCGGCAATATAAGACCAGACCGTTTTCTTTCCATTTTTTCTGGTAGAGAGCTTCATCAGAGCTACCACCGTACCGATGACCATACCCAGGATCGCTGCAAAAAAAGCGATCTGCAAGGTCACTCCCAGTCCATCCAGGTAAAGCTTCCATCTGTCTCCGGAAATAAATGCCATCTCAAACATTTTTCCTACTTTTTCAAACCATGCCTGCATATCATAAGTTCCTTTCTCTTAAAAAAGAGGATAGCTCTTTCCAGATGCTATCCTCTCCGTTAGCTTCCAGTGAATTACAGATTATTCTGCATCGCTGTTTGACTCAATGTAAGTTGCTACAAGCTGATCAAAGGTTCCATCTGCCTTGATCTCTGCAAGTGCTGCATTTACCTGCTCTACCAGAGCGCTGTCGCCCTTGGGCATTGCGATTGCATACTCTTCTGCCTCAAAACCAAACTGAGCTCCGTCTACTGCGGTAACCTGGCCTTCAAATTTGCTTTCAAATACCAGCGCAGGGTTCTTGTCGATGATCACACAGTCAACCTTGCCATTGATCAGATCGTTTACTGCATCTACTGCCTTATTATACTGGGAAACTGTTGTGTCTGCAATATCACTTGCAATAAAATCACCTGTGGTTCCAAGCTGTACGCCGATGGTCTTTCCTACCAGATCATCTGCGGTTGCAATTTCGGAACCTTCCGGAAGAATTACATACTGAACTGCTTCATAATAAGGATCAGAGAAATCAACGCTTTCCTTTCTCTCATCTGTTACAGTCATACCTGCAATGGCAACATCGATCTTGCTTCCGATAGAAGTTACCAGAGAAGCGAACTCCATGTTCTCTACCTGAACCTCAACGCCCAGCTTCTCGCCGATTGCTTTAATCAGGGCAATGTCAAATCCATCTGCTTCTCCGTCATCGCCAACATACTCAAAAGGCGGGAACTCTGCATTGGTACCTACGGTAAGAACGCCGTCTGCAAGGGCTTCTGAAGCAGCTGCCTCTGCGGTGGTCTCTTCTGCAGGCGCTGCCTCTTCTGTTGTGTCTTCTGCAGGTGCTGCCTCTTCTGTTGTGTCTGCAGCTTCCGTTGTCTCTGCTGCATCTGCCTGTGCTTCTTCACTGCTTCCGCAAGCGGTGAGAAGGCTCATTGTCATTACTGCTGCCAGTAATAAAGCTAAAAACTTTTTCATAATGTCCTCCTTTTTTCCGAAGGAAAATCCAGGATCCTCTGGCGAGGAGAGGATTTATCCTCCTTTTGCATAATTATGCATTTTTCTTAAACGCTATCAGTCTACCACTTTCCTTTTTTAAAGTCAACAGTCTTCCGCGCCATCCATGCCCCAGTTTTCTTCCGGGATCACAAAGATCATTTTTCTTTCCACAGGAACGCATAACCGTCCTTTCCCTTTATGGATCAGCAGCTCCTTTCGGCCTGTGCCAAGTCCCGCAAGTCCGGGTTTGATACAGTAACGGTTCGTCAGGGAGCTTTCTGCCGCTCTCTTCGAAATGGTAACTGCCATTCCATCCCTTTCCATATGTAAAAGGCACCTTTCCAGGAAAAGGAATTTTCCCTCTCCATTATCATGATAAAGCCTTACGCTCCTTCTGAAATAAAATAAAACAGAAAGGATCCCAAAAATGAGCAGGAGAGAGCCTGTGGTGATCGTCACGATTTTAACCGCCGGCCGCTCAAAAAAAGCCCTCACAGAAGAGATCTTTTCCGGTTCGGCTCCTTCCGGAGCCGGTGCGTTTCGTTCTTCTGCCGGTCTTTCGATCTTTTCCTTTTTGATGATCTGCACCTTCTCCCTTTGCGGCTCCTCTTCTGTCTCTTCCTGTATCTCTTCCATCTGTATTTTCTGCCCGTTTCCGGTTTTCTCCCCTGCATTTGGCGGTTCCTGCTCTGCTTCCGGAGGTATCTGCTCTGTTTCTGAAGGCGGCAGAGGGGTTTGTGTGGGCGTAGGGACGGGGGTCTCTTCTTCCCCCTGTTCCTGCTCTCCCGGAGTTTGTGTGGGCAGACTTTCCCCGGGACTTTTCGTGGCTTCCGGCTTTTCCTGATCCGTATCTTTTGTGGGTGACTTGCTTGCAGCAGGAGTCGGGGAACCCACAGGCGCTAAAGTGGCAGTGGGTTCCGGTGTCGCCGTAGGGCTTTCCCCCCTCTCCGCCACATTTCCGATCACGATATCTGCCTCCACACTGCTTTGATCCACATCCTGATTTTGCAGAAGCATGCAGACCTTATAAGCACCGTTTTGATCCACCCGGATCTGTTCCCCTGTTCCCAGGCTCTCTCCCGAAGGGCCGTACCAGCAAAAAGCGCCCTGTCTTTTTAAAGTCCCCGTCACATCCTCAAGAGCAGCGGACAAGACCACCTCTTTTGCCTCCCCCTCTGTTTCGTTTTGGAGGATCAGGTTACCGCAGAGCTGGCCCTGCTGTAATCCGCAGCTAAGGCCGTAGCCTTCTATAGTAAGACCGCAGGTAAGCGCATAGCCTTCCAGGTCTCCCTCCTGCTTTCCACAGGAAAGTTCAAAGCCTATTACCTCCTCCTCTGACTGTTCACAGCTGAGCACATAGCCTTCTGACTCCCCGTCCTCTTTCCCGCAGACGATCTTCTCATAGCTGTGGTGGATGGGCGTTATATATCCACAGGTTTTGCAGTAGGTCATAATGGTCTGCACCTGGCCTGCGCCGCAGTTTCTATGTGTTTCCGTTCCGTAAGATCGTTCATGGGGATAGTTTTTGTGGGCAAAGCAGTAAGCGGTATAGGTCTCGATCAGCTCCCCTTTGGTCAGATCAATGATACATACAGCCTCTTCCCGGCACTCCTCCCCATGACTGTGGAACTGTGCCTGATAGCAGGCCCCTCCCTCTGTGCTGTTTCCCTCATGGCAGTGATACCGCTCTCCGGCATAGCACCCGCCTCCGCTTTGTGCATCCCCCTCATGGACATGATACAGGGCTTTTCCGTAGCAGGCTCCTCCCTGCTCTTCTCCTCCCTGATGAATATGGGGCAGCTCCTGTCCGTAGCAGCCGCCTCCCTGCTGGCTG
>ULXX01013399.1_pt1 | contig 17553 bp, 14 predicted proteins | sample 1961621 | NCBI WGS metagenome assembly ULXX01 (sample SAMEA4835848, study PRJEB28245) | human gut metagenome | biome: gut microbiome; material: fecal sample | place: Denmark | collected 2008
GGCTTCGGAATATGGACTGCGTCCCGGGAACGATGCCCGACCTCATTCTCAACAACATGACGTTCCAGTAAGGGCGGCATCTTTCTGAGAATTCATATGAAAACCGGCTCCCGCTCCAAATTGGGGCGGGAGAATCCGGTTATTTGCGAAAAAGCGGAGATGATGCTGTGAAGCTCAAAACGTTCCTCATCACGGCAAGCCTGTGGATGGGGCTGCTCGGTCTGACCGCCTGCGGCGATGCTGACGTGCGCACCTATCAGTACCCGGAGACAGCGGTCCTTTTTGACGACCTTCACATCAAAAAAACCATTTACTCATGTTCAGTACCTTTCTATTCAATCCAAAATGTCACGACAGGAACAAGTTTTTCGTTCCACTTCACTAAATTAGCCCAATCATCAAGAATCTGCGCAAAGAATATGATTGTTCCGTTCACTGTTCCCCATCCGTTCTTTGCTTCGTAGGGCAGATACTTTTCTCTGTTGGTTTCTAATTCGGTCAAAAAGTATGTTATCAAATCAAAACAGTAAATGCATCGGGAATCGAGCTGATGGCGGAGATCAACCTTGACGGCGAACGCGTTTTGATAAGGCCTCGAAAGAATGCGTACTATGCCAAACGAAAACCGATTGTGATAAAATTACCTTCGTAAGGCCTAAGACCGTCACTACAACGCACCGATTCAGCTTTCGCTGATGTTGGCTGTTGGCAGCGCAAGCGTGCTGGTGTATAATAAATGCAGCACCAGTTCGGTTGGAAAACGGAACACCCCTGATAAAGACGCACTAATTCAATTAGCAAAAAGATACAAAAGAGGCTTTTCAGAAGCAGAGGCCAATATTTTAGTAGAATGGGCAAAAGAATTGGGATTTGATACACATTTACCTGAAACGCCTCCTAATAGAAGTGGGATATGGAGCTATACTTTGCATATTGTAATTAGAAACCTGCATGTTAGAGTTTTTTGAATAAAACAATAAAGGAGAGAACGACATGAAACTTGTTTGTATTCTGTATGCTGAGTTATATGACGATGCAGATATTATTGCTGTACCAGATGTTTTGTATACAAATATAAAAGAATTAGGGCAGCAATTTTGTCGGTGGTTGGAAAAAGGTGAGCACAATTTTTGGACAACCTCCCCAAGCGGAGAACGCTACCCGAGTTTGGAAACCGATGGATTTGTTTGGTGGCTCAACAAACAGTTGGGAGATGACCATCATGAGAAGGTGAGAATCGTAGAACAGCATGTGCGATATCGGCCGGAACTAGAGACGGTCATATTCTAGGAGATGCCTCTGAAGCCATTGCGCAGGCGACGGATCACGCGTAGTATTTGTATTTCTTTTTGAAAATATGCTGTAGATTTCTGCAATTTTATAGAAACGAGCGTCTGATTTGCGCAGCGATGGCCTTACATATGCGCGGCCAGTCGCTTTTTTAAGCACAGACCCGCAAGATATACGGCGGCGAGCGGAATTGCGGAAGCGAACAGTAAGCCGAGCCCCGTCAATGAGTTGTCAATATAGCGAGCGCCATTTGGAATGTTCAGTGCAGGCATATCCGTTTTCAGAAAAGCGGGGAAGAGGGTGTAGCACAAGAGTCCCGAAAGCAGCGCGTGCAGAGCCTTTCGCAGCAGATAAACACGCATGGCGGACGCGGGCAGGAAGATGCGCGATTGCAAAAGGACACAAAACCCGCCGAAGGAGATCGTTAATGAGATCAAAACGGCTTTTATACGCAGCGACAGCGAGAGCGAAGCGATTGCGGCGCACCCGCCGGAGAATTCGAGGAGCCCGTGCGCTGCTGCGCGTAAGACGTCCTCTTTTATGCCAATACCGGAGAACAAGACGGCGGTAAAGCGGAAAACGTTTGCCTCGCACAGGATCGTTAGGAGAACAGAGAATACAACCATACAGCCGCCGACCGCTCCAAGCACGCCGATGCTATCCCGAATACCGCCGATCAGATCGATGCCGTCGCGACGTAAGATGTCGGCGGTGTCGGCGGGCGCTTGCCTGACTTGCCGCGTCAGAGTTGATGCAAGAAGCAAAACAAGAGCGCTCAGACAATGTGATATGTAAAGCGGAGCAAACATGTTCGGAGACTTGAGCAGCCCGCAGCAGATAACGCTGTGCAAAAATATCGGGCTGCACAAATTGCAGTAGGCGGCAAGTGGGCTGCATTCGGCGGAAGCGGCTATGCGCGCACCGTTCGGAAACCCCGAGATCGCGCCAAAAAGAAAGGAGGTTAACGCGTTCGCCAGAGCGGCCCAACGAGAACCGGAGACGGGGAGAAGTCTGCGGAGCACCGAGGGGAGGCCGGCCGATTCCGCGAGTGAGAGGAAAACGGAAAACGGAAGCAGCGCCGGAAGGACGCTGTTCCACCAAATCGCGAGCGCAGATCTTGCCGCATCAAGGCAAGCATCGGAGAAAACCAGTAAAGCGGCGCAGCAAAAAAGAGCAACGAGAGAAACAATGCGATTCCGCATTTGCAATCCTCCGATTTCCGTGTATAATATAGCAACATCGGTTCGCCTTAGAGCCGCATTGCGACCATATACGCTGTCAGGAGGATTCTATGCGAAAAAAACTTGGCCTATCCCTCGGCGCGGGCAGCACAAAGGGATTTGCGCATATCGGCGTGCTGCAAGTATTGATTGAAAACAATATACCGGTCGATATGGTGGCCGGGTGCAGCATGGGCGCAATTATTGGTGCGATCTTTGCCGCAGGCAGCGATATGTATATGTTGGAAAAGTATGCGCTGTCTATGAATATGCGTGAGCACCTTGACATAGGAAACCCGCTGAATAACGGCGGCCTTATTCGCGGCGTTCGGCTTGAGGAGCTTATTCGGATCTTTACGCATGATATGAGCTTTGGAGAGACGCCCATTCCGTTTTATTGCGTAGCAGTCGACATCGGCGCGGGCGAGCTGCATGTGTTTGATGAGGGAAAGATCCACAGCGCTGTCCGCGCGAGTATGTCGATCCCCGGTATTTTTATGCCCGTAGCGCTGAACGGCCGCGTTTATGTCGACGGCGGCGTGATCGATAGGATACCGAGTAAAGTGCTGCGCGAGCGCGGCGCGGACGTTGTGATCGGCGTGGACGTCGGATACAGAGGCGGAGATTTTGATGTGGACGGCGCAAATGCGTATCTGCTCCTCAACCACTCGGTCGATGTGATGCAATGGGAAATCACTAAGCTGCGCGGGAATGAAGAAGATTTGCTGCTCGTGCCGGAGGTCCTGTTCGTAAAAGGACATTTTCAAATGGACAGAGCAAAAGACGTTATCAACGAGGGCCGGAGAGTTGCGACGGAAGCCCTTCCGAAGATTCGCGAACTGCTGGAACTGTAGCGGTCAGACGATTACCGGTCCCCGGTGATCTCGGCGCAGGTCGGTCTCAGTCGCAATGGCGTAGAGGTCGGTGGAACGCGCATCGATCGCCAAATTTTCGCGGACCAAAGGTGTGCATTCGGCACAGTCTGCCTGGCGCAGCAATAGCGGCGCGGAGCACCGTTTTCCGATTTCAGAGAGCAAACGGCGAGACTTTGAAGAGAAAGCGAGTACATGCAGGTATTCGCTTTTTTCGTCTGATATTGTTCGATAGACCTGATCACGCGTGAGCCCGAGCAGCGCGCTTATCGCAATGCGTTTACAGCGAGCAAGCGTATAGCGCTTGCTTTTGATCGCGGTATAAAAATCTTCCAAAGTCACGGCCCTTTTCATGGCCTGTATAATAACGTTTTCAAGACCCTCCTTTACATCCGGCAGTGCGGAAACAGCATCAGGCGACATATTGCGCAGCGTGGATAGGATCATTTTTGAAAACAGTATTTCCGTGACGGGATAGCGTTCATCGTATAGCATACGCGCCCCGACAAACAGGGGGAGCGCTTCGCGAACGGCCTCATCCCCGCTCACAAGTGCCGCACGGATCGATGTTGCGCTGGATAGTGTGCCGGATAGAGCGGTGTCGTGGTAAGCGTTTCCGGCACGAGCGACGGGAATGGGACATATTTCCGGCGCAAATAGGGCAAGCGCCCGAAGGTATTCGATCGCGAGAATGTTGTTTGGACGTTCAAGCGCATCGAGCAGCACGGCGTCGGCACCGCAGACGGCGAGCGCATCGCGGCGAGCCCGCGGGTAGGATTTTCCCAACCGCAGCTCCTGGCGCAGCGCTTGTTGAAAGGCCTGCGTTTCGGAGGAAAGCAGGTCTTGGAGCCGTTGAAGCTGCAATAGGTCATCCGTTTCACAGCCGAAGGACAGATCGGTCATGACGCCGGTCGCATACAGGGTTCGGACGCCGCCGAGGGCGAAACGCTCGGCACTTGAAACGGCGTAGACACTGGGAAGCTCCAACACAAGATCGGCGCCTGCTCGCACCGCCCATTCCGCACGCGTAAATTTATCCGCTGCGGCCGGCTCACCGCGCTGTACGAAATTACCCGACATAACAACGACGCAGAAGTCGGCTCCCGTAAGCGCCTTCGCTTGCTCAAGATGATAAATATGACCGTTGTGCAAGGGATTGTATTCCGCAATGATGCCGACAACGCGCATAATGACCTCCGAATGCAGTGGGTATGCTCTAAAACCGGCAGAGTGTCAACCGCATGTTTTCCAAATCCAGTATACCATTCTAATACGGAGTGTGGTATAATTTGATTGAAATTCTATTGGAGGCAATTGTACCATGTCATTGATGGATCAAATCAAGCAAAAAGCAAAGACTGACCTGAAGCATATCGTTCTCCCGGAAGGAACTGAAGAACGCACCGTGCAGGCCGCTGAGAAAATCACCAAGGAAGGCGTTGCAAAAGTGACGCTGCTTGGCAATGTTGATGAGATCAAAGCCGTCGCCGAAAAGTTCTCTGTCAATCTGGAAGGCGTGACGCTCCTCGATCCGCTTGCAAGCGAAGACCTGCCCCGTTATACGGAGATGTTTTATGAACTCCGAAAGGAAAAGGGAGTAACGCCCGAAAAGGCAGCTGCAACGATGAAGAACCCGCTGTTTTTCGGCGCAATGATGATTAAGGACGGCAAGGCGGACGGTATGGTGGCCGGCGCGATCAGCACCACCGGCGACACACTGCGTCCGGGACTTCAGATCATCAAAATGGCTAAGGGTATTTCCGTCGTCTCCAGTTGCTTTATCATGGAAGTGCCGAACAAGGCATACGGCGACAACGGTGTTCTCGTGTTCGGTGACTGTGCGGTCAATCCCTGCCCGACAGCGGAACAGCTTGCCGCGATCGCGATCTCCTCTGCGGCGACCGGCAAAGCGCTCTGCGGCATCGATCCCCGTGTTGCAATGCTGTCCTTCTCCACAAAGGGCAGTGCAAAGCATGAACTCGTAGATAAGGTCGTCCGTGCAACGGAGCTCGTGAAGGAGCAGGCGCCCGAGCTGAATGTGGACGGCGAGCTGCAGGCGGATGCGGCGCTTGTTGAAAAGGTCGGCAAGCTGAAATCGCCCGGCAGCCCTGTCGCGGGCAAAGCAAACGTTCTGATCTTCCCGGATCTCCAGGCGGGCAACATCGGCTATAAGCTCGTCCAGCGCCTTGCGGGAGCGGAAGCGATCGGTCCGATCTGCCAGGGCTTCAAGTACCCCATCAACGATTTGTCCCGCGGATGCAGCGTCGAAGATATTGTTTCCGTGGTCGCGATTACCGCCGTTCAGGCGCAGAATCTGTAAGGAGAAAACACGATATGACAAACATTCTGGTCATCAATGCCGGCAGCTCATCGCTGAAATATCAGCTCATTGACATCGACACCGAATCGGTGATCGCAAAGGGCCTCTGTGAACGCATCGGTATTCCCGGCTCGCTGCTCAGCTACAAGCCTGCAAACGGTGAGAAGTTCGAAAAGCAGCAGGACATGAAAGACCATGCGGACGCGATCCAAATGGTGTTGGACGTTCTTGCCGACAAGGATATCGGCGTGATCTCCGATATGTCTTCCATCGCAGCTGTTGGTCACCGCGTTCTCCACGGCGGAGAGAAGTATTCCGAGCCCGTGCTCATCAATGACGAAGTACTCGCCGCGATTGAAGAATGCATTCCGCTGGGACCGCTGCATAATCCTGCAAACCTGATGGGCATCCGCGGCTGCATGGCCGTTATGCCGGGCGTTCCCATGGTCGCCGTATTCGATACCGCTTGGGGACAGGCCATGGACAAGAGAGCGTACATGTATGGCCTGCCGTATGAAGCGTACGAGAAGTTCAAGGTGCGCCGTTACGGCTTCCACGGCACGTCTCACCGTTATGTGACCGGACGTGCGATCGCACACCTTGCCGAAGCCGGCATCGCAAAAGAGAATGCGCGCGTCATTACCTGCCACCTTGGCAACGGTTCAAGCGTTTCCTGCTCGCGCGGCGGCAAGTGCGTGGACACCTCGATGGGCCTCACGCCCCTTGAGGGACCTCCGATGGGTACGCGCTGCGGCAGCATCGATCCGGCGATCGTTCCGTTCCTCATGGAGAAACTGAACCTCACGCCCGCGGAGATGGATACCTATATGAATAAGAAGAGCGGCATGCTGGGCATCTCCGGCGTATCCAGCGATTTCCGGGATCTCGACGCCGCCTCGAAAGAGGGCAACGAGCGCGCGGAACTGGCACTGCAAATGTTCGCCTATAAGGTGAAGCAGTACATCGGATCCTATGCGGCTGCGCTGAATGGCGTGGATGCGATCGTGTTCACGGCGGGCGTCGGCGAGAATGATCGCCGTATGCGCGAGATGATCCTGTCCGATATGGATTTCCTCGGTGTGCAGGTGGACTTCAATTATAACGCGGAATGCCCGCGCGGCGAAGAGGTCGAACTCTCCACAAAGGAAAGCAAAGTGCATGTGTATGTGATCCCGACGGATGAAGAAATGACCATTGCTCACGATACTGCGGCACTCGCCCTGTAAAGCATAGGACGCGTCCCAGGTCACGAACGGCTCAATTCGGAAAGAAAGGCCGCATCCGGCCTTTCTTTCCTCGTTTTCGAGGCCGCACCGAATCATTTGATCTCAATGCTGAAACGAACTGGAGTACGAATCTCATGAATCGCTTTGTCCTGAAAGAACAGATCGATGAAACCGCGGCAGCGTCGCTTGAAGCCGCCTTGTCCATCCGTGCGGAGACGGCGCGCGCACTGTGCATTCGCGGCATCACAACAGCGGCGCAGGCAGAGACGTACATTCGTCCGTCGTTTTCCGATCTTCATGATCCGCTGCTTTTGCCGGATATACAGCCTGCGCTGGAACGAATCCGCAGAGCGATCCAATCACATGAACGCATCTGCATCTACGGGGATTATGATGCGGACGGCGTCTGCGCTACATCGATACTCTACTTGCAGCTTCGTGCAATGGGAGCCGACGTGGAGTGCTTTGTCCCTTCTCGCCATGAAGATGGGTATGGTATGCATACGCATACGGTCGAATTGCTCTGCGAGAATGGCGTTGACCTTATCATAACCGTCGACAACGGGATTACGGCCATTGACGAGATCGCGCTTTGTACGGAGTATGGTGTGGATGTGATCGTTACGGACCATCATATACCGCGTGAAACTCTACCTGCTTGCTGCGCTGTTGTAGCTGCTTCGCGAACGGATTCCGCGTATCCGTATGGAGAACTGTGCGGCGCAGGGATCGCCTATAAGCTGGCCTGCGCGCTTGCAGAACAAACCCTTAGCAATGAACTGCTGGGCCTTGCCGCTGTTGCTACGATGGCGGATGTCGTCCCGCTTGACGGTGAAAACCGCGTTATCGTCCAGTTGGGACTTCCGTACGCGGCGCAAAACCGCGGACTTTGCGCCCTGCTGCGCACGGCAGGGCAAACCGGAGAACTGGATGCACAGGCCTTGGCGTTTCTTCTTGCCCCCCGTTTGAATGCGGCCGGACGCATGGGAGACGCCTCGCGCGCAATTTCCCTGCTTGTTTCAAAGAGCGACTATGAGGCGCAGCGCCTGAGCGAAAGTCTGCAGGAGGATAACACGCGCCGACGTGCGGATGAGACAAAGGTGCTGCACGATATTTATGAACGATTTTCGGAACAGGAACTCAGAAGCCGCAAAGCGATCGTGGTATTCGGTGCGGGGTGGAACGTCGGCGTGTTGGGTATCGCCGCATCAAGACTGTGCGAGCAGCTGTATCGCCCTGTGATCCTGTTTACGGAACATAAGGAGTACTGGACCGGCTCCGGGAGAAGCATGCCGGGTATCCATCTTCATGATTCGCTGCTGCCGTTCAGCGATCGTTTTGAGCGTTTCGGAGGCCATGCGCGCGCCGTGGGCGTGACGATCGAGCCGAGCCGCTTTGAAAAGTTCGTTTCGGATTATACGGCTTATATGGAGAAGACCTATGCTGAGGAAGTGTTTGTTCCAACGTATACATATGAACAAACGCTCCGGCTCTCGTCTCTTTCCGTAGAACTTGTCGAAGAATTGAAACTACTCGCCCCGTTTGGAGAGGGAAATCCCATTCCCCGTTTTTTGCTGCAGGACGTCGCGCTTCGTGATTCCCGAAAAATCGGGAAGAACGGCGAACATTTGGATGCAGTTGCTTCGCAGGGGGCGACAAGCGTGCGTCTTGTGGGATTCCGCCAAGGCGGTTTGGCGGATCGGCTGCCGAAAACCGCCCGCTGCGATCTCGTCTGCACCTTGCAGAACAACACTTTTCGCGGCAATACAAAACCGGAATTGCTGCTGATAGCGTGTAATACTGCGGAGAAAATGGGCGATGATCAGCCGGATCATGAGAATATACCAAAAATAATAGGTGCAATTCTGCAAGAAGTGCGCTATAATAAAATGGTAAACTGTGATATACTGTGTGATTTGTTTCTCCGTCTGGAGTGCATGGGCGCGATGGATGCAAAGGAATTCACCTTGGAGCAAATGCGCGCATTGTATCGCAGGCTGCGTCGGCGCCTGCTGGAGAACGCAGAGTTTTTTGCTTGTGAAGAACCGCCTTTGAATGTGCTCTTTGCATTGAGCGTGTTTTTGGAACTCGGCTTCTTTTCTGTCGATCCTGACAGCGGAACAATCAGAGAAGCGGAGAACCGTGCCGGACGGTCTTTGAGCGAGAGCAGACTGTATACTGCGATTCTCGCGATTTCGAAATAAACATTGACGGAGGTATCACCATGGATTTGAAAGAAAAAATCCGCAGCATCCCCGATTTTCCTGTGAAAGGCGTTCTTTTTCGTGATATTACGACCTTGCTCAAGGATAAGGAAGGCTATCATGAGCTGATCGACCGCATGGCCGATTCCCTGAAAGGCAAAGAGATCGATCTCGTGATTGGACCCGAAGCACGCGGTTTCGTCATGGGCTCCGCCTTGGCGTACGCAATCGGCGCAGGTTTTGTTGTCGCTCGGAAACCCGGAAAGCTTCCGTGCAAAACGATGCGTTTCGAATATGGCTTGGAATACGGTTCCGACGTGTTGGAGATTCATGAAGATGCGATTCAGCCCGGGCAGCGCGTTGTGATCGTTGACGATTTGCTTGCCACTGGTGGAACCGCGCTCGCAACGGCAAAGCTCGTCGAGCAGGCGGGCGGCATCGTTGTCGGCATGCGTTTTGCGATCGAACTTTGTTCCGAATTTGACGCGCGTAAAGCACTGGAAGGATACGATGTAGAGTCGATCTTGAAATACTGAGCATCGCTCCGTACAAGAGCCTTATATTAAAATCAACGGGTCGCCGTTGATTTTTTAAATCCGCTGCAATATCAAGATGCGAACAGCAATTGAAAGGAGGAAACGGATTGGAATCGCTCGTCAAACGGTTTTCCGAAAAATACACGCCGGAAGAAACGGAACGGTTTCAGCGCGCGTTGGAGTTTGCAACGAAGCACCACGAAGGTCAAAAACGCGAGTCCGGAGAGTCCTATATTACGCATCCTATCGCTGTAGCGAGTATCGTGATGGATATGGGAATGGACGCAGCGAGTGTGACGGCTGCGATCTTGCATGACACGGTCGAAGACTGTGCTGACGTGGAACTTGCGGATATCGAACGAGAGTTCGGCGCCGATGTTGCAATGCTTGTCGACGGTGTTACGAAACTGACCATTTCCGGCAAGCAGACGTATATCACGAAAAAGCAGGAACAAGCGGAGAACCTCAGAAAACTGTTCCTTGCCATTGCCGCGGACGTGCGCGTCGTTATTATTAAGCTTGCGGATCGTCTGCATAATATGCGAACGATCGCCTATTGCAATCCGTACAAACGTGTGCGCAAGGCGAAAGAAACACTTGAAGTCTATGCGCCGCTTGCACACCGTTTCGGCATGGGTGCGATCAAGGGTGAGTTGGAAGACCTATCCTTTATGTACTTGATGCCGCAAGAATACGATGCGATCAAGAAGGAGTTTAACGAGCGCAAGAACGAACGCGAAGCCGTTCTGAACGAGGCAATGCGGAAGATCGGCGTTCAGTTGGAGGATGCGGGCATATCCGCGACGATCAGCGGGCGGCCGAAGCATCTGTACAGCGTATATCGCAAAATGCAGCGTGCGAATTGCAGCATGAATGAGGTGTATGACCTGATCGCGATCCGCGTGATCGTAGACTCGATCAACGACTGTTATGCTTCGCTCGGTGTGATCCATGCAAACTGGAAACCCTTGCCCGGACGGTTCAAGGATTATATCGCTACGCCTAAGCCGAATATGTATCGTTCCCTTCATACAACGCTTCTTGCGGAGAACGGCATTCCTTTTGAAGTGCAGATTCGAACGTATGAAATGCATCGAACAGCGGAATACGGTATTGCCGCGCATTGGATGTATAAAGAGGGAAGAACCGTTCGTAGTGTTCTGGACCGCAAGACAAGCTGGCTTCGACAGATCATTGAGGCCAAAGATACAACGGAAGACAGCAAAGAGTTTGTCGATAATATTCTGAAAGACTTCTTAGGGGAATATGTCTTTGTGCTCACGCCGCGCGGCGAGATCTTTGATTTGCCCAAAGGATCGACCCCCTTGGACTTTGCGTACCGCATCCATACAAATATCGGCCACCATTGCCAGATGGCCAAAGTGAACGGGAATATTGTCCGCCTCGATTACAAGCTCAAGACCAACGATATGGTCGAGATCATCACGTCCAACAGTCAAAACGGTCCAAGCCGCGATTGGCTGAATATTGTAAAAACGCAGTCTGCCCGAAACAAGATCCGTCAATGGTTCAAGAAGGAGAACCGAGAGGAGAATATCCAGCGCGGACGGGAGATGCTCGAAAATGCGGCGAAACGGCAGGGCATGCTGCTGAGCGATCTGCTTAAGCCGGATGCCGTGGCGCCGGTGCTGCAGCGCCTCAATATGAATACGCTTGAGGATCTGTACTCCGCGATCGGCTTTGGCGGCGTTTCCTCTGGTCAGGCGCTTCATAAGCTGATTGACCAGCATAATAAATCCGAAAAAGCGGAGGCGATTGCTGCAAAGCTCACGGTGGAAGAGCCGCCGGAAAAGCCGCAAAAGCCGAAGAATGTCCCGTATAACGGCGTAATCGTTCATGGAGACCCGGGGATGGCTGTTCGCTTTGGGAATTGCTGCAATCCTTTACCGGGAGATCCGATCATTGGATATATCACGCGGGGCCGGGGTGTTTCGGTGCATCGAGCGGACTGCCCCAACGTGGAAAACCTGTATAAAGAGCAGGATCGGATCATTGAGGTCGAATGGGCGATCGGAGCCAACAGCCCCTTCAACGCCTCGGTACAGATCCACGCGGACAATCGGCCGGGAACGATCCTTGAGATATCCGCCTTGCTTTCCGGGTTGAATATCAGCATTCAGGGTTTGAACGGCAAACCGTCGCATGATGGAAGTTATGTTGTTGAGATGACGTTTGTCGTTAATAATGCGGAGCAACTCAGCTATATTATCCGCAATCTGAAAAACCTTAAATGTGTCAACGAGGTCTATCGAATCCACCATTAAGGAGCGGAGTGTTATACGATGCGCGCTGTAGTGCAGAGAGTGAACGAGGCAAGTGTAAGCGTATCAGGCCAAACCGTTGGAAGCGTCGGAAACGGTTTACTCGTGTATCTCGGCGTGATGCAGGACGATACGCTGTTGGATGTCCAATACTTGGCGGACAAGCTGCTGCAACTTCGTATTTTTGATGATGATACAGGCACGCCGAACCTCTGCCTGCTGGATGTATCGGGCGAACTGTTGCTTGTTTCTCAGTTTACGCTGTGTGCAGATGCACGAAAGGGAAGGAGACCGAGTTATGCAGCGGCGGCGAGACCGGAGCTTGCAAAAAACCTTTATGAAGCGATGGCCGAACTGCTTGCGAAAGCGGTAACCGTGCAGACGGGAGTTTTTCGGGCGGACATGCAGGTATTCTCCGTCAACGATGGACCGCTTACCATTCTTCTTGACAGCAGGAGGCAGTTTTGATGCAGATTAGAACGATCCCGTGCGGACCGCTTCAAGTGAATACGTACATCGCCTACGCGGACCATCAGCAGAACGCGGTTGTAATTGACCCCGGCGACCCTGCGCCCATATTGCAGACGCTGCAAACGCACGGACTGATTTGTGAGGCGATTTTGCTTACGCACGGACATTTCGATCATATATTCGGACTTGTCGGCTTGCACGAAGCAACGCGGGCGGCAGTCTATGTTCATGAAGCGGATGCCGTGATGCTCGGCGACAGCAATGAATCGCTCGCCATACCATTTGCCGGAATAGAACTTCCCGAGGTTCAGGCTGACGTTCTGCTCCGCGATGGAGACCTTGTACAAGCGGGAGGACTGTTGTTTCGTGTGCTGTATACGCCCGGACATACAATGGGAGGCGTGTGTTATCTTGAGGAGGCGGAGCAGGCAGCCTTCTGCGGCGACACGGTGTTTTTTGAAAGCATCGGACGGACGGATTTTCCGCATTCCGATCCCGCCTTGCTCATCCGCTCGATCCAACGGAAACTGCTGCCGCTGGATGACGCCGTTGCGCTGTTTCCCGGACACGGCAACCCGACGACCATTGGTCATGAGCGGGCGTTCAATCCATACTTTCAAATCGGGGGCAGCCTGTTATGATCCTGCTTGAGACGAACAGACCGGAGTACCGCAACGATATTGCCGAGGAGATCCGACTGTTCTTTGGACAAACTGAGATCGTTCTTGCGGGGGAAGAAAATGGCGGGCAGCCCGAACTTAGCATTTCCGTGCAGCTTGCTGCTGCACCGGGATGTGCAACCGCCACCGCGAAATGCAGCGGCGCTATGCAGAGTGAGACGATAGCATTTGATGGTGCGGATCATTTGACTGTTAAGAGATTTGAGAAGCGAGCGGTCAAGATCGCGGTTTTTCGCTTACTGCAACAGCTTTTCCCACGAGTCATTCCGTGGGGGTCGCTAACGGGCATTCGACCCACGAAGCTGTTTCGTGAGTTGACGGTGCAGAGCGGTGCGGAAGCCGCCCGAGATGCATTTCTTCGCTTGTACGACGTAACACCGGACAAGATACGCCTGGCGGAATCTATTTGCGAGGCGCAGCGTGATATGATTGCCTCTGTCGGGGAACGGGATTTCGATGTTTATGTGAATATTCCGTTTTGCCCTACAAAGTGTTTGTATTGCTCTTTTCCCTCACAGATCCTCGGCAAAGAGGATGCGCTGACACCGTATTTAGAGAAGCTGTTTATCGATATTTCCGAGGGTGCAGCGCTAATGCGGGAACGCGGCTATCGTCTGCGCTGCATGTACGTTGGCGGCGGGACGCCGACGGTGCTTTCCACAGAGCAGCTGGACCGTCTTATATCAACACTGAAGATCTGTTATTGTTCGCTCGGTAATGAGATTACGGTTGAGGCGGGGCGGCCGGATACGATCACGGAGGATAAATTGCTTGTTCTGCGCGAACATGGCGTGCAGCGCATCTCCATTAACCCACAGAGCATGAATGATGATACGCTTTGCAGGATCGGCAGAGCACATACGGCCGACGACGTAGAGCGGGCGTTTTCTCTTGCGAGAAGCATTGGGTTTCCTGTCATCAATATGGATCTGATCGCTGGGCTTCCTGGCGAACATGTCGACGATTTTTGCGGGTCGCTGCAAAGAGTGCAGCGGCTTTCACCGGAGAATATGACCGTACATACGCTCGCGATCAAACGTTCCTCGCGGCTCATCGAGCGGCTGGACGAATACCCCTTGCCGACCGCTTCAGATGTAGAACAAATGCTGAGCGCGGGAGCGGAAACGGCGCAGTCGCTCGGAATGCAGCCGTATTATATGTACCGCCAAAAGTATATGAGCGGCAATTTAGAAAACGTCGGCTATGCAAAGCAAGACTCAATATGTATGTATAATATTGATATGATGGAGGAGACGACAAATATTATGGCGCACGGCGCGAGCGCAATGAGCAAGCGCGTGTTTGGATATGAAAATCGGGTAGAACGGATCCCGAATCCCAAAGACGTCAAAACCTATTTTGATAAATTGCCAACGATCCTTTTGGAAAAGCGTGCGCTTTTTGATTGACAGAAGCGGGAAATTGACAGTATAATGAGCAAAAGGTCTGGAACAGGAGAGTAGCCGAAGAACGATATTTCAGAGAGCACGGCGTTAGCTGGAATCCGTGCATATCGGAGATCGGTGAACGGCACCTGCGAACCGCGCGGTCGAAAGGGAAGTACACCGCGACGCCTCGTCTGCGTTATCGGACAAAAGCGGAGCAAGAAATTGCTCAAATTGGGTGGCACCGCGGGTTTCCCGTCCCTTTTGTTGGATGTGAAACCCTTTTTTTATCGAAACGGAGGGAAATGCATTGGCTTATCAGGCGCCGAAAGGCACAAGAGACGTACTGCCGTCCGAGAGCTATCGTTGGCAGTATATTGAACAATTGATCCGTGACATTGCAAAAAAGTATGGCCTGCTCGAAGCGCGCACACCGGTGATCGAGCATACCGAGTTGTTTTTGCGCGGCGTCGGAAAAACGACGGATATCGTGCAGAAAGAGATGTATACGTTTTTGGATAAAGGAGACCGCTCTATCACGCTGAAACCGGAGGGAACGGCGGGCATGGTGCGGCTGTTTGTCGAGCACAACCTATTTGGCGAAGTGCAGCCGACCAAAATGTTTTATCTCACGAACCCCGTATTTCGCTACGAGAATCCGCAGGCCGGGCGGCTTCGCGAGCATCACCAGTTCGGAGTGGAGATATTCGGCGCACCGCGTCCGAGTGCCGACGCCGAATGCATTGCCATCGTGATCGAGCTTCTGAACAAAATCGGCTTGTCGGGCCTTGCCGTTCGTCTGAACAGCATCGGCTGCCCGGAGTGCAGACCGAAGTACCAGGAGGCTTTGCGTGAGTATCTGCGGGCAAATTACGATTCGCTTTGCGAGACCTGCAAAACACGGTATGAATTGAACCCGCTGCGGATCTTGGATTGCAAGAATGAGCGCTGTCAGAAGCTTTTGCAAAATGCGCCCGTGATCGGCGATTTTCTGTGCGATGACTGCAAAAAGCACATGGATGAGCTTTTGAAACGCTTGGAGCTCATGAATGTGCGCTATGAAATCACGCCGACGCTCGTGCGCGGACTTGATTACTACACGAAGACCGTATTTGAAGTGTTTTCCGATCGAATCGGTTCGCAAGGCGCGATTTGCGGCGGCGGGCGTTATGACGGCCTCGTAGAAGAATTGGGAGGACCGAACTGCCCGGGCGTCGGGTTTGGACTCGGTATGGAACGCCTGCTCATGCTCATGGATGAATGCGGCGTTGCGGGTCCGAAGCCGGAGCGATATGATCTGTATATCGCTGGACTTGGCGAGGCGGGCGATCTGAAGGCGTTCACGCTTGCGCAGGAGCTTCGCGCACGGGGACTGGCTGTGGATACCGACCATGTCGGCAGAAGCGTGAAAGCGCAGATGAAATTTGCTGATAAGGCCGGCGCGCGATATGTGCTTGTGATCGGTGATAACGAGATCGAGTGCAATAAAGCAACCCTGAAGAATCTGCGCGGCGGCGAGAATAAGACGGTATCGCTGGATGCGGGCGAAATTGATAAGATGATACATTTGGAGGAACACTGATATGGCAGACCTATTGCAAGGCTGGAAGCGAAGCTGCTATTGCACGGAGCTTTCCAAGGAAGATGTCGGCAAGACCGTAACGCTGATGGGGTGGACAAACGTTCGCCGCGACCTTGGCGCGTTGATCTTTGTCCAACTGCGCGACCGCAGCGGACTTATGCAGATCGTATTTGATTCAAGCACGCTCTCAAAAGAGGATTTCGATCGTGCTTCGACGATTCGCTCTGAGTATGTTCTGGCGATTCGCGGCGAACTGGTGGAACGCACCGGAAACATGGTGAACAAAAACATGAAGACCGGCGAGGTCGAAGTGCTGGTTCGCGAGTTTAAGATCCTCAGTGCGTCCGAAACGCCGCCTTTTGAAATTGAGGACGATTGTAATGCAAATGAGGCGCTGCGCCTGAAATACCGCTATTTGGATCTCAGACGTCCCTGCATGCAGGAGAATCTCATGATGCGGCATAAGATCGCATTCTGTGCGCGCCGCTTCTTCTCCGAGAACGGATTCCTCGAGATCGAGACGCCGATCCTTACGGGCAGCACGCCGGAGGGCGCTCGCGATTACCTTGTGCCGAGCCGTGTGCACCCCGGCTGCTTTTATGCACTGCCGCAGAGCCCGCAGCTGTTCAAGCAGCTTCTTATGCTCTCAGGATACGATCGCTATATGCAGATCGCACGCTGCTTCCGCGATGAGGATCTGCGCGCAGATCGTCAGCCCGACTTTACGCAGATCGACCTCGAAATGTCGTTTGTCGAGGAAGATGATGTTATGGACGTCAACGAGCGCTTTCTCAAGCAACTGTTCAAGGAAACGCTAAACCTTGACATCCAGCTTCCGCTGCCGCGCATTCCCTATGATCAGGCAATGGCGCGCTTCGGTTCCGATAAGCCGGATACGCGGTTTGGCCTGGAACTCTGCGACATCACCGATCTTGTAAAGGACTGCGGATTCAGCGTGTTCAAAAACGCGGTCGAAGCGGGCGGCAGCGTCCGCTGCATCAACGTCAAGGGCGGAACTGCACATTTCTCCCGCAAAGAGATCGATGCCATGGGCGAATATGTGAAAACGTACCGCGCAAAGGGGCTCGCTTGGATCAACGCAAAGGCGGAAGGCGTGCAGTCCCCGATCGCAAAGTTCCTTACCGAAGAGGAGCTCCACGCGATCCTTGATCGTGCCGGCGTCGAAACCGGCGACCTCGTATTCATCGTTGCGGATCGGAACGATATTGTGTTCGCGTCGCTCGGCGCACTGCGCTTGAAGGTGGCGGACAAGCTCGAATTGATCCCCGAGAATCAGTTCAATTTGCTCTGGGTGACGGATTTTCCGCAGTTTGAGTGGAGTGAAGAAGAGAATCGGTATATGGCGATGCACCATCCCTTTACGAGCCCGAAGGATGAGGACATGGATAAGCTGGAGACCGATCCGGGCAGCGTCCACGCAAAGGCATACGACATCGTGCTCAATGGCGTTGAAATCGGCGGCGG
>ULXX01061091.1_pt1 | contig 17364 bp, 19 predicted proteins | sample 1961621 | NCBI WGS metagenome assembly ULXX01 (sample SAMEA4835848, study PRJEB28245) | human gut metagenome | biome: gut microbiome; material: fecal sample | place: Denmark | collected 2008
GCAGGGTTGAACGCCGCCTGTTCGATTTCGGCGAAGAAGTTGTCCGGGTTGCGGTTCAGTTCGAGAATACCCACGTCATGCAGCGGGAAATCGCCGTGATACCACACTTTGGTCAGGTCGAAGGGATTGATTTTGTAGTTTCGGGCCTCCTCTTCGGTCATCAGCTGCACCTGCATCAGCCAGCGGGGATAATCGCCCCGTTCGATCGCTTCGAACAGGTCGCGCTGGTTCGACTCCCGGTCTTTGGCGATGACCGCCTCGGCTTCGGCGTCCGTGAGGTTCTTGATGCCTTGCAGGGTGCGGAAATGGAATTTGACCCATGTGCGCTTGTTGTCCTTGTCGTAGAAGCTGAAGGTGTGGCTGCCGAAGCCGTGCATATGGCGGAACGAGGCCGGAATGCCGCGCGGACTCATCGTGATCGTCACCTGGTGGAGCGCTTCCGGGAGGAGCGTCCAAAAATCCCAGTTGTTGTTGGCACTTCGCATGCCGGTGCGCGGATCGCGTTTGATGGCGTGGTTCAGGTCGGGGAATTTCAGCGGATCGCGCAGGAAGAAGACCGGCGTGTTGTTGCCTACCAGGTCCCAGTTGCCCGTGTCGGTGTAGAATTTCATGGCGAAGCCCCGGATGTCGCGCTCGGCATCGGCGGCGCCGCGCTCTCCGGCTACGGTCGAGAAGCGGACCAGACAGTCGGTCTTTTTACCCACCTGCGAAAAGATCGAGGCCCGGGTGTATTTGGTGATGTCGTGCGTCACGGTGAAGGTCCCGAAAGCTCCCGATCCTTTGGCGTGCATGCGGCGTTCGGGGATCACTTCCCGGTCGAAATGGGCGAGTTTTTCGAGATACCATACGTCTTGCAGCATGGCGGGGCCGCGCACGTCGGCGGTTTGGATGTTTTGGTTGTCGGCAATGGGTTTCCCGTTTTCGGAGGTCAGTCTTTTCTTGTCCATATCCTATCGTTTTTTGTCGGCATGCAGAAAATGCCGGACCGGTTTATGATTGAATTTCATATCGTTGTAATTCAGAGCAAAAACATTGCCATACAGACTGGCGTTGCCTCTTTGGGGATATGTTTTTTCTGCGAGGAGCGGACTGTCGGAGCGAATTTTTCAGGGAAATCGACTCTGTTTTTCGAGGATTTGGAAAATTTCACTATATTTGTCCCGTTAACGGGGGATTAGCTCAGTTGGCTAGAGCGCTTGCATGGCATGCAAGAGGTCACGAGTTCGAGCCTCGTATTCTCCACCAAACAAAAACCGCCTCAAACTAATGTTTGAGGCGGTTTTTTGTAAAAGAGCCCGTGTTGGATTATTCTTTTTGGACAAACAATGGACAAACAAAATAGCGATTTATAACGATTGCAAGCCGCTATTTTCTGATAGTTATAAACTCTGCGTCGATAATTTCAGCGTGCGGATTGTGGTTTATGATGGATTGGTCGCGCGACTTGACACGCTTCGTTCGCCAAAGGAATCCGAGGAACCGCGCATATTTGACGCGCTCCACGTAGGTAATCCGGTCGCGGCTTATGACGTCGGCCTTGTAGCTATTATCGGGGAAAATGCAGCACGAGAAATCGAGCCATTCGTCGTGATGCTCGGCGCACCTTGCCGGAACCTCGGCGGCCCTGTCGGGTGTGACCTCGACAAAAACGGTATCGCGGGCCTTGCCCTGCAACTTGTAAATGGTCTGCTGCTGTATCTTGGTCAGTTGCTCCAACTCCTTTTTCTTAACGCCCATGTCGCGGATTAACGCGGCATCGTCGGCGCGGTACCGCTCCAACTCCGCCACCCGCAGCTGCAATTCGCCGACTCTAACGGCCTGCTCGCCGCTTTTGGTTTGATAACGTTCCACCTCGCTCAGCAGTACCTCGGTGTTGTTGTGGTATGCGTCCCGCTCCCGCCGCAATTTTTTGTTTTGATGGATCAGGAAGCCAAATGCCGTAATCACGGACAGCGCTACCAGCGCCACGATCAGATACTTTTTCATACTTTCCCGAAATAACGGATCCAGTTGAACGATTTGCGGCCGCGAATATACTGGTTATCTCCCTCGTTGGCGTGCGCCTCCATCTCGAACATGGATGCGTAATAGGCCGTGTCTGTTGTACACCCACGAAATCCCCGCCTCAACAAAATAGATGATGTAGTAGAGCAGGAGCGCCACGACGAATGGCCAACCGCCCCACCCGAACGCCAAAGAGAGCATCAAGGCGGCAAGCAGTGCGACGGCCGTAACCTCCATATACTGCTCGACGTGGATGGCCTCGTGGTTCACTGCTTTTGAACTCAACGGCTGCGCCTGTTTGCGCTTCGTGCAGATGAAACCGAAAATCATAGCTGTTTCGTAATCTTTCCGCCATAACAGCAGGCGGGCCAACAGGTTGTTGTAATAGATTTTTCTCATGGCTAAAGTGATTTTACGATGTTTGCCACGGTGTCGATCACCGAGGCCATAATAGCGGCGTAATTCGGCGCCGTGGCGTATTTTGCGCCCGTGTTGTCCACCAGGCGGCGGGCGTACTCCTTGGCATCACCCCGGTAGGGCCACGCATCGGCGTACATCGGTTTCTTCAGCAGCGCCAAGTGATCGTCGAGGCACGCGTCCACGGTCGGGTATACACGGAAAAGGCGATACACGCGATATTTGTACCGATCGGGCGCAACTTGCTCGACCGACACAACCCGCTCGGGAGCCTTGAACGCCACAGTCGGGGTCTTGAAATACTCGGTTGTCAGCTCCAGCGACACGTCGCCGGTCCAGCTTCCTTTTGTGATCCCAAAAATGTTGTTACCGATCCCTCGGATTTCCCAGCCCGTTTCCAGCGCCGCCTGCGCGGTTACGAATAGGGGGCTGACGCCGCCGGCCTTGGCCAGTCGTTCCGCTGCCGGGTACACTTTTTTGACAAATTCGATTTGTTTGTTGTTCATTGTTGTTCGTGGTTTTTATTATGTGTTTTCTCTTGTGATCCGAAAGGCGGCTCCCGATCGGGACAATTTACTTTACAGCACTTGTACAGAGTAAGCACGGCCTTTTGCGATGCCAGCCCGTCGAGTTGAGAGCGCATGTTGCCGATCGTTTTATAAAGCCCCTCGATTTTGTCACTTTGGGCATCCACTTTCTTTTCCGATCGCTCGAACAGTTCTTTCCACTGCGACGATACGGTGGACTCATTGGCTAACTCGGCCGCCCGTTTCTTGTGCTTGCGGTCGAAAAAAATACCTATGCCACCGCCCGCGCTGATTGCGGCGATCGCCGCACTGATGATTGTCGTCCAATCCATATTTGTCGTTATATTTTATTCCGATAAGACCGCTGGATCGTCCGAATGGCAAAAACCGACTCGTCAAACCGTTGGCAAAGACCGAACGGTCAAATCCAGGGCATAATAGTTTATTGTTCTCTAAAAAACGGCGGTATTGCGATCATATCGCCAGCAGTAAAAAAAGACCGCTGGATCGTCCAAGTGGCAAAAACCGACTCGTCAAACCGTTGGCAAAAACCGAACGGTCAAATCCAGGGCATAACGGCTATTAGTCAGTTAAAACAGCATATTCCAATTTCCCGTAGGATGCACTACATACTACCTTAAATTCCTTGATCTCACTCACCTGAATCCCATTTTTGAATGCCGCAAATCCGATGTTTTTTATCATAAAATTTTTATAATCCGGGTTAGGGCTGTCAGGTTTGTCAAAATCTGCCTTTTCGATCTTGTAGGTTAAGCCCAAGCAAAGCCGGGTGGTTTCCAGGCCCGAGTCGTACCAAAACATCCAGCCTACAATGTGCCCAAAACTTGCTCGGGAGTTATTGTAGATTAATGTCGATTCCTTGAATTTTTCTATGCCAAACTCAGTTATCGCTTTGTCGAGCGATTCGTTTCCAAATTCAAGGGCAAAATCTGCCTGCCCGATAGATACCCCATGCTTGGGATGCCTCCAGGTCTTGGATATTTTACGCGTCGATCCAGTAGGACCGCTCGCAAACTTGTACCGCCCTTTTGTCCGGCGGAAAAGATAAATTTTATAGTCGGCAACATTATCCGCGTCGCCCACGCCGTAAAGCGATATTATCGGCCACTTACCTTTATCCTCAACGTCGCCGGTTTTATAGTTGTCAATGGTGAGCGTGATGGGGTATTTCGGGGCTTCCGTTGGGGTTTTTGCCATACCGGCGCCGCTGATCTCCCACGAACCTTTGATGGTCATGTATTCGGTTTTCTCGATCGGCTGCCGAACCTTGCGGGCGAACAAACGGCCATCGGTTGTCAGCAGCCCAAATTCGGCGATCGACTTTCCGGCGGCGTCCATGTAGCCAAAGGTGAAGTTGAAGCGCACGGTGTCGGGCGCGGGGTACTCGACCGTCTGCACATCGACGATAGTGGGGTCGGTTATCGACGTGTCGTTCTCGGTCGGCGCGGTTCCGTTCGTTCCCGCCGCGACCTTTGAAATGGCCGCATTTGGCAATCCTGCCAGCGCCTCGGCGGCGATCTCATAGGCCCCGTTTACGATTTGGTTGCTTTGTTGCAGGCTCCACAACTCACGTCCCTGCTGGTCGTAGGCGATCAAATGCAGGACGCCGTCTATTGGTTTTACGATCTGCTTCATAATTAGAAATCTGTACGATTGTTTGACCCTATTACAAAATATCCAATATTCGTTTTAGCCAACATAAGGCTTACATATCCACCTTGTGAGACAAGGATTATATTGTCGGATTTATAACTATGACCTTTAAACTCACTTTTTACTGATACATTAACAGTAATAATATCGCCATCCGATATAATTATAACAGGAATTATCGCAGGCATTTGGCTGAATTTTACTTTGTCGATACCGATGTCGCCGCAATTTATTTCCAGGTCTGCATTATTACCTGACGATGTTGCATTCGTAATATTAACTATCGTTGATTGCCATTTTCCATTTGCGGTATTATATGTAAAAAGATCAGTTATCGGAATTGTGAGAATGTTGGATATGCTGATATTTTTAATACCTTCCACAACACACGGCGCTAAAGTCCTTTCAAGTAGCTCCGCAGTTATTGCATTTTTCTGTATGACCCGACCGGTGATTATTTCGTCGGCGAAAATGCTCTCATCGTTCAATGATTCCTCTGCGATTTGGGACGCTGTAATAGTTTTATCGGCTATATTTGCAGCGGTAATCTTTTTCGCGCCAACCGTCGGACTCGGGTACGTACCGGCGAGATCACCACCGGCGATCTCGGGGATCAAGTCTATCACCTTGCCCAAAAACTCTCTGATCTTCGGCTCGGTGATCTCGCCCGTGTCGTTGTTCGGGAAATACTGCTCAAGCAGCCCCTTTAAGTCCTCTTTTTTTGCCATATTCTTGCCTTTTTATTTGAATCCACGATTAAACCCCGCCGAGAATGCACGTCGGCGGGTGGTAACTTCAACATTCAGCCAGTCGTTGGTGTTGAAGACTATTTCGCTGGCCTCGATTCTCTGATAATAGCCTACTTCGACCAGGTGCGACCGCTCATTTTTATAGAACTCGACGAACAGGTGTATTTTTCGGCTCTCCTCGGCGGTGATGTGGCGGCTATCATCCGCCTCAACGAATACGCGGAACCGCGCCCAGTCTTCGGGGCTTTCAGGGCCGCCGGGCAGAGCCGTTACGCCCTCCTCCAAAATGACGATCGGGAACCCCACCGTGCGGCACGCTTCGCGAATAGCCCACGGCGTACCGATAAACTTGTGCAGCGCGATGGACTTCTTAATGATGTCCCGCTGTTGCTGTTCGGTCTCTGCCATTCCGAATCCTTGCAACCCGTCGATGTCGAACTGGTCGGCAAGATACGGCAAGGCGCTCGGGGCTACCGTGTCCACCAAGTACGGCAGGAACTCCGATAGGTCCCAGTTGTCCCATCGGTCGGCCACCATTTCCGAAAAGGCCCGTGCCAGTTCGTTGTCGCTGATCGCGCTTGCTATGACGTTTTTGTCATCCACGGCTAAATCCTGTTACGTTCACGGTTATTCCCGTGCAATTTGGAAATTGTTCGTCCGATATGATCAGGTTTGCGGCCGGCGCGACGACCGTAACGTCGTACACGCTGGACAACCGGCACGCTTGGGCAATGTGCGACCGTATGATGTCCAAACCGAGCTTTGCCCGCTTCTCCTTGGCAAAATCTTCCAAGGCGCTGGTGATACTTGCCCGCTCGGTCGCGGCATCGGCGCCGTCGTACAGCACCACGTCCACCATGAGCGCATAATCCTCGCGCTCCGGCGCCGATACGATTACCGTGTCCGTGAGCGGCCGCACATTCTCAGCGTTGCACACGTTGTACACATCCGTAATCACCTGCGCGGGCGTTTCCTCTTCATTCGTCAGTGGAACGATCAACACACTACCGGGTACCGGCGAAGACACGGACACGTCGGTAATCATGGCGTTGGCACTTTTCGCGTAAAACTTGTAACTCGACCGAGATCCTGCCGATGAATATTGCGATGGCGCCAGTTTGATGCGCTCACGGAGCTGCGCGTCGCTCTCCACATCGGAACCTCCGCCCGTGACGTCGATATTTTCTACCGTCGATACGAACGCCAGCGGGTCCAGTATTTTGTTAATCGTACCGACGGCATAACCATTCCCCACCTTGCCCGCAACGTCGGCCAAAACGGACAGTTCTACGGTCATAGTGGCGGGGGCGATTATGGCGTCGTCGATCGTGCGGAATATCGCCAAACCGTCGCTGCTCGATACGCGGGTTCCCTCGGGAATCAAAACGGAGCCGTGCCCTGCAACAAGAGTGAAGCGGACGGTACACCCAGCACTGGCCGCCGGCAAACGCTCGACGGCCACCAAACCCGCGATGTAATCGAGGATTGGCGCGGTGCTGAACTGGTAGAGCATTTGCCGCATACCCGCATTAAAGCGGTTCACAAGTAGCGTTTCGCGGAACACCACGAAATTGAGGATCAACTGCTCGACTTGGGCAGGTTGCAATTCACGCCCCAACAGCTCCTCCAGCTTTGCCTTGCTCTCCGCCATGATTACGGCGGGATCACGTTCCACGAATGTTGGGATATTGTTGTCAATAGCCATTATATGATCGTTGTTATCGTTATCTGTTCTGCCGATCCTACCACCGTGCCCTCGATCTTAAAAACTGTGTGGGCGGCATCGTTACGGCTCGCGGAAATGCGGGTTACATCGAGGCGCTTTTCCCACCGGCCGATGGCCGTGGTCGCTTCGTAGATGATTTTTCCCAACACCGATGGCAGGGGTTTATCTAAATATTGGTACACGTTGCTGCCGAACTCCGGGCGCAATGGATCGCTGCCCGGGATGGTCGTCAGGATGATATTGATGGACTGTACAATATCATCCACCCCCTCGACGATCGCCGCCGGATCGTCCATGCTGACCTGCCAGTTTCGTGTGTCGTTCGGTGCAATCATACGGCGCTTGCGGTTATGGTTCCCGTTACTGGGCCGGCGGTATTCGCCAGCGTGATCACGGCGGTATTTACCCCCTCGACGATCGCGGCAGCCACCGCGTTCGTGATGGACTCGGCGATACGATCGGCGGACGCCTCGGGGTTATCTGTTTTGTCTCGTTCGGCGAGCATGGCGGCCTTGATCGCCGCTTTCAATGCTGATTTCTGTACGGGCATACGCTTATGGTGTTGGCGGTCCCGACACGCCTGTACTGGTCGGGTGCTTGTGTGTTGTTAATTTTATTTTCTGCGTTCCGGCGGTAACTTCAACGCTGGCGGTGATCTCCCCGGTAACAGTGGTGTCGCCCGTGATGTTCACCTCACCCTCGACGTTCAATTTTTTGCACGCGATCGACAGCTCGGAATCCGGTGCGTTCACGCTCAACTTATGCGCCTTGGCATCATAGAACACCTCGGCGCCGTCAGCGTATTTTACGCCCATAGTGTCAGGTCCAGCCCAGTCGGGTGGTGTGTCCGTATCGCTCCAAAGTACCAATACAATGGCGCCCTGCTCGCAATTCTCGTCCATTGAACACAGCACTTGCGCATTTACCTCGACCGGTATCCAGTGCTTCGTTTTGTAGGTAGCCATAGACGGGATGGCCAGCCAGCCGGAAACGATCTCGTTCTCGTCGAACGAAACACGCGCATAGCCCAGGTTCTCACCCTCGCCGATCTCTGATATTATACCCAGCCGAAACATACCTATACCTCTATTTTTCTAATTGTCGCCGTGGTTACGTACCCGCTTGAATTATCGAGGTCATGAGCCGACGATACCACATGCCACTTTCCGGAAAACTTGCCGATGCCAGTCAGCTCGATATTGATCCCCGCTACCAGCTTGACATTCCCCGCAACGGTGATGCTCCCCGTTATTTTGTCCTTGTTTTTTTCTTTCAACGCACCCTTGGCCTTGGCTTGGGCCTGCGTCTCGTTCTCTACCGTAACGTCTCCCTGCCACGTGTCTTTCGACAATGTGCCCTTGCCTCCCTCTTGGTCTGACGGCTCGATCTTCCATCGCCGGACGCTGTTGGTCTTCATATTGCGGGTCGCCACGACAGCCCCGCCAAATACTTGGCTCGTTTTGTCAGTGAACGACGCCCGGCTCAATTCGTTTTTGTGAATGGTCATCACCACGGGCTGAGACTCCAGTTCCTCGGTGTCCATAAACACAAGTTGATCGCCACGAACGGAAAATACGATCCCGTACTCTCTGGCCAGCCTGCTTAAAAATGCGAGGTCTGTCTGCTTCTCCTGCGTCTTGCGCTCGACTTCTATCTTTTGCAGGTCGCTGACATTGCCCACGAGCTTCAGCCCGTGCTTCGTCGCAAAGTATTGGGCGATCTGCTTCAACGACTGCTTTTCGAACGCCTTGCTGTTCTTCGAGCGCAGCGCCTTGGATATAGCGGCACCGATAGCTTTGATTGCAACCGTATCGGGCGGGAACTCCAGCCCGATCTCGTCTATCTCAAAGAGTCCACAATCCAGCGGAGCGTCGGGCGTGCCGATCGACACCTCCAGCGTGTCGCCTTGCTCGGGATACCATCCGTTTTTCCAATGGTCAGTGGTATCTTCGAACGTCAGCGTCAAATCGTCACTTTCCGCCTCCTCTTTGTCTGCATACGACAATCGGGAGAGATAGGGCGACACGTCGGCGGTTACGTTCTTACCATTGACGGTGATTTTCGCAATGACTTTCTCTAACGTTTCCATGGCGGCAGGTCTGTATTTACGTGCATATCGCTGTCTTCGACGATCGGGATCACCAGCACCGTGCCCAGCGGGAAGACCGCCGTAAGCGGTATGAGCGGGTTGGCATCCGATATGATGGCGATCCCGTCCATACTGCCGTAAAACTTGGCAGCGAGCAGATCGATCCGGTCTCCCTCAACGGTCGTATAGTTGAAACTTGACATTTAATTGCCTCCCTCTTTTGTTCCTGCGAACCCCGCTACCGGCGTGGCGCTGGTCGTTACTTTTTCCGCGCTGTCGGACAACTGCCCGACATTCATCTCCAGCACCGACACATCCACCACGTTGTCGATTTTTGCGAGGTTGCTGGCATATGCAATCGCTTCGTCCAATGATGTGGGCAAGTCGCCAGCGCGATCGATTATTTTCTTTGTTGCCGCGACTTTCGTTTTGGCCGACGCATAGAGTCCTTGCGCATCGGCGGCCAGTTGCTGGACCTCGCGCACCCCGCGCTTAAGGCTGGTGGTCCTGCTTTTCACCTTAGCAATCGACTGCTTCATTCCGCTAACCTTTTCCTTGGCTGCGGACACGTCGTTGGTTATACCTGTGGCGGGGCTTGGAGCCGACGCAACAGGCGCCACCGCGATCGGCTTCTGACTACTCAGCGCCCGCCCTGTCGGGGCTGCTTCCTCTTCGCCGGGACTCTCCAGCAAATTCACGGTGACGGTTGCCAGCTCCACCCATCCATCCGCCGCGCACTGCTGGTTGGCGATGTCCAAGCTCGTAATAACGAATTTCCCGACAATTCGCCCGTCTCCGGTAATGTACGGCAGCACCTCGAAAGCGTGCATCGACGCTTTCAACGCATATATCTCGGCCTGCGGATCACAAAATTCTGATGAATATGTGATTGTCAGGCTCAACTCCCGCAGCTCGGCACCAGTCGGCTGGATGGCGTCTTTGTCATTGACACGAGGGATTTGGCCGTATTTTACGGCATCTGCCTCGCTGGTCGATACGGGAGTTTTCAGCCCTTGAAATATGTGATCTCCGAGTTGTGCAAACATGGGTGCCAGCTATTACGCAAAGGACAAACGTGTCTTGTTTTCTTCATATTTACGAATCAGTTCCATGATCTCGTTCGCATGCTGCTTCAGCATTTTTCCGAACTCGTCCCGCACCTCCTGCGTAGTCGATCCGGCGAATGTGATCTGCGGGGCATAGGTAATGGACGGGCCGGTATTCCCGCCGCCTACAATGGTCGAGGTATTCACCGTGCTGGATTGCATCGACTGCGTGATTCCACGGGTCGCTTGCATGGCCACGCCCTCGGTAGCATTTTCGACGATTGCACCCCCTCGATCAAGGCCAACGACCAGCCCCTGCGTGATATTCAGACCATATTCGGCGAACAAACGGGATGGGGAATTGATACCGAGAATAGACTTGAAGCCGTTGGCAATCCTACGGCCGATATTCTTCATTCCCTCGACAATCTTATCGACCATAGAGGTTATTCCATTCCAAAGCCCTTGCAATAGGTTTTTGCCCCACTCATAAAAGCGGGGGCCGAGGTTCTCGAAGAACGTCCCCACATTCTCCCACGCGCCGCGCATCCATTCGACGGGTTGCAGGTTGCTGAACCAGTCTTTGATCCCTCCCCATGCGTTCGAAATGCCGCTCTTGACGTTACCCCAAAGGTTAGAGAACCAGCCTTTCACTGATCCCCATGCCTTTTGCACTCCCTCGCGGGCCTTGCTGATGGTATTTTTGATGCCATCCCAAGCTTTCCCCGCACCGGCCTTGATCCTGCCCCACAAGTTCGAGAACCAGCCCGTTACAGTGCTCCACACCTTTTTGATCGCTTCCCACGCTGCTTTGAATATCCCGACGATAGCGTCCCACAACTTTTTAAACCATGCGGCCACCTCGTCCCAGTACTTGACCAACAATACCACGGCTGCGATAATCGCCATGATACCGGCGACAATCCACACCACTGGACACCCGTACAAGGATGTATTAAATACCCACTGGCCGGCGGCGGCGATCTTCGACCAAACGGAGAATAACGCATATTGCATACGAAACAACAACATGCCGTTTTTGTACTCGCTGACGATTTTGGTACCAATTTTTATGGAATCAGACACTATTCGGAATACCTTACCGAACTGCCCGACGATGAACGTCACGCTACCGATCGCAATGGCAGCCGTGCCTAATATAGCGATCCATTTACCCGTGGTCATCGCTATATTGCCGATTGTGGCGGCCAGTTCGGGATTTTCCTGTACCCATTTTGTTATCTTATCGATAACCTTTGATATTTTTTCGGTTGCCGCCGACAATGCTGGGATCAGTGCTGCACCTAACTGTAACTTAACGCCTTTGACCTGCTCTCCGATATTTTCGAGTTGGTCGCTAAATGCGTCGCCCTTGGCAATCATCTCGTTACTTAACGCAAGTCCCAAACGCTCGGCTTCGGCGTAAAACGCTTTTAGACCGGCCTTGCCATCGTTCAGCATAGGGATCAGATCGGCACCCGACTTGCCGAACAATTCAACCGCCAAAGCGGTCTTTCCGATGCCGTCTTCGGTATTATGAAAAATATCGGCTACATCCTCGAAAATCTCGTTCGGCTGGCGGAGATTACCCGCACTGTCTTTGATTTTGATACCGAGATCCTCGAACGTCTGCATGTACGTCTTATTTCCGCCGGTAGCTTCGGCGACCATTCTGTCGAACTTCACTAACGACGCGGACAATTTTTCAGTTTCGACCCCTGACATCCTACCGGCATACGCAAGTTTTTGGAATGCCTCTACACCGATCCCGGCTCCCCGGGCCATATCGTACATATCACCGGCGTAATCGGCTGTCGATTTTCCAACGGCCAAAATACTACCTCCGACGGCTGCGCTCGCGCCCAGCATGACGGTTCCTGCTTTCGTCATTGAGCGACCTATTTTGCTTGTGGTACGCTCGAATGCAGAAAGTTTGTCCGTCGATTTTTTGACGGCCTCGTCTATAATGCGGCTCATTTTATCCGTTGCAGACAAAATGAACGCTAATTTCAGAGTGTTGGCTGCCATGTGTCGTTATCGCTTTTCGATGCCGGATAATACCACCCGGCGGGGTGTTGTGATCTCTTTTTCGTAAATCTCGACTGCGCGGTCCAAGTAGGCAAAATAATCTTCCACGATCAGATCGAGAACGCCATCTATTCCGCCGCCGGTGAAGTGTGCTAAAAAAACAATATCCGCATGTGGGATTTGTCTGATTAGCACCCTTGCGCCAGCGTCGGACCTTATCCGTTTTTTGAGATGTCCCTTTCTACCTCTTTTTTTGCGTCGGGGAAAAGGAACTCGGTGATCTTATCCATCTCCTCGGTAGTGAAGCCGTCCATCAGATCGTCGTAAACGATCGGCTGACCGTTTACGAGAATTTTGGCGGCCATCAGGTGCATGCCGCGCTCGACGTCCGTCAGGCTCTTGTTGTTGGTTAGCTCCATCTGCTTGCGTACCGTGATACCAATCTCAGCGATCTCGGTGTTGGCGTCGAGCTGGAGCCGCCGCCGAACTGACAAATTCGGCTTGCGATTCAGTGCTTGCTGTCCCATTACAATCCAAGGTTTTGCCTACGTTCAGCCAGCAAGTCCTCGCCGCCGACTTTGTAGATGTTATTGATTACGTCGATTTCGACGATCTCCTCACCGTCTATTTCCAACTTATAATACTGGACGGAAACGGTGGACTCCAGTTCGGTGTCCTCCTTGGCCTTGAACGCGCCACCGGGGAGTGTCTTGGAGTACCCGCGTATGTACATCACGATGGGCTTCTCCTCCGTGATTCCCGTGTTGTCGTATTCCGCTTTGCTGGAACGGATCATCAGGTCCACGGGCTTGAGGAAATTTCCGAAAGCTTTCTGCGCCTCGTTGTCCGGATACGTCCATTTGATCGTCGTTTCGAGTTTATCGAACCCGTTGAAAAACTCGGCCGAACCAATCATGCCCATAGCCTTGTAATCGGTCATAAGGGCCGTAATGGTCGGGGCGGTGATCTCCGACGCCAGCCCGTGCTTGCTGGCATTGTTCACATAGACGTTTGCGTCGTAAACTTTTGCGATATTCATGGCTATTCGATGGTTGAGAGTTTGTTAATGTCGATTTTGTGGTCGAACGTCATGCGCTGCATAGGCACGGCGGGCGTCCACTCGTTGGAAAACGTGACGTATCCCTGTGCCAACTCGGTGGCCGGATTCTTCGCAGGGTCGAAAAAGCACTGCCCGTAAACGATCTTACCTTCGGCTGTCAGCCGGTTGTAGTACTGGTTCACGATGTTGCGAACCAGGTCGATGTCGGCCTGTTTTACCTGCTTAACATCGATAAACTGGGCGCAGGCCATCGTGATCGAACGCTTCATGATCATCAGTGACCGGCGAACGCACTCGAACGCGTCGGGAGTGGTGGTGCTGGGGAACGCTGCGGTGTAGTTTCCCCATTCCACAATGCCGTTGCCGTACATATTAACAACTGTCGTGATGCCTTGTGCGTTCAGCAGGTTGGCCTCACATGTTTTATCTGAGAGCGCGAACGTGATGGGCACGTCGGTACCCTCGATCCCCGTGTAGGCGTGGTTCGACGATGACACATGCCATCCTTCTGTTAAATCGACTTTGGCCCGCAAACCCGCCGCGTAAGCTGACACCGGGAGCGTGAGGTATCTTTCCCCTGGGTCCTCGACATCCGGGTTATATTCCGGGTTCGCAACAAGGACATGCGGGAAAAGAAGCTTTTGCCCGGCTTTGAGTGTGGCAAAGTCACCCTCCGCACCGCGCGACTCAATGGCTTGGTTGAAGCCCCAGCCGTCGGGTGTGTCAATATATGCCATCGCCTCGGTTTTCTCAGTAATGACAATCAACTCCTGCTTCACTGCATCCAATGCGGAATATCGCGGTGCGATGTAGATCATCGGTTCAAAGCCGTATTTGTTTCCTGCGGTCTCAAACAGTTTAAGACCTGTACGCTCACCCGTTTCGGAAACCGTACCCACAATGTCGGCGCCGGTGATCTCGGCGGTGGCATCCTTTACTTTGACGACAAACACCAAGGCGCTGCCGGCAGTGCTGTCTTGCATGCGGATCGCCTTAAGTGCTTCGGGGATGGTTCCTTTTGTACCGAATGCGGCATCGTCCGCCGCGCTCTTGCACAACGTGAGGACGTTAGTGTCGCCCTTATCCGCTGTACCCACCAGCCCGATAACCGCCGTAACGATGTCGTTCACGGGCACCGTGTCGCTGGTGACGTTGATGTGCTCTATACCATGTAAAAAATCTGCCATGTCATAAAATTGTTATACCGTTTCCGGCGTGGTTTGTATTTATCCGGCTATTTCTTTTTGCTGTCAGCCGGTTCGACAGTTGTCGCAGCCACCTCTTTGATTTGGCGGCGGGCTACCATCGCACGAACCGCGATGTCATTCTCTGGCAACTCGACGGCATCGTCTTTTTTCAACGCGTACTCCTTTCGACCTGCGCCGGCCTTAACGCTGAAAACAACGTAAGGACTTACTACCTCGTACTTTTTCATTTTTCAGTAAATTCGTTTTTGATTTCCTTGATCGTCGGCACACTATCGGGGCGGTCTGCTTCGACAGTATAGGCTGCAAATGAAAATGTAAGCGCATATTGCCAATAGTTGTGCAGGCCCGAAACATAGCCGAACGAATTAAAGTAAATGGGTGTTTTCGCACCCAGCATCCGATGCCCCAAAAGACGGGATTTCGCCGCCTCGTAAACATCAAAAAGACCCAGTTTTCCCCGCCGGTTTTTCGCGCGGATGAATAGTTCGCATTGAACGGTTCCCAGTTGAGCCACGACGGCCAACTCCTCGCGTTCGGCGAACTCCGTACCGTTTACCAGCACGAAAATCTGCGGTTTCTCGGTCTGACGCGGCAACTCCAGAGCCTCGATCTTGGGTAACGGCTTGACATCGACACCCGGCATCTGCAACAACGTGACCAGCTCGTCCTCATACCTTTCGTAAGGGGACATGCTGGCGTCTGCCTTGGTTGTCATTGGTTGCTCCATGATCTATTCTTCGCTTTCGGCGTGCGGTGTCAAATGCGCCACATAGGTTTTTCCGTCAAATTTGGTGTCCACCGCAGTAATCAAATACCGTTTTCCACGTATTTCGAGGTATTCGGTCGTTTCGGCATCCACGGCTTGCTTCAGCCCGACGAAATTACCTTCGTAATACTCTGCGGTGGCCGTGCTCGGTCTATATTCGTAGCCCTCGGAGTCTCCGATCTGCGTGGGTTCGCTCGGGTCCTTGAACAACGCCCGTCCGGGAATATTTCCCCGATTTGGGGATAGCCAAACAGCGGGTTCGCCCATAAGGTTGGAAATGGTCGAAGATGCTATTTTGGCCATCCTGTCAAATCGGTTGTTCATACGCTCGGAGGTTATACGTTCAACTTGACCAACACCGTGGTATCGCCTGCGTCGGCAGCCTCCCAAGCGCATCCGACAGCCTTGTTATCCTCGGCCGTTGCCACAATACCGGAACCGTCGGCAGCAGCATACACCTTTTGGCCCTGCGTGATTGCACCGGTACCTTTGGCCAATTCGTACACGCCCGTAACGTTCAACACGACGGTTTCGTCCACGGCGCCGTCAGTAACGGCAACACCAGCGACGTCACCGATTACGCGTACATCACCGCTCTTGATCGCAGTTTCTGCGACTTTATACTCGATGGTCTTACCATCCTGGATGAAGTTTTTCATTGCTCTGTATTTTTAGTTTTTGCTTAAAATAGGGGCAGGCACGATAAATTCCGCCCCTGCGGGAAGTTTGCCGTTACGCTATTTCCCCGCTGCTTTCACGATGCCACGATAGTCGATCGCCGCAGCACCGAAATCGCCACGGACGGCATAGTCCATGGAGTCGGTTTTGAACTCCTCTGTGCTGTCCACACGCAGACCCTCGTTGCCCTCCAGGTATGCGTAGTAGAGACTATCCACTGCATACGGGTCGGCCATCAGATACCAAGCTTTTGGATCGGTCAATCGCGGCTCGACGATCACGTCGAACGCACCGGCGAAAACGTTCACGTCCTCGAACTTGACGGGCGTTGTCGCTGTTACCAGTTTTTTGGCCATCATCTCGTTCTCAGGTGACACAATGAGGTAACGTGGCACCATGCGAATAATCTGTCCCGCGATGTCTTTCTGCTTCATCATCGCCGTCTTTGCCGCCGCAAGACTCTCCTCGCTTAATGCGCTGCTGGCACCCGTGAGGAGGTTGCCGTGGGTAGCATCGAAAATCCCCTTGCCGTCGGACATCTTCACGTTGTCGGTCAGCAGACCCCACACGAGGTTTCCACGGAGCATATCCCAATGGCGGACGAATGCCGACGGGATGATCGAGAACACGCCCAAATCATCGTTGATGAACGCCTGCCGGGTGTAACTGATGCCCTCGCCGAACGTCTCGACGCGGATCTGCTCCTTGCTTTCCTTAAGCGTTGTGTACTTGATTTCTCCACCCTCGGGGATCTTCTTCATGCCATTGGCGACACCGGCCGAGTAAAGACCGCGTGCACGGAAATCGTCCACGCTGGTCTGTCGGGCGATTTTGTCCCAAAACTCCGGTGCGAACTCATACTGTGCCCGCAACATCTTGTTGATCACACCCTCGAACAACAGCGGAAAGTCGCTGGTGCTGTGCGCACGGTTGAAAACCATTTTGGCCACTTCGGAACGATCCAAGCCTCGGGTGTTGATACCGCGCTCGGACAACAGTTCGCGCCCGATCTCTACCATGGTCATGCCGCGAAATTCGCGGGCGCCGGCGTCCAACGAGAACTTGGACGGATAAATGCGGTGCAGCAGTGCGTTCTCCACGGCCATACGCTTCTTGGTGCCAGCATCCAAGCCGGTCGCACGGACACTATGGTTACCGTTCACGCCGTTTTCCTGACTTCGTTTAGCCAGCCGTCGCATAATCGCGGTGCTGCACTGCTCCACGGTAAGATCGGTACCGACCAGTGCCAGCGCGTAATCGGCGGAAAGGCCAGCGGCACGGGCCATTTGCTGGATCGCTTGCGTTCGCTTGCGGTTCTCTTCTGTCTGTTCCGTTCCTCCGGTAGCTTCAGTTACCGCAGCTGCGGCATCTTTAGCAGCTGCGGCTGCATCC
>ULXX01020714.1_pt1 | contig 16789 bp, 10 predicted proteins | sample 1961621 | NCBI WGS metagenome assembly ULXX01 (sample SAMEA4835848, study PRJEB28245) | human gut metagenome | biome: gut microbiome; material: fecal sample | place: Denmark | collected 2008
TGTCTTATTGTTTAATTATCAAGGTTCTGTGTTGTTTTGCTGACCGGCTTTCCGTGTCAACGAAGCTTATATTATCACCCCGATTGGGAGAAGTCAAGGGGTTATTTTAAAGAAAGTTTATTTGTCAAATTTGTATATATTGTGTATACAATTGTCGACAACTTATCCACATTTGGAATTGAATTATACACATATCCACATTTTGAGTCTGTGTTATCCACAATTTTCTCCTCTTATCCACATCTGATATATTTTTATTTTAACCGTTTAATTTTATATATTTTCACATCGTCATCCGTTTATTTTTCTTTTTTTCTGCATTTCATTCAAAATAAACCTGCCAAAAGGCAGGTTTATTTTGAATGAAATGTTTTATATCAGATCGATTGCTTCTTTCACATTTTTTACTCCCAGCAACCGCATCCCGGAAACCGGTTCGATATTAGAAGCATTCGTTGCCGGCAGAATGCAGGTGGTAAATCCCAGCTTTGCCGCCTCTTTTACACGCTGCCCTGCCATATTTACACCACGCACTTCACCGCTTAGGCCAACTTCTCCGAAAATAATCGTATGCTCATCCACCGGCCGGTTCCGATAACTGGAGACCAGAGCCAGTACGATTCCCAGATCTGCTGCCGGTTCTGACAGCCGGATACCGCCGGTCAGATTGACATATGCATCACAGCTTCCCAGATGGATGCCTGCCCGCTTCTCCAGCACCGCCATCAGCAGGTTCACACGATTAAAATCAATTCCAACCGTGGTTCTTCTCGGCATCTGAAAATTCGTCTGTGCCACCAGTGCCTGGATCTCAATCAGCAGAGGACGTGTACCTTCCATAGAACACACGACTACTGAGCCGGACGCATCGGTTGGGCGTCCCTCCAGCATCACCTCAGATGGATTCTTCACCTCCGTCAGTCCCCGGTTCTTCATCTCAAACACAGCGATCTCATTTGTAGCACCGAACCGGTTCTTTACTCCGCGCAGAATCCGATATGCCGAGCTGCGTTCCCCTTCAAAGTACAATACCGTATCCACCATATGCTCCAATGTCCGCGGTCCGGCTACGGTTCCTTCCTTCGTCACATGACCGACAATAAAGATTGCAATATTTCTGCCTTTGGCGATCTGCAGAAGCCGATTGGTAACCTCCCGCACCTGTGATACACTGCCGGCCGCAGAATTCACTTCTTCCAGCATCATAGTCTGAACAGAGTCTATGACCATGACCTCCGGCTGTACCTTATCGATTGCCGATTCGATCACATCCAGATCCGTCTCGCAATGCAGATACATATCATGCTGAAATGTCCCCAGACGCTCTGCGCGCATCTTAATCTGCTGCATGGACTCCTCGCCGGATACATACAGCACCTTATGGCCTGCTTCCGTCAGATTACGGCATACCTGCAGCAGGATGGTTGATTTACCGATTCCCGGATCGCCGCCCAGCAGCAGCAAGGATCCTTTTACAATACCGCCGCCCAATACTCTGTCAAACTCACTCATACCAGTACCAATACGGGTCTCTTCACCTGTTGTAACCTCTAAAATACTAGCAGGCGCCGAGTTGAGAACTGCAGCCTTACCTGCAGTCTTCCTGGCGCCTGTCACTACCTTTTCTTCTACAAATGTATTCCAAGCCTTACAGCCGGGACATTGCCCCATCCATTTGCTTGATTCATACCCGCATTCCTGGCAAAAAAACACCTGTTTTGCTTTTGCCATTCTGTCTGCTCCTTATAATACTTTATGAATTTTTACCGTAGCAATCTCATTTGGAACCAATTCTACACTGAAACTTAATTTTCCGCCCAAATTGGTTTTCATTTTTCCGAGATTGGTATCATCCACATAAATCTTATATTCCTTACCTGCTTCCATTTCCAAAGTGATCTGCGCATCTTCTGTGCCTTCTACCTGAAATGTCACGGTATTCTCTTCAATCTTTAAATCGTGTACAACTGTACCGGGAACAGATTCATACACCATGGTTCCGTTTTTCTCAAGCTTGGTAATTTCCTTAAAGGTTTTGATCTTATATAAATCACCGTTATATTCATAGCCATCCAGTTTTGCCTTGGCCGGAAGCTCCGTATTACCAAAACTTAATGTGCCGTTTTCCTCTGTACGAATCAAATCATTAATTACTGACATTTCTTTATCCTCCTAAATATAGTACTGTGCTTCATACATATTGCTGCATTTGCTCTGTTGTCAATTCAGACCCATTCTTCCGTTCCGGTCTCTGATTTGTCTATTCCTATTATACCGTAATTCCGGTTATTTGGCTAGTGAATTATACTTGATTTGCGGAACAGTTTTTAAAGTGCAGCTTTCCCTTCCGGACTGTAATCTTTACAGTATCACCACTCTGAACCTCGCCATTCAGAATCGCCTCGGCAAGTCCATCCTCCACCTGCGATTGTATCGCGCGGCGCAGCGGACGGGCTCCATACTTCTTATCATAGCCTTTTTCAAAGATATAATTTTTCAGATGGACATCATATTTCAATGTAATATTCATCTGCTCCTGTACCCGCTTACATAACTGTTTCATCAGCAGATCCACAATCTGATGGATCTCATCTTCATTCAAGGCATGAAATACTATAATATCATCAATCCGGTTGATAAACTCCGGTTTAAAGATATGCTTTACTTCTTCCATGACTTTCTCTTTCATCTCATTATGATCTTTTTTCTCATCCGCAGATGCGTTAAAGCCGAGCTGCTTCGGTTCCATGATCCGGTTCGCGCCCGCATTGGAGGTCATAATAATGATCGTATTTTTAAAATCAACCTTCCGCCCCTGTGCATCGGTAATATGACCATCATCCAATACTTGTAGTAATACATTAAAGATATCCGGATCTGCTTTTTCAACTTCATCAAACAGAATTACGGAATATGGATTTCTCCGGACCTTCTCGCTTAACTGCCCGCCTTCTTCAAATCCGACATAACCCGGAGGGGAACCGATCAGCTTGGAAACGCTGTGTTTCTCCATATACTCGGACATATCTACCCGAATCAGTGCATTTTCATCTCCAAACATTGCCTCTGCCAACGCCTTGGATAGCTCTGTTTTTCCCACACCGGTCGGCCCCAGGAATAGAAATGAGCCTATCGGCCGCTTCGGATCCTTCAGGCCTACCCGTCCGCGTTTAATTGCTTTTGCCACAGCATCTACTGCTTCATTCTGTCCGATCACACGTTGATGCAATATCTTTTCCAAAGACCGAAGTCTCTGGGATTCCTTTTCTTCCAGCCGCGTAAGTGGAATCTTTGTCCATACGGAAACGACCTGTGCAATATCACGATCTGTGACTGACAGTGTGCCGTTCTGCTGCTTCTTCTCCTCCCGTTTCTTCCGGCGTTCCTCCTTCTTACGGATTTCCGCCATCTCCTGATTCAGGCTTCTGGCAAGCTCCAGATCCGCCTGTTTCAGTGCCTCCTCCAACTGTTCATTTTTATCCCGGAGCTCTTGTTCCAGGCTCTGTGACTGCGTAGTCTGTCCAAAAGACTGTAACCGTTTTCTGGAGCACGCCTCATCGATCAGATCAATTGCTTTGTCCGGAAGATACCGATCATTGATATAACGCTCCGAGAATTCAACTGCCGCCTCTAATGCCGTATCTTCAATCTTCACACCGTGGTGCTCCTCATAACAGCGGCGCAATCCTTTTAATATTTCTATTGCCTGTTCACCGGTCGGTTCTTCTACATTCACCGGTTGAAATCTCCGTTCCAGTGCTGCATCCTTTTCAATATATTTGCGGAACTCCGCTGTCGTTGTAGCTCCGATCATCTGGATCTCTCCTCTGGAAAGTGCCGGTTTTAATATATTGGATGCATCAATGGCGCCTTCAGCCCCGCCTGCACCGATCAACGTATGCAGCTCATCTACAAACAGAATGATCGAGCCATCCCGTTCTACTTCTTCAATAATGCGTTTAATCCGTTCTTCAAACTCACCACGGTATTTCGATCCGGCCACCATAGCCGATAAATCCAGGGACACCAGCCGTTTATCCTTCATTGTCAATGGGACATTGCCCGTAGCCAGCATACTGGCAAGGCCTTCTACGATAGCCGTCTTTCCGACACCGGGTTCTCCTACCAGACACGGATTGTTTTTTGTTCTCCGGCTCAGTATCTGGATCACCCGTTCAATCTCCTCGGTACGCCCCACGACCGGATCCAACCGGCCTTCCCGAGCCTGCTTTGTCAGATCGCGGCTGTATTTATCTAGCATGGCCGTTGCCTGTTTTGCTTTCTTTTTACCTGTATTTCCTACATACTCATTTCTGGCTGTCGCCTGATCAACGCCCATCGCCATACGAAGCTCTATATATAGTTTCTGAATATTTACTCCGATGCTGTTTAAAATCTTCATTGCAATGCAATCCGGTGTCCTGATCATAGCCAGCAGCAGATGCTCGGTTCCAACCTTCTCGCTCCGGGTCCGGATTGCTTCTGCTTTACTCTGTTCTATCACACGATTATACATCACTGTATATTTATACGGACTTTTCACTGCCACAGAACCTGCGGAACAGATGCTGTTCTCAATTAAATTCCGGATTCTCTCTGCCTGAATCCCGCCTGCTTCCAGCACTTTAGCCGCAACATTATTCTCTTCTTCCAATATGCCAAGCAGCAGATGCTCGCTTCCTATGCAGTCATGCTTCATGTGTCTGGCCGCTTTCGCCGCTGCCTCGATAGACATCTGTGCTGCCTTTGTATACTGATTGTCCATCGTAAATCCTCCTGTTATTCTGAATTTCTGCCATTCTGAACTTCTGTCATTCTAATCTTCTGTTATTTCAGTTCTTCTTTTTCTGATTCCGCCTTCTGTTCCTGCTGTTCCGCCCGCCGGATTGCCTGCTGCAGCTCTGACAGTTCTTCTGCTACGGCTGCTTCTTCCGCTGTTTCTGCCAAAAATGCCGCATACATATCCCGGACCAGTGTCTGCATCTCATCCAGGCTCACTTCCTTACAGATTGCCTGTGCAACGATCATTTCCATATCTGAGTGCAGATTCTCCACATGGTGCGCCCGATTCTCAAGGCTCACGGATACCACTGCGCCGTTTCTCCGATCCAGCTTCACATAGCCATCCTGACGCAATAATGCATATGCTTTATTTACAGTATGCATATTTACACCAAGCTCATTCGCCATCTGCCGGACAGACGGAAGAGATTCTCCGTCCTTCAGTGTTTCCTTTGCAATCCCCAGGATAATCTGATTTCTCAACTGTATATATAAGGCTTCATCACTGTTAAAATCCATTTCAATCAGCATCTCTACCACCCCATCATCTTTTGTTATATTTATGCTATAACACAAGCCACTTTATGTCAAGCTTGAATCAGAGTCCTGTTTCATTCGCACGCCAATGTAGATCAGCATTCCAAGCATAATGATACAAAGTCCGGCAAGAATGTACACCGCCACCCTGAGTACCTGGGTATTGTCTGTCTCTTCCGGTACCGGTATAACTGCCGGTGCCTCTGTCATATCTGCTGCCGGTGCAACCGGCTCCAGTATCTCTGACTCGTGATACCGCTGATAGGTCCCCTCCACCGTATCATAGAAATAGAATCCCGGCTCACCGTCCAGATTCATTGCATATATCAGAACAATGGAATCATCACCGTTGCACACATAGGATGTCACCGGTGTCCCATTTAAATTCAATTCTGACTTCTGATATCCATCCGGAATCACAACGTCTTCCCCCGGTGTCAGAATCACATACCGGTTCGCTGCATTTCTTTCTTCTATATATAATGTAAAGTTTTCAGTTTTTTCGGTATAGATATACCATTTTCCCTGTCCTTCCGCATCCAGCAGATACATCAGCTGAAGCTTCCGGTTCGGCGAATGATAAACCGGAACCTTAATGCCCTTATAGTCTGTCTCACCCGCAATAAAGCCTTCCGGCGCTTCTACTGTTTCCAACTGTTTTGCAGATGCGATTGCATACTCAGCCCCATTTACCGTAACCGTCTGTGCCTCTGCCTCATCCGGCTCTTTCGCCTCTCCGCAGGTAATATTTAAAACATAGGTCTTCTGTGTTCCGTTCTCTGCCGTCACAACGATATACGTCTTATTCTCTCCCGGTTCCAGATCATTATTATGGGATACTGCCACTGTTGCCTTTGCGTCATTCGGTACCGCACTTACTACAATGGAGGTCGTATCCTCCGGCAATGTCACGGAATAAGCCGTAGTTCCCGGTTGGAACGCCGGGCTCAACGTACCCGGTGATATTTCCAGACTCTTTAAGGAGTTATCTCCGGAGCCTTTCAATGCCTCCGTCGTGCCGTCGCCACTATTACCACCACCCTCGGTCGATGCCGGTGCCTGTGGTGCCGCAACGGTCACTGTGGCTCCCGCATAGCTGATGGTCTGAGCTTCCTCCGCCCAGTTATAAACACTTCCGCCGGAGGTTGAGATGGTACAGCTTCCGTTGGCAATCGCTTTAAAATTTAAGGTTGCCGACAGACTATTTTCTGTACCACTGGCAAACCCGGAGATCAGAACTGTTCCGCCGCCGCCATTTCCTGCGCCGCCGGTATATTCCAGTACACCGCTATTGTATGTAACTGCCATGGAATAGGAACCAATAAGCCCATCTGTTGAAATTCGTACCGTAACCGATACCGAATCACCGATCCGTAGATCCGTCTGACTGAGTGCAATCGAAACTCTTGCCTCTGTCGCACTGGCTTTCTGTGGTACGATTCCCAGGCAAAGCATTGCAATCATAAATCCGGCCAATATGCTCTTCCATTGTTTTCTATCTAATTGTTTCATATGCTTATTCCTCCATTTCCCGGTGGCATCTTACTGTTCAATCTTTGAAGCTCCGATAATATGCTTCTGCACCTTCAACAGATCCAGCGCAGAAATATCACCGTTCCGTTTGACATTTCCGGCCTCCAGATATGGGCCTGTCAATGGCGCTGCGCCGATAATATGCTTCTGAATCTTTAACAGATCCAGTGCATTGATCTCGCCGTCCCCGGATACATCGCCGTAAATAATCACTGTATAAGTCAATGTCTTTGATTTGCCGACTATCTTTACCACATCTCCGGTCGCTATTGCACTCGTTTTCTGTGTCTTTCCATCTGACTGATACAGAGTCGCCGTTCCACCGCTGACTCCCAGATTCTTTATAAAGTCTGCTGTCTGCGTTCCGACTGCCACTCCGGATATATAATTGCCCTGTATCCGATATGTGGTATTCAGAGTCGGTGTATCAGGCTGGTCCGGTGTCACCGGCTGATCCGGCGTATCAGGTGTATTCGGTGTGTCCGGAATATTTCCTCCGGTATCCTTCCGGATGATCGTAATATGATAGGTTCTCCGATCTCCGTTCTGTGCGACCACCCGAATCTTTAGAACATTTTTTCCTACATTCAGGGGTTGCTCTCCGATACCGGAAACCGTTGCTGCCGCATGGACTGTACTTGCAGTCACCGTCACGTGATCAACCTCATTTCCTACGATCAGTGAATATTCCGTAGTTCCGCCGTTAAAGCTAGGAGTCAATGTACATCCGGATACCGCCAGTCCATTCAGCCAGTTATTCGGACTTCCGGAATCGGCCGGCTTCTCTACAGCAGTCTCCGGCATATTCTGATACACCGGAATCTTAAATACCAGCGGCGATGATATCAGTCCGTTCGACCGATAGGCATTGCACATATTTCTCGCCTCTGTAGCCGGTGCCTGTATATTACTCATGTACTGGTGTCCGAACAGATTCGAACGGTTCGTTACATTAAACTTCTGCGTATAAAGGGTATCCTGTCCCTTGTTAATATAGGAAGAGCCTATAAATTCCGCGCCTCCGGCAATCGCCTTGTATGCAGTATTCCATGGTCTTCCATAGGTGCCGCTCCGCGCTGCCCACGCAAGACCTTTATTGACAGCACCACCTCCGGCAGAATCTACCGAACCGACATTAAAGAAGTTAAAGATGCCCGGATAATTCGGGCTGGTTCCGGTCGCATTCACACCGGCAGTCCGCCCCATCTCCTGTCGCATCCGGGATGCCAAATGATATGGACTCACATTGCAGGCCGCCCCTGCCTCCATAATCTCCGTGGAGAATGTCCTGGACTCACCTCTCGGACAGCTCTTATACATGAAGCTGCCTGCCAGTATCGCTTCTACTCCCTGTGCATTATGAACACTTCCATCATAGGACAGCTGTTCAAATGCAAAAATATAGGTCTCATATAAATAAGTTCTCGGATCTATATAATAGGCTACGATCTCCTTAGATGCCGCAAACCAGGTCGTACCGTCAAACGGTGACCATTTATCATTACGCCAGTTATAACCGACACCGGTCTCCCGCCAGTTGTAATGCGGTGCCGACGATGTTCCGTAAATCAGATTCTTGATCTGTCCCTGCTTATTGCGTTCATTCTCTATTACTGTATTCCAGTCAAGGCCTGTCTGAACCGCAACAAACTTCCAGTTCGGATGCTGTGCATGAAGGTCACGCAAATAAGGCTTATAACTTTCCGGAAATCCCTGTCCGGTCATATAAGCCTCAAAATCGCCATCGGCAGAGCTGTCATCCGAAATAGAAACATACTCTGCATAAACATAGCCTGTATACGTGGTACCATCCTTCCGGAAGCGCACATGATACCACTCCTGATTCGGCTGATCCAGAATAGTAAGTGCCTGTCCTCCATGGACCTTTGTAAGAGAGGCGGAAGCCGTGGTAGGCTGCTGCCGCACATTTACATTCTTAACTCCCGGTGTAATCTGCGCCACCTGTTCCGCCCAGACATTCCAGCCACTGTTTAAGCAGGGAATCCCCTGCAACAGACTGAATGTCAGGAGAACGCTCAAAATTACAGCTATTATCCTTCTTCCGCCGCTTCTTCTCTCCATCAATCTATGTACCCCGATCATTTTTCTTTTATGTAAACCACAATATCTTTGCAATATATCAAAAGAATACCACAATATTTTCCGTCTTACAATCCAAATGATTTCACGATCTGTTTAAACTCCGGACATCCGGCAAATGCTTCCAGAACACTCTTCCGACTCTCACCCTTGTTCAGCCGTCCGATCCAGTAATTTAATCCGCCTTGATCTGCCTCACGTCCCATAAAGGTACGATATAGTACTTTCACATATGCAGTATTATTCAGTTTCTTATTCGTAAATTCCGGTGCAAAGAAGAAAAGCTCTGCTACCTCAACCGGAGTCTTGCGTTTCGCATTGATCTCGCCCACCCAGTATTTCAATCCTGCCGGTTCTGCCGCACGTCCCAATGCCTTTGTATAGATCCGTGCCACATATGCCTCCGTATTTGTATAAACGGTAATCTTACAGGTCGCTTTCTTTCCGCTGCCATCCTTGGCCCTACAGGTAATGGTCACCGTTCCCGCTGCCTTGGCTGTTACCTTACCGCTACTGCTGACCGTTGCTATTTTCGTATTGGAGGATTTCCATGTCACCGCCTTATTGGTTGCATTGGTTGGTGTCACCGTTGCTTTCAATGTCAGAGTTTCCTTCGGAGCCAGAGTTGCTGTTGTTTTATTTAAAGTAACTTTCGTTACCTTTACAACCGGATTCTTAACCGTTATCTTGCAGGTCGCTTTGACACCGCTGCCATCCTGTGCTGTACAGGTGATAGTCGCCGTACCGGCTGATTTGGCGGTTACCAACCCGCTTGTGCTGACCATTGCCACATTCTTATTCGAAGTACTCCATTTCACTTCCTTCTTCGTTGCATTGCCAGGTGCCACTGTCGCTGTCAGCTGCAAGGTCTTGCCCTTTGTCACGCTTGCGGTTGTCTTGTTCAAGGTGATCTTATTTACCTTTATCTCCGAAGGTGTCTGTACCTTGGCCTTCACCGTCACATTACAGATTCCGACCACACTGTTATCTGACACGGATTTACATGTAATCACAGCACTTCCGGCAGTCTTTGCGGTTATCTTACCATTACTGTCCACACTTGCAACCGCATCCGAAGAAGACGTCCAGGTTACTGCCTGATTCGTTGCATCTGATGGATAAATGGTCTTTGTCAGTGTCAGCGTATCTCCTACCGTCAATGCAGCACTGGTCTGACTTAATTGAATACCCGATACCGGCACCGTAACCGTCACCTTACAGGTTGCTTTGACACCGCTGCCATCCTTTGCTGTACAGGTGATGATTGCATTACCTCCGCCCACTGCTGTCACCAGTCCGTTTTCACTGACCGTCGCCACATTTTTATCCGAGGTCTTCCATGTCACCGCCTGGTTCGTTGCATTTGCCGGAGCTACCGTTGCTGTCAATTTCTGTGTCTGACCCTTCGTCAGAGTAAGACCGGTTGATGCGCTTAATGTAATCCTGCTGACCTTCACATCCGCCGGTGTGGTCGTATCCCGCTTATCTGTATATGCCTTAATTCTACAGTTATAACCACTTGCCGAAACATCCTGCCAGTAACTTCCACTAGAACTTATAAAGCTCTGACCGGTCTTTGCACTGGATACGCCGGTCAGCCAGCTCCAGGAAAACGATACATCTACCGGAACTTTCGGTGTTCCGCTGGACGTTGTCTGATAGACCACAACCGAATAGGTATCACCCGCATTCAGATCAACCGGAGTATCTAAGACAACAGTATGAAATCCTGCATATGGTTCAGTTGCTGTCTGAGTACTGACCAACGTTCCACTGACCGGATTTCCGGTACAGTTCTTATAAATCTTAATCGTGCAGGTATATTGGACATCCTCTGTATAAAATCCAACTGCTTTTAATGTTTCAGCAGAATTTGCCGTATAAACATTTGCTGCATTTGCGACAGAATAAGTTGACAGCCCCACTCCACCATCGTACTGATAGTTGTAGTCATAATTATCGCCCGTACCATAATCATAGAAATATGCATTTCCATTCAGGTTCGGCGAATCCTCATAGGAAATATAAAACAAACCATCTTTACTCCAGTTTGATCCCCAACTATTTTTACATAACCACGCACCGTTTGATGACGGCTTATAAGTACCGAAATTGTCCTTGCTATAGTTATCATCCCAGCCCACAATGGTTATCGCATGATTGGTCGAAGTCCCCGTCGGCTTATACTCTGCCAGTGGTTCCGAACGATTCCACTGACTAGATGAATTAAAATATGCCGAATCGTGATAATATGATGCTGCACAGGCTCCATATTCCATAATCAGCTGCTTTACAATGTCCCGGTCCTTCATAGACACCCAATATGCATTCTCCAGATGATACGCATCCTTACCATAAGCCAGTGAATCATCTAAGGTCTTCGTGCTGTCATTATATACCGTGCTATACGGTGCATCCGCTTCCTGAATTACACCCTGCCAGGTTGCCAGCCGGTAGGTAGCCAGTTGCTGATTACCTCCCTTGTTCAGATAAGTATCACCGACCACCGTCACACTGTCTCCTGCCGTTCCACCAAGCGGATCTTCTACCGTATGATAGAAGAAATATGCCAGTTGCCATTCAGACAGATCGATCGTACTATCTGCCAGTCCTTTTTTCCAAAGATCTGCCTCTGCAGAAGCCATAGCTGCATGTGCCCAGCAGGTTCCGTATGGGTTCTGATTTTTAATCGAAGTAATGTATGGTGATATGTAAGACGATGTATGCACACCCCGATCTGCTCCCGGTTCCAGCTCCTGCAGACTGGAGACCTTGATCTCCTCTTCCCCTTGATAGCTCAGAATCATGTCTGCGTCATCACCCTGCACTCCACCCTCATCTACAGACTTCACGCCTGTCTCCGTACTAATAATCCCGGTTATTATATCATTTCCATCTGCATTTCCCGTCTCTGCATAAACCGCCGTAGTCCCCATCAGCAGAACACCTGCCAGAATGCCGGCCAAAATCCTTCTTTTCATGTAATATATCCCTTCTCTTTCGTAAATTTAATTAATAATTTCAGATTATCATGTTTTCGGGCTTCTGCATATATAAAACAGTATGTCAAAAAACCGGATATGTTTCCATACCCGGTTTCCTTAAACATTGCTTTTCAGTTGTAACTATTTCAAGCTCTTACGCCTCATCAATTGCTTTACCGATATCATGACGCATATATTTGTTTTCAAAATTCACCCATTCAGTCGCCTTATATGCATTCGCACGAGCCTCTTTCAGATTCGATCCCTTGGCTGTGATTCCAATCACCCGTCCGCCGTTTGTTACAATCTTACCATCCTTAAACGCAGTACCTGCATGGAATGCATAATAACCCGGATGATCCTTGAAATTCTCCAGCCCGGTGATTTCAAATCCCTTCTCATAAGAGACCGGATATCCGTCAGATGCCAGAACCACACATACCGCTGCATTGTCCTCAAACTGCAAGTCAATCCGATCTAAAGTTCCGTCAATGCATGCCTCCATAACATCAATAATATCATTCTTCATTCTCGGAAGAACGACCTGTGCCTCCGGATCGCCGAACCGTGCATTATACTCCAGCACCTTGGTTCCCTTCGGGGTGATCATCAGTCCGCAGAACAGGATGCCGACAAAGTCTCTTCCTTCCGCCTTCATGGCTGCCATTGTCTTCTCATACACTTCCTTCTGGCAGAACTCGTCAATCTCTTTGGTATAGAACGGACTTGGCGAGAAAGTACCCATACCGCCGGTATTCAGCCCCTGATCTCCATCCTTCGCACGCTTATGATCCTGTGCCGAAGTCATAGTCTTAATATGCGTACCATCACAATATGCCAGCACGGAAACCTCCCGTCCGGTCATAAACTCTTCAATTACCATACGGTTTCCGGCACTGCCGAACTGCTTATCCAGCATGATCGTCTTCACACCTGCCTTGGCTTCTTCCAGATCCTTGCAGATCAGAACACCTTTCCCCAAAGCCAGTCCGTCTGCCTTTAATACGATTGGAAAATCAGCCTCTGTCTCCAGATAATGAATGGCTGCATCCGCATCCTCAAATGTCTCATATGCCGCTGTCGGAATATTATATTTCTTCATCAGATCCTTGGAAAATGCCTTGGAGCCTTCAATGATTGCAGCATTCTTTCTCGGTCCGAATACCCGCAGGCCGGCCTTTTCAAACTCATCGACAATACCACCAACCAACGGATCATCCATTCCGATGATGGTAAGATCAATCCGGTTCTCCTTTGCAAAAGCCACCAGCTTATCAAATTCCATTGCCTTAATGTCTACACATTCCGCCAGCTCTGCAATACCGGCATTCCCCGGTGCACAGTAAATCTTATCTACCCGTTTGCTCTCGCTTACCTTCTGTGCAATTGCATGTTCTCTTCCGCCACTGCCTACGATCAAAACCTTCATGCTGTTCCTCCTTGATTCTATCTTCCGGCTTTCTGCCGTCTGTTTTTATCCCTATCTGATCCTTGTTCTGCCGTCTGTCACTTCTACTCTGCCGTTTGCGATCAGATCGATCGCTTGTGGCAGAAGCTTCCACTCTGCCTGTTCCATAACTCTCCGTTGTAAAATCTCCGGCGTATCACCGTCCTGCACCTCTACTGCCTTCTGCAGAATGATCGGACCGGTATCCGTTCCTTTATCAACAAAATGTACTGTCGCACCAACTACCTTCACGCCACGTGCCAGAGCTGCCTCATGCACCTTCAGTCCATAATAACCGGTTCCGCAAAATGCCGGGATCAGAGACGGATGGATATTGATGATCCGATTCTCATATTTCTCTATCATTTCCGGCGGGATCACCACCAGGAACCCTGCCAGCACGATCAAGTCAACCTGATAGGAATCAACCGCCCCGATCAGTGCCTGATTAAACTCCGCACGCGTTTCATAGTTCTTCGGAGATATGCACTCTGCCGGAATCCCTGCCTTTGTGGCACGTTCCAGTGCCTTTACGCCCGGATTATTGCTAATCACTACCGCCAGCTCTGTATTTGTAATGGTTCCGTCTGCTACCCGGTCAATAATCGCCTGCAGATTCGTTCCGCCACCGGATACCAGCACTGCAACTCTTAACATAAGGTAACTCCTTTTTCTCCTGCTTCAACCTGTCCAACTACATATGCAGCATCACCGGTTGCCTTCAATGCTTCCAGTGTCTTATCTACATCTGCCGGGTCGATTGCAAGCATCATTCCGATACCCATATTGTAGGTATTGTACATCATCTGTTCCTCAATATTTCCGGTCTTCTGTAACAGTCCGAAGATCGGAGGAATCGGATAAGAATCCTTCTTTACAACCGCACGGACACCATCCGGCAGCATTCTCGGAATATTCTCATAGAAACCGCCGCCTGTAATATGGCTGCAGCCCTTGATCTTAACACCTGCCTGACGTACGCTTCGCAACGCCTTTACATAGATTCTGGTAGGCTCAATCAAAGCCTCTCCCAGTGTCTTGCCAAGCTCGTCATAATATGTATTTAAAGACTCTTCTGTCATATCAAATACTTTCCGCACCAGTGAGAAACCATTGCTGTGAACACCGCTGGATGCGATACCGATCAATGTATCTCCCGGCTTTATATCAGCACCTGTGATCAGATCCTTCTTATCTACGACACCAACCGCAAATCCTGCCAGATCATACTCATCCTCTTCCATCAGACCCGGATGCTCTGCAGTCTCACCACCGATCAATGCACAATCAGACTGTACACAGCCCTCTGCAACACCCTGTACGATCGTTGCGATCTTCTCCGGATAATTCTTACCACAGGCAATATAATCCAGGAAAAACAACGGTTCGCCACCGGCACATGCCACATCATTTACGCACATGGCAACTGCATCGATTCCGATCGTATCATGCTTATCCATTACAAAAGCCAGCTTCACCTTTGTACCGCAGCCGTCGGTTCCGGATAACAATACCGGCTCTTCCATATCCTTAATCTTAGCCAGTGAAAATGCGCCTGAAAATCCTCCGATATTTGTCAGTACCTCCGGACGCATCGTCTTCTTAATGTGCTTCTTCATTAATTCTACGGACTGATAACCTGCTTCAATATCCACTCCGGCATTCTTGTAATCCATGCTTCGTTCCTCCTGTGATCTTACTCTTCTCTTGTTCTCTCCGTGCCTTTCCGGCAACTTTTAACCGGTCGCACTACCAATATATTATAGAGTACGTATACATATTTTTCAAGTAAGTTTCATTTCGCTTTTTGTTTTCTTTATTGCATCCTCTTTTTATGCAGTGTTAACAAATTATTCATATTTTTTAGTCATTTTTTCATTTACTTTTTATAAAATTATGATAAACTAAGAATAGTTACTGTTTGGGGAGGTATCTTTATGTCAAAAAAGCGATTGACCATTGGGCTTTTCATCTGTCATCTGGACAATGATTATGCATACGACATATGCAAGGGTGTAGATTATGCTGCCAAAGAGCTGGATATTAACCTGGTGATTTTTCCGGGAATGTATATCAATGCAGCCTACAATGATCCGGCGAATGCCAAGTACGATTACCAGTATAACTCCATCTTTTACTATGCGAAACCGGAATCTATCGATGCTCTGATCATTTCAATCGGCACGATCGGTACATTTTTAAATGATGCGGATTCTCTGGAATTCCTGAACCGTTTTAAGGACATTCCGGTTCTGACACTGGAAGCAGAGTTTCCGGGCTTTTCGTCTCTTGTCATTGACAGTGCAAAAGGATTACGTGAGGTTATCCATCATCTGATCTATGACCACAATAAAAAACATATCGGCTTTATCAGCGGCCGTCAGGGCAATGCCGATGCACAGGAACGTCTGGATATTTATCGCTCTACTCTGAAGGAATCCGGAATTCCGGTTGATGAGACACTGATTGCATATGGCAATTTCTCTGAATATTGCGAAGATCTGGTGGAGGATCTGCTGGATACACACCCGGAAATCGATGCCTTATGCTTCGCTAATGACCAGATGGCATTAGGTGGCTATAATGTATTAAAGCGCAGGGGTATCGAAATCGGAAAAGATATTGCCGTTACCGGATTTGATGATGTTCCTCTGGCACTGGCACTTTCGCCGGCACTTACGACCGTCCGTGCGAATGCCTGTGAATTAGGCTATCGTTCTGTCTATCAGGTATGTGAATTGATCAAGACACATGAGATCACTTCCAGACGCTTCGATTCCTCCATGATCGTCCGCGATTCATGTGGTTGTGCAGAAGTATCGTCCTCGCCTGCATCCGGTGCATCCGATTCAATACCTCAAACCAAGCAGGATATTCTAAACTCAATTATTGATTCTGTCTTTGTAAATGACAAGGATACCTTTATATATAAACGTATTTCTGTACTGATCACGGATTTTCTATCCAAGTTACTGGATATTACCCTTGATCCGGCACAGCATTCTTTCCCGCAGGAGCCGTTTAAAGACATCCTGCTAAACTACTGTAATTCCGATATGCCGCTCTACTATTCCGTGCCGCAGCTGAGCTACTGTATGCGCAATATTGAGAAGCTGATCCTGCCTCTCCTTTCGGATTTGGACAAGAAGATTTCCTTCTTCAATCTGGCATCCACACTCTCCAACCTGCTTCTGAATGCAGAGGACGGATTCCGTTACAATGAGAACCGGGATTATAAGTTAAATAACTGGACTTCCAGTTATATTATCCGTGATACAATCATCAACAGCACAAATACGGAGCTGATCTATCAGCAGATTTCAGATAAGTTCGAAAAACTGAATCTGATCAGCTCTTATATCTTCACTGCACCAAGCGAGGAGATTCATCTGAATCCGGACGGCAG
>ULXX01068916.1_pt1 | contig 16379 bp, 15 predicted proteins | sample 1961621 | NCBI WGS metagenome assembly ULXX01 (sample SAMEA4835848, study PRJEB28245) | human gut metagenome | biome: gut microbiome; material: fecal sample | place: Denmark | collected 2008
CACCAACGTGCGGCCGTCGATGCCCATTCCGCCCAACGATTCCGTCACCCATACCGGGTCGCCGGAAAACAAGTCGTTATATTCGGGCGTACGCAAGAACCGTACGATGCGCAATTTGATGATCATCTGATCCACCAGTTCCTGCGCTTCCTCCTCCGTCAGTTTTCCTTCGCGGATGTCTTTCTCTATATAAATGTCGAGGAAAGTAGAAGTACGCCCTATGGACATGGCCGCACCGTCCTGGTCCTTCACAGCGGCCAGATAAGCCAGATATACGAACTGCACGGCTTCGCGGGCATCCTTGGCCGGACGGGTCACATCAAATCCGTATGCGGCACACATCTTCTCAAAATCCTGCAAAGCATGAATCTGTTCCGTGACCTCTTCACGGTTACGGATGATTTCATCATTCAGTTCCTGAATGTCAAGGCGTTTTTGGAACTGCTTCTTGTCCTCAATCAAACGTGCAGTACCATACAAAGCCACACGACGATAGTCACCGATGATACGGCCACGACCGTACGCATCCGGCAAACCGGTGATGATAGCCGACCGACGGGCCGCCAACATCTCCTCCGTATAGGCTGAAAACACACCTTCGTTGTGCGTCTTACGGTATTTCGTGAAAATCTCTTTCGTCATCGGGTCGAGATGATAACCGTAAGCTTCCAAGCTGTTTTCCACCATACGGATACCGCCCTTCGGGAAAATACCACGCTTGAGCGGAGCATCCGTCTGCAATCCCACAACCACTTCGTTATCCTTATCTATATAACCCGGCCCGTATGTCGTGATACTTTGAGGGAGTTTGGTTTCGGTGTCATACACGCCTTTTTCACGCTCCACCTTAAACATCTCGGTCAATTTGTTCCACACTTTGCGGGTCTTCTCCGACGACGGCTTCAGGAAAGAATCATCTCCCGTATAAGGAGTATAATTGTTCTGAATGAAATCACGCACGTTGATTTCCTTCTTCCACAGTTCGCCTTTGAAGCCGGCCCAGCTTTCGTTGTTACGTTCCATAATTTATCCGTTTTAGTTATTTATGTGCTAACCGGCTGCAAAGATACGGAGAAATAACGGAATCCCCTATACTAATTTGTAGGTATTTCAAATTTAAAACTATCCTTAGACTACTTTTGTATTCATTCCAATCAAAAACCCGGCCAATGATGAAATCGGATATACATCCGGTCAGGGGTACGGGTTACTGTTCCCGGATAAGGAGGCTTAAAGTCACAAAAACGATTTCCGGAATCCAATATTAGGCGGTACACATTCTGCCCGGGCAACTTTACCAGAATCATTCCTTTGCTGAATCCAAGAAATTCATACAGGAACTGTTCTTTTTTATCATTCACAATCAGATGCTTGCCGATAATAAAAACCTTTTCGGTGGCACAGACCTGCACATCTTCTTTCCGGAACGAGAAGTCCAGCCCACGCTCCCTGAAGCGGAACATGTATGCGGCATCCTGCTTGACCAGTTCAAACCGCCCGAGCCGCCCGAGTTCCGGCATCTTTTCGTAGAGCCTCCGCGTCTTGCTGTCCCAATAGACCTGCCTTCCCGCAAAGTCATACCCCTTAAAAAAATCCCCTTTGCATTCCACCTTTCCATAAAGTTCCGGCCTCAAATCACGCCCTTTTGCATCCACCACCGTCACCTTCCCCCGAAAGACAGCATCATACGGATAAAAACATAGGGCAAAATAAGGTTCCGGCAACCGCTCTATCCGCGTGAACTGCGGGGCACAGACCTCTTTTCCATCCAACGCTATGCCATATTTTCCGCCCTGCATAAACACTTCCATCCCCTCACGCTTCTCTTCTTTCCGTTTGATACGGACCATCTCCAGATTCACCAACTGTTTTTCCATGGCCTCCTCTCCTATATATATAGGATAAGTATTGCACGTTACGGAACGCCCGGCTTGCCTCCCCTCAAACATCCGCTGCCAATCCCATCTTTGTATCGGCATGCCAAATGCCAGATATAGTCCCACTTGGTCCAATATCATCACGTGACTTTTCTTGCAGGATACGCGCATCCCCCGCCCCACCTGCTGTAAATATTTGGCTAATGAAAGCGTGGGACGGGCAAGTTGAATGACCTCCACCTCCGGCACGTCCCAACCTTCTGAGAATATGTCGACGTTGACCATCAACGTAATACGGCCGTTCCGATAGTCTTCCACCAAACTCCGGCGTTCCTCCGGCGGTGTCTTCGCGTCAATCATGCAACAGCTTACCCCGCCCTTCCGATAATACTCCACGATATGACGCGCATGCTCCCGATTAATGGCATATACTATGCCTTTTTTCCCCGAAGCAAACGTTTGGTAAGTATCATACAAATGCCGGATGCTTTCAGGGCAATCCATCACCGTGGCCATCTCTTTCAACTGGTAATCGCCATCCGCACCGCGCTTGGACAACAACCCCACCCGGCGTACTGCCTTACTGTTCGGGTCGGCACTTATATATTCAAAATCAGCCAGCCATCCCTCGTCGATAAAGCGTTCCATACTCCACGCTTGGAGCAACACCTCGAACAAATCCGTGAAAGGTTCGCCGCTCAACCGGCAAGGCGTAGCCGTCAGTCCCAAGAAAAGAGCCTCCGGCCACTTTTCCCACAATATGCGGTAGGTCTTCGCCAAGGCATGATGAGCCTCGTCCACAACCACAACAGAAGGGCAAAAAGAAAGACTATCTATACATCGGCTCAACGTCTGTATGCTCGCCACCCGGACGTTCTCCGCCAACAACGCCTTCCGGCCACCGGCAATCACCCCGTGACGTACTCCGAAACGAGACAAGGTTTCCGAAATCTGCTCTACCAATTCTATCCGGTGCGTCACGACCAACACCCCGTCCGCCGCATTCTCGCGAACCAAGGCGGCCATCAGGAACGTCTTTCCCGTCCCCGTAGGCATCTGCACCATCACGCTCCTGCTCCCGCCCCACCATTTTTCATACAGGCGGTGCTTCATTTCGTGCTGATAGTCGCGAAGTTCCGTATAGCCAGCATCTACTTGCTCCATATCCTGCTATATGCAATAGCTGTACTATATGACAAAAGCAAACACAACACGAATACCACAGCAATCGGTGCATTATGCCCGATATAATAAAATATGATGTCAAAGACCAACATGTGTACCAAATACCATTCGTATGAAAAACGGTTAGTCCACTCCAACAACCGGTTAAGCGGCTTGATTCCCACCTTATAGATGATAAGCGCAAGAGACATATAACCCATCAAAGAAGGTATATCATTGTAAAGTTTCCATGGCCACCCCGCGAAACCCATTATGCCTGTCAACCCCACACCGGCCACACACAACGTCAACAAACATTTCCACCGGGGCACTTCCAGTACTTTAGGATTGCCATGATATATTTCTGCCATCTTCATCCCTAAGCAAAACTCCCATAAATATTGCAGGAAGAAACTGTTCCAAACTCGCTCCTCTGCATACCCTAACAGGCCTACGGTCGTAGACCATAACAGGCTGATAATGAGCGCAAGCTTTACCCCCCCCCGAATGTTAAATAACTTAACAATAAGAGGCCAAGCAAGATAGAACTGAATGATAGTAGACACAAACCACATCTGCCCTCCCATAGAACTCTCCAGTTCGGGAACGAACATTTTGAAGAGCAGCAGATTGCCCCACAGCGGCATGAACCATTCACGCCCCATACAAGCCATCCAGACAGCCGTGGCCACGCACAAGACGGCCATCGGCATATAAATTCTCGTAAAACGTTTCTTCAGGAAAGCAATGTATCCTAAAGGCTTACGAAGGTAAGAAAGGTATAATCCAAATCCCGAGCAGAGGATAAAGACGTGCACTCCGGCACCACCAAAGGCCGCTGCTTTTTCCCATATTCCGGAAATCCCCAACATCCCTACAAGATGCATGATTACTATGGTAGAAATGGAATACCCGCGCAAAAAGTTTACCACATCAAGCTTTCTCATTTTCATTTCAATCTTTAAACGGGTTACGATAAATCCCAAGCAGTTGTCGGCCGAAATACCAAAAGAATTTCACATCATCCACAAAGTATCTCCTGAACATTCGTTTGGGCTCCATCAGAAACCTGTAAAACCATTCCATCGCCAACATCTGCATCCATTTCGGTGCCCGCTTCACATTGCCGGCCTCAAAGTCGATCGTAGCACCCAAAGCCATCCATATATCAACTCCCGGCATGCGGCTTTTATGACGGAAAATCCATTTTTCCTGTTTGGGTGCCCCCACACCGACCAGTACCACATTGGCACCGGAAGCATTAATGGTACGGTAAATCAATTCATTTTCCTCCGGTTTGTTTTCAAAACCGTACGAAGGAGACATCGCCCCCACCACGATTTCGCGCCCCACCGAGGCATTGATACGTTCCATGGCCTTTTGTGCCACACCTTCCATCGCACCCAAAAGAAATATCCGGCAATCCGGATTATCCTTATGATATTGATAGAAAGCCGTAAAAAAACTGCTACCCGGAATAGCTTCCGGTATTCCTTTCTTCAGCAAACGAGAGCACAAATACAAGATTTTACTGTCGCAAACCACCCACTCCGCCTTTTGATAAAGGTCATAAAACTCACGGTCATGCTGGAGTTTGACCAAATGATCAAGATTCGGAGTGACCAATACCCCGCGTTTCAAGCTTTGCAGCAGTTCAATTCGGGTAATGGACAAGAGGTTCGCATTCAAAATACGAACAGACATGAAATAAAAAAATTAATGTTATCGATTATAATCTATGCCTACAGTCCCATCTTATGTCCTGTAAGTTTCCATTGCACATGCTTTAAAAACACCTTTATAGCATGCGGTAAAAATCGGCTCCAACAATACAAACGTCCCACATTCAAGGTTCGATTCAACGCAAAACAGGATAACAACTCCGAATCCCGAACGAAACGGAAATCAAGACTCATTTTAACATCATTATCCACATTTCGCTCATGTACGACTTCGCCCCATAACGGCTCGTCATCCTTAGTATCCAACACAACGGAACGTATATTTTCCATCCGAGAGAGATAATAATGAGTACCAAACTCATACACCGTTTTCAAATGAGATCCAAGCGTAAAGTCTTCTACCCTTGAAACGAAATGATTGCTTGGGAAGCTTATCCACAGCGCATAGTTTTGTTTTAGGAAATACTGTAACCCTCTTTTATAAAAGAAAAAAGTTCCGCCGCAGAGCTTTTGTGCATCATTTCGTACCGTAGCCATATAGTTGCAACCCAATACGTCATCGTTATCCAACCACGAAGTAATTACTTTTGTCGGCTGAACACACCCTTGCAAATCATTCTCTATCCAACGCGCAAAGACTTGCGGATAGAACCAGGCATATTCGGATTTCACGGGTACATACTTAAAGTTTTCACATCTTTCCGCCCATCCTTTTACACGCTCGCGATAAACCAGCGGAGTATCCCCATCGAAAAGTACAACCCACGTAAAATCCTTGCAACTTTGCTGCAAAACACTGGGCAAAGTATATTGTTCAAAAAGGCGGAACCTGTCTTCCAACCACACTTCATCCCGAGTCGCCAATCCACGCTTATCCTTATTCCACAACGGAAGGTTGAAACGTGTCAACAAGTAGTGCCGAACGGGAGTAGTGCTACACATAGTTAAAGCATGAGATACTTCGTTATAAAGTATCAATTGTTATTGTACTCATAAAACCATATTTAAACCGATAATGCAAATGTACATAATAATCATCACGATTCAAAATGTAAGCATCTAATTTTGAGGTATCGCATAGGGAATTATGGAAGAGATTGTAGGGTACTTTGTTTTTCAAACAGAAGTTCTGTATGGACTCACCGTGTGGCATGGCTTCCGCCTTGTAGCGAATGAACAGCCTTTCAAAATCACTGCTGCTATACATAATGTTTTTAATTTTGGACTACAGCAGCGAAGGTCGTGTTTTTTATTCTTTGAAGCAATACGTCATTTTTGGACGCTTACTGTTATACATTTATAAGTGAGTTGTAAATCCCTTCCAAATCCCTGAAAACCCTTTCTGGGAAAAAGTCTTTTGCCCTCGCGAACGCATTGTCCCCCTGCACTTTTATCACTTCGGGATGTTCTATATAATGCCTTATCGCACCAGCTATCTCCACTGCATTGCCCGGTTGTACAAGCATTCCGTTCTCTCCGTCCTTTACCAATTCAGGTATTCCGCCCACCGGCGTCGATATTACGGGGTGACTGTAACTCATCGCCTCTAGTATGGCTATGGGCAGACCCTCGTTATATGACGGCAGGACGTACACATCTTCCCATGCCAAACAATCGGTTTTCTTCTGTCCGGAAATCCATCCCTCGTAGCTTACAAACCTTTCCAGACCATGCTCTCGGATATACGTACGGACATTGCCGTCAACCTCGTTGCCGCCCATACGCAAAATGAGCTTGTCCTTGAAGTAATCCTTGTTGTCACTTACGGCCTTGAGCAGGTCGAACGCTCCCTTACGGTTACTTATTTCACCCATGTAAAGCAAGTGCAGCTTACCGTCATCGTGCCTGACGTTGGCGGCAACAGGCGGCAAAACGATATTGTTAAGCACACGAATCTTACCCTCTTCCACGCCAATGGACGAGAAGTAACGCCGCCACGACTCAGACAGAACAATCAGGCAGTCGCAGGCATTAATTGTACTGACAATGCCTGCCTTGTCGGTAGCCGCATCATAAAACTCGATGAAGTCGGCAGCGTGCTCATGCAAAATCACTTTCTTTCCGCATCTCTGTACAAGCCCTATGAACATGCGGCAACGGTAAAACGACGCGTTGGCCGCACCATGTATATGCACAATCCTGATGCTACGGTCAAATTGGCACAGCCACCACGTCCTTACCATAGCCTGCACTGCATACCACGCCTTCACCGCCTTGCCACCCAATCGCCACGTGGGCACGAACTTCATTCCCTCGATATACTTCCTGTACGAAACGAGTACGGCAGCCATCCCCCCTTTGGTCTTCATAGACACGCCAAGAAAGAGAACCTTACGGGATAAACCCTCATTAATCATCTTCTTGATTTTTTATTTTTAATCAGTGCTCTTTTACATACTTACTCAGTGGCAATAATATAGTTTTTGCTTCTCAGGCGTGTTTACGGCTATCACTTTTGCCGGAATACCAACAGCAATGGAATTGTCTGGAACGTCTTTCGTAACGACGGCGTTTGCTCCAATGGTAACATTATTTCCGATAGTGATGCCACCTATTATCTTTGCACCGCTTGACAATATGACGTTATTACCGATACGCGGTATGCCCGATGTTCCCACACCAATTGTTACACCTTGGAATATAAGACAATTCTTTCCTATTATTGTCGCTTCATTTATCACGATACAAGAAAAGTGTTGAAATCTTAATCCTTCACCCACCTTTGTTTCTAACCGCAGTTGTATTCCCGTAAGGTATTGATTGTGCTTATGGATTAAAAAACGATTGCATATAGCATCTTGAAAAAGATGTTTTTCTTTGTCCTCAAGTACGCTCCGAGCCTAAACCACACGGTAAATTTAAAGGATGCGTTGGATAGGAAATATTTTACCCCCCCCATTTTTTTCCGAGGAAACATTCTCAAATCTCCTCGTATTAAAGACAAGCACTCATGAAATTTCATCACTTACAAATTTTGAAAACCTCATTAAACCGCCTTGTCCAAGTATGTTCCTTTTCAGCTCGTGCCCTTGCTGCTTTTTTCATCAAATTAACAAGACTTTCATTTTTCTTATCCAGATAAAACTTTGCCTTATCTACCATTTCTTCTTTTGAATGATAAAGCACAATTTCTTTGCCATCTTTAAAATATTCAGACAGCTCTTCTGTATAACTTGCCAATTGCAGCCCACCACACATTGGAATTTCAAAAGCACGTAGATGCGTTTTGTTTACAGGCGTCTTCAAGATATAAGTATCCCGCAGTTCAGTTATATTCAAAGAAAGTGCTAAGTCTGAATACAAGCCAACCATTTCGTCATCGCTGACCGACTTGTATTTGGTCAAGAATTTGCTTTCGGAACATAAATCAGTCTTCTCCATCAGTTTATTCTTGATTGTAGAATAAAGCACCTTGCGCCCTATAGGAAAACGCATATATCTGATTGCCTTTACACATACGTCCAATGGATCAAATTGTTGCACTTTTCCCAGCGAAGTGTTATATCCTATATTGAACAAGGAATCAGAAAAGACATCGCAATATATTCCACTTGCCAACAAATCATTTAATTTGTTTACCCGGCTACCATAAGGTGAGCCGATAAAGCCAACCTTACTTATCGGTTTTCCCCAACATGGTTTGAAGACATAAGGGTTTGCAGCAAATGATTGGAATATAATGTTTTTGCATCCCCACCTCTCAAACAAATATTTTGTCTCTACAGAAGTTATCCAAACCATGTCAAACAAAGGAGCTATTGACTTGTGCTTGTATGGCAATTCCAAATTATCCCAACAAATAAGCAATGAAGGTATTCCCATTTTATTTATCTCTTTCATAGTCTCGGGATACAAGACAGAGGAATCGTCACAGTTCATAAACAGGTCAATATCCTCCGTATCTTTTATAGCAGAAATTAATTTTTCGTTAGCTTCATCTGTTGACAGATAATCCAAAGGATTGAATGTAATGATGTGATGTCCACCCCGTTCTAATTCATCAAAGAAATGTATCCTTTGCCATTGATACATTGGCGTTTGCAATTCCTTAAAGAAATAAAATATGTTCATGCTCTATTAGGCTTTATTTGTGTAAAATACTTTTTATAAACAAAATGATTTTCACATAAAATAATGCTGTCGCGTACATCCTATTTCTTTGCAAAAAACAAATCAGCCGGGAGTTTTTGTTTAGTGTAGAATATGGATACGAGTCTACGGTTTTCCATATGTCTTTATCATTCAACTCTTTCATTAATCTTATTTTCTCATTATATGGTATGTCCATCGCTGATATGCCATATAAATGCGCCCTCATGTATGATATGAAAAATCTTTTCGCCCTAAGACATTCTTTATCAAAATCCCTTGTTTTGCTTGCCAACAAATTATATAACGCCATACTTCTTTCAAGCTTGTCATTAGAGTATTTACTTTGAGTTAATGAAGATGCGTTATTCATGCAATAATAATATAGTGTATCGGGGATATATGACGCTGAATTAGCCGCTTTGAGAAAATCAACTTGGAATGGAATATCTTCAGACAAATAATTTCTTTCTGAATAGAATTTAATATTATTCTCTTTTATGATTTCTCTTTTGTAAATGGAATGCCACACGGACATCTCATATTTCCAATCTTTTTTACACTTAGGTGACGATGAAATAAAATCCAATAATAGTTGGTTAACATCTTCCCCTTTATATACATGCTCAGAATTTACATTGGTATAATGTATGACCTTATTTTCAGAATAAAACCTGTTAAAACCACAATATACGACATCCGACTCTGTTCGGATAGCTGTAACATATAGCTTTTCATACATCTCCAAATCTACGTAGTCATCGGAGTCCACGAACGCGACGTATTCACCGGTTGCAACATCCAAGCCCGTGTTGCGTGCGTAACCAAGTCCGGCATTTTGCTTGTGTATTACTTTTACACGTGCATCCCGCCTTGCGTATTCGTCACATAAGGCAGGACAACCGTCAGGCGATCCGTCATCTACCATGATTATCTCGACGTCCTTCAGTGTCTGGCCGAGCAGCGACCGCATACAGCGGTCAAGGTACTTCTCGACGTTGTAAACCGGAACTATTATACTTACTTTCTGACGTTTATTCATTGTATATGGATATGATTATACTGATATATGGGCGTTTTATTTTCCAAATCTATTATAGAATTCGTTCATAAAATCTTCGAATGAATTGAATGGAGCTTTATGGGACTTCAGCCATTCGTTAAAAGCAAGATCTGAAGTAAATACATTTTTATAAGGGAAATAAGGATAATCTTTGATATTGTATTTATCTACGAAAATCGGATAATCATCTGCGAAATCTTTTGGGATAGGTTCTCTATGTTGGTGTGTTCTTATACACTCTGCGTATTCAAAAACTTCATTGATATATTCTTTTTTACGTTTCTGATAATATTCTTCCAATGAACATATTACTTTGGCCGGACAGCCAACGGCAACAGAATTTGCTGGAATGTCTTTTATGACGACACTACCATATCCAATAATGCAATTATCTCCGATTTTTACCCCTTTTAAGACGGTACATTTTTCTCCAAACCAAACATTATTTCCAATTGTGATTTTTCCATGAGATGGAATAAATTCATGGTAGAGGTTGACAAAGACACGGGAGGCATAATCATGAGACAGTATAGTTAGATTTTTATGTAATAGGACATTATTACCGATTTCCAATAAGTCTGGTCGCGAGGTATCTATTTCTATTGTTCTAGGATATTTGCAGATAGTTCCTTCGCCAATTGTGATTCCGCATCTACGCAGATATTGAATATATGCTTGGCTGTTTCTTCTTTGCCAATAATATTTGATTTTATTTATAATATTCATATCGCAGTATATTGATTATAAGTAAGCACTCAATTTAGGGCATTCCCTCTTTGAAAGGGCACTTTTCAGTGCCCTAAACCGAGTTATGATAATTAATTAGTGAGTATCCTTAAACCACTTTGGGAAAATGTTATAAGGGACTTTGTTCTTGACACAAAACGACTGGAGGGATTCTCTATGAAGCAAAGCCTCGGTCTGGTACTGAAAGTAAAACCTTTTAAGATCTTCACTGCTATACATAATTCTATAAATTTGGTTGGCAGCGAAGGTATTCATTTCAATTAATAGCCATTTTTTGACTGCTTACACTCTTTATTTGTAGTATTATTCTGTAGGTAATTATTTTTAAAAGTATACAATGACATAACCAATATCGGTATAATGGGGCATGACGTTTGTAACGCATTATTTGTATTTAGTAATAAAAAACAAATAATTATTGTGGTATAAAAAGTAAAATTATTAGCTCCAATGCTTTTTAATTCTTTAAACATGAGAAACAAAAAGCAAATCGTAAAAATTAATCCAGATCCAAATATTAAGTTTACAATTGAGTTCTCAATAGCTATAAGTTCGTTGTTTTGCATTATAAAAAGAACCGTCTCGTCTCGAATACCAAATAGTATATCATTTAAATTCAAAGACATAAGTATGTCTATTAAAACAAACCTTGCATTTGAACTGCCATCATCTTTGGTCAACCCCGTTGATAGACGTGAACCTAATGAATGAGTTTCAATATATGACATACTAAAATATATTACTGTAATTATAAATGCAATAAGCATTGTTTTATGCCATACTTTCATCTTATTGCTCCTCATATCTCTTAGCAAATTAATTACAAATATTCCACCTAAGAAGTATATAGAACTTCTTGTATTGAAAGCAAATATTGCTATGTAACCAAGAAAAAACAAAGCATATCTATTTTGAATTTTCATTTTTGAACTTAATATTATTGTAGACAACATACTGACCAAAAATACATTCTGAAGAGGATGTCCATGCAAACTATAAGCTCGCATATCCAAACTTGTCCCCATAACATCAATAGCATTAATGTCGGCAAAAAGAATAACTTTACTTACTGATTCAAAAATGGCCACTCCACATTCCAATATAAAGAATAATATCAACATCTTACGTATAAAAAGCACCTGTTTTTTTCTTGTTATACGTAATAGCGACAATAACAATATAGGCTCAATTATAAAATTCAAGAATCCTGACAGACCTGCAGATCTATCAAAAACGACAATATTTAACAACCCGAATACAGCAACAATAAGAAATAATTTCGTTTCAGAATTTGTTAATCTAACAAAAGATATATTCCTTATAAATACTAATAATAAAAACGGCAATGCAAGGTAGTGAGATAAAGCGATAATACCTTTTCCTTCTATCGTTAGATGTAAAAACTGCTGTATTGATAAGCCCAAAAATAAAGTTATGAATATGTATAATAAAAAGGATTCCTTACTTTTCATATTAAAAGACCTCTATATTTGATTACTGTCATCAATTCCTTTAACCTGAAACATATTCTTTTATAAAGGCTGTTTCTACTATCTATCCATAATCCAGCAAAGTCATGTATGGATAAGCTCTCTGATACATTGTAATATTCTTTTGTCCTGCAGTCTTTACAGCAAAATATATTTTGTGGATATATCACAATATCATTTAAATCTTGATATGTATTGTTTCTTTTTAATCCATGTTTCGCAAGAATATCCGTAAACAAATTAACATTGGGTATTAAACTATATCTGATTCCCTTGAAAAAATGCATATCATTATAACATTGCAAGAATTCTTTTATAATAGGATTGTTCTTTTCACTTCCCATTATACCTGTTCCGATATTAATTTCGTGTTCAAATCCTGCAAAAGCCTTATGTGAGCGTAACTTATCAGGAAAAGTCTTTAAAATAATAACATCCGTATCCAAATATATACCTCCTTCTGAATAAAGTGCATAAAGCCTACATACATCTGAAACGAAAGCATACTTTTTTGCAAAATAAGCTTCCCTTGTAAAGTTTAATTGATCAACATCAAAGTTGCCTTCATTCCATTCCTTAATCTCATAATCAGGAAAACATTTTTTCCATGTATCAATGTACCTCAACATACTTTGAGTCTTTTGATTATGTCCGAACCAACAATAATGTATTTTCTTGGGTATCATATTTTTGTTTTTATCAAACTTGCTATTTTAAACATGTGAAAATATGCAAAAACCAAACAAATCTTAATTTTTCTTCCATATTTATATGCAAGAATTGTACTTAACGGTGTTTTATAATAACCGTAAAATTCATCTTCGGATAATTTATTATGATTAAATGCTTCTAATTTTACTTGAAATGCCACTTCTCTTATTATCACATCATTTGGTATTGGTAATATCTTCTCTAATTCTGACACATATTTTTTTCTCATTAAATATGTTTGCTCTGTATAATTTCTTGTTATTGAATCATTTGAAAACTGTTCATAGTGATAAAATCCCTTGTGGATGAATGATATTCTTAAATCATTCAAAAGAAGTTGGCTTAACACTAATACATCCTCACAATAGTCCACTCCTTTTATAAACCTTACGTTATATTCCTTATATAAACTATGCCTTATCAACTTATTCCATAGAGAACCAAATAATTTATTTCTCAGTATATCTGTTAATATGTCAAACGAAGTCTTTGATTGCGTTTTCTGGCATTGATAAAATGATCCTTTTACGTTTTCTGTATAAAAATCAGATATTAAAATATCAGCTTCATCTTTTTCTATCTTATTATACATTTCATAGAGCATATCTGAAGAAACCCAATCATCAGAATCCACATGAATCGAATATATCCCATACGCATTATCAATACCGATTTGTCTTGCCGAACTTACTCCACCGTTTTCTTTATGTATCACGCGTATGCGTGTATCCCGTTTCGCGTATTCATCGCAGATACGACCGGAGCAGTCGGTACTACCGTCATCGACAAGCAGCAACTCGAAGCAGGTGAATGTCTGGACGAGTATACTGTCAATGCAGCGTGACAGGTATTTTTCCGCGTTGTAAACAGGGACGATGACTGATATTGTAGGATTATTGTTTTCCATCGGTTGTGTTCAAATTGCCAACAAGATAATTCATCGCTTCCCTTTTCTTTTCCGCCAACATGGCCATGATGTCTGCCCTGTCTGCATCCTTACATTCAGTATACGCATGACCATTGGTTACAAGCCTATCCTCAAGTCCGAACATGGAGAACAGTGAATTGAAACGTGACATGCCACGATCGGCGTTACCCACGGCTACGAAAGGCTTGCCAAAGAGAATGGAGAACACGCAGGCATGAAACGAGTCGGTAACAACGAACTCGGCATCATAGAAGCCGCGAAGCCATTGCTCCAATGGTGGCTGTATGCGCTCACCGATGGGCGAAGCTATGCTATCGCTCTGCGATTTCACGTTGAAAGGTGTCAGTCCCTTTTCGTCAGCTATGCGCCTTACCACCCCCCTTTTCTCTTCCGTCTCGTCCAACATATAGCATAAAAGGTTACCCTTGCTATTGGGCGTGCCAACCGTCTCAAACAATTTCACGTAATCATTCTTGTCAAGAAGCATCGTAGGATCAAGCACATGCCGCGCGCCAACACCGAAACGCTCCCGGCACAGCCTTACGCCCGAATCCTCCCTTACAGACACCGCATCGAACATCCTTAACAGTCTGCCGCACTCTGATGTCTGCTTGGCAGTATATTCCCATTCGTCCGTGCCGAACGACGCGGCGTATGCTATGCGCTTGATGTTCCACCCCTCGGCAAATTTCAGATAGGCGTTCCCTATCTGTTTTATGCCGAAATACCTTGGCCGCCACACTTGGTCGCTGCCAACTATTACCGCATCATATTCTGATTCTTTAATATCTGAAAAATCATCGTATTCAACCAAATGAATATATTTCTTTATAAACTTGTCTGTATTCTGTCGTATTATGGATTGCTCCCTGTGACATTTCTGTTCGTACAAAACTGGGATTTTATGCCCTAGCAGATTCATCACCATTCTTTTGCCGTAAACGTATGGCATTTTATAAAAAGGCAAGCCGTAAGGTCTTTTCCACTCTACCACACGCACCTCGTGCCCCAAACGTTCCAACACAGTCTGCAACGCGTATGCCTGCAATATGCCTCCGTAATTTTGATTCAAAGGAAGCGTCAGTATCCCGATTCTCATAATATATGCAAGTCTTTTAATACGATTCTTGTAAACTTCCGTGCGCCCTCTTCACTCATGAAGAATGAATTACGGAAATATCTTTCATCGTCAAACCTCTCATCGTCCATATAGTTCAAGAACAGCACATTATGCGTGTTTGCCTTCCGGATAAACGGATAGATGTAATTATCACGAAAAGTCGGAGTGAACTTGTTTGAAAGACTTTTGTGCATGGGGGGAATGACAATGACCGGACGCAAACTCCTTTCCATGCAGAAAGACAAGATGTCGGTCAATAGGACTATACGTTTTCCCTGTCCTTTAAGATTTACCGGTGACAGTGGAGCATTTAGTTCGTCTATACCGAACTGGGACATCCAATTCTCAACCCATATCTTTGAATCGTCAATAAAGCATTTATCGGGCTGTGTTTTGCCTGCTTTCGTCTTCTGTTTCTGAACCTCTTTTATAATGCTTTTTATCGAGAGCTTAGGCAAATACAGTAAAGGGTACTTTCGCCTTCTTGATACTGCTTTATAATCATCTATTAATTCACAAGGAAGTGTGTAATAATATTTATCATTGACAGTCTTGTCCCATTTGCCTTCCACGTCCAAACCTGATAATGGACACAATGATATTATAACCGTCCCGTTTTCTTTAAGAATACTGAAATATGTTTTCAATACTTTAAAACCATTACTTAATAATTGCGGTTGCTCTCCCCAATTGAATGCTTTTACGGGTAATCCGGAATAATCAAAAGCATATTTCGCTGATGAACTGCCGATATTCACTACGTCAAAGTTACGTTCCAAATGTTCTCTATACCACTCATTCGTCGGATATAAAGACATGTCGGGAATCGTGCTTTTATACCATAAGGTCGTCTTGACAAACTTATTTGCGAACCAAAAAGTGACAAGAAGAATTAACAAGAACACCAACAAGCCAAACATGGCAATGGCAACGGAACCTTTTATCGCTGACATTAAAGCGCATATAGCCAAATACGCAAGAACCAGTATGTACAGTTTCTTTTTCATGTAAAATCTAATTTTCTATCCACAGACAAGATAATAAACAACACCATCGGTAAAATTATAGAGTCATCCTGCAAACAAACTCTTTCTCAATACGATTAATAACCGGGACAATTCACAGATTCAATATGATATTTATAGTCTTGATTCAACGAACTAATTCCAGCCAACTCATCCGTTGTCAGCTCAAAGTCGAAAATGTCTATGTTTTCCTTAAAACGTTCAGGCTTGTACGACTTGAACACGGGCATGACATCTCCCTGCTGTATATGCCACCTTAAAATTATCTGTCCTAACGACTTGTTGTATTTTTCTGCCAACGCTTTCAATATGTGGCTGTTCTTGAGCTGCGGAACGAGACGGCACAAAGGAGCATACGCCTGAATCTTTATGTTGCGTTCTCTAAGATATGCCGTCAGCTTTTCCGCAATCCTGAGTGGATGGTATTCCATTTGATTTACCATGGGCGTGGGAAGAATATTCCCAGATTTTCCTGCCAATAAT
>ULXX01001030.1_pt1 | contig 16280 bp, 10 predicted proteins | sample 1961621 | NCBI WGS metagenome assembly ULXX01 (sample SAMEA4835848, study PRJEB28245) | human gut metagenome | biome: gut microbiome; material: fecal sample | place: Denmark | collected 2008
CAAAGGGTTTACGGTGGAAATCGGGAGGGTGCAGAAAGCAGGCATTGACTGCTGCGATTTCAACGTGATTCTGGACAAAGAACATGAAAATCACGACCACGACATGGCCTATCTCTACGGCCCCCTGCCGGAAGTAAGGGAAGCGGTTCATGAAGAACACCATCACCATCATGAGGAAGAAGAGCATCACTGCCACTGCCATGAAGAAGGCCATCATCATGAAGAGGAAGAGCACCACTGCCACTGTCATGAAGAGGGCCATCATCACGAGGAAGAAGAGCACCATTGCCACTGCCATGAAGACCATCACCATCATGACCATGGAGAGGGGCACCATCATCATGAACACCGCCATCTGAAAGATGTGGAAGCGGTGATTGACGGCACGGACATGACCGAATCTGCCAGGGCTCTGGCAAAGAAGATTTTCCGCATTGTGGCAGAGGCGGAATCCAAAGCCCACAACCTTCCCATAGAGGAAGTCCATTTCCATGAAGTGGGAGCCATCGACTCCATTGTGGATATCATTTCCGCTGCCGTATGCTTTGACAGTCTCCATATCAAAAACGTGATTGTACCGAAGCTTTCGGAAGGCAGAGGCACTGTCCGCTGCCAGCACGGCGTACTTCCGGTGCCTGTGCCGGCTACGCTGAACATTGTCACCGCCTATCACATGCCTCTGGAAATCATGGACGCCAAAGGGGAATACGTGACCCCCACAGGCGCTGCCATCGCGGCGGCCCTGGCCACCTCCCATGAGCTGCCTGCCTCCTTTACTGTTTTGAAAACAGGCCTGGGCGCAGGAAAACGGGACTACAAGGAACGGACCAATATTCTCCGGGCCATTCTCATTGATGAAGCAGAGGGGACCTGGGAAAAAGACCAGGTCGTGAAGCTGGAAAGCGATATTGACGACGCTTCCGGCGAAGTGCTGGGCTATACCATGAAAAAACTGATGGATGCCGGCGCCCTGGACGTTCATTTCACACCTATCTACATGAAAAAGAACAGACCGGCCTATGAACTCACGGTGATCTGCAGGGAAGACAGGAAAGAAGCCATGGAAAACATCCTCTTTTCCGAAACCACCACCATCGGTATCCGCGAACTGGCGCCTCTCATGCGCTCCATCCTTCATCGGGAAGAAAAGGAAGTAGACACCGCCTACGGCCGGGTCCAGGTAAAGGAAGTCACTCTGGGCAGCGAAAAACGGCGCTATCCGGAATATGAATCGGTGAAGAAGCGGGCAGAAGAAAAACAGGTGCCCTTCCAGACCGTTTTTAATGCAGCGAAAAACAGCATATAAAAGACCCTGTATAAAAAAGCCGTGAAAAGGATTGCTATTTTCACGGCTTTTTTACATGCATTTCTCACTTTATTCCAGAAAAAAGACTACAATAGGAAAAGAAAGGATTTCACAAAGAAGAAGGGATACTATGTTTGGACTTACAGCATATGCAGAAATCATTACAGGGCAGTTTCTTCTGAGCCTTGGCGCCCTGTTTTATACGGGCTGGTGGCTCACGGCCTTCAGGCCCGATGCCAGAAGCGGAGGGGCCCTATCGGCCCTGCTTTTCCTGCTCCTTGCAGTCTTTGGCCTTTCCGGCACCGCCCTGACGGTCCATGGCATTCACGGCCTTCCCCTTCCCGCTTCCTGGCCAGGAGGGACCATGCTTCTGGCTTTGGCCCTTCTGGTATATTTCATCCTTCTTGCCGGTTCTGTCAAACTTTTCGGCCGGAAACCGACCACAGAACTCATCCTTCTCGTTCTCTGGGCCCTCATGGAAATCATGGTACTGGGAGTGCTCCATGAAGCAGGCGGCCTTGCGGGCACTGCCTATGGTCTCACCTGGGCCGCCGTGGCTGCTGCTTCTCTCATCGCTTTTACAGCCTACATGATGTACTATCGCATGGATGATGACACCGCCTACATTACCGGCGCCGTTCCTCTGCTGGTAGATGGGGCAGTGACCCTGATGATCGCCCTGCTGGGACGGTAGCGGGATCCGCACTCATTCATGCAGCTGCTCCACTGTCTGAGGACCCGCTGTTTTCCTGTATTTCACCTTCCGGCCCTCCACCCGAACAGCCTGATGATGTAAATGATGGTCTTCAGGGACCCGCTTACATCATCAGGCTGTTTTTTACCTGCCAGCAGGTTTTAAAAGTTCTGATGCACCGGAAGGTCTTTTCATGATTCACTGATATGGCCACCAGTCATGGTGAGGCTGTCGATGACTCCCCGTACATCCCGGAAGGTGCAGTCGGTCAGCTCCAGCCGGGAGCGAATCAGAGCAAAGAGGGGAAGATCCGTTTCCATATCTTTGAAGATGGTCCGCAGGAATTTCAGGTTCTGGCAGTCTGTGGCGGACACCAAACCGTAGCTGCATTCCCGGATTACACTGTCCCTAAGGAGAATGCTGCTGCAGAACCGGGCTTCATACCCATAGGTTCCGCATCCGTACAGGTCCATATGATCCATGGTCATATGAGTGACGCTATCCAGTTTCAGCACGGCGCCGTCACAGAATCCTTTTTTGAGTTTATGGCCCATCCGGAGGTGGGACAGTTTCAGGTTTCGGCAGTTGACGAATTTCAGTACCGGCGTATAGGGGAATTCTGTAACAATTTCTGCAGTAATGGTCTCCGTATCCAATCCCCGGATGGTGAGATCCTTGAACCCGGCAATGTCCAGTGTGCAACCATCGCCCAGATACAGACCGGCAGGGGCCGAATCATAGTAGTCGGAGTAGTGAAGCAGCCGCTCTGAAAATTCTTTCTCCTGCCAGTTTGACAGATTGTATTCGCCCGGCGCCAGAACGATTTCCGTATTGTCCGCCAGTGATTCCATCATTTCGTCTACATTGTGGACCAGCACTGTTTTCTGGGCCCCCAGGGCCGCTGGAGTCATCGTCAGGACCAGCAGGATCCCTAAAAAGATACCCCTGATAAGCCTCATCCATTTGATTTTGCCAGGCTCTTTCATTACCAGACACCTCCTGTTTCTGGGAATCTCTTTACTGATTATGCCGCCGCAGCTCGACGTATGCACCGGCACGATCCTGCTGAGAATGCGGATTTTCCATGGGCTGCGGTTCCAGCATTTCTCGATCGTGACAGCATCCCTTCCCTGCGTTTGCGCCGCTTCTGCCGAAAGTCCCACCCCTGCTGACAGGATGGCGGTACAGAGAAGCAGGGGCAGGACCTTCTTTGTCAAGGCGGAATGATTCTGTTTCATAGAAAACGCATCTTTCCTGTTTTCTGGGTATTCCGCAAGGATCCCGGCCTTACTTTTATTCTACTAAAAATGGACAGAAAAAAAACTGTACGAAAGTACAGGTTTGTAGCATGAAAGATGAGCAGGATATAATCAGACAGTCAGAGGAGATGACAGACACCAGGTAGCCTTCCTTCGGCGTCGTCATTCTGGGCGATAGCGTAGAATCCCGGCTAGTGGAGAAAAGAAACCGGCGCCGCTAACGACCGGTCATCAGGAAACACTGTTTTCCATGAGAACTTTTTTATTTTAAAGAGATTATATAGACAGAGAGAACTGAGGGGCCCGGAAGAGGCGCCGGCCTCCCTGCCTGTTACGTGCACACACCTTATCAAGGGACAGGCGGGAGACAGGAAGAACTTCCTCATATGAATCAGAACTCTCCGACGCGTCAAAACTTCACAAAGAACTCCTGAAGATGACCTGCTAGACATCCTGGTGGCAACTATGGCTATACCAGTTCTTCCTTGACGACACAGATATTCCGCTTAGGCGGCTGCTCCTGGCCGATTCATCGAAGCTGAACGCCTGAGCCCTACCGCGCATCAGCATGGGACGAATCAGGAGTTTTTGCATGGCATGAAAAAGAGGCTGTGAGAAAGGATACCCATTTCTCATGGCCTCTTTTTATGCACCCATTTTCAGGAAAGCTTCTCCAGCACCGCCTGGCAGCCTTTGGCAATATCCTCATAGGTTTTCTCAAAATTTCCTGTATACCAGGGGTCCGCCACGTCCCTTGCTTCTCCCGCCCAGTCAAGAAGGCGGGAGATTTTTTTCTCCGGATCCCCCTGGGTGAGGCGGGACAGGTCATCCAGATTTTCCTCATCCATGGCAATCACATAGTCTGCCTCTTCGTAATCTTTCCTGGTCATGAGAGCCGCCCTTCTTTTCGTAAAGGGAATGTGGTGGGCGGCAAGAGTCCTTCGGGCAGGGGGATAGATATCATGGCCCACTTCCTCAGTGGTGGCGGCCATGGAAGAAATTTCATATTTCCCGTCCAGCCCCCTTTGGCGCACCATGTCCTTCATTATCATTTCCGCCATGGGAGAACGGCAGATATTGCCGTGGCAGATAAAAAGGATATGGAGTTTATCTTTTGTGGAATGATGTATCTGCATTGACGCGCTGCATCTCCTTTCGGTGAGTGAGGAAGCATTTCAGTAAAAATAAAAGGAAATAGGGGAAAGTATAAAATAAGCCATTATATCCTATATTTCAATTTCCTGCCTTTATTCCTTTTATAACCAGATAGTTACTGACGACTGGCCAGTCTCCTGCCAAGCTCAAAGGCCGCCTGCAGGTCTTTCGGGAATTGCTCGGCGTGATGGGCTTTCTTTTTTGCTTCATCCCATGATGCCATGCGGTAACGGCTGTAATCCGGCACCTGCATCGTATCACAGGAAGTCAGGATTTCTGTTGTCCCGTTCAGGTAATGAAAGGGCTGGAAGTATTCCTCCATGTGCGATTTATAGTGTTTATCGTAGTAGTTCTGGTCTGTATTCATGGTAAGGATCACGGCGACATCGATTTTCCCCGGAAAGGTGCTTTGATAATCATCGTAAGATAGGGCAGGGAAAGTCGAGCGGACCATAAAGGAACGGACCACGCCCGTTGGTTCCCCGAAGAAAATGGGTGAACCGATGATGATGGCATCAGCTTCGTAGACTTTCTGCAGCGTTTCCGTCAAGCCGTCCCTCCAATAGCATTTCCAGGGGACGGCCATCTTTTTATTCTTACAGGCCAGGCAGCTGTGGCAGTCGGTAAAGTTCAGTTTATATAAATCGACAGTCTCGGTGCTGGCTCCGGCAGAAACAGCCCCCTCCCCGGCAGATGCCAGAAGTTTGGCAGTGTTGTTGTGCATCCGGGGGCCGCCATTGAGTATGAGTATTTTTTTCATAGCAATCTCTCCTTTCCAATGATTTGTTTATTCCTTTTTACTCATGCAGATTTTACTAAAACTCTTTTGAGTCAAATGATAGGGCGCCCAGCCTTGCAGGTTCCATGGCCATGTTTTCCCTATATGACAAGGAGGCTATTTTAGGGGGAGAGCACTGATGACTGCTTAGAGTGCGTTCATCAGACTTAGCAGATTCTGATAGGAATCCACCTGGTCATATACCACATCATCCTTTGAAATCTCATTGAAAAGTTTCTTGGCACAGGTAATCTTAGCCTGTTCAATGGGACGCAAATCCAGGCTTTCCATAGAGCCTTTCGTTTCAGCCACGAAGTAGATATGCTTTACGGTTCCCTTCTGAAAGGCTATAGCCCAGTCCGGTGCATAGCTGCCCACCGGAGTCGGAATCTGGAAGCCCCGCGGCAGCTTGGCATATACCACCACCTTATCATCCAGATCCATGTCTTCTGCAAATTTGCGTTCCACGGATTTTTCTGCCGTTCCATCAGCGAAAACATAATCCTGCACATTCTTCTTCGCCAGATAGGCTTTGGAAAAGTCCTTATTCTTTTCGGCTGTAAAGATGGTCGAATCGTAGGACCCGTCGGTCTGATTATAAGTAATATCATTGACAATCATGGCAGCTTTTTCTTCATTGATCAGCTTCGAAACCTTGGAAATAAACTCCTCAGGATTGTACCGATACATGATGAACTTGAGAGGAGAAATTCCTTTCAGGATTGCCGCAGCCGTTCTTCTGGTCAAATGGGTCCTACCCCCAATCTGACCAATCAGATCATATTTGACCTGGCTGGTTTCCCCTCGTTTGAGGTTATAGGTGTGGCTCTTTTCAGCAATAAAGCCCTGCCCGTCCTTTACTTTTTCCGCAGACCAGTCTTCCCCCTGGGTTCCCCGGGTCACCGTGTACTGAAGCTCGGTAACAAAAAGTTTATCGTCAATATGCCGGATTGCATTCCGAATCAGCTCATTGCTGTCAAAATGCACAGAATAACTCCATTTGTGATTGATGTAATTCCAGAGCGTCTGGAATTCTTTCTTATAGAAATTGTCATTCAGCCCATTTTCCGGCACCTTTGTCACATGACCATCCTCAATCATATCGTCAAGCGCATGTTCATCAAAGATACCCTGCACCAGCGCATGCACGCCATCCCCGATATGTTTCACTTTATCCGGCAGTGGAGCCAGGGAATGATTCTCAGCATCTGCCCGATACTGATCCGTGACATGACCGTCTTCGTCAATGTAATCATTTTTCACCAGATAGAAATAAATCTTATTTGCCTCGTCGCTGGTAACAGTGATGATATCATCGCCGACTCTGAGACGCTTGCCTGCAAAGTATTCCGGCGTCGCTTTAGTTGGCCGCTCATACAGGTCATCCCTGATTTCCTTCTGCAGAGAAGAAACAAAGTCCTTATAGCCATCACTGGCAATAACGGTCAGCTTGTTAACTTCCTGTACCTCTGCGCCAAGAACGTGCTCATCCATCCGGTCGCCGGATTGATTCACGCAGAGTCGAAGACCGCGGCCCACTTCCTGCCGCTTGTTGGTTGTCGAATCGCCGCCATGCTTCAGCGTGCAGATCTGGAAGACATTCGGATTATCCCAGCCCTCCCGCAAGGCGGAATGGGAGAAAATAAAACGAACCGGGTTGTCAAAAGACAGCAGTTTTTCCTTATCTTTCAGAATCAATTCGTAGGCAGACTCATCATCGCTGATATCAGAGCCACGTTTCATATGACTGTCAATCTTGTGGCCTTTTTTGTCGATGCTGAAATAGCCGGCATGGGTAGCATGCACATCGATGCTGCGTAGATACTGCTCATAAGGCGTATCGAACAGAGTCAGATATTCATTCAGAATCGCTGTATATTCCTCTTCAAAAATCCGGCCATATTCCGAATTTACTTCGTTCCCGTCGGCATCATACTTTCGGTAATTCTCCACCTTATCGATAAAGAACAGGGAAAGGGTCTTGATACCGCGATTATACAGTTCCTTTTCCTTTTCGAAATGGGACCGGATGGTCTCGCGGATCTGTACACGGCGAATATCCTTTTCACTGACATCGCCCAGAACTTCGCCTGTGTGAATTTCAATGCCATTGGTAAATGTCACAGCGCCCCTGATGGGGTCAATCTCATTGATATGATATCCCTGATACTGCTCCATCCCTTTCGAAAGAGCATACAGATCATCATCCACACCTACGATTCTGGTCTCCCGATTGATGGACTTCTCGTAGCGGATTTCAAACTCCAGGCGCGCCATGGGCGGTTTCTTCGGGGATATGACAATATTCTCCAGAAACAAATAGCCGTCTGTTCCCCGGAGATTCTTGATATCGAAACCCTTGACCTCGATCTTTTTGACCAGCTTCATCCGGTAGGCGTCCAGCGCATCCAGGACATACACCAGATCATGATGCTCTTTATGGGTGGCGGAATAATTCAGCGTAAACAGTGGATGGAATTCCTTCAGGGATTCCTGCGTCTTTTTGCCGCCCATTTTCTGCGGTTCATCCAGAATCACAATGGGCCTGTTGGCCTGGATCACATCGATGGGCCTGCGGCTGCCAAATTCATCCAGCTCCATGCGAATTCTTCTGGCATCCTTACCCCGGGCATTGAAGGCCTGTACATTGATAATCATGACAGAAAGATCTGCGCTGGAACTGAATTGATCAATGTCAGTCAGGTTCTTGGAGTTATAAACAAAGAACCTTGCCTTTTTTCCGTAGAGCTCCATGAAGTGGTCCTGCATCATCTGGAAACTCTTCTGCACGCCTTCCCGGATGGCAATGGAGGGGACCACCACAATGAACTTGCTCCACCCATACTGCTTATTCAGCTCGAACATGGTCTTGATGTAAACATAGGTCTTTCCTGTACCTGTTTCCATTTCCACATCCAGAGAGCAGGCCCCCATATGCCGGGCAAGAGAAGAAGATTCCTTAATATTGCTGCCCTTTTGGACTTCCCGGATATTCTGAAGAAGCTGTGTCCCGTTCAGCGAAACCGGTGCATTGGCAAAACCCATGAATAATTCTTCATCAGACTGCTGCCAGTTAAACAGGTTGCGATGGTCATCCTGGGTTCCAACATCCCGCCGGTAGCCGACCCTGTCCTGAAAGGGCTGGCCGGAGAATACTCTGACTACGCTGTTTACAGCATCCGTCTGGTACCCCTGTATGGTGAATTTAAATTTCATGGCAGCCATATCACAGCACCTTCCTTACCGTTTGCGGACTATAGGTATCAAAAATCTGCTCGAAGTTTGCAGCCACACTGTCAGAGCTGAAAGAACTGTCACGGAATACCGCATAGAAAGGATGCTTTCTGGCAATGGCGGTCACAACATCATCGGTCACATCCCTGTCAAAGCAGGCTATCAGATAGCCATCGGCCACAGAGAAAACCTTCTTCCCTGCAATTTCTTTCTCTTCCACCTTGGAAGACAGCAATACCCCCAGATCCAGCATGACCTGGATCAAAAGGTCCTCCGGTGTACGGTCTTCTTTGATGTTGTCCGTAAAAAGATCCAGTTCTGCTTGTTTTACATCAGAAGGTTTGTAATACACATCCTTCATATTGGAAGAGTCTACCCTGAAGCAGCGGAAGCCGTAGTCAATATCAGCCCCCGTTTCTTCTTTAATCTTCTTTCCGGCTCGACGAATACGTTCTTCACCAAGATTACATATGTTATGGCCTTCTTCTATACTATCCAAGAACTTTATGGCATCACTTATTGTTTTCTGTGCCTGCGAATCTGCTTTCTTTACAGCTTTATCCAAGTCCACTGGAAGTTGAATCATAATGTATTTACGATTACCTCTATCTTCAGCATTTAACTGCATTACCCCATGAGCTGTTGTCGCTGATCCAGAAAAAAAATCAAGAATAAGATCCCTATCACAAGTGACCATCTTTGCAAGCTGCTTAATCAAACGTACAGGCTTTTTTCCATTTGCAAATGCCACATCCCCTTCTTTTGAAACATTCCCCATGTCAATATAAAATCCTTCCCACCAATCTCCACGTATTTTCCTTAATCCTTCTTCCTCATAAAAACCATCAGTTTTTCCCCAAGAATCTTTTAATCTCAACAATTGTTTTATGTTGTTATTTTTATCTAAAGTTAATATGTATACTTTGCCATTTCGCTGAACCTTTTTCCATCTCCCTTGGGATAACACCTTTTCTAAATTTACTCCGGAGATTTTATCTGTACGCACGATTTCCGCTAAATGTGTACGCACGATTTCCGCAAATTCATGACTTTTTTCATATGCTTCTGATAAAGAAAAAGCTTTTTTATTATTACAATCATTTGGGAAACGGTAATCATACAAATCTTTCAAGTGTCCAATTGTCCCATTTTGATTTAAATAAAGTGAGTAATGCTCATCATATTTTTTTCTTATGTCGTATAATGGCTGATGTGCAATATTCTTCTTTCCATTTTTACCATAGCATAATATGTATTCAGCATTTTTTACTATATTTCCTTCTTGTGCAGCTTTTACTTTCATTCCCTGCGTTGTACTTAGTTGACAATGTATAGTCGTAACAAAATTTTTTTGACCATAAATTTCATCACAAATTGCCTTTAAATTTCCCTGCTCATTGTCATCAATGCTTATGAATATAACACCATCATCAGCCAGTAAATCTTTTGCCAATTTAAGTCTCGGATACAACATATTCAGCCAATCTGTATGAAACCGACCATTGCTTTCGCTGTTCTGCACCAGCCGATTTCCCTCTTCATCGGTCTGCCCGCTGTTCTCTGCATAATCCTCGGCCTTCTGCGAAAAATCATCTTCGTAAATGAAGTCATTTCCCGTGTTATAGGGGGGATCGATGTAAATCATCTTCACCTTCCCCAGATACGTTTCCTGCAGAAGTTTCAGGGCATCCAGATTATCACCCTCGATGTAGATGTTCTCAGAGTCCGTCCCGCCGGGGGTCCCATCCCTTCCCACAGATTTTTCTTTTTCGAAGCGAAGGGTCTTGGCAATGGGCGCATTCGCAAGGACCATGGCTTTCCGCTTATCGGGCCAGGTAAACTGGTACCGTTCCTGGCCATCGTCCACCACCTTGGCATTGATTTCCTGCATCAATACATCCTTGTCGATAGCCCGGACCGTGTTTCCATTCTCATCCTTTGTTTCCGTCACAGCATCCGGAAACAGGGCCGCCAGCTTCTTATAGTTTTCTTCTGCCAGATCCGGCGTATGCATCTTAAGCTTGTCCATGGGTGATTTCCTCCAGTTGTTTTTTATATTCCTGCAGTTTTGTATATAATTCAAACCGCTTCTTCGGCTGCTGTTCCTTCCAGGCAGCTTTTTCTGTTTTCTGAATGACCATATGCAGCCGATTGATTTCGTCCTGCATTTTTAATTGTTCGTGAATGGTCTGGCCCTTCCGGCTCAGCACAGTTTTAGAAGAGATGGCAGTCTGCCTGACCAGATTATCCCATATCTCATCCAGCGTATTTCCGGAAAGCGTCAGGGACAAATCCTTTTCTTTCATCCAGTCGGTCCTATACAGCCCGCCCTGGTAGACTGCCAGCTGAAATTCATTCCCATATATGAGAAGAAAAATCAGTTGATGAGGATTTTGCCGTGCAATGACCTCCACAATCTTTCCATCAAAGTTCTGCTTCTTAAGGGTAATGGATAAGAGCATGATTTCTTTTATCTCGCTATCTCTGGCGAGATTCAGATTCTTTCTGGTCAGACTGTTTTCCAGAATGATGCAGTCCACATCTGACACGAATTTCGATTTCAGTGCGGCAGACAAGGGCAGGTGTTTATAAAACGCTTCCTTTGGAAGTCTTCGCTTGACCAGGGTATTTCCCGGAAAGTCTATCATTTACATCACCACCATAAAACAGATCAGCTCAAAATCTTCCAGACCGGAGAAACCGCCAGACTGGAAGGTTGTCTCGCCGGCAGAAAAGAAGCTCGAGATATCTTCTTCCTCTTTGGCCTCTATCATCGAACTGATGGCATCTTCAAGAAGTTTGGAAACCCTCGCCATATTTCGGCCGTCTTTCGTTTCTTTGTTGAACAGATGACACAGCACCGGATCCGGTGTACTTTTTCCTTTGGCAATATGCCGCATTTCATCCAATGTCTCTTTTGGCTGCAAATGGTTAGTGATGATTTCCCCATCGTTTCCCACGTATACCATGTAAAAAGGATGCAGGCGGTTTTGATTTTTTATGTTCATTTCTGCATTTACATTTTTCAGCACGAAGATGACTCCGGGCTTTTCCCCTTTGGTTACTGCATGAATGCCCAAAGGAATATGATCGATGTCCGGGTGCTCTTTCATATAGGCCAAAAGATCCATGCGGAAATCATTGAGCCCCAGGTCGGTAATGGAAATGCCGCTGGTCATATCTTCCAGATCAACCACTTCTTCCTGCAGCTTTTTCAGCTGCTCTTTCCGGTATTGCAAGTCTCCTTTTTCGTCCTGATTGATTAAATCGTCGTCTCCGGTGGAAGTCATGACGGAAATCCGCATCTTCGTCTCGACTCTTGCCTTCAGATTGATATATTCATCCAAGGTCAGATCAGGCCAGAAGTTTACCAGCTGGATTTTCTTGTTCCGGCTTCCAATCCGGTCGATTCTCCCGAACCGCTGGATAATCCGGACAGGGTTCCAATGGATGTCATAATTGATGCAGTAATCACAGTCCTGCAGGTTCTGCCCTTCAGAAATGCAGTCGGTGCCAATCAGGATGTCGATGTTGTTATTTTTATCCTGGGGATAAAGGAGATCTCTGTCTTTGGAAATGGGAGAGAAACAGGCCAGCACATGATTCATTTCCGGCTTGAAATCCGGTATGGTTGTCCGCCCTTCGATGCTGCCTGTAACAAGAGCTGTGTGAAGGCCCAGTTTCTTTGCTTTGGGTGCCAGATTCTCATAGAGGTATTCAGCCGTATCGGCAAAGGCTGTAAAAATTAAGATTTTCCGGTTTCCCGGATTGATGGGATTGGCTTCTTTCTCGCGGATGACTTTGAAAAGCTGGTTCAGTTTATAGTCATATTCCGGCGTAATGTCCTTTACCATGCTGATCAGAAGGGAAAGGGTCTCCATATCCGCCTCTATATCCCTTTGCCAGGAAATATAATCCATATCTTTCAGGTTAATCTGCAGTTTTTTTCCAACGGAGAAAAAATCGGTGTTCTGATCATCTTCATCAAATTCTCCGGCAGCTCCGGAGAGATCTGTCATTTCTTTTAAGCTGCCTGCCCCATTTTTGATGAATGAATCGATGACCTGATCCGTATCTTTCAGATACTGATAGATCTTCTGTACTGTCAGCAAAAAGGAATGGACAGAGCTTTCCATACGTTTCAGAAGGTTGATGCTCATGAGGCGCTGGATACCTGCTTCACGGCCCTTCCGGAAATTCTCTGTTTCTTCCTCAGACAGATATTGTTTCATCTTACTGGGGAGAATATATTGGGTGGGTGTATAAATGGTGAGCCGTAACTCCGACAGGCACTCATAAACTTCTTTATAGTTAATGGCATCCTTTTTGTCCGTCAGTTTCGGATACAGGGAAATCGGTTTGTTTCTGGCCGGGAAATTCCCAATGTCCCTTGTATCATAATATTTCTGGATATGATGCCGGGATCTGGCAATGGTGACGGCATCCAGCACTTCAAAAAAGTCAAAATCCAGCTGGGCAAGCAGATTTTTTGTTGTCCGCTCTGTTTCCGGAAGTTTGCACCAGGCATTATAAACTTTCTGGGCCCTGCGGAAAATTGTGTCAATATCTGATTTTGTATCCAGCTTTTCATTGATTTCTTCCGGATTTCCTTCATAGGCCAGGGCCAGCTGATTTCGCAGATCATAGAAACGGTTGTTGACAGGAGTGGCAGAAAGCATCAGCACTTTGGTACGGACGCCGGGTTTTATAATCCGGTTCATGAGGCGCATATACCGGTTTTCTTTTTCTCCGCCATGGGTATTGGTACCATTTCCGTTTCGGAAGTTATGACTTTCATCAATCACCACAAGGTCATAATTTCCCCAGTTAATTCGTTCAATTGGGAGACCGATTGGGGTCATCCCGCTGTTCCGGGAAAGATCGGTATGATAAAGCACGTCATACCGGAAGCGATCTTCTGCCAGAGGGTTATTCACCAGGTTGCCCCGATAGGTCATCCAGTTTTCAGAAAGTTTTTTGGGGCAGAGGACCAGCACATTCTTGTTTCGACCTTCATAATATTTGATGACAGCCAGGGCGGTAAAGGTCTTGCCCAAACCGACGCTGTCAGCCAGGATACAGCCATTGTATTGTTCCAGCTTATTGATGATTCCCAGGACCGCATCCTTTTGAAAGTTGTAGAGTTTATTCCAGATCTGACTGTTCTTGAATCCGGTCGCTTCATTGGGCAGGACATCTTCTGAAATATCTTCAAGAAATTCATTAAAGATGGTATAGAGCGTCATAAAATAGATGAGTTCCGGAGAATTTTCCTGATACACCGAGGAAATCATATCAATTACATCCTCCGTCACATCGGAGAGTTTTTCTTCGTCATTCCAGATATGATCGAACATCTGTAAAAATTCCCGGCTGGCAGGATTCTCAAATCGGGTGACCATGTTTGTCAGGCTGCTGCCTCGCTCACAGCCCAGATCAACGGTGGTAAATGCATTGAAGGGAAGGTATGTATACATCTGATCCGGGTTCTGCACCAGCAGAAAATGATTCATACTTTCATTCGTGGTATTGGATTTAAAATGAACCTTTTTCCTTATCCAGGCAGCACATTCTCTGGCAACAGCCTTTTGTTTCAGCTCATTTCGCAGACGTACTTCAAACTCTGTGCCATAAAGACTTTTCTCGCGCTGCAAACGGGGAATATAAAATTCCCGACGTTCTTTTGGCGTCTTTTCCGCAATAAATGTGGGCGATGTAAAAATAAACCGGAGTTCATCGCAGCTTTCAAGTTCTTCTTTCAGAGCCTGATAGGCATACATAGAAAAACAGGCAGCAGCAAGCGAAAGTTTACTGCCGGAATGTATTTTCTTCATCAAATCATCTTTCACAACTTTTGTTGTGTTATTAAATGTCTCCATTTGATTGACTCCCGGTATTTACATTTTCTATTTTCCTATAGAATCTTTTCCTTCTCACCAGGTGATTTCTATCCATTTTTGGATTTTCCATAACCCGGATGGCGAAGACTTTATCCTGGCTGATGACCAGTGCAGATGCATCTTAATTATTTTCAGTGCCAATTTCTTTTGTTACCATATATTATTGCTTTATTAATTATATCATAGGCAGATTTTGCTAAAACTCTTTTGAATAAAATTGTACCCTGCCATTCAATGACCGGACCTGCTGCTTAGACCGGCCCCATTATTCCATGATATACTGGAATCAGCGAAACCTCATCATACTTTTTATGCAGGTGGAAGAAAGGAAGGAAACCATGAAGACAGCCATTTATCATTCTCCTTTTGGAGATATGGAGCTTTCCTATGAGGAAGGCGGGGTGATTTCTCTTCGGATGGCGGAGGAGGGGACGAAGGGGGAGGCGCCCTTCGGGCTGGCGCTGAAGGTGTTCCGGGAGCTGGATGAGTATTTTCAGGGGCGAAGGAAGACTTTTGACTTTCCCTGCCATACCCAGGGCACTGCCTTTCAGGAAAAGGTGTGGGCGGCGCTCCGGGAGATTCCCTATGGGGAAACGAGAAGTTACAGGGATATCGCCGAGGCCATCGGCCATCCGAAGGCCTACCGCGCCGTGGGCATGGCCAGCAATGCCAATCCCCTTTTCATTATCATCCCCTGTCACCGTGTCATCGGCGCCGACGGGTCCCTCACCGGCTACGGCGGCGGTCTTCCCATGAAGAAGGCACTCCTGATGCTGGAGAAGAAGCATAGCATTTCATAAATCAAAAAGGGCTGTGAAGAAATACATGAATGACATGGATACCATTCTTCTCTCCTGTCATTTCGATGGTGGGGGAGTGGAGAAATTTCAGGCCCATGGTACATGCAGCATAGCGGCAGGAGATCTCCGGGCTCAGAGTCTCCCTGGTGCTCAAAACCCTTTGCTCTACGACCGACAGGCAGCTCCGCTCGAGATGACGATGAGGCGAGTGGCTTACTGTCATTGACACAATAAGACATACCAAAAGGGCTGTGAAGAAATGATTTCCATTTTTTCACAGCCCTTTTTAATTTACAGTTCGCTGAAGAGAGGCACGAAATCCATGAAGGCGGTGCATAGGAGGGTGATAAGGATCACCGTAAGAAGGGAGAGCAGTGCACCGTATCGGATCTGGGCGGAGGCGGAGAGGCCGTAGCCTATGGGGATGGCCCTGGTGGAAATGGGGAGGATGTAGGCGCAGTTGGCGGCGGCGATGGTGCCCAGGATGTAGGGGATGGGGTTCAGGGAGAGGGAGGAGGTTATGCCGATGACCACGGGAATGGAAATGGAAGCGGAGGCAGTGTTGCTGGAAATTTCCGACATGAAGCAGGCGAAGAGGCAGGCCATGGCCATTACCGGAAGGCCCGGAGAGAGGTGAAGGGCGGCGATGAGGAGGGAGAGCTCCTTGATGGCGCCGGTTTCAATGACCAGTTTCCCCAGAGCCAGACCGCTGGCAAAAAGGGCGATCATGCCCCACATGGCGTGGCTTTCAGCGTATTTCCAGGTGAGCATGGGATTTCCTTTTTCATCTTTCAGGAAGAACATGAGCATGCCCAGGAAGAGAAATACGTAGGCCGGCTTCATGGCAGGGAGGTATGGCGCAAAGAGGGGACGGAGGAAGGAGAGCAGGGTGGCGGCGGTGAAGAGAATGAGGCCTATGCGCTCGCCCCGTTTCATGGGACCGAAGGATTGGTACATGGAGCGGAAATAGTCCTTCGTGCCGGGCAGGGATTTGACCGGACAGGGCAGGAAAAGAAGGAAAAGAAGGTTCATGAGGAAAATGAGGATGAGCACAGGCAGGAAACGGATGACCCAGTCGAAATACATGAATTCATGGCCTGTCAGTTTTTCCAGATAGGAAACGGCTACCAGGTTGGCGGAGGAGCCGATGGGGG
>ULXX01039129.1_pt1 | contig 15999 bp, 8 predicted proteins | sample 1961621 | NCBI WGS metagenome assembly ULXX01 (sample SAMEA4835848, study PRJEB28245) | human gut metagenome | biome: gut microbiome; material: fecal sample | place: Denmark | collected 2008
GCGCTTCGGGCGGTACGGGCGATAGATATCCTCCAATTGCGCCAATGTCGCGGCAGCATCGAGGTCGCTTTGCAGCTTCTCCGTCCAGACATCTAACTTTTGCAGGCTTTCACTGATTTCCTGCCGACGCGCTTCGAGCGCCCGCAGCGCCGTCAGCCGTTCGCTGATTTCACGCAGCTTCTGGTCATCCAGCGACCCGTGCTGTTCCTTGCGGTAACGCGCGATAAACGGCAGTGTGCAGCCCTCGTCAAGCAGGCGAATGACGGCGTCGATTTGCCACGGGGCGGTTTGGAACTCCTGACAGAGCGTTTGTGTGATAGTCATGTCCTCACCTCAAATAATGATGCCTTCCAAATGATCCACCTCATGCTGAATCACCTGCGCGGTGAAACCAGAGAACCGCTGCACATGCCGCTGCAGCTGCTCATCCTGATATTCCATCAAAATCTGCTGATACCGCAAACACGGGCGCTCGCCGTCCAGAGACAAGCACCCTTCCTGCGCCGCGAAGGGGATCTGGCGATCCGTGATGACCGGGTTAAGCATCACCAGCACGGTTTTCCCCGCCATCACCGCAATGATGCGCTTGCGGACGCCAATCATGTTCGCCGCCATGCCGACGCACTCGTGCGCATGGGCGCGCAGGGTATCCGCGAGGTCACGCGCAACGGGCAAATCCTCCGCCGTCGCCATCTGGCTCTTGCAGGACAGGAACATCACATCTCTCACAATCGGCTGAATCATTGCTTCTTCACCACCACGCCGCCAGTTTTCCAGATGCTTCTTTCGGGCACTTCACCACGCACGCAGCTCAGCGGGTAGATTTGGCTCTCCCGCCCGATAACCGTGCCGGGGTTCAGCACGCTGTTGCAGCCGACTTCCACATAGTCGCCAAGCATTGCGCCCATTTTCTTCAAGCCGGTTGCCATGCTTTCGCCTGCGCCGCGAACCGTCACCAGCGTCTTGTCGCTCTTCACGTTGCTGGTAATCGACCCCGCCCCCATGTGGCTGCAATAGCCAAGAATGCTGTCGCCGACGTAGTTGTAGTGCGGCGTCTGTACATGGTCGAAAAGAATCACGTTCTTCAGCTCCACAGAGTTGCCGACCACACAGTCTGCCCCTACCAGCGCACTGCCGCGGATGAACGCGCAATGCCGCACTTCCGTCCGCGCGCCGATGATGCAGGGCGCACCCAGATACGCCGTCGGCGCAACCGTCGCGGTTTTGTGCACCCAGACGTGTTCGCTGACTTCGGTGTATTCCGCCGGGTCAAGCGCCGCGCCGATGCGCAGGATTTCCGCCTTGATGCCCGCAAGCGCCTCCCACGGATAGGTAAACTGCCGCAGGTAATCCGCCGCCAAAGTGTGGTTAAGGTCGTAAAGCTGTTCGATTGTCAGCATAATCTGCCTCCTATTTATTATGTTGATTGCTTTTTCGCCCTGCGCCGCCGAATCAGCCAGAGCATAAACATCGCCATCAGCAGCCCCGCCAGCGCGCCCGATGAATCCACCAGCACATCCTGCCACTTGCCCGTGCGCCCGGCAACGAAAAGCTGATGGATTTCGTCCGTCGCGGCATAGAGCGTACATCCCGCCCATGACAGCCAGTGCCAGCGGGCGCAGTAGCTGTCCAGCAGCAGCGTCAGCAGGATTCCCAAGAGCGTGTACTCCAAGAAATGCGCCGTTTTCCGCACGGCAAAATCCACCTGTACATACAGCTTCCAGTACGCCTGCCCCGTCAGTCCCTGCCGCTGCGCCAGAGAATCCGTAATTGGGCGGGCAATTTTACCGCTGATGCTGCCGGACTGCACGCCTTCCTGTGCCGAGAAACCGAACATCAGCAGCAGCAGAGACAGCGTAATCAGCCAGAGGATAGCACGATAAAGGTGTATTTTCCAGTTCAAGGTCGCTTTCCCTTCCTGCGGCGAAAGTTACGCCGTGCTTGTTTATTTCGCGCTCCACCCCGTCAATTCCTGCCGTGTTGCATGGATTTCACGAAAAAGGGCTGCCCGTTGCAGACAGTCCTTTTGTTGGATTATTTCACGCGCTCACAGTACACCGCCACGCGTTTTGTGCCGCTGATGGTGCAGGTCACAAGCGTCAGGTCATAGCCGGAATGGGCAATTTCGTTCGCATCGTTGGGCGAAATCGTGTTTTTCTCCCGCACAACGTAGCGGAAAACGTTATTCTCCATGTCCGTGAAGGTAACGGTTGCGTCCAGCGCCAAACTGCTCAGCTTGCCAAAGTGGTAGGTATGGGCAATAATAGCGAGGTTGCCCGCGTAGGCACTGCCGGAATAGCGGCACGGCGAGACGCTCAGGTTCTCGTACGACCAGTTGCGCTGCACCGGCACTTTCAGCCCCAGCGACGGAATGGACAGCGTGCCGATGTACTCATGCCCATTGACCTTCTCGCCCGGCATTTCGATTCCCGGCACGCGCTCGTAGAGCTTGCCCGTCGGCGCGGGCGCGGGTGTCGGCGTGGGTTCGGGGGACGGTGTCGGTTCAGGCGTTTCGGTCGGTTCTGGTGATTCCGTCGGCATGGGCGTTTCGGTGATTTCCGGCGTGCTCGTCGGATTTGATGTCTGCGCGGCATCCGGCGTGCTCGTCGGCTTCGGCGGCTTCGTCGCAGGATTCGCCGTCGGCGCGCTCGTCGGATTCGGCGGATTCGTCGCAGTCCCTGCCGTCGGCGCGTTTGTCGGCTTCGGCGGATTCGTTGCAGGATTCGCCGTCGGCGCGTTTGTCGGCTTCGGCGGATTCGTCGCAGTCCCTGCCGTCGGCGCGTTTGTCGGATTCGGCGCACTCGTCGGATTCGGCAGGTTCGTTGCAGGATTCGCCGTTGGCGCGTTTGTCGGATTCGGCAGATTCGTCGCAGTCCCCGCCGTCGGCGTGTTTGTCGGATTCGGCAGGTTCGTCGCAGGATTCGCCGTTGGCACGCTCGCCGGTTTCGGCGGATTCGTTGCAGGATTCGCCGTTGCGGGCGCATCCGTCGCAGGGGTGTTCGTGGCGGTTACGTCATCACGCGGAATGTCGGTCGTCAGTGCGTCAGTTACGGAGGGCGTGGATGCTGCCGGGGTATCCGCTGCAGTGGCATCCGCCGTCGGCGCGTCGGTTATCGGCGCATCCGTCGCGGGTGTGTCAGTCGGCATCATCGTCGCGGTGACTACGGGCGGTGCAGCGGTTTGCTGCGATTCCATCTGCCGCTGAATGCGAATCTGCTCCAGCGCCATCAGCGCATCATCCGACTCCTGCTGCGCGCGGCTGGCATCCCACTGGTTGTAGCCCACCAGCGCCAGTGCCGCCAAAATCAGCACCAGCCCCAGCGTCATCAGCAAATTGCCCTTACGGTTCTTCATGCTCTTGGCTCCATTTCCGGTGCAGAATCCAGCCAATGACGAACAGAATCATGCCCGCGCCCGCCAGAATCGGCACCGGCCACCACAGCTGCCCCGTTTCGGGAATCGGGGCGGTCGGGGTCGGCGTAACCGTGCGGCGGTTGGTAATCACATACACGCCGTTTTCGATGGAATATTCCGGCTCATAGTACACATCAGCCCCCAGAACCTCATTGAGGGTGTACACATGGTCAGCCGGCAAATCCTTGAAGATATGATGCCAGTTGTTTTCGCTGTTCAGAATCACCGTGTCGATATGCTGACCGTCCTGCATCAGATGAATTTCAATCTGCACAGGGCGATATGTGCCGCGGTTGTCGTCGTCCCACACCTTGACGCACTCAAGGTCAATCAGCGCGGGTGAACGTTCCAGCTTGATGGTGGAGAGGACATCGTACTGCCACTCGTCGTCCACATTGCGCGTCGGCACAGAGGTCAGGAAGGACTGGAAGCTGTACGCCCAGCCGCCGATGATGACCGGCGTGCCGGAAACAAGGTACAGACCGGGGTTGAGTCCCGCGAAGGCAACTCGACCGTTTTCATCCGTCGTGCCGGTGAAATCAGGCGTTTCGGACGCGGTGAGGGCTTTCATCGCTTCGGACGCGGCTGCCCAGTCCGCCGCGTTCTTCAGCGCGTTAATGTCGATATTCAAGGTGCTGTACGGGCTGCGCAGGGCGAACCGAGCGTCCGCGTCCATGTCCGCCACCTGATACAGCTGGAAGGTCACGCCAGGCAGGTGCGCATCATCCTCGTTGTCATCCGCCTGAATGGCGAACGTCAAGGGGTGCGTCAAATCCACCCGTTCAAAGGCAAGCGCGCAGGGCGCAAGCAGAAGGCAGCACAATGCTGTCAGCAGGACAAGCGCCAGCAGGCGCGAGGGTTTGCGGCTCATCACGACCGCTCAGCTCCTTTCCGCTTCTTGTGTTTCGGGCTGGTCGTTACCAGCATGAGAATGAGGAGAATCAGCAGCATCGGCGCGGCGACAATCGGCGCGACGATGTAGGGGTCAATCACGAGTGCGTCCGCGGAGATGCGCACGGATAGCTGCGCAAGCGATGTTTCGACCCGATGTCCGCGGACAAGCAGCCGGTGCGAGTTAATGCCATAGGGTGTGCAGGTGACGAGCGTACACAAATCCATGCCGTCATAGATTTGCAGTGCGCTGACGTCATGCGGCTCGACAATGAGAATCTGGTCGATTTCGTAGGTCAGGACCTTGTCCAGCACGCGGAGGGTGAAGGTATCGCCGTAGGTGAGCTGGTCAAGGTTGGTAAAGAGCTTGGCGGAGGGCAGCCCTCGATGCGCCGAGAAGGCGGAATGCGTCCCCGGTTCGCCAGTCGGCAGGCTTGTGCCCTCAATGTGACCGACGGCGACCTGAAGCACGTTGGCGTTCGTCGAGTGATACAGCGGCAGCGTCACGGCAATCTGCGGAATCTCAATCACCCCGATGATGCCCGAACCGCCGACATTCATCACCGCGTCGTACTCCTCGCGCTCCTCGTCGGTCATGATCAAGCGATCAACGGTGGACTGTGCGCGGAGTTTTTCGTTATAAGCGTTTGCCGCCGCCCAATCCGCCTCGTAATCCTTCTTGGACTCCTGCTCCACCACCGTGTTGTAGGTAGCTACGGCACGCGACTGGTGGAAGGAATTGTAGAAATCCGACACGGACGGGTACAGAAGGAGCGCCAGACCCACAAACAGCACCACAAACAGCAAAATGGTTGTCATATTGCGCTTCATGAGCCGCCTCCTTTCTGCAAACATGCTTCATTTTCCCATTTGGGAATGCCGGGCGGCGGCATTGCGCGCACCGCCCGGCAGGGGTTTCATCAGAACATGGGGATGTTCAACGAATTGCGGGAGAGAAATCAGATTTCGTCCGCTTCGGCCTTGCGGCGAACGATGAGGATGAGCGCCGCGCCCACGAACATCATGCCGCCCAGCACGTAGAAGATGGTCGTGCCGATGCCGCCGGTCTCAGGCAGGGTCGCACCGGACTTGTTGACGAGCTTGTTGTTCATCGTAGAAGCCGCCGTGAGTTCCATGGATGCACTTGCACCGCCAGCAGCTTCCTTGTGGTCTGCCGAAATCGTGATGGTGACAGGATCCAGCGGATTATAGGTAGCAGGAACCGTGGTTTCCTTCAGCGTGTACGTGCCGTGATCCAGACCGATGATGTTGAACGTACCATTGGCTGTCGTAATCATTTCATTGTTTTTGACATCCACATAGGTATCATTCGGCTTCGTGGTGCCTGCGACAATGTAATTGCCATCGGCATCCTTCCACAGCGGAACAACACGGTCATTTTGATCATAAAGCGTGAAGCCAGCGCCTTCCAGTTCGTTGCCTGCCTCAGCCGTGTTCGCATACTTCGTGTTGTTCACAACATAGGTGAAGAGCCACACATGGTCTTCCGGCGTTTTGCCCATGCCATCAGCATTGGGGTTGTTGGAGTATTCCAAATCGACGCTGTTCTTGTTGTCCGTGCTGTTGGCGCTCGCGTTGAAGACCTGCGCTTCTTCGTTCAGATACGCCGTGTAAACGACCTCAACCGTAATCTTGTCCGTAACAAGGATGCTGGTGTTTTCTTTCATCACCTTTTTCAGGTCTTCGATTGTGAGCGTCCAAGACGGCTTATCCTGATTTTCACCAACCTTGCCTGCGCCCTTCTGACCAGCCGTTGCAGTGCAAACATAATCGGTATCTTTCAGTGCGATGCCGTTCACCTTCACAGAATCAATCTGAACGAAGGTAATGCCCTTGGACATGGTGTCGTTGAAGACCAGCTTGTACGTCGGATAGTCATTATAATCCGCATTGACCGGAATGGTTGCGACCAGACGGAACTTGAAGTTCTCAAACAGCGCATGGTCGGCACTCTCGCCCCAGCCTTCCGGATTCACTTCTCCGCCGTTCTTTTCGGCATCGCCAACTTCGTCCTGCACCTGCTTGTCCACAGAGGGCTTTTCAGACTTTGCAGTCGCAACGATGTCCTGATCCAGCACCTTTACAATCAGCAGCGTGGCAGCGCCGTCCTTGCCTTCCAGCTTTGCCTGATTGTCCCGCACAAGGTAATAGCCGGGGGTCAGCTTCTTGCTCGTGCCGGGGGCTGCTTTGGTGGAAGCGAACGTATCAACCGGAGTGGAGTCAGCATTCCAGTACTTCGTGATTTCAGCCAGCTTTTCCTGATTCGTGCCCGAAACAGCTTTCAGAGCATCCAGAACAGCGTCCGGAACAGGGTCGCCAGTCCTGACCGCATCAGTATCGTTCTTGGCATTTGTGCCCCACTTGACGCTCGTCAGCACCTTTACTCCTGCATTTGTTTCAACATCAGCAGTGAAAATCTGGTACACTTGGTATTCGTGATCCACATCGTCCTTCGGGTTTACCGTAATCGTAAAGCCTTCCGCGTCAGTAGACGGATTTTCCACTTCCGTTGCGCCCGCGACAGTGACCATGCTCAGCACGAGCATCATGGCCAGCAGAATTGCCCAAAACTTTTTCATGGTTTTTCTCCTTTTCGTTGTCGTTTTTCATTCATTGGGAAACGTTTTTCGGGGATTACCGGGGTTGCCTACGTCGGGAGGTCTCCTGACGTATAGCTGCTATGCTTTTTTTCATTCCTCCTCCCGTCGTTTTTTTCCCCATGTTTATACAAGGGCTTTCGCCCGCGTATACGGATTGAGTTGCCCCGGAAGGGGGCTGCCGACTGCTCAGCAGCCTTCCCTCCGGCGTTTGATTTCCTGCCCCAGCAGCAGAGCCGCCGCCGCCATCAGCAGCAGACCGCCCAGCGTAAACGGCAGTGTACCGATGCCGCCCGTCTCGGGCAGCGTGTAGGTAATGGGTGTGTTCGTAATCTGGAAGACGCGGTTTTCGCTGTTCGCGGGAATCGGCGCGGTGTTCGTAGCGTTCGGGTCGTCCGTCACCAGCTGCCAGCCGCTGCCCACCGGGGTCTGCTCTTTGGCGTAGTAGCGGTAGATGTTGCCACCCGCGTCATACGCCGGGAGATTGTACCACTTGTAGCCCCACCAGATGTTCTTGCTGCCTTCCGGCGCGGTGTATTCAACCACTTCGCCAAACTGCCAGCCATCCGGATTCTTCGCGACGACCTTCCCCGCTTCCGCGTCCCAGCCAAGGGTAACGGTCGCGATGGTCTTGTCGCCGTCCGCCGCCGCTTCCGCGGTGGTCTGCTTGAGCGTCAGCGTGATGTCCGGGAGGTTCGCGGGATTCAGTGTGAACTGATTGTCCAGCGACGTCCAGACCTTGCGGGCACTGACGTCGGTCAGGGTGTTGGTGACGGTGAGTGTCTTGACGTTCAGGTTGATTTCCGGCCGTTCGCCGTTCGTCGGGGCAGAAGCCGAATGGACTTCGTTGCCTTTCGCGTCCACTTCCTTGACGTAGTAGTACCATTCGCCGCTTGCGCCCGTATCCTTGTCGAACCAGTAGCGCGGCAGGCGTGTCAGCGTCAGCGTTGCGGCGTCCGTCGGCGTGTTCGTGCCGACCGTCAGCTTCACGGTGCCGTCCGGCAGGATCGTCGCGTCCATGTTCGCTTCCAGCGCGCCCAGCAAGGGCGTGTAGCGTTCGTGTTGGGGAAGACCAGCGCCGTCACGCTTTTCGCGCCAGATTTGCAGGTACACGACGGTATTGCGGACATTCAGCGGCAGTTCGCTTTCGCTGCCTACGGGGAAATACGCCTGCTTGAACTGTTTGGTGATTTTCAGCTTCGTCGGCGTGTTGGTAATTGTGCCGATTTCGTTGAAGCCCAGCTCCAGCTTGCCGTCCGGCAGGTTGTTCAGGTAGCCCGCCAGCTCCACTTCGCGGATGATGAAGGACGCACTGTTGTAGCCCGGCAGATTCCGGATGGTCACGCGCCACGGTTCATCCGCCTTCGCCAGCCCCGACACATGCAGGTAGGGCGCGCCGTTAATCTGCACCAGCTCCGCCGTGAGCGAGCTCGGCGTGCAGATAACGTTCTTCAGGCTGAAGTAGCTCTTTTCCAGCAGGTTTTCCGTTTTCCACTGCGTGGAGTAGACTTCCTGATACTTCATCATGACTTCAAGGTAGATGTCCTGCATCATGCCCTCTTCGCCGAACGTGTCCGCGTCCGCCCATTGCTTGACAATGCTGATGCTCTTGGGCACGTTGGTGATGGTCACGTTGTTTTCCGTCGTATCCTTGAAGGTGATGTAGAGAATCGAGCCGACGAGTTCGCTTTCATCCGCCGTCATCACCGGCGTGTAGCGGTCCAGCGTGTCGTTGCCGACGCTCGTGTTTTCGAAGATGTAATAGCGGTACTTGCGCAGGCTGCCGTCGGGATTGAGGGGCGTGTCGTACAACGGCAGGTTGTCGATGGTCAGCTTCCAGCCGTTTTCCGCCGACAGGACGTAATTCTGCTGGAACGGGTCGTGGCACCAGTTGTAGTGCACCACGCCGTCCGAATCCGTCCAGTTTTCGCCCCAGACGTTGCGTAAGAGCGAAATCGACACCTGCTTGATGTCCAGCGGGTTCTGTGCGCCGTCGTACTCCACTTCTTCCGCCCACTGCTTCACAATGTTGAGCTTGCCGGTCTGCACGTTGGTGATGGTCGCGCTTGCGTCCGCGATGGTGACTAAGAAGCTTCCTTCCATTTGTGACGAAGAGGCTTTGAACGCATCCTTTGCCTTGATTGGCTCGCCAGCCGAATTGAGTTCAAGGACGTCGCCCACTTCTTTCGGCCAGTTCGCCGAGAAGGTGTAACTGGGGAGCGTACCGCTCACAGGGTCTTCCGTCAGCTCATAGGCGTAAACATACGCCGTGTGAATAGAGCCGTCCGGATTATACTCAACATAGTACGCTTGCAGCGGTTGCGTTGTCGTCCAGTTTCCATTCGCATCCGGCATTATTTCAACGGTACTCGGATTGGGGTCGTAAGTTATCCACCCTTTTGTTTTATCCCATGAATGCGTTGTCTCAGTCAAGTTGAGCGTAACCTTTTCCGGCTTCTCGTTGACATTGACCCATTCTTTCGTCAAATTGAGGTTGAGATTTCCCACTTCATACCCAGGCAGGTTCTTCGCGTGGATGTTCGCCGTTCCGCCGTCCGCAGGCTGGTTCACCGCACCGGTTGTTTTCTTGACAAGCGTAGCGTCGCCTGTGTAGCTCACCTGATACAGATACGGGTTTAGCGCACCATTAATCGTTTCGTACCCCTCTACGATGTAATAGTAGTACGGCTTCTTCTGCACTTCGCCGTTCTCATTCACCGTAAAGTAGTACTTCGGCAGGTTGTTGAACTCCCAGACCGGTTCTTCGCCGCCCTCCGTCCAGTTTTTCGTGACGTAGGTGTACTGCTGATCGTCCGTCTTGATGGGATTGCCATTTCTGTCAAAGGTGAGCTGCTTTTTCGCCTGAATCAAGCAGAACGTCAGCTCATCCCTATCGCGGAAGCGCGCCCAAGTCTTGTCCACCTTGACGTTGAATCGCTCGACGTAGTAGTTCTTTTCGGTCACTTCCGGGAGCGTATCCGTCAGCGGCTGGCGGTAAACCTCCTTGATGTCCTTCAAGTCAGCCGTGAAGTAGTCACCCGGCTGCTGCGGGAAGTCCGCAGGCAGGTGCTGCGTGCCGAAGTAGCCGTCAATCGCCTCTTCCGACACCTCGTAGGTGTACGCCCACGCGGATATCACCGTGCCGTCGGCGTTGTATTGCGCATAAACCGACTGCGTTTCGTTCCAGTCTGCCCAAAGCGCCGTGTACGTTGCCGTGGTATCCAGCTCGATTGTCTTTGTGGCGGGCGTTTCCGCTGTCCAGCCCGTATCCGGGGCGTAGACATGGCGGGTGCGCGTCACGGTAATCCTCGCCTTCGTACCTTCCGGCGTGGGCTTGTCCGCGGGATTGCCGGAAGCGTCCAGCCACTGCTTCGCCACGTTGAAGCGGTACAGACCTTCCTTCTCGATCGTCAGCTTGTTGTTCGTCACGGTGACGGTGGTGCTGGTGTTCGCATCGCCCTCCGTCGTCACGAAACCGTCCGCCGGGCTATAGCTGACGCTGAACGGGAGGGTGGCTTCGTTTTGGTACTTGACCTCCTCCACCTTGTAGCGGTAGCTTTGCCTGATGGGCTGATTCTGCTCGTCGAAGCCCGTCACAGCGTACTTCGGGAAAGTGCCGAACACGACCTTGCTTGTGTTCAGGCTGCTGATGCTCATGACCCTCGTGACCGCTTGGAAGCTGTCGTCCGCGACCCACGCGCCGTTCTCCTGCTTTTCGCGGGTCAGGCGGAAGGTCAGCGTATCCTGCATGTTTTCAGGCTTCGCGCCTTCACCCCAGCGCTTCTCGGCTTCGATGGTCAGCTTTGCGATCTCGTAGTTCCGCAGCGTCGCCGTGCCGCGTGCGTTCTGCGTGTCCGCCTTCGGATTGGTGGGATTCCCGTCCGTGAAGTACTCGCTCGGGTGCTGCGGGAGACCGCTGTATGCCATCTGGCAGTAGAAGCCGCTCGGCACGTTCAGTTCCCGGAGGCTGTAGGTGTAGGCGCGGGCGTTTTGGACAACGCCGTTTTCCATGGCGACCGTGTAGGTTTCCAGCCCCTCGAACTTGGTGCTCCATTTGTTCGCTTCTGCCAGCGTAACCGTTTCGCGGCGTTCCGTGCTGCCCTTCGTCCACGCGCCGTCGACGTAATCCCAGCGCGTCTTGTAGAGCGCGACCTGCACGCCGCCGAATTCCTCGGTAATCGTGTGCTTTGTGCCATCCGGCGCGTACCATTCCTTGGACAAGTCGATGCTGATTTCGCCGTACTTGTCCTCCGGGCGGTAGACGTTGGTCAGCGTTGCCGTGACCGTGCCGGTGGTTTTGCTGGCGTTCGGGTCGATGGTGTAGGTGATGCCGGATGTGGTGTAGCTCGGCACTTTGCCCTCGACGATGTAGTAAATGTAGTAGAGCTTGTTGCCGTTCGCGTCCGCGCCGGTGGATTCCAGCTGCGACCACTGGGTGTGCCAGCCGTTCGCTGCCGTCAGCGTAGCCTCGCGACCGCCGTAAGCGTCGTCCGGGTGCTGGCGAATGTACGACCACTGCGACGGAGTGAAAATGCCCGTATCTCCATGGTTAATGGTTAATTGATATTCAGCTTCGCCACCTTGAGGCTGTGAATCGGTCCAACCTTGAGCATCGTTGCCCGTTTGGTACTTGACCGTAAATTCATACGTACCGCTTTCGCCTACCGTAAACTTATGGTGGAAAAGTCCATCTGCGGATCTTGACCACGCATTACCGTTCAGGGTGAAGCGATCCCATGAACCACCACCAACCCAACCCGGTGTTTGCATAACCAAATCAACTTCAAGACCTACCGGAAGCGTCTTTGTCGTTTGTAGCTGCGTTCCTTGAAGCGTTATCCGAACAGTTTTGTTAGCAGATGCCGACTCTTGAGCCAGCACTGCATCGTACTGTTCCTGCGTCAGCACATAGCGGCGAAGCATCACGAGGACGCTGGCAGGGCGCGCATTCTCATGGGCGTCGTCGCCAGCCCAGTTCTTCTGCACCTCCATGTCGCGGCGGTCCTTGCTGTTCTTCACCTGAATGTTGATGTTCGCAGAGCCGTTGACGGTGTGCGGGCCATCCACCACGCCCTTGATGTCGGAAGCAGTCATGAGCGCCTGCAGCGCATCCTTCGAGATCGTGCCGAAGTTGCCATTGTTGTAGCCTTCCGGATATCTCGCCGGATGATCTGCGGAATCGTCCGCTCTCGGAACGATGTGGAAGACGACCAGCGGGCGATCCTCCAGCACGAGGTGGTACGGCTCGATTGCCTTCGTTTCCGCCAGCATGTACGCGACGTTCGGATCGAGCGGACGCTCATTCAGCTTCTCCGAATTGTATTGGTAAGTAATCATACCGTTTTGATCCGTGTAGACCTTACCATTTTCGCCGCCAACCGCCTCGAACTTGTTGGTTGCCGTGTTCCATGCGTAGAGGGTGAACTCCGTTCCCGGCAGCAGCAGCGAGGTGTTCGCACTGTCCACCTTGCGGATGACCAGATTGTTGTGGATGTAGCCGCCGCCCTGACTGAAGTAGTCGTTATTGCTGTTGTCCAGTCTGGTGCTTGAGCTGCCTTTGCCTTCAAGGTTTGCGGAATTGCTCAATCCCGGATTGATGCCCTTGTGGCTCACGTCGTTGAAGTTGTACTCGTTCGTCACCTCAGGCGGCAGCAGAATGTTCTCCTGCGCCGTGTATTCCAGAATCAGCGCCTTGCCGTCCGGAACAGTGACGGTTATGTTCAACTTCCGCGTTTGTGCCGTCGAGCCGGCAAAACTCGGCGTTCCCTGCGCGGGATACTGGTAGTTGTATGTACCCTCTTCCGTTTCCGTGAACTCCATCTTCCAGAGATACTTCTCTATCTCTGCGCCGCGCACCAGATGACCATTGCCGCTTTCATCAACGTCCAGAATCGGATTGCCGTTCTCATCCTTCAACGCCTCATAGAGCCTGAAGGAACCTTCATCCAACGTCACATTGCGCAGATAAGGATACACGCCAGCCAATCCAAGAACGTCATAGGTCAGCGTATCCGTCAGCTTGAGCGTGCTGGATGCCGGATTCAGCTTCGCGCCTGCCTGGTTGATGTCGATGGTGTAGGTGATTCGCGCCTGCTGGTCGCCGCCCTTGACGCTGTAGCCCTTCTGGACGTTCACCGCCTCGACCGTCTCTTCCTCGTAGGTCAGCTCGGTCTTCTGCTCCTTGTGATAGAGCGCCCCGTCGTATCTCACGTCCAGCTGGTTGTTCAGCACGCCCAGCGCCAGCTTGCCGTTCACCGCGGTTGCCAGGAAGTCGTCGGCAATCTTGCAGTGAACCTTGACGGTCATATCCGCCTTGCCGTTGAGGACCGTTTCCGGACCGCCGGTATTCTCATTCGGCTTCATGGAGATGTTGATTCTCTGCTGCTGCTGTGCGCCTTCGCCCACCGTCGTCAAATCAGCCTTGATGGAAATGCGCTGCTCGCCCCACTCGTTGCTGACCTCATAGCCATCCGGAATCGTACCGGCATTGTCCAGCTTCTTATTGACAACGGTCATCTTCGTGCTGTCCGTTTCGCTAAGAATCAGCCTCGAGCTGCCGTATTCGATGTAATCCACCACAATGTGCGGCGGGAGCGTTTCGTTCAGGGTGATTTCGTCGTGCGCCACGCCATCATTGCGCAGGAGGATCGTCCAGTACAACTCGTTCTCATGGATGATCTGTCCGTTCAAATCACCAACGCCATGGTTGCCGAATTTCTTCTCCACCAGGTCGTTCGGGGCGGCCTTGTACCACGCGTCTCCGTTTTTGCCCGCGTTAACAGCCGTGTTCTTGAAGTCAACCCCGCTCGTGCGGGACGCTTCCAAATAGATGGTCGTCTGATACGGGAGCGTAACGCTTGTCGTCGCGTTCACATCCGTATTGGCGTCGTTCAGCACAACGCCTTCGCCCGTCGTTTCAAACCGGAAGCCGTAGTAGTAGCCTTCCGGCAGCGTCGTTTCCGCAGACACCACCATCGTGCCTTCATTTTTGCCCTGACTGTCGCAGGTCAGCAGCGTAATGGTGTACGGCACATGCTGCGCATCATGCTTTTTCACAACATCGAGGTTTTTGATGGCGTTGAGCAATGTCTGCGCCTGAGCCGCCGTCATGTAGTGCTGCATGATATCTGTTCCGTTTTTCCATTCCACCTTCTTGTCAAGCGTATCGCCGAAGTTCAGCTTATACTGAACATCCTTCGTCGCCGGGAAGGTGTACGTCGCGTTCCACGCTACCGGATACAGACCATCAGTGTATTCGCCGTTCTTCGTCGGATCCGCCGGCACACTCGCGTCAACCGACTTCACCACATTGTAACGCTCGTCCTGCCCTACATGCGCGGTGCTTGTCTTTTGTTCGCCGTCGAATTCCGCCGTGTTCGTAACCTGTTGATCCTGCGCGGTTGCTTCCACCGGCGTTTTGTATTGGATTACGATCTTAGCGTCGGTGTCCTTGAATTTCAGCTGCGGTTTGCCGTCCGCGCCGGTTTCCACGGTGAAGTAGTTCGTGTAGTTTTCAGCGGTGATAGGCGTGTTATTCGCCGTGATTTGCGACACGTAGCCCTTGCCATCCGTCTTCGAAAACAGCAGACTGCCGTTTTCGTCCACAAGCTGGTCGAACATCGTGTCCGTCAGCGTCTTATCCTTGATATTGAAACGGTTTTCGTTGACGGTGAGCGTCCACTGAATGCAGCCCTCATTGCTGTTGTACCCGCTGCTCTTTTGCAGCTTTTTAATCTGAACGTCAGTAGGGTTGCTGTTAGAGGAATTCTGGGAATGATCCCATTTTCCGCCACTCTGCGCAGTGAAAGTATTTGTCAGCTGATCGTATTCACCGGTCATTCCGTCCTTGTCGAACGTGTATTCATACTTAATTTCGTATGTTTCATTTGCCGAAAGCGGCGGCAGCACATAGTCCGTCGTCATGGTATAGACCTTGCCGCTTTCGTCCGTCGTGTTCGCATAAACGTAGTGAATGTGCGTTCCCGTCGTACCGCAGGCGCATGTACCGTCCGTCTTGATTTCTGTCGAAGCAGAGTCAACAGCCGGCACCTGACTCCAGTTAGAGTGTATTTTAACCTCCGTGACGGTCATGTTTGTCAGGGCCATTTGCTTATTTACCGCCGTCATGACGTCTTTAGCAGTCGCGTTCTTGCCGTTCGTGCCCTTTGTGGATTCAATTTTGACGGTATACTCAATCGTTCCTTTTTCCCAGTTGACATTAGCCCCGCTTTTCCAAGTTCTCAAATCGCTGAGGAGGGAGTTGTTGCCCCTGTCGATGTCCTCCCACTTCACGGTAGTCGATGCGCCACCGAACTTAATGGTCAGGTCGTCGTTGCCCAGATTCTCGACATCGTCCTTGCGGATTTCGGCGCTCATCTTCATGGTGCCGGTGCGGTCGTCATGGCTGGGGTTGTTCCGGACAAAGTCCATATACTCGTCGGTGAACCACATTTCAACTTGTTTCGTTGCGGGATTATACTGGAACTTAAACGCCGGCTTTTCATTGCTGAATTTGGCGTCCGTGCCCGACCAGACAGAAGTGCTGTCCGTTTTGATATGCGTATTCTCTGCCGGAATAATAATCTTGTTGCCTTCGCCATGGCGCAGAATAGCTTCATCCGAAATCTTGAAGTCCGCCGCGAAGCTATAGTTGTACGCATTGGCATTTTCCGGAAGTATGATGTTCGATACCGTAATATTGGTAATCTGCATGCCGCTCTCGCTGACGGCAGGCGGTTCGTTCGCCATCATCAGGAAGCCCGGGTCGAGTCCAAGCGACGGCATCATCATGTCGTCCGGCTTCGCGGCATCAGCGTCCATCGACGGAATCACCGTAAGCGCAGGTGTCGGGGACGGCTCGTCCATCGGGGCAGCAGTTTCGGCGGCGTTTTCCGTCGGCGCGGGCGTTACAGACGGCGCAAGCGTCGGTTCTTCCGTAGGCGCAGGCGTTGCTGTGGGCGCTTCCGTGGGCGTTGACGTTGCTTCGGGGGCTGCCGTCGGCTCAGCTGTCACTTCGGGCGCTGCCGTCGGCTCAGCCGTCACTTCGGGGGCTGCCGTCGGCTCAGCTGTCACTTCG